>Ga0335082_10000183_pt1 | contig 63428 bp, 47 predicted proteins | sample Lox_Sample_41_FD_206718 | JGI IMG/M metagenome (GOLD analysis project Ga0335082, IMG submission 206718) | Soil microbial communities from Loxahatchee National Wildlife Refuge, Florida, United States - Lox_Sample_4.1 | ecosystem: Environmental > Terrestrial > Soil > Wetlands | place: USA... | reverse complement strand
ACTGCAAAGCTCGAGCAGTGGGCGGAGGAAGTGAAGCGCAAAGTGCGGACAATTTGCGCCATCGAAGAGCTGGACATGAAGCGCTGGATCGGGGAGAAACCGGGGCAAGGGTTCGAGAGGAATGCGGGAGAGAAGCGGGAGAGTCTGACGAAATTCGAGACGGTGCTGGAATACTACCGGGAAAAGCGACTGGAGAAGCAGCTGAACTATTTTTTCTTAAGGATGGAGCGGTCGCTCGGGCGAGACTCGGCAACGAAATTTCTGCCGCCCGCGCTTTTCCTGCTGAGCATCGCGTGCGCAATCACGCACGCATTCCTACACGGCGGGATCGCAATAGGACAGGCCAAGTTCAGAATGGGCGAGGTGGAGTGGGAGCATCCGGTGAGCGTGCTGTTGATCACGCTGGCGGCGCTGTTACCGGTACTGGGGGCAGCAATCCGGACCCACCGATCTGCGAACGAATTCGGAAGGAACACGGTGCGATTCCGGTCGGTGTACCAGAAACTGCTGCAGGTGAAAGAGAGCCTGACGTTCCAGATGGAAGCACCGGCGAAGCTTGCGTTGCTGGTGCAGGCCGAGCAGACGCTGGAGGACGAGCACTGCGAGTGGCTGCGCTTGATGGAAGAGGCGGAGTGGTATGGATAGCCGCGGGGGCAAGCACACCGCATGAGTGAAGCCGCGGCACGTTCGCAATATGACCTATTTATCAGCTACCGCCGGGAGGGCGGCGCGGCGACAGCGCTGTTTCTCCGGGAAAGGCTGATGCACTGCGGGCTGCGCGTTTTCCTGGATATCACGGACCTGCAAAAAGGGTACTTCGATGAAGCGCTGCTGAAACACATCGAAGCGGCTCCGAATTTCCTGGTGATTTTGTCGAAGGAGTCTCTGGAACGGTGCGAGCGGCCGGACGACTGGCTGCGGCAGGAGATCCGGCACGCGATTCGAACGGAACGGAACATTATTCCGCTGCTGATGGACGGTTTTCAGTTCCCGGCGGCGCTGCCGGAGGACATTCGCACACTTCCGCGGCATCAGGGCGTGCCGTATTCGTACGCTTACCACGAAGCGATGGTAGGGAAAATTCTGCAGAGCGTGGAAGCGGATCGGACCGAGAGGCAACACAAAACGGCACCGGCAGTTCCGGTGCCGGTGGTTGGGCCCCTTGCCGCGCCGAGGCGAGAAGCGGCAGCGGTGAAGGAGGAGACGCAGGGCCGCGTGCTGGACGCGGCGATGGCCAAAGAGATTCCAGTGGGAAAACCGACTGAGCTATCGGTGATGATCCGGCGCGTGGATTCCGCAGGGCTGAAAGCAGTGCTGGAGATTGAGGGAGGGGATGCGAGACCGGACGACGTACGGAGCAAACCGTTCGAACTGGAGTTTCCGGTGGACGCGCAGGGGAAGCCGGGAGCGGCGGAAGTGACACTGCGGGTGGAGTCCCCCGATTTTCAGCCGTCGACGCAGACGAAGAAGTTGCGGGTGCCGGCGAAAGCTGATTCAGAGACGTACTCGTTCCTGCTGACACCGCGATTTACGGGAGATTTGCGGGTCAACCTGGAATTGTGCAAGGGCGAGGTGTGCGTGGCGTCGCGGGTATTGAGAACGAATGGGGCGCCATCGGATCGGGCGGAGAGCCCGGTGAAGGTGTTGGTGTCGATGCCGCTGAGCGTGAAAGGGGTGGAACTGCCCGGAGCGAGAGTTACGAAAGACAACCGGGGCCAGGCACCGCGGGACGTGGCGGCGGGTGGATTTGCGGAGGCGATTCCCACAGTAAGACGGCCGGAGCCTACGGCACCTGCTCCCCCACCGCCCATGGCGCCAGCAGCCATGCCCGGATCGTCGGGCGGAAGGCCGTCGGATGTGGAGGGAAGGGCGCCGAGCGGACCGCGCTCGGGACCGGGCAAGCCGGCGTTAGAAGGAAAGAGAGCGCTGGCGGCGGTGTTTGGAGTGGAACCACCTCACATTGAGCGAAGGAAGAATGTGGCGTTCACTGCAGCGTGGATGGCGAGCCTGTGCCTGCTGAACGTCACGGCAAGGGTGATCTATTCGAGGATCGACTCGTTCTTCAACTGGCTGCCGCACTGGCTGATCGAAGATTCGCTGCAAGCGGTGATTGTGCTGGTGGGATTGCGGTTCATCCGGCGGTTGCGGTGCGCGGCGCCGGCGATCGGATTTGCGTGCCTGGTGCTGAGCATCATGTTATCGGCTTTTCCGGGGAACTATTTCGGACGATTCCTGTTCACAGACCATTTGCCGGTATTTTTCCAGATGACGCTTTTTGTGGCGGGGCTGGGCCTGGCGGTGAGGCGGATTGAGAATTTGTGGCTGGCGCTGACGATTGGAATGTATCTGAGTTTCGTGGCGGGAGTGACGATCAGTTCGATTGTGGTTCCGCTCTGGGAAGAGGGTAGCCTCCGGCCGATGCATTTCACGTATCTGGCGACCGAAGCAGTGTCGGCGGTGACGTTCGCAACGGTATTTGTGTTGATGACCCGCGAAGGAGCGCGCCGGCGCTAACAGGCAATCGAAATAAGACTAACAAGGCGAGCACTGAAAAATGGACTGGCCAGGAGAAGTGTCGCGGAATGGATATGGAGTCGTGCATTCCGTGTTTGAAGCGTCTGCGCTGGAGCGAGTGCGAACGACTCTGGAAGGGAGAGGCATCACAAGAAGTCGGGCCGGCGTGCGCCATTTGATGACGGAAGAATCCATTACCGAGATCGCAAGCAGTCCGGAGATGATCGGAGCGGCCCAGGCAGTATTGGGCAAGAGCGCGACACCCTTTCGGGCGACCTATTTCGAAAAATCGCCAGCTTCTAACTGGCTGGTAGCCTGGCATCAGGACACGGCATTGCCCTTGCGAGAGAGAAAGGAAGTGGAGGGCTGGGGCCCGTGGTCTACCAAAGGCGGAGTGATTTACTCCCACGCACCGGCTGTCGCGCTCGAACAAGTCATCGCGCTGCGCTTACACCTGGATGACTCGACGAGCGAAAATGGACCACTCCGCGTGCTCCCCGGAACGCAAAATAAAGGAGTGCTGACGGACGAAGCGATCCATAAACTCTCCGATGAGCTTGAGGCTGTGGAATGCTGCTCGGGGGCCGGCGGGATTATCTTGATGAGGCCGCTGGTGGTACATGCGTCGTCGAAGAGCATGTCCACGAAACCGCGAAGGGTACTGCACATCGAGTACGCTTCATCATTGGAAATTGCGCAAGGGCTCCGTCTCGCAGTGGTGTAGGGCGCTAGCAGGCGAGGCGGTCACGGGTAACGGCAAAGCCATTGGTGGGGCCAAGGACGGCCACGGAGATCTGGTCCGGTTGGAAAAAATCGCGCGCCAGGGTCTGGACTTCTTCTCGGGTCACGCGGTCGATGGAGGCGAGGATTTCGTCGAGGGACGAGAACCGATGGAAATAGAGTTCCTGGCGAGCCAGATTGGACATGCGGGAACTGGTGGATTCGAGGGAAAGCATCAGCGAGCCCTTCAAATGATTCTTGGCGCGCAGCAGTTCTTCATCGGAAACCGGCGATTCTTTCATGGAGCGGAACTCGGCGATGGTCATATCGAGAACCTGGCCGACGGTCTCCTTCGCCGTGCCCGCATACACGCTGAACATACCGGTATCGGAGTAAGGGGTGAGTTCGCTAAAGACGGCATAAGCGAGGCCGTGTTTTTCGCGGATGTTCTGGAAGAGACGCGAAGACATGCCGCCGCCGAGAAGATTATTGAGGACGGCCACGCCAAAGCGGCGCTCGTGAGCGATGGGAAGCGAGGGGACACCGATGCAGAGGTGGACCTGCTCGAGATCGCGTTTGGTTTCGAGGCGGATGGGCGCGCCGGTCGAAGGGGGAGCATCTCCATTGGAATGCGTGGAGACCGGAAGATGACCGAATTCCTTCTGGACCAACTGCAGGACTTGGTCGTGGGTGATATTGCCAGCGGCGGTGACGAGGAGGCGATTGGCGGCAAACCAGCCGCCGAAGCGCTCGCGAAGGCGTTCGCGGTCGAACTTGCGGACGGTTTCGGGAGTACCGAGAATGGGGCGGCCGAGGGCATGGTCGGGCCAGAAGCCACGGGTGAAGATGTCGTGGAGAAGGTATTCGGGGTTGTCGAGATCCATCTTGATCTCTTCGAGGACAACCTGGCGCTCTTTCTTCACATCGTCGGAATCGAATTTGGGGCGAAGGACGAGATCAGCGAGCACATCAAAGGCGATCGGGAGATGCTCATCGAGGACCTTGGCGTTGAAGCAGATCTGTTCTTTCGAGGTGAAGGCATCGAGCATGCCACCGACGGAATCCATTTCGCGGGCAATGTCTTCGGCAGAGCGGCGCTCGGTGCCCTTGAAAACCATGTGTTCCAGGAAGTGAGCGATGCCGTTGTCGGCGGGAGTTTCGCGGCGGGAACCGTTGCGGACCCAGATGCCGACGGAGACGGAACGGACGTTTTGCATGGTCTCCGTGATCACAACGAGGCCGTTGGGTAGAACGTGACGATGAATATCGCGCGCGTTGGAAACCATACGGTATTGTGTCACAGGCTTGGAAAGGTGGCGAGTAGGAGAGAACTGGAGATCACCGGGAGGCATAAGATCTTTAAATAGATGATGTTAGATCGTTTGGCATTCCAAGCGGATTCGCGGGCAGGGGCTTCGCCGCGCGAGATGAGAGAATAGTGAGGGAAAGGAGCGACGCGGTGGAACTGCTGGGCAAGAGTCTGGAGGAGTTGCGAAGCTATTGCCGGGAGCTGGGTGAGCCGGCGTACCGGGGCGGCCAGCTGTACCACGCGTTGTATGCCGAGCGGCAGTTGAATGTGGGAGCCATGACGAACCTTCCCGCAGCATTGCGGCAAAAGCTGGAGAATGAAGCAACGATCACGTTGCCGACGGTGAAGCGCAGGTATCACTCGGCAGACGGGTCGGTGCGCTACCTGCTCGGTTTGAGCGCGTCCACAGAAAAAGCGCGCATGAAAGAAGCGGCGGTCGAAGCGGTGTTCATGCCGAGTGGAGGGCGGCAGACGATTTGCATATCCACGCAGGCGGGGTGCGCGGTGGACTGCCAGTTTTGCCTGACGGCGCAGTTGGGGCTGATCCGCAACCTGACAGCGGGTGAGATTGTGGCGCAGGTACTGTTGCCGTTGGTGGAGATGGGGACGACAGGAAGCCAGGGCGAAGAAGGGGGCGGATTGGAGGGGCGGACGAACGTGGTCCTGATGGGCCAGGGCGAGCCGCTGCTGAATTTCGAAAACACGTTTGCGGCGCTGCGAATCTTGCTGGACAAGGACGGAGTGGGGCTCTCGCCCAAGCACGTGACGTTGTCGACGAGCGGGATTGTTCCGGCGATTGAACAAATGGGAGAGGAAGAGATCCGGCCGAAGCTGGCGATCTCGCTGAATGCCTCGAACGACGAACAGCGAGACAAATTGATGCCGATCAACAAGAAATATCCGCTGAAGGAACTGATCCAGGCGTGCCGCTGTTACCCGTTGCGGAGTTGGGAACACATTACGTTCGAATACGTGATGCTGGGGGGGGTAAACGATACGGCAGAGGACGCGAGGCGGGTGGTGAAGCTGCTGGCGCCGTTGAAGCGCGTGAAAGTGAACTTGATCCCTTGGAATCCGGGAGAGCTCCCGTTCCAGGAAACGGGTGAGAAACGGCTGGAGGAATTCCGGCACATCCTGACAGATCGCGGCATGCCGACGTTTGTGCGCTATTCGCGAGGCCGTGACGTGATGGCGGCATGCGGGCAACTGGCGCTGAAGGAAGTGAAGGAGCCGCAGCTACCCGTTTTGCAGTGACGCCGTTTTTCGCTTGTTCGATGCGATCCCAATCACAGACATGAGGCGGCCAGAGAGAGCGCCTTCCTTGCGATAGCTGAAGAACAGATCGGTGCGGCAAGCGGTGCAAAGATCGCTGACGAAAATGTTCTTCGCGCGAACACCGGCGGCAAGAAGTTGCGACCGATTGGCCTTGCGCAGATCGAGGCGGACGGCCTTCGGGGGAGGCTGGTGGCCCGGAGGCATCATGTTGAGCCACTGGAGCGGATTGGGCTCTTCGCCGGAGCGCGGCTCATCGAAATAATCAGCCGCGTCCGCGAACTGGGCGGTGAATTTCGCGACGAAATCCGCAGCAACCTCGTAACAGCAGGGACCGACGGAGGGGCCGACGGCAGCGAGAAGATTGCCGGGCTTACTGCCATACTCGTAGTGCATGCGACCGACGGCTTTCTCGGCAATGCGGGCCAGCGTACCCTTCCAACCCGCATGGATGGCGGCGACGGCGCGTTTTTTAGGATCGACGAGAAGAACAGGGACGCAGTCTGCCGTCTGCACGGCGAGCAACAGGCCAGGAGTCCCGGTGGAAGAGGCATCGCCTTTGCAAGGCTGGGTAGGAGCAGAGGCGAACGGGCGGAGCAGCGAGGAGTGGACCTGCTTGAGCGGCGCCAGAGTGAGGTCATTGGCACCGAGTGCCGCCTGGAATTTCTTGCGGTTGGCGTTTACGTTTTCGGGCGAGTCCCACTCCATAAAACCGAGATTAAGGACGTTCTCATCATCAAGAGCGGTGGCGCCGCCGTGGCGCGTGCTGAAACCGTGAACGAGCCAAGGTAGTCTGGAGAACGGAGCAAGCTGGAGAATGCGCAAGCCGCGGGACTTCCGAAGGATCCACGGCGGGGAAACCTTGCCTGGTTTGCCGGCGCGCTCGAGGGGACGACCGGCACGGCGTTTGACCTTCGGTGAGGATTTGCGGAGACGCGGCATCGAATCAGTATAATGGCAACGGCCGGAGAGCGAAAAATGCCAGAGCAAAGCCGGCCCGAGTGACGGCACAGGTGAATGATGATCGTCGGCATGGGCATTGATGTGGCGGAAGTGAGCCGGATTCGAGAAGTGTTCGAAGCGCAAGGCGAACGGTTTGTGCGGCGGGTTTACACAGAGGCGGAAGCGGTGTATTGCGAGCAGTTCAAGAACAAATACGAGCGCTACGCCGGGCGCTTTGCGGCAAAAGAGGCGGCGATGAAAGCATTAGGGACCGGCTGGAGCCGCGGGGTTCGCTGGGTCGACGTGGAAGTGGTGCGGCAGCGCGGGGGTCGACCGACGTTACAGTTGCACGGAGAGGCGCGGAAGATTGCGGATTCGCTTGGCGTGAAACATATCGCGATCAGTATCACGCATACATCGGAACAGGCGTTCGCGCAGGTGATTTTCGAAGGCTAGATACCTGGCAAGGCGTTCGCGCAGATCCTTCGTCACAAGAAAGAGCCACATCAAGATGACGCACCGCGGAATAGACAGCCGTGCACACCGGTTCCGCTATTTCACGAGGAGAAATGAGCCGAGGGCGAGAGCGTCGACGCCGGCGCAATAGAAACTGCGGACCGCACCGCGGGGATCGGTGACCAGGGGCTCACCGAACAGGTTGAAGGAGGTGTTGACCAGGACAGGTGCGGGAGCGGATTCGCCGAAATTGTGGAGGAGCTTCCAGAAAAGGGGGTTGGCGTTTTTCTCGACAATGTGAACGCGGACACTGTTGCCGTGAAAGGCAAAGCGTTCGAGCCCGGCGACCGGAGTTTTCAGCGCAGCGATGGATGCCATGAACCGGCAATTGGGCGAGGCGCCGAAGTAATCGGCAGCGCGCTCGGCGGGCACAGAAAGCGCGAAAGGGTGAAAACCTTCACGGTGCTTGATGAACTGGTTGACGTTTTCGATGACGTACTCCGAAAAAGGTGAGGCGAGGAGGCTGCGATTGCCAAGCGCGCGGTGGCCGAATTCGGAGCGTCCCTGGCACCAGGCGACGATCTTGTCGCGATGGAGGAGGTGGGCGACCTCATCGATGGTTTGATCTTCACCGGAGAGATAGCGATAGGAGATTTTGCAATTGTCGAGGACGGCTTTGATCTCCTGCGAAGTGGCCTGCATGCCGAGGGCAAGGCTTGCGAGGGGCGTACGTCCGGAATAGCCCTTGAGCTTTTTGCGCATCAAGTAGGCAGCGCCGAGCGCGGTACCGGCGTTCCCGGAAACAGGTTGAACGTAGACGTGAGGGAAGGCACTGCGGCTTTCGAGGGCGTGCACAAGAAAGACGTTGAGAAAAATGCCGCCGGCAAGGCAAAGCGCCTGTGTGTTGGTCTTTTCCTGCAGGTTGGCAGCGAGTTGCAGGGCGACTTCCTCGAGATAGTCCTGGGCACTGCGGGCGAGATTCGCGCGGACCACGGGATTGGGCGCCGGGCCGCGCGAAGAGAGCCCCAGTTCCCGATAGAACTGAGGCGAAAAGATGCCGCGATGATCTGGGCCGGAAGCGAAATAACGGCGATTGAGCGAGGGAAGGCCGGTGGACTTCCAGGTGAAGAGCTTGCGGAAGGCGGGAAGAAATTCGGGTTCACCGTCCTTACTGAGCCACTGGACCTTGTGTTCGTCCTTGTGTGGACGGAGGCCGGCGAGCTCAGTCACGCAGGTATAAAACCAACCAAGCGAGTCGGGGAATTTGAGGGTATGGAGCTGGCGAATTTCGTCGCCATCGCCCAGGGCGATGAGGCCGGACTGGGCGTTGGCACTGCCATCCAGTGAGAGGATGAGGGCGCGGTCGAAACCGGAGGTGTAGTAGGCGCTGGCGGCATGGCAAAGATGATGTTCGAAGTGAGAGGGGCGGGGGCCGCCGCGAAGCAAGTCTGAAAGCTGCTGCTGGGCCGCGGACCTGGTGTGGCTGCGGGAGCGCTTGCCGTCGGCGAGGCGTTCGGCAATGGCGATAGCGCGGCAATCAGCAATGCGCAGGTGGTTTTCGTGGAGGCAGCGCTCAAGGGCGAGGCGAGGGACGTCGGAGGTTTCCTGGCGGCTGAGCTTCTCCTCTTCGATGGCAAAGAGGACGGATTGATCGTCGACGAGCGAGACGGAACTGCTGCGGCCGATAGAAGAAATCGCAAGGATGTGCATGGGTCAGGCGCGGGACGCCGTCATTTCCAGGGCGAGCTGCGGCAGGCCAATCAACTGTTTGCCGTCAGCGATGGCGGGACGAACGGTGAGCCACTGATTGTGCGGCAGTCGTTCCCGGATCAGAACCGAAAGATAATTTCCGGACAGCGCGGGCGTGGAGGCAGGATCGTCGTTGGCATCACGGTGGAGAGTGAGAACGCGCAGGGCGCGACCGATCTGCGATTGGCGGAATTCAATGGCTTTCTGTTCACCGAGGGCGCGGAGTTCGCGCGCGCGGCGCTTGATGACGGAGCCGGGGACATGGTCGGCAAGAGCGGCAGCTTTCGTGCCGGGACGCGACGAATACGAGAAGACGTGAAGATAGGTGAAAGGACGCTCGGCGATGAAGCGGAGGGTGGCGGCGTGGTCGTCCTCGGTTTCACCGGGAAAACCGGCAAGGACATCGGCACCGATGGCGGCATGGGGAAGAACGTCGCAGATGAGCTCGACGCGGCGCGCGTAGTGTTCGGCGCGATACCAGCGATGCATGGCGGCAAGAATGCGATCGGAGGCGGATTGCAGGGGCATGTGAAAGTGCGGGGCAAGGCGATCTTGGGCGGCAAAAAGATCGATCAAGTCTTGCGTAACGTCGAGTGGTTCGATGGAACTGATACGGAGGCGCTCGACAGGAGTTTCGCCGAGGATCAGGCGGACAAGTTCGAGGAACTCGACACGGGGCGCGAGGTCGCGGCCATAGGTGCCGAGGTTGATGCCGCTGAGAACGATTTCGCGGAAACCGGATTCCGCCAGGCGGCGAATTTCAGAGAGAACAGTCGACACGGGCAAGCTGCGGGACTTGCCGCGCACAAAGGGGATCACGCAGAACGAGCAGCGTGAATCGCAGCCGTCCTGAATCTTGAGCGTCGGGCGAGTGTGATTCCCTTCCCCGCCGAGGACGGGAGCGACGAGAACGTCCGTTGTCGAGAAGATGTCGCCTGTGAGAATGGAAGGAGAGTGGTAGGGGAGGGCGTCTTCCCGGTGCGGAAAGTGAGGCAAAGCGGAGATGGAGTGAAGCAGCGCAGGAATCTGGGGCTTGTGCGAATTGCCGACGACGAAGGTGACACCAGGAAGGGCAGCAATCTCATCCGGGGCGCGTTGCGCGTAGCAGCCGGTAACGACGATGCGCGTCGAGGGGCTTGCGGCGTGAATCTTGCGGATGGCGTCGCGGGCCTGGGCGTCGGCGGTGGCAGTGACGGTGCAGGTGTTCAAGACGACCACATCGGCGGCAGCAGGGTCCGTCGCCATGGTGCCACCTTGATCGCGCAACTGGCGTTCGATGGCGGCGCCGTCTGCCTGCGTGGCACGGCAGCCGAATTGTTCGATATAGAAAGTGCTCATGAATCCCGCAGGGCGAGATTCTATTTAATCATACGAGAGACAAAGAAGGCACAGACAAACCGGGGAGCGCGAGGTCATCTTGCGTCCCGCGATGGGATCTGGTGGGCGAGGGGATTGGAGACAGGCGTTGCGATGCCGAGGTTCAGCCCTGGGAAGCCAAGCGGCGCTGGAAAGTGAGAAGGATGAGATCGGCGCGGCGGCGAACCCCAAACTTGTTAAGCAGGTTCGACACGTGGAATTTGACGGTGCGCTCGGCGATGTTGAGCTTGCTGGCAATCTCTTTGTTCGAGAGGTTCTCGAGGAGTGAATCGAGGACTTCCTGTTCACGGCGGCTGAGATTGGTGACGGCATCCGTCTTCAGGCGACGCCCCTGCCCGGAGAGGATGGAGTCGACGAAGCCGGAGAGAACAGAGCGGGGGACCCAGAAGCCGCCCTGGGAGACCAGGGGGAGGGCCCGGGAGAGCTGATCGCGGGCTTCGGCGTAACTGAGGATGCCTTTAACGCCGAGGCGGAGGAGCGAAAAACTGGTGGCTTCGTTGACGGAATCTCCGACGACAAGCAGGCGAGCGTCGGGATAGCGCTCAAGGATGTTGGTGAGCAGTGCACCGGTAGCCTGGCGGGCGGCATGCGCATCAATCACATAGACTTGCGCACGGGGTGGCTCGAGGCTGCGGAGATCGGGAGCCAGCGTCGATTCCAGTTGTTTGGGAATGACCTTGAATTGCGAGGCCTTGGCAAGCAGGCGTTCGAATTCGCTGAGAACCAGCGGATGAGGAGACAGCAAGCAGACAGTAAGTTTCGTAGACATACGTTTCGAGGCCACTGTACCTGAGGGTAAAGAAAGTGGAGGGAGGGGGCAAGGGCCTTGGGCACAGATGTTCACGAGTCGTTACTGACGGATACGGCGTGTTTTCAGAGGCTTGGAACGAGGCGCAGGACAGGATGGGACGAGGAAAGGGGGAGGTGCATGAGGAGCTAAAAGGCGCGAATTGGGAGGGAAAACCCGTAAAATAGTGGGATGGCGCGAAGAGCGAGCGCCGCGCAGCAAAGAACACGACGAAATGAGAGACCTGAAACAATCCGAAAAAGCACTGCGCGAACTGTTGAGCGACAGGATTCTAGTACTCGACGGGGCGATGGGGACGATGCTGCAGCAGCGCGACTTGGCGGCCGCGGACTTTGGCGGAACAGCGCTGGAAGGCTGCAACGAGAACCTGGTGCGCACGCGGCCCGATGTCGTACTGGACATCCACCGGAAGTATTTCGAAGCGGGAGCGGACATCGTCGAGACCGACACATTTGGATCGACGCCACTGGTGCTGGGCGAATATGGGTTGCAGGCCGATGCGTTGGAACTGAGCAAGCGCGCGGCGGAGCTAGCACGGAAGGCCGCCGACGAGTTCTCGACTACGAACAAACCGCGGTTTGTGGCCGGCTCGATGGGGCCCACGACGAAAGCGATCACGGTAACGGGAGGGGTGACGTTCGGAGGGCTACGCGAGTCGTATTACGTGCAGGCAAAGGGGCTAGTGGAAGGCGGCGCGGACCTGTTGATGGTGGAGACGAGCCAGGACACGCGGAACATCAAGGCGGCGGTGCTGGCGATCCAGCAACTCTCGCGGGAGATGGGTACTCAGGTTCCGTTCATCCTATCGGTAACGATTGAACCGATGGGGACGATGCTGGCGGGGCAGAACGTGGAAGCGATGTGGGCGTCGCTGCGGCACACACACCCGCTGGCGTTCGGAATGAATTGCGCGACGGGACCGGAGTTCATGACGGATCACATCCGGACACTCAGCGGGCTGACGGGGGAATACGTGTCGTGCTACCCGAACGCTGGGCTGCCGGATGAGGAGGGCAAGTACCTCGAGACGCCGACGTCGCTGGCCTCACAACTCGAGAAGTTCGTCAATCATGGGTGGCTGAACCTGGTGGGCGGCTGTTGCGGAACCACCGAGAAGCACATTCGCGCGATCGCGCAGATGGTGGAAGGCAAGAAGCCGCGGGTACGTCCAGCGGAATCGCACCGGGCGGTATATTCGGGGATCGAAGCGATCGAGGCGGATGACGAGACGCGGCCGCTGCTGGTGGGAGAACGAACGAATGTGATCGGGTCGCGGCTGTTCAAGAACCTGGTGGCCGAAGAGAAATGGGAAGAGGCGACGGAGATCGCGCGGAGGCAGGTGAAGGGCGGCGCGCAGATCGTGGATGTGTGCCTGCAGAGCACGGAGCGTGACGAGACGAAGGACATTCCGCCGTTCTACGAGAAGCTGATCCGCAAGATCAAAGTGCCGGTGATGATCGACACGACGGACGCGTCGGCGCTGGGCCAGGCACTGACCTACTGCCAGGGGAAAGCGATCATCAATTCGATCAACCTGGAGGATGGCGAGGAGAAGTTCGAGCGGGTGGTACCGATAGCGCACGATTTCGGCGCGGCGATCGTCGTGGGCTGTATCGACGAGGATCCGGTGCAGGCGCAGGCATTCACGCGCGAGCGGAAACTGGCAATCGCGAAACGGTCTTACGAGCTATTGACGACGAAGTACGGGATTGCGCCGGAAGATATCGTCTTCGACCCGCTGGTTTTTCCGTGCGCCACAGGCGACGAGAACTACATCGGCGGCGCTGTGGAAACGATGGAAGGAATCCGGCTAATCAAGCAGGCGCTGCCGAACACGCGAACAATTCTGGGGATATCGAACGTGTCGTTCGGGTTGCCAGCGGGCGCGCGGGAAGTGGTGAATTCGGTTTTCCTTTATTACTGCACGAAAGCGGGGTTGGACCTCGCCATCGTAAACACGGAGAAGATCGAGCGGTTTGCGTCGATTCCCGAGCATGAGCGGCGGCTGGCGGAGAATCTGCTGTTCCAGCACCCGCTGAAGGAAGCGCCGGCCGGGCACCCACAAGCGGAGTCACTACGCGACCTACCCGCCGACTGGCGGGAGCAGACAAAAGAGCAGAAGGCGGCGTTGAACCAGTTCCATATCGCGGCAATCACCGAACACTTCCGGGTGGCAGTCAAGAAAGAGAAAGTGAAGAAGGAGGACCAGCCACTGGATGAGCGGCTGTCGAATTACATCATTGAAGGCACGCGGGACGGGCTGATTGAAGATTTGGAACTGAAGCGGTCAGAAGGTGCGGCCCCGCTGGAGATCATCAACGGGCCTCTGATGGGAGGGATGGCGGAAGTAGGGCGGCTGTTTAACGCCAATGAGCTGATCGTGGCGGAAGTGCTGCAATCGGCGGAGGCAATGAAGGCGGCAGTGGGCCACCTGGAGCAATTCATGGAGAAGGCCGACGCAGCGAAGCGCGGAAAAGTGCTATTGGCGACGGTGAAGGGCGACGTACACGATATCGGGAAGAATCTGGTTGAGATCATCCTAAAGAACAACGGGTTCGACGTGGTGAACCTGGGGATCAAGGTGCCACCGGAGGATTTGATCAAGGCGTATTTGTCGCACCATCCAGATGCGATCGGGCTGTCGGGGCTGCTGGTGAAGAGCGCACAGCAAATGGTGATCACGGCGAACGACTTGAAGGACGCAGGAATCGAGGTGCCGTTGCTGGTGGGCGGCGCGGCCCTGAGCGCGAAATTCACGGAGCAGAAGATCGCACCAAGCTACGGCGGAGCGGTTTGTTACGCGAAGGATGCGATGACGGGACTGCGCCTGATGAACGAAATCATGGATCCGGAGACACGCGAGCGCGTCTTGAGCGAACACGCGGCTTCCGGGAATGGCGTCAGCGTGACAACAACGGTGAAGTTGGAAACGAAGCCAAAGGTAACGCGATCACCAAAGGTACGAGCTGACCTGCCGATTCCCCCGGCCGGCTATCTCGACAGGAAAATCCGGCTGGTGCCAGATTTGCGCGAAGTGTGGAGCTATATCAATCCGTTCATGCTGTACGGACGACACATGGGGTATCGCGGAAATTTTGAGAGAGACCTGGCGGCGCGGGAAACCAAGGCAGTAGAACTGTTCAACGAGATGGAGAGCGTGAAGAGCGAGGCCGAACAGTTCATGAAGGTACGCGCGGTGTGGCAGTTTTTCGAGGCGGAAAGCCAGGGAGAAGCACTGCACCTGTTTGCTCCGGGAGGCATGGAGCCGGTGCACACGTGGAAATTCAAGAGGCAGGCGAGCGGCGACCAATTGTGCCTGAGCGACTATGTACTGCCGCCACGAGAGGGTCGGCGGGACCACGTGGCAATTTTCGTGGTGACTGCCGGCGAGGGCGTTCGCGAGCGTTCGGAGAAAGCCAAGCAGGGCGGGTACTACTTCCGGTCGCACGGACTGCAGGCGTTGGCGATTGAGACCGCGGAAGGTTGCGCGGAGTGGCTGCACCGGCGAATCCGGGAGGATTGGGGCTTCCCTGATCCGCCAGGGTTGACGATGGCGCAGCGATTCACGTCGAAGTATCGCGGGAAGCGCTACAGCTTTGGCTATCCGGCCTGCCCGGACCTTGAAGACCAAGCGGGAATCTGGGAGCTATTGAGGCCGGAAGAAATCGGGGCGCAACTGACGGAAGGATACATGATGGATCCGGAAGCCAGCGTGAGCGCGCTGGTGTTCCAGCACCCTGATTGCACCTATTTTAGCGTCGGCGATGGCAGCGAGAGTTCCTGAGGTCCGCCGCCAGGCTGCCCCGGCTTTCCTTTGAAAGGGCAAAGCTTAACAGTTACTCCGGGAACCTTCCGTGGAGGACAAGGGAATCTCAGAGGAGGGATTCTACGGCGACGCAATAGCCACGTGATACGCGCGGCCCCGCGAATGCGTCTAATAAAGGCAATCCCGCAACAGTGAGGTGAAATGGTGAGATACGTGACTGGTTGGCTGCCCTTGGCGACAGTGGGCGCACTATTGTGCTTAGCGCCAGGCGCTGCAATTGCGCAAGACCCGCAAGGAGGGAATCCGGCGGCGGATGAGGCAGGACGATCGCGCCGCGGGGCGGATTCGGGGCCGCGTCCGGTGATCGGCAAGATTACGTCGATTCAGAATGGAGTGATGGAACTGAGCGGGCCGGACGGGCAAGTGGTCAAAGTGAAGATCACGGACCAGACGGAATTCCGGAAGGACCGGCAACCCGCGAAAGCAAGCGACTTCAAGGCCGGCGATATGGTGATGGTGCGCGGAGACGAAAACGCAGACCACAGCGTGAATGCGAAACTGGTCGGCGGGCGGACGGGCGGGCAGGGAGGGGGGCCCGGTGGCGGGCAAGGCGGATTTGGCGGGACGTTGGGGAAGGATTACGTGGCGGGAGAAGTGAAGGCGGTCGACGCACCGCGCATGACGGTGCTGCGAACCGACAATGTGACGCAAACGCTGGAATTGAATGAAGAAACGTCTTTGCGCAAAGGCCGTGAGAGCATCACGATGGCCGACATTCAAGTGGGCGATCACATCGTCTCGCGGGGCGAGGTGAAGAACGATGTATTCGTGCCTCGCGGCGTGATGGTACTGGGGCCGGAACAATGGAAGCGGCTCCAGGAATTCCAGGCACAGGCCAGCGGCGGCAAGGCCGGGCCGACGGACGCTCCACCGCAGAAGCCTCAGGAGTAGACCGGTTGAACGCATTCCTGCGCGGGCTCATCGTGATCGTGTGTCTGGTGCTGATCAGCGCGGTGATGTTCGTGTGCATGTTGCACGCGCAGGAGGCTCCAGCGCCCGTTCCAGGTCAAGTGCCCACGCCAGGCGCGAAGCCCGCCCCAGCCAGCTATGAAATCTCAGGAGCAGTGAAAGGCGGCAAAACACCGCTGCCGGGCGTAACGGTAACAGCGGCAAACACACTGACGGGCAAGAAGGTGAGCGCAGCTACCGGGATCGACGGATCGTTCGTTTTGAGGGGATTACCGCGCGGGCGTTACGTGGTGAAGGTGGAATTCATGGGATTCGCCACGCAGACGCAAGAAGTGACGGTCAATCCGGAAAACCCGACACAAAAGATTGAATTGGAGATGATTCTCGCGTCGCGGCAGCAGGAAGAGCAAGCGAACCGCGCGAGCGCGGCGACAGCGGCGTTGCGAGGATTCCAGAATCTGGCTGTTGAGGGAACACTCTCGGGATTGGCGGAAGGCGGGAATGGCAACGGAAACGGCGGAGCGGCAAGCGCGGGCGAACTGTCGAGCCTGCCGATGAACGGCGCGGGAGCAGATCTGTCCACGGAATCAGTGAATTTTGCCGGCACGCAGGGACGCAGCCAGGACTTCGGCATGGGCAACGAGGATGAGCTGCAGCAGCGGATTCAGGAATTCCGCGAGCGAGTACAGAGAGAGGGCGGAGCGTTTGGCGCGGCGATACAGGGCGGGCCGGGCCAGGGAGGGCCGGGAGGTCCAGGAGGCGGACCGATCATGATCGGCCGGATGGGTCGAGGGTTCAATCTCAACCAGCCGCACGGATTTCTGTATTTACAAGATGACAATGCGGGGTTGGATGCGCGTCCGTATTCATTGAGCGGCGCGGAATCAGACAAGGCCAGTTACAACCAACTGCGGTTTGGCGCGTTCGTGGGCGGCCCATTGAAAGTGCCTGGAATTCTGGATTGGAGTAAAAGCACATTTTTCGCGGCGGGGTGGAACGGGTCGCGCGGTGGAATGCCGTATGACGCGTACAGCACAGTGCCAACGGAAGCGGAGAGGAACGGAATTTTCACAGGACTTACGGATGCCGGCGGCAACCCGATTGCGATTTTCGATCCGACCACGGGCCAACCGTTCGCGAACAACGTGATCGATCCGTCGCGGATCAGCAGCGCCTCCAGTTCCCTGCTGGCGTACATGCCACTGCCGAACCTACCCGGAACGACGCAGAACTTTCATTACATAGCCACGGCGGACAGCAATACAGACGCATTGAGCCTGAGGCTGGTTCACAACTTTGCGGCGGGCGGCGGGCCGGGAGGACCGATTGAGTTCGGGCCCGGAGGGCCGGGGGCCGGCGGACGAGGCGGGCGCCGGGGTCCGAGAAACAATCTGAGCGTGGGATTCAACTGGTCGCACGGCACGACAAACCTGGTGAATCCTTTCCCTTCGCTGGCGGGCGGCACGAATACACAAGGGTGGAACGGCAACGTGCGCTGGACGTATGGCAAAGGCCGCACGACGAATTCACTGAGCTTCACGTATAACCACAACCGGGCAGCGACCACGAACCTGTATTCGGGCGTGACGGATGTGGCAGGCAATGCGGGGATCACGGGGATCTCGACCGATCCGTTCGACTGGGGCCTGCCGGGAATCTCGTTCAACAGTTTTTCGGGGTTCAGCGGGCCGATACCGAGCCGCGAGTTGGATCAGACGTATACAGTTTCGGATACGGTGATGTGGAGCCGCGGGAAGCACAATGTGCGCTTCGGCGGGGATTACCGGAGAATCTCGCAAGGGTTCCGGTCCGCGCGCAACGCGGAGGGTAGCTTCGTCTTCACGGGATTTGCGACGGCGGAATATCTGCCAGGCAGTACAACAGCGGTGCCAGGAACAGGTTACGATTTTGCCGACTATCTGCTGGGCCTGCCGCAACAAACAAGCCTGCAATCGGGAACGACGAACTACGAGTTCCGGGCGAACTCGTACGACGCGTTCGTTCAGGACGACTGGAGGATGCTGGCGAACCTGTCGTTGAACCTCGGGCTGCGGTACGAGTACAACGGGCCGTTCACGGAAATCGAGAACCGCATTGCGAACGTGGATGTGGCATTCAGCCCGGAGAATATAGCCGGGACACAGGTGCTGCCGGGGACAATCGGACCGTATTCGGGAATCTTTCCGACGTCACTGGTGAAGCCGGACCACAACAATTTCGCGCCGCGAATCGGGATCGCATGGCGGGCCGGCAAGAAAACAGTGGTGCGCGCGGGATACGGAATTAATTACAACCTGGCGCAGTACGGAATCTTCATACGCAACTTTGCGTTCCAACCGCCATTCGCAGAGGCCGCGACCAACGTGAGCCCCTACGGGGATTTCCTGACACTGGAGAATGGATTCCCGTCCAACTCGCAAACGGAGGTGACCAACAACTACGCGCTCGACCCGAACTATCGGCTGGGATACGTGCAGATTTGGAATCTGGACATTCAGCATCAACTGCCGTGGAACATGCAGCTGAATATCGGGTACAACGGTGCGAAGGGCACGCATCTGGACACGGAGCGCGCGCTGGTGCCGAGTTGCGAAACGGAGGGAACGTGCGGGGATTTTTCGACGGCGGCGTCGGCACCATTCATTTTTGAGACGTCAGAGGGCAACTCGAGCTTGAACGCCGCATCAGTGCGACTGCGGAAGCGTATGTCGAAAGGAGTGGGCTTCAGCCTGAGCTACGTATTTTCGAAGTCGCTCGACGATGCTTCGTCAATCGGCGGCGGGGGCGCCATCGTGGCGCAGAATCCGTTTGACCTGGAGGCAGAGCGCGGGCTTTCGAGCTTCGACCAGACGCACCGGTTCACTGGGAACTGGATCTATGATCTGCCGTTCGGCGACGGGAAGCGGTTCTTGACAAAAGGCGCGCTGGCACACGTGTTGGGCGGCTGGCAGTGGAGCGGAGATTTCACGATCGCGTCGGGGCTGTACTACACGCCGAGAGTGCTGGGCGCAACGCTGGACATCACGCGCGGCGTGAGTGGGTCGCAGCGGGCAAACGTGGTGCCGGGGCAATCGATTCAGATTGGCGATCCGACGACGGCAAAGTGGTTCAATACGGCGGCGTTTTGCGCGCCTGGGCCGGGCTGCGCCGGCACGTCGGGCGGGACAACCTACGGAGATGCGGGACGAAATATCATTCTGGGTCCAGCGCAATTCACATTCGACATGGCGATGAGCAAGACGATCACGATCAAGGAAACGCGTGCGCTGGAGTTGCGGTTGCAGGCAAGCAACATTCTAAACACGCCGTATTTTTCGGGACTGAACACCACGGTGAATTCGCTGCAGTTTGGGGAGATTACAGGCGTGGCAAACATGCGGCGGCTGACGATGGTGGCGCGGTTCCGCTTCTGAGGCGGGCGGGCTCATGCGTGAATGAAATGGCGATGGGACAAAACAAACTCGGACGCATGACAGGCGCGGCGGTTCTGGCGTCGGCGTTGGCAGCCAGCGCAGCAGCACAGCAGACGCCGCAAGTGACGCAGGCGCCTCCTCCACCTCCTGCGCAAAAACGGAGCGAGCCACAGTTCCGGATGCGGGTGACGACGGAAATCGTACTGGTGAACGTGATCGCGCGGGATAAGAAGGGCAACCTGATCCGAGATCTGAAGCAAAGCGATTTTACGATTTCTGAAGACGGCCAGAAGCAACAGATCTCCAGCTTCGATTTTGAAAACGTGGATGAGTTGTTGACAGCAGGAGCCGGCGGGGAAACGGTGACGGGGAGCGCGGGTGCGGCAAAAGAGTCTCTGCCGGGATCGAACGCAGACGGCGGCCTGGATGCGCGGGACCGACGGCTGATGCTGCTGTTCTTCGACTTCTCGGCGATGGAGCCTGAAGACATCGAGCGCGCGGTAGAGGCCGGGAAGAAATATGTGCAAAGCAACATGCAACCGGCCGACCTGGTCGCACTGGCATCGCTGGCGACCAACATGAAGCTGGACCTGGATTTCACGTCGGACAAGGCGAAGATACTTTCGATCCTGTCAGGCTACAGCGGGACGGAAGGACAAGGGTTCGAGAATGGAGCGACGGGGAGCTCTGAAGGAGCCGCGGAGACGGGCGGATCGTATACGGCGGACGATACGGATTACAACACATTCAGCGCGGACCGGAAGCTGCTGGCGCTGCAATCCATCATGCAGGCAATGGGAAAGATCCCGCAAAAGAAGAGCCTGGTTTACTTCAGCAACGGAATCAGCCAGTCCGGGGTGGACAATCAATCGGCATTGCGGGCAACGACGGCGGCGGCAGTGAAGGCGAATGTGTCGATCTATCCGGTGGATGTGCGAGGGCTGAGTGCGTTTCCGCCGGGCGGACAGGCGCAATCGGCGAGCTTGCACGGGCAATCGGCGTACAGCGGGGCTTCTGTGCTGAATGACCTGAACGGGAACGCGGCGTCGCAGGAGACGCTGTATACGCTGGCGGACGACACAGGCGGAAAAGCGTTCATGGACACGAACGATTTCAGCGGCGTGTTCAAACAGGTGCAAAAGGACACGTCGGCGTACTACGTTCTGGGGTATACCAGCACGAATCATCTGAGGGACGGGCGGTTCCGCCGGATCAGAGTGCAGGTGAACCGGTCTGACCTGAAGCTCGAATACCGGCCCGGCTATTATGCAGGCCGCGACTTCGAACATATGAAGCAAGCGGATCGAGAGCAGCAACTGGACGACGAGTTAGCGGCGGAACTGCCGCAGACCGACGTGGCGGTGTACGCGGGCACGGCGTATTTCCGGCAGGACGATGCGCATTATTATCTCGGCGTGTCGCTGGTGGTACCGGGCTCGCAGATTCCGTTCGTGCAAGAGGAAGACAAGGACGCCGCGACGATCGACATCATTGGGGTAGTGCTGGAGAGCGGAAAATTCCCAGTAGGACGGCAGCGGGACACAGTGAAACTGGCGGTGGACAGCACACAGCAAGTCCGGCGGAAGAACGTGCAGTACAACACAGGATTCGTGCTGGCGCCTGGAAACTATCACCTGAAGTTCATCGTGCGGGAGAACCGGTCGGGCCGCATGGGCTCGTTCGAGACGGACGTGCGAATACCGGACTTGCGGAAGGCGCCACTCCGCATGAGTAGCGTGGTATTGAGCAGCCAACGCGTGCCAGTGACACAAAAGAAGAAGTCGGGGTTTCAGCCACTGATTTCCGAGCAGTCAGAACTGGTACCCAGCGTGACGCACGTGTTTCGGCAAGACCAGAAGCTGTATCTGCAGTACGAGATATATGACGCGGCAAAGGCCAAAGCCGCCGAGACGAAGGGCAGCGACAACAAAGGCACGCATCCGACCGTGCGGGTGCTCAGCAGCATTGAATTCCTACAAGGCGACCTGAAAGTGTACGAAACAAAGCCGGTATTGGCACAAGAGATCAGCGCGCCGGAGCGGAAAGCGGTGATTTTCCAGATCGAAATACCGTTGGAGGGATTGAAGCCGGGATTCTACGTCTGCCAGGTGAATGTGATTGACGACGTCGCCGGGAACTATGCGTTCCCGAGGTGGCCGATTCTGGTGAAGCCGAATACGGAGACAAACGCGGCGTCCGCACCGGCGCCGGCGAAATGAGCGAGCGCAGGATTGCAGAAGGAATCAGGGCTTGGGCAGGGTGGGCGGGTCAGGATCCGCGGAAAAACCCTCCAATGTGGTCTTGGAGTGCTCTTCAACGGCGCCAACCGCGGCGACGAGGCAGGAATAAAAGAACGCCTTAAAGCTCTGGCGGAATTCGGCGGTAAGCTTTGCGCCAGTCTGTCGAATTTCGCCGTCCAGCATCTTTCGGCGGTGGTCTATAAGGGATTGATGTTCGGCATCGAGAGCAGCCAGGGAAGAAGAGAGCTTCTGCCGGGCTTCAGCTGTCATGCGTTTGGCGTGCAGTTCTGATTCGGTCCGAAATTCTTCGAGAATAGATCCCAGCGTGGCCCGCATTTCCTCACGCGCAGATGCGGAATCGGATTCAACGACGGAGTTGATTTCGCGGGCAACGAAGTGGGCGTCCTCGGTGAGGCGGATGATCTGATGATCAATGGCGGTACTGGCTTTCTGACCGATCAGTTGAGCGGCTCGCTTTACGGCGTAGGAAACCTGCTCGTCGAGCTGCTGAGAGAAAGACTGCATCGCGCGCTCGATCATGTCCCGCGTGGTGGAAAGTTGCTGCTGAGCCGCGGCCGCCTGGCGTTCAACGCGCTGGGCGCATTCCTCCATGCGAACGAGGTATGCGTCAAGTTGAACGTCCCAATGAGAACGAATCTCAGAGAGGCGCTCGTTGAACAATTGCTCCATGGAATTGCGTGTGGGATCGGAGAGCGGAGAATGGCGCTGTGCTGTGGTCTCGCGGAGCTGGCGCATGGATGCGCGCGTCTGTAACTCGAGGGTAGAAAGAGCGCGGGCAATCGCGGGCTCGAGTTCCCTGTCGATCGCGGCAGTGACGGCGGCGTCGATCAGTTCCTGCGGAGGTGCGGGCGGAGATAGAGGCTCCGGAAGGACGGGATCGACGGTAATAGGCGAAAGCTCCAGATGAATTTCCATTGAGGTGTCCTCAATCGACGCGACAGGAGAAACGGGCGCAGGCGCGGGCTTTTCGGGTGCAACCAGAATGGGAGCCGGGGCCGGAGAGTCGCCGAGTAACGGTGAGCCGAGGAACTTGCGCCAGTCGAGAGGAACGGGAGCGTAAGACCAAACATTGCCAGGGATGCCGAGTTCAACGCCAATGCGGGAGAGTCTGCGCGGGCTGGGATCGGCGTCACTTCGTTTCACCTGGGCACGGACGACTTTGTCCTTGCCTTCGTAGCGCTCGCCGCCAAAGCGCAGGGTAACGTATGAGCCAGGCGGACAATTGTGGCGGGAAACAAAACCGCAGCCGTGGAGGTTCAAGTCGGTGACGTGTGTCCGCTCGACAAACTTCTCGCCCGTCACGTTCTGGCCATAGACCAGAAGTGGCACATGACACTTCACACGCGAACTGCGACGGTAGTCCTGACCGCCGTAGCGCTTCCAGGGATTGGTTAACGGGTCATTCGCCATCCGAAGCCGCTCCGAGCCTCCTACTGCCCACGCCAACGATCCTTCGAGAAAGCCGCTGATTGCACCGGGCTTTCTATTGAGGAAAGCGCGCAGAAGAAAGCCGGCCCCTTGCACGTACTAGGGAAAACGTCACATCGCAGCCGATGTTTGTTGGCGAGACAAACCCTGACGGAGCGAGTGGTGGGGCTGGTAGGAGCACGTTAGATGCCGCGTTGCAGCAATGCAAGCTAAAGGATGTAAAGAGGTTGTAATACTGTGGATTTTGCGTATGTGCAATGTTTTTCGCAAAGTAGGCAGAGGAGGTCCCGAATTGGACTCATCGAATCCGAATTGCCGCAACCGAAGCCGGCCCCTCGTACTTCCGCTCGATACCGGCTCCAATCCCGCGGGCGAGCGGCTAAGGCGTGCGAAACCGGCTGGGTGAGTTGGCGCAGGTGGTCGCGTAAACACCCCCAGGCAGGAACCAGGCAGGGGCTGGGGGAGGGGGGAGCGGAGTCGGCATCTCATAGAGAATACTGATAGTACCTATTCGGTTTTGCTTATAGGGAGCTGGCGCGTGGCTTGCAGTTCCCAACTAAAGTAGTGGTCGCTCCTCGTTTGTTTGAACCTTCCATCCCTGCCCGCCAGGGCACCTCGCCGGAGGCTGATATGAAGAACCGCATTGTGATCATCGGAGCAGCAGGACGTGATTTCCATAACTTCAACGTGTGCTATCGCACCGACCCTTCCACCGAAGTTGTGGCGTTTACGGCGGCACAGATTCCGGATATTGCGGGCCGGAGGTATCCGGCAGAGTTGGCGGGCCCGAACTATCCGGAAGGCATTCCAATCTATCCGGAAGAGATGCTGGAAAGCCTAATCGCGCAAGAACGAGTGAATCAGGTGGTTTTTTCTTATAGCGACGTGCCGCACGTAAAGGTGATGAACCTGGCGTCGAGGGCGCTTGCGAAGGGAGCGGACTTTGTATTGCTTGGTGCCGAGCACACCATGCTGAAGGCGAAGGTACCGGTGGTATCCGTGTGTGCGACGCGCACCGGGTGCGGCAAGAGCCCGGTGTCGAGGAGAGTGGCGCGGTTGCTGAAGGAGCAAGGGTTGAAGGTGGTGGCGATCCGCCATCCCATGCCGTATGGCGACCTGGTGAAGCAGGCAGTGCAACGATTTGCGGCACTCGAGGACATGGACCGCCAGAAATGCACGATTGAAGAGCGGGAGGAGTATGAGCCGCACGTGCAGGCCGGGACGGTGGTGTTCGCCGGTGCGGACTATGAAGCGATCCTGAGGCAGGCCGAGCAAGAAGCGGATGCGATCATCTGGGACGGCGGAAACAACGACACGCCGTTCATCAAACCGGATTTGGAGATTGTTGTGACGGATCCGCACCGCGCCGGGCACGAGGTGTTGTATCACCCCGGGGAGGTGAATCTGCTTCGCGGAGACGCAGTGCTCATCAACAAGGTGGATTCGGCACATGCGGAAGCCGTGGAAACCGTGAAGAGCAACATACGGGACCGGAATCCGCAGGCGGAGATCATCGAGCTGGACTCCACCGTGAATGTGGAACGACAGGAACTGATTCGCGGCGCAAAGGTGCTGGTGATTGAAGACGGGCCGTCATTGACGCACGGAGAGATGGCGTTTGGCGCGGGAGTCATCGGCGCAGAGCGAGCGGGAGCGAAATTGATCGACCCGAGGAACTACGCGGTGGGCAGCATCCGGAGTACGTTTGTGAAGTACGGGCATGTAGGCGCGCTGCTACCGGCGATGGGCTACAGCGAGAAGCAGCTCGCGGACCTGAAGGAAACGATCCGCCGGGTTCCCTGCGATTACGTTCTGATTGCCACTCCGATTGATCTGCGGCATTTGATTACTATCGAGCAGAAGACGCTGCGGGTGACCTACGAAGTGGGCGAGCGCGGGTCGGCCAGGCTGGGCGAACTGATCCGCGAGTTCGCCAACCAGCACGCCACAATTCCTCAGGTGTAAGGAAAGGAGACACGCCATGTATCGCGGAAGAACAACTGCTTCACCAACCGGAGTGTCTTCGTGGAAGTTGAAGCCGGCCACGGGCAGCAAGAAGCGCGACTTTCTGACCCTTCACGACATCACGATTTCGGAAATGAAAGCTCTGCTGGAGCTGGCGGAAGAGGTCAAGGCACATCCGAGAGGGTTCGCAACGGCGCTGCGCGGACAGATGGCGGCGTTGATCTTCGAAAAGCCGTCGCTCCGAACGCGGGTAACGTTCGAAGTGGGCTTCGAACAACTGGGCGGACACGCGGTGTACCTGGCGCCTGGCGACATCGGGCTCGGAAAGCGAGAGAGCGTCAAGGATGTTGCGCGGAATCTGTCGCGATGGGTGGACGTGATGGTAGTGAGAACGTTTTCCCAGAGACTGCTGGAAGAAATGGCTGGAGAGGCGACGGTACCCATCATCAACGCGCTTACGGACCTGCTGCATCCGTGCCAAGCGATTGCCGATTTGATGGCGATCCAGGAGGCAAAGGGCGAGCTGAAGGGCCTGCACCTGGTGTACGTGGGAGACGGAAACAATGTCGCGCTGTCATTGGCGCATGCTGCGGGGAAGGTTGGAATGCACTTCACAATCGCGTGCCCGCCAGGGTATGAGCCAAATCCAGACATCCTGACGGAAGCGCGGGCGGACGCAGAGAGCACCGGGGCGCAAATCGCGGTTACCCACGATCCGAAAGAAGTCCTGGGGACAGCGGATGCCGTGTACACGGATGCCTGGACCAGCATGGGCCAGGAAAGAGAAAGCGAGGAGCGCCGGCGTGCGTTCGGGGGATATCAGGTGAACGAAGCCATGATGGATCTGGCTCCGGCCGACACTCTATTCATGCACTGCCTGCCCGCCCATCGCGGGGAGGAAGTGACGGACGAGGTTCTGGATGGGCTGCAGTCCGTGGCGCTGGAACAAGCGGAAAACCGGCTGCACGCACACAAGGCGGTTCTGCTGGCGTTACTGGCGGAAGAGCACACAAAGGACGAAAAACTGGTGCGCTCATGAAGCCTGTCGCAGTGATTGCGATTGGCGGGAATTCGTTGACGCGGACGAACGAGCAAGGCACGTTCGAGCGGCAGCAGGAACATGCACGGGAAACCTGCCGGGGAATCGCGGCCATCCTGCGGCAGGGTTATCGGGTGGTATTGACACACGGCAACGGCCCGCAGGTGGGAGAAGCACTGCTCAGGGCGGAGATGGCACAAGGGGTGGTGCCATCACAACACCTGGACGTGTGCGACGCAGAAACGGAAGGTTCAATCGGTTACCTGTTGCAGCAGACACTGGGCAACACACTGCACGAAGCCGGGATTGCGCAGAAAGTCGTGAGTATCATCACGCAAGTGATCGTCGATGCTAAGGATCCGGCGTTCCTACGGCCAGACAAGCCCATCGGCCCGTTCTACCAGAAGGAAGAAGCTCAAGAGCGTGAACAAAAGCTAGGGTGGAAGATGGTGGAGGATTCGGGCCGGGGTTGGAGGCGCGTGGTGTCTTCGCCTCACCCGCAACGGATCCACGAGCTGGAAGCAATTCGCGCATGTCTAGATGCGGGATTTGTTGTGATAGCGGCGGGGGGCGGGGGGATTCCGGTGGTGAAGCAGGCGGGACAGTTGAAGGGGAGCGAAGCAGTGATCGACAAGGATCGCTGCTCGGCGTTGTTGGCGATGGAGCTCGAGGCGGAGTTGCTGGTGTTCTCGACGGGCGTGACCCATGCATGTCTGAATTACGGAAAGCCGAACCAGAAGCCGCTCTTCCATCTGGCATGGGACGAGGCCAAAGCGCACTTCCGCCGAGGGCAGTTCGCCGCCGGTAGTATGGGGCCGAAAATCGAAGCGGCGCTGCGCTTCCTGGAGTTTGGCGGGGCGCGCGCGATCATCACAGCTCCCGAGTACATCGCAGCAGCGGTGCGCGGCGGAGCCGGGACGGAGATCCTGCCTCCAGTGCGGGTGGAAAAGGAGCCGGTGGCGGTATAGACGTTCCGTAAGTAACTGGCAGATAGAGACATATGTACATCCGAGCACAAAACCTGTGAGCCATCTCACAGACGGAGCGGCCCGGACCTAGGACGATAGAAATAACCCGTAACGGTCTGATTCCGTTGAGGCACACGACTTCGGTGCGCGGGCAGAGTCCGGCAGGTGATTGCGTCCAGAGGAGACGAACAGCGCATGTTCAAGATCAGGGGAGCGGAGTTCATAGCGCCGGGAATCAAGCGGTTCGCCATCGAGGCGCCAAGAATTGCGAGAAAGCACGAAGCGGGGCAATTTCTGATTTTGCGGCTGGATGAACACGGCGAACGGATTCCGCTGACGATAGAGAGCGCTGACCCGGCAGGAGGCGTGGTCACTATCGTGGTGCAGTCGGTGGGAAAGACGACGTATCAGCTGAATGCGTTGAAAGCGGGCGACGCGATTCTCGATGTCGTGGGGCCTTTGGGGAAACCGAGTGTGATAGAGAAGTTTGGAACCGTGGTGATAGTGGGCGGAGGCGTAGGGACGGCTCTGGCTTATCCGACGACGGCCGCACTGAAGCGAGCGGGAAACCGGGTGCTGTCGATCGTGGGCGGGCGCAACCGCGACCTGGTCATTCTGGAAAAGGAAATGCGCGCGGTAAGCGATGAACTCTACGTAACAACGGACGACGGGAGCTACGGGGAAAAGGGGCTGGTCACCGACAAGTTGCGGCAATTGCTGGATGCGGGAGAAACAACTCGCCTGGTGCTGGCGGTGGGTCCGATACCAATGATGAAGGCAGTCGCAGATCTCACGCGGGACCGGGGAATCCATACGGTGGTGAGCCTGAACCCGATCATGATCGACGGAACAGGCATGTGCGGCGGCTGCCGCGTGCTGGTGGGCGGAAAAAGCCAGTTCGCGTGCGTGGACGGGCCAGAGTTCGACGCGCGCGAGGTGGATTTCAACGTGTTGATGCAGCGAAACCGGATGTATCGGGAGACCGAGCAACGATCGCTGGAAGAGTACAAGAAGCGGATCGAGAGCGAAGAATTAAAGGGGCAGGATGCCAGCTGTCTGGCGCAAGGGGTCAAGCCATGAGCGCCACGAAGCAGCCTTCGGCAAATCCTCTGACACTGAAAGAACGGATCAAGGTACCGCGGCAACACATGCCGGAACAGGCAGCTGAGCTGCGTGTGCTGAACTTCAAGGAAGTCAATCTTGGTTATTCGACGGAACTGGCGCGACAAGAGGCGCTGCGCTGCCTGGAGTGCGCCAAGCCGACATGCGTCGACTTCTGTCCAGTGGGCGTGAAGGTGAAAGAATTTGTGCAATTGATCGTGGAAGGAAATTACCTGGGAGCCGCAGCGAAGATCCGCGAAGACAACGTGCTGCCAGCGATCACCGGGCGAGTTTGTCCGCAGGAAGACCATTGCGAAGGCTCGTGCCTGCTACACAAGAAAGTGGATTCCCTGGGCATCGGCTACCTGGAACGCTTCGTGGCGGACTATGAGCAAAGGATGAGCGTGCCGCCAGCGCCGAATGCGGCGCAAACGGGGAAGAAAGTGGCGATTGTGGGGAGCGGCCCCGCAGGATTGAGCGTGGCCGGGGATCTGGTCCAGAAGGGCCATGAAGTGCATGTGTTCGAGGCGCTGCACGAAATCGGCGGCGTGTTGGTGTACGGGATTCCGGAGTTTCGTCTACCGAAGCAGGTGATTCGCGAGCAGATCGAGACGATGCGGCAAATGGGAGTCGAGTTCGAGACGGATGTGGTCGTCGGGAAGACAGTAACGATCGATGAATTGTTCGGCGAAGAAGGATATGACGCGGTGTTTATCGCAACAGGCGCGGGATTGCCGGTGTTCCTGAACATTCCCGGAGAGCACTTGAACGGCGTGTACTCAGCAAACGAGTTTCTGACACGCATCAACCTGATGCACGCCTACGAGTTTCCGAAATACGACGAGCCCATGGTGGACCTGCGCGGGAAGCATATAGCCGTGATTGGCGGCGGGAATACGGCGCTGGACGCGATCCGATCGGCGCGGCGGCTCGGCGGTGAAAAGACGTATGTGATCTACCGGAGGAGCGAGACGGAAATGCCGGCGAGGATCGAGGAAGTAAGGCACGCGAAGCAGGAAGGCATCGAGTTCCGCATGCTGACAAACCCTGTGGAATTTCTGGATGACGGGCGGGGGTGGCTGAAGGCGGCGCGGTGCGTGGAAATGGAGTTAGGCGAAGCAGATGCGTCGGGAAGGCGGCGGCCGATTCCGAAGGCAGGATCGGAATTTGATATTCCGCTGCAGGTGGCGGTGATTGCGACAGGAACATCGGCAAATCCGCTGATTCAATCGACGACACCGGGGCTGGAAACCAATAAGAGAGGCTACATCGTTGCCGATGCGGAGACCCAGAAGACCTCGAAGAGGGGCGTGTTCGCCGGCGGGGACATCGTGACGGGGGGCGCAACGGTAATTCTGGCGATGGGAGCGGGGCGCCGGGCGGCGAGGTCGATTCAGGAGTATTTAAACAGCGGGCAGTGGTAGTCCGCCAGGAGATTCCGAGGAAAGCGAGTCAGGAGAACGGTCATGAACATCAAGAAGGCTGACGCCCTTGCGTTTCACGCGGGGACGCGGCCAGGAAAAATTGAAGTGACGCCGACGAAGCCTTGCCGGACACAGCGCGATTTGAGTCTGGCGTACACGCCTGGAGTGGCTCAGCCATGCCTGGAGATCGAGAAAGAGCCGGGTGACGCGTACAAGTACACGGCCAAGGGAAACCTGGTGGCGGTGGTGTCGAATGGGACCGCGGTGCTGGGACTGGGACATATCGGGGCATTGGCCGGCAAGCCGGTGATGGAAGGAAAAGGAGTGCTGTTCAAGAGGTTCGCGGACGTCGACGTGTTTGATCTGGAAGTGGATTCCACAAACCCGGAAGACGTGATTAAAGTGTGCCAGTTGCTTGAGCCGACATTCGGCGGAATCAACCTGGAGGACATTAAGGCGCCGGAGTGCTTCTACATCGAGGAGACTCTGAAGAAGACGATGAACATTCCCGTGTTTCACGACGATCAGCACGGGACGGCGATCATTTCGGGCGCAGCGCTGCTGAACGCGCTGGAAATCGTCGGCAAGCCGATCGACCAGGTGCGCGTCGTGGTGAATGGAAGCGGGGCGGCGGGCATCGCTTGCGCGGAGCACTATGTGCGGCTCGGAGTGAAGCGGGAAAATCTAATCCTAGCCGACACGAAAGGAGTGGTGTACGAGGGGCGAACGGAGGGGATGAACCCCTACAAGGGGAGATTCGCGCAAAAGACCGAACTACGGACGCTTGCCGAGGCCGCGAAGGACGCGGACGTACTCGTGGGACTGTCGGCTAAAGGCGCGTTCACGGCGGATATGCTTCGTTCGATGGCGCCACGGCCAATCGTGTTCGCGATGGCGAATCCGGATCCGGAAATCACGTACGAAGAAGCGCTGGAAGCACGTAAAGACGTGATCGTAGCGACAGGGCGGTCGGACTACCCGAACCAGGTCAACAACGTGCTGGGTTTCCCGTTTATCTTCCGCGGCGCGTTGGACGTGCACGCCACGGCGATCAATGAGGAGATGAAACTGGCGGCAACGCGCGCGCTGGCGGCGCTGGCGAAGGAAGATGTGCCAGATTCCGTCTGCCAGGCGTATGGAGTGGAGCGGATCCGCTTCGGGGCGGAGTACATCATCCCGAAGCCGTTCGACCCACGGGTACTGGTGTGGGAGGCTTGCGCGGTGGCGCGAGCGGCCATGGAGACGGGAGTCGCCCGCACACCAGTCGACCTCGAAGAGTACCGCGAGCGGCTGGAGCGGTTGCTGGGCAAAGCGCACGAGGTGATGCGGATCATCATCCACAAGGCACAGGCGCGGCCAAAGCGCGTGGTGTTTCCGGAAGGCGAGAGCGAGAAGATTCTGAGGGCGGCGCACGTGCTGGTGGAGGAAAATATCGCGCTGCCGATACTGCTGGGAGACGAGAAAGTGATCGAGGCGCGCGCCAAGGATCTAGGGGTAGCGCTCGAAAAGATCCGAGTGGTCAACCCGAAGACATCGGAGAAGCGCGAGCCGTATGCGACGACTCTGTACGAATTGAGGCAGAGGCGGGGAGTGACGCTCTCCGAAGCAAGCGAGTTGATTCAGAACCGGAACTACTTCGGGCCGGTCATGCTGCACTCTGGCGATGCCGACGCACTCTTGGCAGGAGTGGACCAACACTTCCCGGACACGCTGCGGCCTGCGCTGCAGGTAATCAAACCGCGCCCGGGATTGCACCGCGTCTCCGGCTTGTACGTGGTGGTCACACGGCGCGGCGACATGTACTTCCTGGCGGACTGCACGGTGAACATCGAGCCGACGGCCGAGGATCTGGCAGAGATCGCCATCTGCGCGGCGCTGAACGCGAGACGATTCAACGTGACGCCGCGCGTAGCGATGCTGTCGTTTTCGAATTTCGGCAGCACACCGCACCCACTGGCGGAGAAAGTACGGCGCGCTGTGCAACTTGTGCAAAGGGCGGATCCCACGCTGATGGTCGACGGCGAGATGATGGCCGACACGGCGGTGACGCCGGAAATCATCGAAGAGACGTATCCGTTTTCCAAGCTCCGCGGAGGAGCCAACGTGCTGGTTTTCCCGGATCTGACATCAGCGAACACGTGCTACAAGCTACTGAAGCGAATCGGCGGCGCCGAAACCATCGGTCCAATTCTAATGGGCATGTCCAAACCGGTGCATGTATTGCAACGCGGCGCCGAGGTTGAGGATATCGTGAATATGTCGGCCATCGCGGTGGTGCACACCCAGGAACTGGAAAAGCGGTGGGAGCGGGAAGCGCTGAAGCGGCTGCTAACCGATGATAAGGAGTCCCGGTTGCAGGAAGTGCCCTCATAAAGAGATGCGCACGCGGAACAGGCCGACCGTACGGCAATCGCCCGGTCAATCTATAATCTTGATGTGATATTTGGTCAGGACTACCCTTGCCAGAACCATCGAGAGGAATGATCCACTCCAGAATCCTAGCGGCGATGTGTGCGTTGATCTTAGCCGGAATTTTGGTAGCCGGGTTAATGCCATTCCGACGCCCGAGGAATCAAGTGAAATGGCTGAAGACTACCAATGGCTTGGGCTTTGGCCGGCTTGGAATCGTTGTTAGCGACGGCGACGTTAGCAGCCTGTCCCACGACAAGGAAGCCACATGCAGCGTGGAGATATGGGTAAAGTCCGGCGCCACGCGAGGCACCAGCACGTTGCTCGTTTTTTCGACGAAGAACAATCCAATGCAGCTTTGGATTCACGCGTATCAAAAAGCGCTGGTATTGAAGCGTATAGCCGATGGAACCGAGCGACAAGGGAAGACCATCGGCATTGACAACGTTTTTGGCCGAAGTGATCCGCTCTTCCTGACTTTCGCGTCGGGCGAACGACAGACGTCGATTTACGTTGATGGCCATCTCGTCGAATCGTTTCCGGGCTTCCGGTTCGGAAACGAGTGCAACGGCCGGCTGGTCATCGGTACCTCAACCGTTGGGGGCGATACGTGGTCCGGTGAATTGCGGGGCTTGGCCATTTATCACAACGAGCTCACTCCTGAGGAAACCCTTCAGCACTACGAGTCTTGGACAACCCGAGGACGACCGTCGATTGGCCGAGATGAGGCCGCGGCGGGGATCTATCTTTTTGACGAGCACGCCGGAAGCATCGTTCACAACGCCGTGCAGCCCGGAATCAATCTAGTAATTCCTAATCGCTACTCGATTTTGCATCAGGGCATTCTAGAACCCGTCTGGAAGGAGTTCAGACTTACACGGAATTATTGGGTCGATGTGACCGTAAACATCATCGGGTTCATTCCATTGGGATTCGCTTTTTGTGCCTATTGGTCGACCGCGCGACCGGCCAAGCATCCTGCACTCCTCACGATTGCGCTAGGATTTGCCGTCAGCTTGACGATTGAAGTCCTGCAGGCGTATCTACCCACGCGCGATTCCAGCATGACCGATGTCATCACGAACACACTCGGAACGGTGCTCGGCGTGGCAATATGCACTTCGAGACCGATCAAGGTATTCCTCGCAAAATAGCTCGCCGTGGTCGGCTCGCCAAAGAGCCACAGAGACATAACCTCAACCGTCCGCGTTGCAAAGTTGGGGAGACCGCACTTCGAGAGGTTCGAATCTGGGGGGATCGCAGGAGAGGAAGATGTTCAATTGCCGGCGAGTGAATAGACGAGGCGCTCGCCGTCGAGCGATGCGTAGGCGAGGCGGGCGCGGTAGCTTTCGGGGCCGGTGATTTCCCACGAACCGTTGTGTTCCACCAGAGTCATCTGGTTGCGCGCGCGCCACCAGGCATCGACATCTCTGGGCAGGGCGCACCAGATGTTGCTGTCATCGCAGACCCTGCGCAGGTGAGCAAGAAGCTGCTCATAGGTGCCGAGGGGTTTGGCGTCGATCAGATAGTCGGGGTGACTGAGCACCGTAATCAGTCCATGGTGATCCAGAATCATCGCAATCTGCTGCTTCCAGAGATCAATGTCGAAGCGTTCGAGGATATTGAAGACCGAATAGTCCTGCGCGGTGGTGAGGGGCAATTCAACGATGTTGCCGATGAAATACGGCATGACCGTGCAACATCCGCCCCGCTGAGGCTCGAGATGCGCGACGTTCGGGAAAGACATGTCGTAGGAGAACTCGAAGGCAGATAGCCAATCGACATTACGGTACATCGCACCGGCGCGAAAGCCGCGGGCGTTGTATTTCTTAACGTAACCGTTAATCAGCTGGGCGCGGCGGGTGAACTCGTTCCGCTCCTGAAACAAATAGCCGTCGTGATTCAGATCGTGGACATTAAACTCGAATCCGCGTGTGCGAATCTCTTCCCAGTAGGTGTCGGGGACTTCGTAGCGCTTCTCGGGAACGACCTGAAAGGAAGCGCGAAATCCGTGCTTCTGGTCGACGTCCATTAAAGTTGTCGAATAGTCTCTGCCGACCGCGGTTTCCACATCGTGCGTGACGATAGCAGCTGCGTTGGCACCTTCCGGCCAGAACCAGATGAAGGGAATTCGTGGCATCCGCTGTGCCTTCATCGCCAGTTTCAGAAATTCCTCGTGGATCAAGTCCGCCGAGAAGTCGACGGGCCAATGAGGGAAAGAAATCTTCTGCCAATCCTTGAAATAGGATTTTTGAAAATGGCGCCGAACAGCGACCGGCAATAACTCGCGGATCGCATAATACGCCTTGCGGACGTATGGGTTGCTGGTCAGGCCGTTCCCGCCGCGCAATTGGTGCAGGTACCGTTCTTTGCGGAGATTCTCGATGACGGAGGAGAAATCAAAGGGGACATAAGTGCCAGCACCATTCGGTCGAGTGAGCTCAAGTGCGTCGAAGGGGCCCGACGATTCAAGCGCCGGCGAAGTGCCTCCGGCCGAGGTTCCGTAGCAAACGACCTCAGGCCCAAAATGAAAGAAGCCAGGGCTACCGGCGGGTGCTTCGATTTCCCAAAGATTTGTGCCGGAAAGAGACACCCGAAAATAATCGCGAAGAGCGGCGGCACAGAGCTGGCGGTTTGCACTCATGGCAGCGACATCCAATTCACTCAACAACATGCGCGGATTCAAGTATGAGCGTAACCGGGTAGTCCCAGCCCAATCAGTCGATTGGTTGTGACAACCTGACCCGGATACCCTCTCCAACTGAGGCAGAGTATGAGAGGTTTATACCGTGAAAGCCGTGATAAATCCAATAGCCGGTTCGTACTGGGAGGTTGAGTCCAACGGTCAGCAGTACCTACCGCAATGGCAACGCAACAATCGCTTGAGCCACTTCGTACAGGGAAGACCCAGAGAGATCCGAAGGCGTAGCCGTCAGACTCATTCCATTCGAGAGAACGCGAGCCGTCCGGCAGCCAGCGCTCTTCCCCGCCTGCATATCCACGTCCGAATCCCCAATCATCCAGGAATCGGGGAGGTAAATGGCATGTTCACGGGCAGCGTGGAGGATCATACCGGGCGCCGGTTTGCGGCAATCGCATGGTGGCAAATTGTCGTGAGGGCAGTAGTAAATCGCGTCCAATATCGCGCCTTGTGCGGCAAGGTGATCCCTCATGCGGCGGTGCAACGACTGGAGGCCGGGCTCGGAGATCATTCCCTTCGCGACGCAACGCTGATTGGTGATCACGACTACGGCAAAACCCGCGTCGTGCAGAAGATGAATACCTTCGGCGACCTGCGGGAGAAATTCAAAACTGTCCCAGATGGTAACGTACTGCCCTTCCGGGGCTTTGCGATTGATGACGCCGTCACGATCCAGAAACGCGGCCTTGCGCATGAAAGAGTTCCTGTTCCACGATTTCTGAGATGACGTGCCCGATGAGGATGTGACATTCCTGGATCCGGGGCGTGTCGCCAGACGGCGAGCAGAGGCAGAAATCGATGTCCGGCGCCTGCCGCATCTTGCCGCCGGGAGTACCGGTCATGCCGACGGTATGCAGCCCCAATTTCTTGGCGGTGGCCAATCCCTGCAAAACGTTCGGCGAATTGCCGCTGGTGGAGAAGCCGATCGCCACGTCGCCCTGGCGCGCCAGTGCTTCGAGTTGCCGGGAGAAGACCAAGTCGAATCCATAGTCGTTGCCAATCGCGGTGAGACAGGAAGTATTCACGGTGAGTGCGAGGGCAGGCAGCGCAGGACGATCAAAAGCGAAGCGTCCGACAAATTCCGCCGCGATATGCTGCGCGTCAGCGGCGCTACCGCCGTTGCCAAAGAGAAGGAGCTTGTTGCCACGCTTCAAAGCCGAATACAGAGTCTCGCTGACCTTGGCGACGCTCGAAACAAGCGCTGCGTCGCTCAAGAGCGCCTGCTTCACCGAGATCGAAGCCTCGATCGAGCGTGCCACTCTGCGCTCGAAATCTACCAAGTCCGACATGAACCCTCCGAGAGTCCTCACCAACAATCGCGTTGTGGATGAGGTTGAAGTCAGAATAAACTGTTGTCGCCGCAGAACGAATCGCGACTGGAACGCGTGCAGCTACCTAGTAACTGAACGAGATCTCACCTCACCCTAATCTGTCGGGGAGTTGCCCAGATCACCGCTTCTCAAGGCCGCTCCATAAAGCCGCTCCACGATGGATTGCGCCCGACGGTAATCCTCCGGCGTGCCGATATCGATGAAAATCCCGCGCTGTTCCACGGCGTAGAAGCCCGCGGAAAGCAGTTTGGGGAAGACCTCCCGCTCGAGACTAACCTGGCCGGAGGGGATCTGGTCGAAAATCGCAGAGCGGAAAGCGTAGACTCCGGCGTTGATCAAGCCATCGCGTGGTGCCTGGGTTGTCTTCTCAAAAAATCCAGTGATGCGGGAATGCACGTCAACGGCCACGGTGCCATAACGCGATGGATCCCCGAGCCGTATGGCGGCCAAGGTGGCGATGCCGCCGAATTGGCGGTGGAGAGCCAGGAATTCCTGAATGTTCAGCTCCATGAAAGAGTCGCCGTTCATCACGAGGAAATCGTCAGAATCTTGTAAGCACCGTTCAGCCAATTTCAGAGCGCCTGCAGTGCCAAGCGGCGATGACTCCTGCGAATACTCGATCTGAAGCTCAAGTTGCCGCCCGTCGCCAAGCTGGGATTCGATGTCTCCCGAACGATAGCCGGTGCAAAGCACAACTCGCCGAAACCCCTGCGACGCCAGTTGGCGAAGCAACAACTCGAGGAAGGGCCTGTCGCCAACGGTGGCCATGGGTTTGGCGGTGGAGGGCAGGACGGATTGCAGGCGGGTTCCGAGCCCACCAACCAACAAAGCGACTTTGGGAAGCGGCGGTGTCACGAATGCGGGCTCCTAAGCGGAAGCTGCCGAGCACTTCTCTGTCCGCTGGTCCCAGTATGCGATCAACTCGGACAGAATCTGTTCGAGCGATGACGCTGGTTTCCACCCGGTAGCCTTGCGAAACTTGGTCGAGTCACCCCAGATGGTGGGCTCGTCAGTCGGCCGTAGAAGCGCCTTCACTGGAGCAATCTCCGCTTTGACCCCTGCAAGGCGAATAGCCGAACTGAGAAGCTTCCTCATGCTGACAGCTTGGCCCCCGCAGATGTTGTATGCTTCGCCCACTTTGCCTCGTACCGCTGCCAAGTAGAAAGCGCGGACAGCATCGTTGACATGAAGAAAGGCACGCCTCGCTTTCAAATTGCCGACCTCGATACGAGGGGCTTGCCGTTTTTGCCGGATTCGAACGAGTTGCCGAACAAAGTCGGACGGCGCGTCGCCAGTCTTGCCGGGGCCGGTCGTGTTGAAAAGACGCAACCGTACCGCTGGGATTTTGCGCTGCCTAGCGTACTCTCCCGACAGAAAGTCCAAGCACACCTTGCTGAGGGCATATGGGTTCAAAGGACGCAGAGGATGGCGTTCGTCGACGGGGAGTTCGGTACGCGAAACAGCGCCGTATTCCGAACCGGAACACGCGGCAACAACAACCGGACAGTACGGCAATTCACGAATCGCTTCAAAAAGGTGAAGTGACGCGAGGATGTTGGCGCGAAAAACAAGCACGGGATCCTGCCAGGAAGCCGCCGGCAAACTTTCGGCAGCCAAGTGGAAGATATGCGTCGGGCAAGTATGGCGGATAGCGCGCTTTACTTGATGGAGATCCGCCAAATCGCATTGCACCGTCTCGAGGCCAGAGGCCACATGAAAACTGGCATCGCTGGAGCGATGGCCCGCCACGACCTGCCAGTGGCGTTCCAACAGGAAGGCAACCAGGTGGGTCCCGATGAACCCTTCCGCTCCAGTCACCAGCGCTCGTTTTGGTTGGGGCATGAACAGGGGCGGCGGAAACAACAGCCGGCAAGTACGATCCACAAACAGAAGCGCGGAGCCGAAGCTCCGCGCCACCACGAAAACTGCACAGGTTGAATCTAGTTGACCGTAGCCGTCAGGCCAGTCGGAGGCGCCGGCGGCGGAGTGGAAGCTGACCCTCCAAAATAGCAAGTGTCAGAGTTAAATGGGAGCACGTTGCCGGAGCCGTCCGCGAGGCCTCCCATGATGTCTTTGTAGCAGCTCAAGGCGGGAATGCTATTGGCGTGACCGGCAACAGACTGGGTGGCCCATGCGGCCGCGCCTGTTGTTCCAAAGAGCGTGCCGTTGGCTACATCCGGACCGATTGCCGGAAACGGCTGATTGCCCCACCAGCTCGGCTTCGAGGTCAGATAAAACGAGTCAGGCAAGTTTGTGTTGGAGGGCACGGAATTCGGATATGCCGAGTCACCGGAGGGAACTTCGGAGGCCTGGAACCGCACCGTGTTCGTGGCCGAATCCCAGTTACCCCAGCGCATCGACGTGCTTACCGCTACGGCGTCCGGTCCGCCATCGCCGCCGATCGCAAAGACAGTGCCCGAAGGAGCGCCGGAAGTCGATTGATATGTGTTCGAGACTCCGGTAGTTCCCAAAACGTTGCCGATGAAGTGACTGTATCGGGCGTAAGCGGCGGAATCCACGGCAATGGTCTGGCCAGTTTTCCCAGGCTCCCAACCGGTGTAGCGATTGCGGAAGAGTGTGTTCATCTGATGGGAGCCGTGAATGTCATCGAAGGCCAAACCATTCCCGACATTGCCCTCATAGAGGGCATACATCGATGCGGAAGAGTGAGTCCACACGGCGAACCACATATAGTTGGTGCCGCCATCCCAGTTGTTGATGGAATAGTTGTAAGAAACAACCGAACCGGTATCCGGGCCGTTGAAAACGATCTGGGACCTGCACTTCTGAATGATATTGTTCTCAATTCGCAAAAAGGAGGAGTAGTTCGGAGAGATGCAGTAGGGATCGCTATTCTGGGCACCGTAGACATAATTATGTTGAATATCGACGTGAGCGCTTTGAATCGCGCCGATCGAGACCTTGTTGGCGTTGATCACGCGATTGCCGGTGGCCCAGCAATTCACGCAGCCGTAGAACTTGATACCGTCCTTGTTCGCCGCCGTCACATCAACCGACAGGTTTTCAATTCCAGAATTTGTCAGGGCATTCGGATAGAGCCAGACTTGCGGAGTCTGGCCAGCACGCCACTGCGGAGCAACGATGGGGTCAGAGAGAGTCACGGTGTTCCCGTTAATCGCGGTCGCATATGCGATCTGGATTTGCGAGCGGAGGCTCCGATAAGAATTCGTCCCCGTTTCCTTGCCGCAACCGCTGCTGCCGGAACGAGCGACAGAACAAACATAGAAATCGCCGTTATCAGTCACAGTGCCGGAGCAAGGTGATCCGGATGTGCCATCGTCGCATTGATCGAACATGAGCAGTGTCGTGTTCAGAGAGATTCCCGAGGTAGAAGAAAGCGTAACTTGCGTACTGCCTTGAGCGTAGCCACCGGTCCAGTTGTAAACGGTGAGTCCGCTGCTTCCGGTATACAGATTCGGTCCTTGGAAACAGATCACTGCGCCGAGGCCATTGCAATTCGTGGATGCTCCCGACCCGAAAACGATAAAGGTCTGGTCGGCGCCGGAACCGCGCAAGGCGACATTGCTCTTGCTGATGGTGATGCCACTAGACAAGTTGAAGGTACCCGGGCCCAACAGAACGTATTGATTAGCGCCGCAGGCTGACAAAGCATTCGTGATGGTCGAGGCAGCGCCGCTGTATGCGGCAATGGTAGCTCCGCACTGGGTCCAACTCGTTGAGTGATTGTTGAGGGCGCCGGCCCGCGACCAATCGGCTCCATGGGTTGATTCAAGAATCCCTGACCAAAGCTGCGCTGATGTTGCTATTGGAAGGGCGAGCGCCACTGCAAAGAAAGTGAAAACGAGAACCGACCGCAGAACTCTCATGGCTACCTCAGTAGGACTCGAATATGCGGAACAGATTCCGCTCCGGCTGAAGGGGAACGGCACCAGACCTAGCCTAAAGACGTCCCGGAGTAGTCCATGCAGCTGCGGTAAAGGACTTCCACCGGTGAACCTGAGCGTCCGCGCTAGGCGTCCCAACTATATGTGTAAGCCTAGGGAGGTAAGAATTGCACTGTCCTTGAGTCTAAAAGTGGGACAGGGTCATTTCTGCCCTTGGATATTATCGATTTTTATTCGCCTCCGCATGATAAGGATCTCCGGGGAAAAACCGACGCTTTTGGGGACTATTGGGGGCTACTGACGGTCGGCATAGACAAAGCGCCGTTCCTGGGACAGCCCCTCCCCGTACTGCTGTTCCGGCTCATAGACCACTACTTGCCCACCGCGATTAGAGAATGAGAACGGGATGCACAGGAGCTTCTGGAGCTTCGCCCGGAGTGCTTCACGCCGCTCCGGCGGGACGTAGAACAGCATAAATCCGCCGCCGCCAGCCCCAAGAAGCTTTCCACCGAGGGCACCGGCGCTGATGCCAGCGCCGTAAATCTCGTCGATGTTGGAGTTCGAGATGTTCTTGGTCAAGGTGCGCTTAATCTGCCAGCTCTCGTTCAGAAGGCGACCGAAATCGTCGAGGGGCCGGTTGGGAGAGGTAACAATGGATTCGGCCTCCTGAACCATCTGGTACATGGTGTGGAGTTCCGATTGGCGCTGGGGAGTAGCTTTGATCTGCTCCTTGGCGATCTCCGAAGCCGTACGGGCGAACCCGGTAAAGTAGAGCGCGAGGTGCTGCTCCAGCTGTTGGATGCGCTCTGGAGAAGTGAGGAGCCGGTTCACCTCAATGGTACCGTCCGTCAAAAAGTTGATGCGATTGAACCCGCCATGGGCTGCAGCAACCTGGTCCTGGACACCCACGGCCTCCTGCAGCAGGGTCTGTTCGACATAGACGGCATCGGCGGCGACGGAGTGCTTATCGCGCATCTGGTTCTTGAGCGCGTACAAGCCAAGCAGGAGCCCCACAGTAAAGGCGGAACTGGTGCCCAAGCCGGTGCGTGCGGGCAAGTCAGCAATGTGGTGAACTTCGACACCTTCCGAGATGTTTAATAATTGGAGGCAGGCCCTCACGGACGGGTGTTCGATGGCGTCGTTGCGCGCGACGTTCTCGACTTTCGTGTAGGAAACACGGCTGTGGTACTCGAAGAAGGGCGGAAGCCACCGGGTGGTGATGTAGCAAGACTTGTCGATCGTCGTGGAAATGACAGCGCCACCATGCTCGCGATACCACACCGGATAATCCGTGCCTCCGCCAAAGAATGAAATGCGCAAGGGAGTACGGGTAATGATCATCGGCTAGCCTTTCTTTCCTTGAGTCCGGATCAGGATACCGCTGGCGACACGGACGTTTGCTTCCGTTCCTCGAATCGAGCCAAAGTCTTGTCGATGGAGCGGGCCGCAGCCCAGCGAATTCGCGGCAGCAGGACCTGGGCGCGCTTGGCGGCATGCCAACCGAAAAGCGAGCGGATCCAGCGATATTTCCACGACAACGCCGGAGGTTTCAGGGTTCCTCCAACCTCACGAGACATGCCAGCGATTTGTTCGAAGAGGTCCATGCGGTCCGGATAGAAGAAGACTGACCAATTTTGCAGGTATTGCGCGCAAGCCGCGTGGGACCGCTCCGAGTCTTCCAGGGAACGCAGATAAGAAACGTGGAGCCGCATGGAGCGGAGTTGGGCGATGAGCTTCTTTTCCGAATGGCCGATGTAGCTGAGGCTGGTGGAGCCGGCCGCACGATAGTAGACCTCCCCGCGCGGAACGAAACGAACGCTCTCGCTCTGAAGCAGCACGCGGCAGAAGTACTCGCCGTCGTCGTCACCAAGCAGTTGCGTGTCCCACGGCCCAGCGGCCTCGGTCATCTCGCGGCTAACCAGCCAAGTGGCCGTTTGCATGAAGAGATTTTGTCCCATTTTTCGAACCAGCCATTCGGCGGGCTTGAGATTATCCCAGAGCGGCGTCGGACGGAATTGTGCGCGGCTCAGGCGGAATAAGAAACTGCCCCAACCGCAGGAAAACAGCAATCGTTTGTTGCCCTCGGATTGTTCGAGCGCCTCCATTTGGCTGGAAACTTTGTCGGGAGACATGAGATCGTCAGCGTCAAACCATTGGATATAGTCGCCTTGACAAAGTGAAAACGCCTTGTTCCTTGCAGCCGCCGCGCCCTGGTTCTGTTGGGAGACCACCTTCACCGAGGCGGATTCGTAACGGCGAGCGACGGCCAGCGTGGAATCCTTAGATCCGTCGTCGACGATGATGATCTCTTTGTGCGGGTAAGTCTGCGCTAAAGCAGACTCCATGGTTTCCGGAAACCATTTTTCCGCGTTGTAAGCAGGAATAAGGATGGAGACAAGCGGTTTCATTGTGGCGTTACTCCCAAAAGGTGCGAATAGATCTTATGTGTGGTCCGCCCGAACCTCTCCCAAGAATGGTGTTCCTGGGCATAAACTCGGATTTCGTTCCGGCGGGTTCCGCGCATCCGATAGAGGTCGCTTCCGAAAAATCTTTCAAAGCCGGCGGCGAGGTCGCCAGGGTCGCATGATTTGCAGAGAAATCCCGTTCGACCCTCCAGGATGTCTTCGCGGAAAGAGCCAACATCAGTGGCGACGACCGGCAATCCGAAGCGATAGGCGACAAACAACACGCCGCTCTGGAAGATTTCCTTATAAGGAAGGGCAATCACGTCAGCCGCTTTGAAATAAATCTCTGCTTCTTCCTCCGGGATATACCCAACTTTCAAGAGGACGGAATCCGCCAGATTCTCCGACTGGATCCGGGCAAGAATACCATCGAGATATTCGTCGGCGCCCTTCTTTCGCTGACCAGCGATGATCAACCGGTAGCTAGGATCCCGTTTCACCAGTCTTGCCAGGGCCGGAATGAGGTATTCAAGGCCCTTGTACGGTCGGATGTTCCCGAAAAACAGAATCGTCTTTTCTTCCGGGCGCAAACCCAGCTGTTTCCTAGCCTGTTCGGGAACGACCGGGGAGTCAGGGAAAGCGTCGATAACCGGGTGCGTGATGACTGTGACATTCTCTGGCTCCACACCGAACTCGGTGACCAGCTCGTCCTTCATCTTCCTGGTATGGACGAAAATGTGATTCGCCAGGTGATACTGAATGCGCAACGTAAGACGATTCAGGAAAGAGTCGGTCTGGTCGCGTCGACCGGCGTTTACATTGTGAGCGGTGAGAACAACTTTCTTCCCCAGGAGCTTGAAATAGAGGGTCAGGAGGGTACGGTCGAAGTACTCAAATCGGTTGTTCCAGAGGATGTGGAAGATCTTGGGCTTGGCAGACAACGCATAGCGGAGAATCCGCATGTAATAGCGGAGCAGCGAGAAGATTTTCGAAGCAGCAGACATGCCTGGGCGCTGGGTGCCACGAAGATTCAAGAATCGTACGCCCGGTGTAGTGTGAAGCTCGGGGCTGTCCACTTCTTCTCCGCCAATGAAATCGACACTGGTGCCGTTTGCCAAAACCGACATACTTAGGCCGAATGCGTAGGGCCGGTCCTGGCAGCCGGTGAACAAGCTGACGCTAATGGGAGCAAGTGGTGAACTCGCAGGGGTCGCGATGAGGTGTGGCTCGGTTTGGGTGTGCAACGTATCGGTGTGGCTTTCCATGAAGGCTTTCGAAGCTGTTCTCGATTATAGCGTGGCGAAAAACACAGACAGCTATTTCTGACCCGGAGTGTGCCGTAAACCCAGATTCACCGAGTCGCGGCCGGCACTGGCGCGGGGAGTTTCTGACGGCGGCGAAAGGTTCCGAGCAATTCCACGACCGAGCGAATCGGAGCCAACCCGCCATGCAGCAGGATCACAGCGGTCAAATATAACAGTGCGAAAACAACAGAGTCGGCAACCATTCGATATAAAGCTCCCTCCCAACCGGTCGCGGCCTGCAGAGATGGCCAAGAGCGAAGAACGATTCGTGTCAAGCCAGCAGCAACTAATGATGCCACCAGATACCTCCACACGACCTCTGCCATCGCAGAGAGCCGCAAGTCGATCGGTTTACCTGCGTACCAAAAGGCAGGTGGCGACAGCACGCAGAAGGACACTGTCCACGCGACCGCCACTCCTTCGGGTCCCCAATGCAGCGAGAGGAAGAACAACACTGTAGTGGTAACGAACTCGATGACACCCCAGCGAAACCAGCGATCAGCGTGCCCGATGGAGAGGTGGATCCACCCGTGGGTGTTGTACAACAGCATCACGCCGATGCCTGGTCCGAAAAACATGAAAATCCGCCCAGCCGTGTCCCAGTTTGGCCCCAAGAACAGGCGGATGAGGTCCTTGGCAATCAAGGTAAGATCCGCGCCAATTCCCATACCGACAAACGCAAGGATAGCAAGGCCGCTGAGAAAGTAGCGGCGATACTGAACAAGATCGTGATTGAGACGGCTCAGGGTGGTCACAACCACGGAGCCCAACGGCGAGAGAAGGTTATTGGCCGGCAGCACAAACAAGTCGTACGCCTTTTTATAAAAGCCCAATGCCTGAGCTTCAAATCGCCAACCGACGAGGACGTTGTCGAAATTGCGGGCAGCGTAGTTGACGATGAAATGCAGATAGACGTTGGTGGCAAATTTCACCGACAAACCTGTGGCAGGGTCGGTCCGTGGCCGATCCGGAATCCACCGGCAGAGCGACCACGCGCCGATCGTTTGGGCCAGCGGGGTCACAACGGCGCCGATCACCAGGGCCCAATACCCCCAGCCCAAAAAGGCAAGGACAATCGAGCAAACGACGGAGAGAGCCCGTGCGAAAATATCGTTGATCGAGACCGCCGCATAGCGCATGGCGCGTTTGAGCAGAGCGAGGTGAAGCACCGAGGTCCCGGAGATGATGATGGTCAGGGACATTCCCACGGCAACGTGGGCTACGCGCGGATCGTGAAAGAAGCCCGCCAGGATGCCCCCGCAAGCGGCGAACGCCACTGTGAGAACTGACGCGACCCCCATGTTGATCCAAAAGAGATTGCTGACGAGTCGACGGGTGATTTCGTTTCGCTGCAGGACTGCCTCAGTGAAACCATTCAGCCCAAAACTGGAGACCAACAGGCTAAAGGTAGTCACCATGGTCACGACGCCGAAGTCCGCGGGCGTGAGCAAGCGTGCGAGCACCGCCGTCGACACCATTTGGACAGCAAAGCCGAAGCCCTGGAAGAGGATGGTGACGCCGCCACTGCGCACCGCCTGGCGCTTGAGCTCGCCGTCGCGGGTCACATTAACGAATACGCCATTTTCATCGAACGGATTCAACGACACTCCTTGACCGCGTTGGACTTAGTGGGCAGGAACCGCATTCGATTCGCTCAACTTCTTCTTGCGGGCGACGGGTAACTTGGGAATCTCAGGTTCGGTCACCACCGCCTTTGGATGACTCATTGCCGCGTACAGGAAGAAGATCCAAACGGGATTAAGCTCTTTGAACGCGGCCTCGGTGAAGTTATAGATGATGGCGGTGACGAGGAGAGCCAGCCGCAGACTGCCATCCTCCACCCGGTCGCGTAGGGCCTGAAAAACACTGCGATACCCGGACGCAATGATGGTAAGCAGCAGGATCACGCCGATCCAACCAAGGTTCACGTACACCTCGATGTAGCCGTTGTGGGACTCCATGAGGAGGTTTCCTTCGAAAGTCCGTCGAATCGTCGTCAGTCGGTCGCCAAGCCAAAAAGTGCCCCAACCCGTCCCTAGCAGCGGATTCGGAGCCACGCGAAGAATCTCTTTCCAGATGTCCGTCCGACCGGTCAGTGTGGGATCCTTGCCCATGGTTTCCAGCAGTCCACCACCGGCTCCCAAAAAGAGAGGGAAGGCAGCAAGGCAAATTAGTCCGACTACGCAAATGTGCAGCCTGCCAGGCCGTTTGGCGAATGCCGGCATGCCCGCCGCATAGATCAGAGCACTGCCCATAAGGAAGCAGGACGTGGACGTGGTGGAACGAGCGACCAGCAGCACATAGACCGCGAAAAGAACCAGCACCGCTTGAGCAAAGAGATGACGGCGACGGTCAGGAGCGGATTTTTCCCTATAAAGCTTGAAGAACCGCCAAACGGCGGCGAGCCCGCAGATCAGCGTAATCATACCGAGCATGTTCTTATTGGTGGTCACACCAGTATAAGAAGGCTCCCACGTCCACCGATTGTACGAACGTCCCAAATCAGGAAAATAGCGGATAAAAAGCACCGACAACGGAAGCAGTAGGAACCCCATCCGGGCGAAGACCCGCTTGATCGCCGTTTGCGGGTCGATGTCTGTCATCACTACGAGGATCATGGTGAGATCGCCCAGCGCCTTGATCCAGCGCTTGAAGCCGATTTCCGTGTAGTCCGACCAAACGACGCTAATAGCACCATAGGCGAGAAAAAACAGAATCGGCAGATTTGATATCAGCAAGCTGACGACTTTCCGCTGGCGTGCAATCAGTATGATCAGCCCGATAACGATAAGCGCAACATAAACGTTGCGATCAAGCGGGCTACCTTCCATGTACGGATCCGCGGATTGCGTCGGAGGCGGACCAAGTTGGATCCATTCGGAGATGGAGCGGGAACCGTTGATCAAGAACCACAAAAGCGCAAACCAGAGACCAGGGGAAGTTTCGCGTTCCTTGTCGCGGTCAAGCCATAGAAGTCCCGCAATACCCGAGACAAAAAGGAGCAGCGCTATCTTCGGAGGCATTCCAGGGTTCCTGCGATCCTTCCGCTTTTATACCGTCAATTGGGATCAAAAAACAGGCGGTGAAGCAACTCGAGCGTGAGCAATTTGTGCAATTCCAGCGTGTAATTGCGATTGCCCTTGAGGTGCCCGTTGACAACCTCTTCGACCCCTTTGCGCTCGACATAAGGACGTGAAAGGGAGCGCGGATCCAGCAGGGTTTCCTTGACGTAGTTGGCGAGTGCATCGCGATACCAGACACGATAATGGGCAAATTTGTGGCGGCCGAGCCAGAGACGTTCCAGATGAAACGGAGCAAACAAGTGGTCGAGCTGGGCCACCCACTGGGGCATGCCATAGTCGTAGGCGTACTCCGCCTTGAAGGTGAACTCCAGGTATGCGTGGTTCATCGTGGAGATCGGGAAAGGCAAGGTACCACCCACTCCACGGTCGCTCGGCAGACACGCAAGACGCTTGTCTCCATCAGCAATCAGGCGGAGCCTGACATCCATATTCTCCACGGTGTTGGCCGGCGCACGGAACACCGTGCGCACAAAGTCGTTGTCGAGGAACGGGGAACGCACAGTGATCTGTGTCTGCTCGAGCATTAGGATGCCGTAGTGCCACCAGGGAGACTGCCGAAATGCCGCAAACGTGACGGGATGCGCATCTACGGTTTCCGCATAGGATTGCGTAGCGCGTTCGACGTGGGGCAGAAAATCAGGTGAGAAGAGACCTGGAGCTGGGGGCACCGGCTTGAACATGCGGGCCTGGCGGACGACCTCACTGCCGTAAGTGCCGACAATCTTGACGGGCGCAACTTGCCGCGCCCTTTCGCTCAAGAAGAGATCCTGAGAGCGTCCAACGTCGACACAACCATCGGTCAAAAAGATGCTGCGCTCCGCATAGTGGCCAAACCTGGACAGAAACTCCTTATCGGCGGGGATGACTTTGTATGATTGGTTGCAGATCTTCGCAACTTTGCGGGCGACAATGACGTCTCGGCATTCGCGGTAGGTTCCGCCAAAGGTATAGCAGGGCAACGTGTTTGGTTCGGCCTTGCGCCAAGACATAATGACGCGGGTGTCCATACCGCCGGTAAGCGCGACGCCGACCTGTTCCTTGCCTTCAAAATAGCCCGGCAGAATTCTCGCGAAGGTCGAGCGCAGCTCCCGGTAATAGCCTTCAGAATCCAGGTGCGGCAGGCTCTCCCATTCGGCCGGCTGAAAATACTGCTCCTTCCGGCGGAGAGCACCTTCCGCAAAGACCCAGGAAGAGCCTGAAGGGAGCAAGAAAATGTTCTGGAACAAGGTGCGATTCTGAAGAACGGAGCCGAAGGAAACCACCTCACCAAACCCTTGCAGATCCGGTCGGCGCAATTCCGGGCGGACCTTGAGAATAGCTTTCGCTTCAGTCGCAAAATAAAACGCATCTGCGCCTTCGTAGTAGTAAATCCGGTGCATGCCGTAGCGATCGTTGAATAGAGTGGCAGTGCCTTGGCGCCGATCAATAAGCAAGCCGTGGAAACGACCGTTCAGACGGAGCAGGAAGTTCGCCGGCTCCTCCTCATAAGAGTGCGGCAGATACGCTGCTCCTCCCGGTGTGAACGAGTGGCCTTTCGCCTTGAGGCGAGTCGGAAGATCTGTCGGGTGATAGTCTTCACCCGAAAAGATAAGCGTAATGTCGCCCGCTTCGTTGGTCAGCGGCATTCCGTCCGCAAAGGAATTCTCCAATGCGTTCCAGCCGACATAGATGCCGGCGGATTCGTCCACCCAGGACCCGGAGAGATAGAAAGATTCATGGCGGAGGGAATCGTTCATACGCGCCAGTTCGACTTTGGCGTCTTGAGGCGATTTTTTCGAGATTAGACCGGCGATTCCGGGCATGCGAGCACGCTTCCTTATCCTAAATCAGTGTGTAGGGTGTCGAGGGACAATCCGAAAGAGGAGAGTGGAGCCGGCGGGAGGAATTGAACGCTCCGTCTGCCGAATACGATTCGGCCGCTCTAACGTTGAGCTACACCGGCCCAGGAACGGTACAAATTATAACATGCGGCTCTGGCGCGCACGCCAGCGGTGATTACCGTATGAGGCAATAAGCCGATGAGGCCGCGATGCAGCTTGAGTCTCATGGCCAGGCTGCCCCAAGCGGTGAGGGGAATGAAATAGCGGGGAACCAGAAGCTCCTGGAAACCGTTGCGTTCTTTAAATTCTCGCAAGGGACTATGTTTCTTGTTGCCGTAATTGTAGAGGCCATAGGTGATGTACTGGATGCCCTTTTCCTCGCACAATTCAACGGCCTTGCAGATGAGCGCATTGCCAGGGCGCTTGTCCTGATGACTGGCCTTGGGGAGAATCTGCAGAATCGAAGCGACGTTGCCTCGATAAACGATCTTGAGAAATCCGATCATCTCCGCTTCCAGATAGGCGCAGATGAAATCCGAGCGGTCCACGAACGAAGACTGATCGAATTTCACCTGCTCGAAGGTTTTTCCGTAGTGGACGAATCGAGTATTCTGACGCACCGGCGAATCGTTGTTCACATCCACAATGCCGTGGATCAACTCGTCGCCGAAGGGTTCGACGCGCACCGTCACGCCACGCTTCTGCGACCGGCGGACGTTTTTCCGAGTCTCCTGGGGAAGGCTTTCCCACCATTCCTTGAAGCTTCGCAGCGGAATGACCGCGACGCTCTCCAACTCCGAAAAGTAGGGATACGGCGGAGGGGTCGTTGACGGCTTGACAGTAAATGTGAAGATGTCGGCCCGCAGGTCCCCGCCAGAGTGTTGTTTCAAAAGTCGGATGCACAGATCAGGGTCGGTCAAATCGGAGGTCAGCCATTCTTCTTCATGGACCTGCGCAAACTTGATGCGATCCCCACGAACGGTCAGGAATTTATCGTTGACCCGAAGCGCGGGAACTGTTTTCCAAACACCTCGAACGGCCGATGGGACGGTGGTCAGTTCGGAAACCGTTTCTTGCTTGTTTTCGACTTCGAGAGATACAGACACTGCTTTCCTCCAGACGATCCGTACACTAAGCGGATGAAGACGGTGACGCCTCGGCCGAATAGCGCACCTTGGCCGAGGCCATGGGAAAGGGCAAATGAAACCGCTCCATCAATGCCGGGAGTTGCGGACTCGTCAGAAACTCGAATTCATCCGTATTCACCGGATGAGTTTCCAGTTCCACGGTGTGGTCGGTGGCGTAAGACACCAAGCGCTCGACCCGTCCGATCGGCTCTAAGGGCGGGAGCAGGAAGAACAGATCGTCGAGGTGATGCCGGCGAGCCAAGCGCCGGTCCTGGCGTGAGCGAAAAAGACGGTTGACTCTGCCCTTCTCACCGGGAGTGAAGGAAAAATTCCGACGGACATGCGTACCCGAGGGCAAGAGACGTTGCCATTGGACATTGGCACTCAGATGAACATGGTGATGGCCGTCGATGCGAACGGGTGCCGCGCCGTAAAGTCGCTTGTATTCATCAATCTGAGCACGGACGACATATTCGAAAGAAGAACGGAGGAACGGATTAACGACATACCGCGCGATCCGACTGCTCCGAAGATACCGGATGACCCTATGGTGGTGATTCGTCAATCGGGGGTCGCAGTTTCCGGCAGTAAATTGGCTGGTGAGATTCAAGTGCAGCCCCGCGTCCATGTCCGAGGAACAGGCTAGTTCCGCAGCACGTTCAGAATCCTCCATGAATACCATCGAACTAACTGCGGAAACACTGCCGAACTGGACGCAAGCGAGGATACGATCCGTCGTTTCGCGGTCGCGGCCCCAATCGTCAGCATTGATGACGAGCAGGCCAGTTCGGAAGAGTGAAGAGTCCGCTGCCCTGGCGGATGACTCTAGGGCACCCGTCGCGTGTACCGATTGACTCACTGTGGTGTTCCTGACTCCTCCCGACGAAGCTCTTGATCCACTACGTCACCACCCATAAACGCACGCACGCCCCACGAATAGGCGAGGGACTTCAACGGGCTGAACGAGTACTTCCACATATACCCTTCGGCCAGTACACCGCCAAACCGCATCTTGAAGTTAAAAATGCCTTCTTGTTTTGAGCCCGGCTGTGGCTTTACCCTCACACCGGTAAAGTTGAATCGCTTTGCGCCAAGCTGCTGAAAATGGCGCATGGCTTCCCAAATCAGCAAGTGCATCGCGCCCCGGGCGGGCTTCGAGATTATGCCACTGTACCAGTCGTAGCCGGTGTGCATACTGAATGGCGAAATCAGACAGGCCTGGATGGCACCTTCGCTTTCTGCAACGAAGATTTTCACGTTGTCCCCGAAACTGGAAATATTTTCACGAAACTCCAAAAGGCTCTTGAACTTCATTTTGGACCGTTGCATGGTCTCAACCAAAAGTTCGTGACAACGGTCGAGGTATTCCGGCCCACTTTTCACTTGAACACCTGATCGCGTGGCCTTCCGGATATTCTGGCGATAGTCGGAATGCAACTCGGCGAACATCTTATCTTCGGGCTTGGTCAGATCGTTGATGAACGTTCCATATGGCGCAGCGACCGCTCCCTGAGGATACGTTCGGAAGAGCGCGGTATTCGCTGCGGGAATGATCATGGCGGCACCAGTTGAGCGAAAATACTCGGTGGCACTCTTCAAAAACGCTCGCTCATCGTCAATCGAGAGAGCCCCGTCCAAGGAAATTGTCTCTACGCGAAAACGAACGAAACGGAAGCCAGGTTTCCGAATCACCGAGTAGGGCAGGACACAGCGGAGGCTGCCGGAACTGTCCTTGCCGCCGATCCACCCATACTGATGGTCGCCCAGCGACTTCAGGAACCCCTCGGAAGCAAAGACGGGCATATCGGGGCGCCAGCGAATTTCGACGGGCTCAGCGCGCAAACTGTGCGACATCATCTGGTGTTTTCCCTGAGCGAGATTGTTGGAGGGGTCGGCAACGTTGGTGCCTGAAGGAGCCAGAACCGAAGCAGGGTTGGAGTCAGACATAGTTCTCGAGTGTCTTCCGATAAATGAGGTTTTGAAACAAAGAGACGGCGACTGCCTTTTCTTTCGCACGCAATCCCGCTTTTCTCATCATCTTCAGGGACGGTGTGTTCTTCACGTTCACATCGATTACAATTCGTTGAACGCTTTCGTGCCCGAATAGAATTGGCACGATCTGTGTGACCATGTAGGGACCGATGCCGAGTCCGCGAAAGTTTGTTCCGGTGACGATGTCGTGGATGAGCGCTTCTTTCGGCATTAGCCGCATAAAGCCGCGAACAGTCGCCGGCTTCGGAGAGCGGTTGACCGTGGCCCAGATGTTGCCCGCAGCTTGCCCTTCCACGACGGCAAAGAATCCTGCCTCTCCCTTCTCCAGTTTGGCCCTGAACTCAGCAGTCAAGTCCTCTTCCCGAAACTCACAGCTTCTCACGGCGTTTTCCGAAGTGATCGCGAGTAACTCGCATTGCTTATTGGTCTGCACGTCGGCAAGTCGATCAGACGGCGTGACAAAGAAAAGATCGCTCACGTAGATCCAACCGATCTTCTGAATTGCCTTAACGGTATGTCGCCGGAGATTCACCCCAACCCCGCGAAGACTCTCAACTTACTTCTGAGCCGAGCCATTTGCTCCGCTCGACGGAATGCTACCAATTCGCCGGAAACGACCTTTTCCTGACGCTTCGCCAAAGCCCAAAAGAAGCCCACGAAACGAAAGATACCACCAACAACATACGGGCGGCGGGTCATCTGATAAAAGGTGCGTGAAAACTCCCACAGGGGGTGCATGCCCAACAAGTAGTCGCCCTGCCCGCCTCTGAAGGCCACCATCAGTGCTTTGCGTTTGGCCGTGCCCATTTTGCGATGGTGCGTCGACGTCTTCTCCAGAAAACAGCGCGTCTGCCACCCTTTCATCCGCGCGGAGATGACGGCAACCAGGTCGATGCCACCAATCCTGATGGGAGTGTATCCCCCGATATCCGTGAAGCATTGTCTGCGAAAGAGCTGGCATGCGCCGGAAACGTGTTCCACACTTGTGAAACGGTAGTCATATTGCTCCGTCTCTTCTCGAAATGGCGTTCCACCCACACCGAGACGTGGATTCTCCTGGAAGCGAGCCATCAGAAACTCGAAATACTCCCTATCAACGGTGATGTCCGCGTCGAGATTGCCGATTACTTCATAGTCGAGTCCGGCGAGCCGGCCCTCGCCGGCCTTGAAGGCTGTTACTTTGCCCGCAAAATGCCTTTCCCGGCGTTCGGGCATGCGCACGAGCTCAATCCAATTGTATTGGGCCGCATAGCGTTTCACGATCTCATCTGTGCCGTCGGTGGAACCGTCGCTCACAATCACCCATTTCAGTGGCAACCACGTTTGGCTGACGACGGACTTGATGACTTCCTCTATGAACGCGGCTTCATTGCGGGCAGGAGTGATCAAAGCATATTTCGGAAGCGATCCCGTAGCGACAGTTTGCTGCGTTCGCTCCACGGTCGCCGAGACGGCTGGTGTGTCCGTCACTGGTTCACCTCGCCAGGCTGGGTTGCAAGATTCGATCGAATACGCGTTGAAAGGTCGAAACGGAAATCTTTTTGTCCCTCAAGAACGCCAGAATCGAATCGACACTTCGATAGTCGCTGATATCTTTGGAGTGACCGATGGCGACGATGGGCCTGACGGCTTCTGGGTCATCCACATCTTCAGCGACCACGCGATCCAACATGGAGGTCATTTCCGGCAACGTCATGCGGCAGAAATCGAACTTCAGTGGATAGCGGAATCGAAGCAGATCCAGGGCACGATTGACCTTCTTACGCAAGTCATTCCGCGCCGGGCCATAGCTGCTGTTCATCCCCATACGCTTCCCCGTGGCCATTTTCCACGGAGCCACCAGTTCGGAATAAATCGGCAGTTCAAACCACGGACCGTTCGAATCGGGCATATTTACGTCCGAGCTGAATTGCCAGTAATAGCCATTCTTCATCGCGGGACGATAGTCGAGTTTGTGACTGTGCTGCAAGCCGCCCTTGAAAACCGAGGAATCGATGCGTACACCTCTGCGCGAGAGTTCCCGGGCTGCGGCTTCCGTCGGCTGAAACAGCCAGTTTCCGGCGCGGAACGAAAGTGGAACGAAATCGGGCAGGCCAACCATGTGGCGAAGATAGGCCAGAGCACGGCCGACGAGTTCCGCGATGCGCGGTTGTGGCAAGACACAGAGGTTGTACTCCGAGTAGTCGAGCTGCCAGCGACCGTCGCTAAATCGCGCGTTGTACCATTGCGGATGCATGTGCAGGGCGATTTCGTATCCAGCTCGATGCATATCGCGGACTTGTGACTTGACCAGTTCAATGGCAGAATCCGTGCCGGCGCGATCGATCTGTTCGAACTCCGACACTTCCACAAAATTCACGAAGCGAGCGCCCCACTTTTCAAAAACCTTGCAGAGTTCAGCCGTGGGCTCATACACCAGTTCGCGTAATGGACCGGTGCCGTCGCCGTAGATTTCATAGTCGAGTGTGAAGATGACTTCAATCATGAACGCCCACACGGGCACTTTCCGCCGGCGAACCAGGCGCCGATTCCTGAGTGGACTCTCCAGACTGAAGACCCTTCGGCTGTACGTAAACGGCAAGGGCGAGCAGCATCCAGGCTTCCGACCACCGCATATAAGGGGTGCGAATCGTAAGGGAGCGGAGGACGCGGTAGTAGAAGTACCCGGTATCATCCCACATATGATCGAGGGTCCAACCCAGTACCTTTTCCGCCATCTTGCCACTCGCTGGGTTAAGGTGCTGGAACTCGATTAATGTAATCAGGCTTTGGGCGACGCAATGAATGTCGATGGGATAGGTGCGATCATGAAAATAGCGGGGCACTCCGTCTTCCCGGAAGAAACGCGAACAGTAGAAATCGAATCCGCGTCGCAAGGCGTCAGAGAACTCGGTCGAGCCAGTGTAACGGCCAATATCAGCCAGCGCTCCAAGATTAAAACCAGTGTGAAAATTGTCGATCCAGCCCTGTTTTGCACCTTCGCCGTAGTTCCAAGATCCGTCGGCCTTTTGTTTCGCGGCAGAGCATCGCGTCACGGCAAGCGCTTTTGAAACATGCGCTGAGTCACCGGTCAGGGCGGCGACCCGGCAAAGAAGCGCGGCGGCGAGGAAGTTGGCATTGTGGACTTCGACCTTCAAGCCAGGAAGCGGATAGCTAAAGCTATGAATCGATGCGTTGTCAGTCCAATATAATTCACTTCCGATATAATTGGCGGCGCTCGCAGCCAGAGCCAGGCAATCCGGGTCGCGACCTTCGTCATAAACATCAAGAAGAGCGTTCGCCACAAATACCGTGCACACCAAGTTCGGCGTGCCGGCAGGAACGACTTCCTTGCGAGTCTGCCACGGAAAGCTGTAGCCCCAGGAGGCATAGGACGTGCCGGAAGAGCGCGAAGCCTGAAGTCTGCCGACAAAATACTGAATGAGCGCCTCTCGGTCCGGCAGAACCTCCGGAGAAAGCTTCAGCACAGCCGACAAACACAGGGCCAGCCCTTTCGGATTTTGGGTCTTGGGAACCGCCAACAATCCGCGAAGATTTAGCGGGCTACGCTTCAATGCCTGCGTCAGAACGAGCCGGGGCCAGCGCGAGTTCAGTACCGGCACAGTCGAGAACAGGCGACTGTTCAACGCGTCATAAGGATCATAGCCCGCCCAGTTGTTGGCACGGCAATACGCAAGCAACTTCGCCAGAGCCTGCTTGGCTCGCGTGTTGAGATCAAAGTTGATATTCGTGTGGGTCACAGTCTGAATATTTCAAGAAATTGACCAACTAAGCCTGGACTAGGTTCGACTGACGAATCTGGCTGAGGACTGCCACGATCCGCTCAGCGGCATGGCCGTCCCACAATTCCGGGATGGTGGAAGAAGTCGAGCCCTTCAATTGGCGGCGGATGGCCTGGCGGATGCCGTCGCGCGCGGTGCCCGCGATGACGTTTGTGCCCTTATCAACGGTAACCGGACGCTCGGTGTTATCGCGGACGGTTACACAAGGAACGCCGAGGCATGTCGTTTCTTCCTGGATGCCGCCAGAGTCCGTCACAACGATCCTTGCGTTCTTCATCAGGCAGAGGAAGTCGATATAGCCCACCGGGTCGGTCAGCAGCAATCCGTGGCGATTCCTGCCCGATCCATCGGCGCCGGTCACTTGGAGAGCAAACTCCTCCATGCGCCTGCGCGTACGCGGGTGCACGGGAAAAACGATCGGAAGTTCAACCGTCAATTCTTCGAGACCCGCGAGGATCTCGCGGAACGCTTCGGCATTGTCAACGTTCGCCGGGCGGTGCATGGTGAGCAGCGCGTAGGGCTCGACGATGCCTCCCGTTTGAGCACGCAAGCCGAGTTCCTCGAGTTTTCTGGATTCCTCCGCCTTGGCCCGAAACCTGAGGAGCGAATCGATCATTGTATTCCCGACGAAATGAATCTTCTCCGACGCGATCCCTTCGTTTCGCAGGTTGCGGATACCACTTTCCTCGGTGACGAACAGGAGGTCTGCGACATGGTCGGTGACAACACGGTTGATCTCTTCCGGCATCGTGCGGTCGAAGGACCGCAGGCCCGATTCAACGTGAGCGATCAGCGGCCGTGCTCCCGTTGTATCGAAGGACATCTTCGCGGTGACAACCGCACAGGCCAAAGTCGAGTTCACATCGCCAACCACGATCACGACGTCGGGCTTCTCTGCCAGCAGGATCTCTTCGAAGCGCTTCATGATCTCCGCGGATTGCACGGCATGCGTACCCGAGCCAACCCCCATATGCACATCGGGCTTGGGCAGCCCGAGGTCGGAAAAGAACGAGTCCGACATGAGATCGCCGTAATGTTGCCCCGTGTGTACCAAGAGGTGCTGGATTGGCTCGGAGCCCGTTGTGGATGGACCGAGCTGGCGGTTGTGCGACTCAACCGCGGCGATGATCGGCGCGACCTTCATGAAGTTGGGGCGTGCTCCGACAACACTGAGAATTTTCATAGGTTGATCCTGATTGGGGGAACGACGGTCAAGTCTCGAATCTCACGCGCTGCATGATGGCTCGACGGCTGAACGTCACACCGCCGACGGAAGTTCCTCTTTTGGCTTGGAGTTCGAGGACGGGACACCCGATTCGAGGATGGATTCGACATAGCCCAGGATCGTTTCGAGAGCCGGCCGATCGTCCGAATGAAAATCAACGGCGATGCTCCGGCGAACCGGAATGAGCTTCATGTGAACATCTTCGATCGTCTCGATCATGATCAGCCGCCCGGTCTCCGCCAGATAGCGGTCGACGGCGCCGATCTTGCCGCGGAAGATGCTGTACACAGGTACACCAAGCGCCGCGGCCTCGCGATTCATCGTGCCGCCGCCGCTGATGACAAGATCGGAATTCCAGATCAGGTTCAGCCCATCTTCCACGTGTGAAGGAATCAAAATGTTGCCGGCATCAACGTCATTGCTCCACGCCTCGCGCAATTCCGCCTCTTGTCTTTTGTTGCGCGGCAGGAGCAGAATTTTAGTTGCTGGCTGGCCTCTGAAACGTCGTAATGCTTCAACGAGCAATTCCTCACTTTCCGGATTGTGGTAGTGAGCTTCGGTCGCCGGCGGCCGAACAGTAATCAGCAGGTCAGATTCACCAACGCCTATGCGCCTGCGCAGGCCGCGATCCGGCTTGAGGTTCGAGACATAGACATCTTCTTTGATACCCGGATACTTCAGTATCGTCACGCCGGAGCCCGCGATTGTATCGTTAGGGACCATCTCCGGAAAGATCATCCAGCGAGGCCCCAGAAACTTGATCTTATTCGTAAATTCGTAGTCACCCAGGACAACCGCCGGAACGCCAACGAGGCTCGATGCAATGACGCATCCGCGGGACCCGTGCGAAACGGAAATGTCGGGCCTCTCCCTACGCACAAAATGGATCAACTGGAGGGCACGCAATACGGTACCGAGTACTTTGAACAATTTGTGTTTACCGTAGTGCTTCCCAATGACTTGGGCCTTCACGTGGTAAAAGTCCAGTAATTCACAGACTTGATAGGAATCTCTTGCGGTTAAGACCACCTGATAGCCGCTGTTCTGAAGCCGGTGGATGATAGGAAGGAAAAACGGAACATGCGGAGAGTTGTCCAGATCGATCCAGACTTTTTTTGCCACAGTGGACCCTTTGCGCGGAGTAGAGTTTCCCATTCGTGGTTTGAACAGATCAGGGGCGGATGAGCGCGTCTGACCTGTCGGGAGGGAGGGCAGGTTAGGCCGCCAGCTCGGCTGAACCGCCTTCATTGTACTCTGCTCCGAATCGGGTTTGCTAAGTGTTTTCTGGCTCATGGCTCGAAATTGTTATCGGGATGCCACGCGGGCTTGTTCCCCGGCACGTTGCATCGTGGTTACGTTGTGATGAATGCGTTTGTGCAGCCACTGGGGAAAATGCATCCAGTCATATTCACCGCGCACTTTGGCGTTCAGCAACGCCAGGTCGTCCCAAGAATTGATCGGCAAGCGTGGCAGAAAAAGCGTGCTGCTATGGTTGGAGGCGCGCCCCAACACGGTAGATACACCGATCTGAAATCCATGATTTTGCAGGGCATCCGCCAGAAAACGGGTGAAGTTCTGATCCTCCTCGGGAAATGGGAACGGGTAGGAAAAAGATCGAATCGGCGCACCGAGAGCTTGCTCAATCATTTCCTTCGAATAGCCAAGCTCATAGTCGATCTCTTCCGGCTCGAGAGACCGCAAGTCTGGGTGCGACACTGTATGCGAACCAAAAGAAATTCCCAGTTCATGGAGTTCGCGGACGTCCTGCCAGGTCAGATAGTCCGCGCCCTCTATCCGGCGTGGAGAGCTTTGTATGCGGTCGGTGGTCAAAAAAACGGTGGCCGTAAATCCACACTGCTGCAAGGCCGGCATCCCTTCGGTCAGCAAGTCGCGATAGCCATCGTCGAATGTGATGACGAATCGTTTGGACAGATCAATCTGGCTCTGCAACGCCGAAGGCAATTCGTGCAGGTCGAGCGTGCGGTAGCCCGCATTCCTGAGCCATCGCATCTGCTGGGCAAATGCCGCGGGCGAAGTGTTGATCTGATAGTAGGGATGGGAGTAGCCAAAGAGATTCTCGGAGATACTGTGGTAAGCAAGGATCGGCACTGAATTTTTTGGAGGGCCTCCGGCCAGGCGAAGGAGAGGCCCCCACAGATAGAGCGTCAGAATGCGATCCAAACGAGGCATAGACGGATTGAGTTCTACTCCGAGTGACAGCAGCAGTCCCTCCCGGATATGTCAGGAAACTAGCGTGCGGCCGGTACCTTGGCTTCCAGGTATTCGCGTACCCTGTTCACGACCAGGTCCTGTTGGTTGTGTGTCAACTGCGGGAACATCGGCAACGAAACGATCTCTGAGGCCACGCGCTCGGTAACCGGGAATGCGCCTTTCTTGTATCCAAGGCTCTCGTACGCTTTCTGCAAGTGAAGTGGAATCGGGTAGTGAATACCGCTACCGACGCCCGCTTCGGTAAGGGCGTTTTGCAGCGCTTCGCGGTCGGCAACACGCACGACGTACAGATGGTACACACCCTTGGTCCAAGAGGCTTCCACTGGAATCGCCACCGAATCCTTTGATTCAGCCAGAAGTTGGTGATACCGGTGCGCCAGATTCCGCCGGGACTCGTTCCAGTTCTCCAGGTGCCGCAGCTTGACGGACAGCCAACCGGCTTGAATCGAATCGAGGCGGCCGTTGTAGCCCTCCATGTCGTGGTAATACTTTTTGGCTTGGCCATGGTCGCGGATCATCTTCATCTGCTGGGCCATGGCTTCGTCGTTCGTGGTGGCGGCGCCGCCCTCTCCGCAGGCGCCCAGGTTCTTGCCGGGATAGAAGCTGAAGGCCGCAGCTTTGCCGATGGACCCAGCCTTCTGCCACGCATTCGCTTTCTTCGAAAAATACTGCGCACCGTGCGCTTGACAAGCATCTTCAATCACCCACAAACCGTATTTGCCGGCAATTTCCATAATGGGATCCATGTCGGCCATCTGCCCGTAAAGATGCACAGGCACGATGCCGACGACACGTTTGCCGGATTTGTGCTCAATGAGGCTGCCCGAGTTGAAACCACAGTTTTTCTCGACATACTCGCGAAGCTTAACTGGATCGAGCGTGTATGTCTTCTCGTCGATATCTACGAACGCCAGGTTCGCGCCCGCTTGAGAGATCGCCTCGGTTGTGGCGATGAAGGTATGCGGAACAGTGATGACAACATCACCAGGCTGGACGCCGGCGGCCATGAACGCAAACCGCAGAGCATCCGTGCCACTATTCACGCCGACACAGAATTTCGAATCGCAGAACTTCGCGAAGTCGCGCTCAAACTCCTCGACCATCGGCCCGCCGATGAATCCGGCGTTGCTGAAGGCTTTCTTGACGACATCAAGAAGTTCTTGCTGCAACTCCTGATGGGGGGTAACCAGGTCGAGGAACGGGACTTTGGTTGGATTAACCATAGACTTTACTTTTTCTCCTCTGTAATGAATCTCAGAACTTTTGCGGGATTTCCGGCAACAATCGCGTTCGCCGGCACATCTTTGGTGACCACACTGCCGGCGCCAACAATGGCGTTTTCGCCCACAGTGACATTGCTCAAAATCGTCGAACCGGAACCTACAGAGGCACCCTTGCAGATACGGGTATTTTCGACCTTCCAATCGGCTTCCGTCTGCAACTCTCCGCCTGGGGTGGTCGCGCGCGGGAAGGAATCGTTAATGAACGTCACGCTGTGACCGATGAAAACGTTGTCCTCGATCTCTACGCCTTCGCAGATAAACGTGTGGCTGGAGATCTTGCAGCGCTTGCCAACACTGGCATTCTTCTGAATTTCAACGAACGCGCCGATTTTGGTATCGTCGCCGATTTCGCAACCGTACAAGTTGATGAACTTCGAGAGCCGGACGTCTTTGCCCAGCTTCACGGTCGGCGCAATGCTGACGAATTCGTTCACAGTGTGATCGCCTCTCCGCGGCTGCGAATCGACTTATCGGCCGCTTCCAGAATCCTGACGACGCGCAGGCCCGCAACACCGTCGTTGAAGGGCTTTTTGTTCTCGTGGATGCATTGCAGGAAGTATGCTGTTTCGGCACGCAATGCCTCGATTTGCTCAACTTGAGGGGCATGCATATCGCCGGAGCGGTAGCTGACCAACAACTGGTGCAGATTGCCGGGATTCTGCGACATGCTCACGCCCTTGTCGTAGATCTTGATCTTTTCGTCGGCTTCCAAATCGTTCCAAACCAGCATTTTCTTCTCGCCGCCGATCAGCGTGGTGCGCACCTTCACGGGCGAAAGCCAATTCACGTTGACGTGGGCAATGATGCGCTTCGGGAAATATACGGTAATGAACGCGACGTCTTCTACACCGTTGAGGTGCTTCTCACCGGTCGCCACCACCGCTTCCGGCTTCTCACAGATCACATGATCCATGATCGAAAGATCGTGCGGGGCAAGGTCCCAAATCACGTTCACGTCATGCTGAAAGAGCCCAAGGTTGACGCGCAAGGAATCGTAGTAATACAGCTCACCGAGTTCCTTCTTGTCGACCAGTTCCTTGATTTTGCGGACCGCACCGGTAAACAAGAACGTGTGGTCCACCATGATCTTAAGATTCTTCCTGTCGGCCAGCTCGATAAGCTCTTCCGCTTGCGCCACACTGCAGGTGAACGGCTTCTCGACGAAGACGTGCTTACCGTTCTCCAGGGCGCGCTTGGCCAATTCGTAGTGTGTCCAGACCGGTGTTACCACCGCCACCAGATCGATTTCTTTCGAGTTCAGAATTTCGTTCTCGTCAGTGCTGAACGCAACGCCTGGGAACACCTTGCGGAGCCTTTCCGCGCACTTCGGGTTCCGGTCGCACACCATTCGAACTTCCGCACCATCCTGAGTGTGGAAATTGCGCACGATGTTGGGACCCCAGTAGCCATAACCAACCACACCGATACGAATCATAGGACCTTCACTTTCTTCTGAAGCCTGCTTGGAAGCGTGGATCGGGCGGACCTATAGAGGAAAACTCACGAACCAGTGAGATCAACGGGACTGCCAGGCAGATCTAGGAGAGTGTTTTCTGGTAGAACGAGCTACATCTAGGCGGCGGAGCGCTAATGCGCTCCGTCTCCAATCAGGACGGCGGCCGGCGTCTGAGCAAGGATCTTGAGATCCAGCCAGATTGACCAAGAGCGGGCATACTTTAGATCCAGACGGACCATGTCGTCGAAACGCGTGCGGCTTCGGCCTTCCACCTGCCAAAGCCCTGTGATACCCGGCTTGATTTCGAGCACCCTGCGGCGATGCCAAACATTGTAAGCACGGTATTCGTAGGCGACCGGCGGACGGGGACCGACCAGGGACATGTCGCCCGCAAGAACGTTCCAGAATTGCGGCAACTCATCGAGGCTGGTCTTGCGAATGAAGTGTCCAACTCGGGTGATGCGCGGATCGGCTTGGAGCTTGAAGACCGGCTTTTGCGTCTTCGCTCCCGCGTCTCCGTTGTCCGCCTTTCCGGCGATAAACTGATTCACATATTTTTCGTGAATCTTGGAATCACAATCAGTCCTCATTGAGCGGAACTTGAGAACTGTGAAAGTCTTGCCATGTTGTCCCAGCCGCTTCTGACGGAAAAGCACGGGCCCTTTCGAAGACAGCTTGATTGCTACGGCAATCGCAAGAAAAAAAGGAGAGAAGAAGAACAGCGCGGCAGCACTGCCAAAAATATCAATGGCTCTCTTGACGGTCAACGAGAAACGCTTCCGCTCCTCGCGCCGGGCAAACTCGGGATACAAGGCAATGTTCGCGGAATGGTCGGTTTCACCATCGCCAATTTCCTCGGGAAAGAAGTGGAAAGAAACGGAGATTGCGGAGGCTTTTTCGCCACCAACTGCCGTCTCGCAGACTTGGCGGAGTTTGCTGATGAAGCACTCCTGAATCACTTTCTGCGAAGCTTCGCCCAATTCCGTTCCGATCAGCCCGATCAGACTGTTCTCCACGTACCAGCCGATCACGTCCGTTTCCCGCGTCGCTGCGGAGAGTGTGGCAGCGATCTTCTGTACGGTCCGAATCTTCTGGCCGTCGGCCATCACCCGGCTGACGTCCATCAGGACCAGCACAAAGCGCTTCTGCGTTCTTTCGGCCCGGCGGCGCTCCAAGTAGAGCATAGACACGAACGCGTCTTCGTTCAGGAGAATCCGGACGGGGGCGTTCTCCGTTTGCGGGACGGAAACGTGAGCTTTGACTTCCAGTTTCCGTGGGGCGTTGGGTTGAGGTATTGCGGTGTTTAATGCGTTCATCGTTCTTCTTTCAGTGGGCCTGTCTTTCACTTTGGGCTCGATCATCAATAGCTGGTAACTGGAACTCGAATCGACTTCTCCGCAAACTCGCGAACCGCAGATTGCCGCTTCTCGGGTTCAAGGGCGGTCACCCATGTCAAATCCACTTCAACGGCGACGGACCGCTGGAGCAGGCTCACGGACAAAACCACGCGGTGACTACCTTTGAAGTTAATGAGAAGGCCTTCGAGCCCACGCAAACTTCCGTGGTTCACGCGGACTTTCTCGCCCACTTCAAGGTAAGGCCAAGGCTGACGGGCGGCACCAGAAGCGATCATGATCTGCAACCGTTCAATCTCCGCATCGGGGACGGCGAGAGGAGCCTTGCCGTTTCCGACGATCTGGATCACCCCGGGGGCCATCATCAACGCTCGACGGTTGTGGAAGTCAAAGCGGGAAAACAGATAACCAGGAAACAAGGGCTGCTCGAGTTCCTTCACGCGGTCAGACCATTGCCGTTGGCACTTGTAGGTCGGAAGGAAAGATTCGTATCCCAAACCAGCGAAATGACTGGATACCGAAGATTCCTTTCGGGACCAGACTTGGACGGCATACCACGCTGCCTTGCCAGTCTCT
>Ga0335082_10000181_pt1 | contig 63638 bp, 53 predicted proteins | sample Lox_Sample_41_FD_206718 | JGI IMG/M metagenome (GOLD analysis project Ga0335082, IMG submission 206718) | Soil microbial communities from Loxahatchee National Wildlife Refuge, Florida, United States - Lox_Sample_4.1 | ecosystem: Environmental > Terrestrial > Soil > Wetlands | place: USA... | reverse complement strand
TTCGTAGATCGAGGCGAGGTCGCTGTACAGATAGCCGGGATACCCCTTGCGGCTCGGCACCTCGCCCTTGGCGGTCGCCACCTCGCGCAGCGCCTCGCAGTAGTTGGTCAGGTCGGTGAGCACGACGAGCACGTGCATGCCGAGATCGAAGGCGAGGAACTCGGCCAGCGTCAAGGCGGCGCGCGGCGTCACCAGCCGCTCGACGCTCGGGTCATCGGCGAGGTTCAGAAACAAGACGCTGGTGCGGAACGAGCCGCTCTCCTGGAAGGAGCGCTGGAAGAACTCGGCGACGTCGTGGTTGACGCCGACGGCGCCGAACACCAGGGCGAACTCCTCGGTGGCGCCCGGCAACGTCGCCTGTCGCAGAATCTGCGCCGCCAGCTGATCGTGCGGCAGCCCGCTGCCCGAGAAGATCGGCAGCTTCTGGCCGCGCACCAGCGCGTTCATCCCGTCGATGCTGGAGATGCCGGTTTGGATGCAGTCGCGCGGGTAATCGCGCCGCACCGGATTGATCGGCTCGCCGTTCACATCGCGCACATCATCGGCGAGCGGCGGCGGTCCCCCGTCGAGCGGCCGTCCGAGCCCGTCGAGCACGCGGCCCAACATCTCGCGGGCCACCGGGATGGTCAGCGCGTGCCCGGCGAAGCGCACCCGCGTCCCCGCAACGGAGAGGTCGGTGGTGCCCTCCAAGACCTCGACGACGGCCAGGTCGCCCTGCAACTCGAGGACCCGGCCGTTGAGCCGGCGCCCGTTGGGGGCGACGACCTCGGCGACTTCGCCGTAGCCGACGTCGGTGACACCGCGAATGAAGACGAGGGGTCCCTGGATCCGATAGACCCCGACGTGTTCGAGGGCGGCGTGGTCGAGTGCGTTGGCCATTGCCTACGCTCGTGCCAGGGCGTCCATCTGCGCATCGATGGCCGCCAGCAGCGCGTCGAACTGCGCCATGGCGTCGTCGGCAATCTCGAAGCGCATCCGCAGGATGTCGGTGCGCACCGCCAGCGCCTTGACCCGGTAGATCGGAATCTTCTGCTCGATGATCGCCATGCCCCGTTCGGTGTAGTGCAGCACCGTGCGCAGCATGCGCAGCTGCTTCTCCGGAGTGCTGTAGCGGTCGATGCGATCGAAGGCGTTCTGTTGCAGGAAGGCGTTGCGCAGGACGAAGGCGCCTTCGAGCACCATGCGTTCGCGGTCGGGCAGCGACTCTTCGCCGACCAGCCGGACGATCTGCTGCAGCTTCACCTCTTCATTGAGCAGGGCGGCGGCGCGCGCCCGCAGCTCCGGCCACTCGGCAAATCCCTGGGTGCGCCACCAGGGAATGAGATCGGTGGCGTACTCGCTGTAGGAGTCGCGAAAGTTGATCGCCGGAAAGAAGCGTGCGCTGGCCAGCTCCTTGTCGAGTCCCCAGAAGCAGCGCACGAAGCGTTTGGTGTGCTGCGTCACCGGTTCGGTGAAGTCGCCGCCCGGCGGCGACACCGCGCCGATGGCGCTCACCGAGCCCTGGTGGCCGCCGAGCGTCGTCACGTAGCCGGCGCGCTCGTAGAACTCCGCCAGTCGCGTCGCCAGGTAGGCCGGAAAGCCTTCCTCGGCCGGCATCTCTTCCAGGCGTCCGGAGATTTCGCGCAACGCTTCCGCCCAGCGCGACGTCGAGTCGGCCATGACCGCCACGTGGTAGCCCATGTCGCGGTAGTACTCGGCGATGGTGATGCCGGTGTAGATGGAGGCCTCCCGCGCCGCCACCGGCATGTTCGAGGTGTTGGCGATCAGCACGGTGCGCTCCAGCAGCGGCCGGCCGGTGCGCGGGTCTTCGAGCTGCGGCAGGTCGGTGAGCACGCCGGTCATCTCATTGCCGCGCTCGCCACAGCCGATGTAGACGATGATCTGCGCGTCCGCCCACTTCGCCAGGTTGTGCTGGGTGACGGTCTTGCCGGTTCCGAACCCGCCGGGAATGGCGGCGGCGCCGCCGCGGGCCAGCGGGAAGAAGGTATCGATGATGCGTTGGCCGGTGAGCAGCGGCACCGACGGGGCGTGGCGCTCGCGGGACGGTCGGGCCCGCCGGACCGGCCAGCGATGGAAGAGCCGGATCTCGCGCTTCGCCCCGTCGTGCTCGACGACGGCGATCGGCTCGCTGAGCGTATAGCTGCCCGCGTCGGCCACCCAGGCGAGCCTGCCGCCGACGCCGGGTGGCACCAGCACGCGGTGCTCGATCGATGCGGTCTCGGGGACGGTGCCGAGCACCTCGCCGCCGCGTACCGTCGCGCCGGACCGCAGGCTGGGGACGAAGCTCCACGCGGTGCTGCGATCCAGCGGATCCGCCGTGGTGCCGCGGCCGATGAAGTCGCCGCCGCGTATGGCCAAGGCTTCGAGCGGGCGCTGGATGCCGTCGAAGATGCGGCCCAGGAGCCCCGGACCGAGCTCGACGGACAGCGGCAGCGTCGACAGCGCGACCGGATCCCCGGGTTTGATGCCGGTGGTGTCTTCGTACACCTGCAGCGTCGCCCGCCCGTCCTCGAGGCCGATCACTTCACCGACCAGCCGATCGACACCGACCCACACCAGCTCCGACATGCCGAGCGTGTGTGCCGTCAACGCGCGCACCACCGGGCCGTTGACGCCGATGACCGTGCCGGAGCGATCGCCTTCCGCCGTGTCCATGGGCTTCAGCCTTCGCTTTGCTCCGCGAAGAGGATAGCGGCCACCGTGCGGCGGAGCTGGTCGATGCGGCGCGTCATGCGCGCCTCGAAGGAGTTGTCGTAGCGCAGCCGGCCATCCTCGGTTTCGAGGATGACGCCGCCGCCGGCCACCTCGCCGGCGACAAAGCGCAGCGTGCGACCACCGTCGGCGAGGGCGCTGCGGGCCGCGTCGTCGAGTCGCTCGACCATGGTGGCCGGTAGGAGGACACGGATGGGGCCATCAGGCAACGCCCGCAGCCCTTCACGGATGAGCGCGATGATGACCGTTACGGCCTCCGGCGCGCTGGTGAAGCGTTCCAACGCGGCGCGCGCGTGCTCGAGTGGCTGCACGATCAGGGCTTCGCGTTCGCTCAGCCACTGGCGCCGGCTCTCCGCCTCGGCGGCGGCCAACAGGCTGGCCGCCTGCCGCCGTCCGCTGGCCTCGCCGTCGCGCCGCGCCGCGGCTTGGATCTCCTCCGCCTCGTGGCTGGCCGCGGCGGCGGTACGTTGGGCGCGGGCTTGGGCCTGCGCGATGACCTGGGCGACCTCGGCGGCGGCTTGATCGCGGATGGATGCCGTCAGGGCCGAGGCGCCGGCCGGATCGTGATCGCTGAGTGCCGGTGGGATCATCGCTGCAGACTCAAGACGCGCTCGACGAAGCGCTGCACCGAGGGCGTGCGCCGTGGTTCGCCCAGACCCGGGATCTCGAGCACGAGCGGGCCGTGCGGGTCGAGCATCACGGCGTCCAAATGGGGGCGGACCAATCGCGCCGCGGCGTGCGTGATCAGGATGAGAGCCGGCGCCTGCGCCGGGCCGCCCCCGTGGTGGACATCTCGAACCACGGCGTCGACCGCGGCGCGCGCACCCGCGGCCGTGTCAACGACGTGACCCGGCACACTACCGAGGGCGAACGCCAGGACGGTGTCGGCGTCGCCGATGACCTGCACCGGATTCATCCCAGGCGCCCCAGGATCATGATCGAGATGATGAGCCCGTAGATCGCAATGCCCTCCGCTAGGCCGAGGAAGATCAGGGCGCGTCCGGCCACTTCCGGTCGTTCGCCCATCGTCCCGAGCGCCGCGGCGCCCACGTGGCTGACGGCGTAGGCTGCGCCGAGCGAGCCGATCCCCGTCGACAGCGCCGCCGAGATGAAGCCCCACATGATCGCCTGATCCGACAACACGCGCGTCGGGGCGGTGGCTTGCGCCAGGGCTGGGAGCACGCGCGCCAGGACGATCAGCAGCGCCGCGGCGGATACGCCGGCGATCACGACGCTCAGTTCGACCATCCAGCGTGCGACCCGTCGGGTCCAGCGGTGGCGGCCGGTGCCGCGGTCCGCGCTTCCGTGTTCCTGCTGCTTGCATGTGTCGTCCATCGTGGTGTCCTCCGTGTCTTACACCCCGCGAGCCTGTGGCTCGGCGAGGCGCAGCGGCCGGTATTCTTCGCCGCCGCCGCTGTAGAACTTGCTGAAGAACTCGTAGTACTCGAGGCGGACTGTTTGGATCGAGACGATGAGGCCCTCCAAGCCGATGATCACTGCGTTGCCGACGACCAGGACGATCCCGACGCCGACGGGGCCACCACCGGCGCGCGCCACCGCGTCGGCGACGCTGAACGTCGCCAGGAACAGCCCCGCATGGCTGAGGGCGAAGGCGGCGAGTCGAATGAAGGTCGCAGTGTTGGAGATGCTGCTCACCACCGTGTCGACGACCTCGACCAGGGACTGAACGACCAGCACGAACAGCTCTCCCAATCCCGGCCGCTGGCCCTGGCGTCGCCCGCGCCAGAGGGCGCGCACCGGGTCCTTCAACAGGATCAACAGCATCGGCGCGGCCAGCCACAACGTGGTCGCGCCCAGTGTGACCGCTCCCGGCCCAGCGGTGAGTCGGCGGATGACCAGGCCCACGGCGATCCAGTACGCCATCGCCGCCAGCACACCGTTGCGCTCCCACAGCGCCTCCGGGTCACGCCGGCGCACCGCGTTGACCACATTGAGCAGCAGGCCGAGGCTGAGGAGGCTCATCCCGAAGACGATCGCCGTCTGCATCAGCGTCGTCATGTCCTCCAACGGTCGCAACCAGAGCGCCGGCAGCCAGTGCTCGACACCGAAGATGCTGCCGTACAGAAAGCCGAAGGCGACCGCCGACACGCCGCACTCCATCAGGATGAGCGCGTAGTCGCGGTAGCGGAACATGCGGCGGTAGATGAAGTAGCCGATGGCGAACAACACGGCGCCCTGGCCGACGTCGCCGAACATGAACCCGAACATCGCCAGAAAGGCGAGCGCCACCACCGGGGTGGGATCGACTTCGCCGTAACGCGGCATGCCGTAGCCGCGCAGCACATGCTCGAACGGCCGGATCCACACCGGGTTGTGCAGCAGAATGGGCACCGGAATGTGGCCGCGGCGCACACCGTCCACCGCCGCGGGGTCTTGCCACTGCACCACACAGCGACCGGCGGTGGCGTCACGGATCGCGTACTCGAGCGGCGGCGCGACGACGGCCGGAACCCATCCGGAGACCAGTGAGATGCGCTCGGACTGCCCCATGAAGCCGCGTGCAGCGACCAGCACCCGTTCGCGTTCGACGAGGCCGCGGAGGGTGCGCAGCTCGGGCGCCAAGCGGCGCGCCGCGGCGGCCTTCTCGGTGTCGAAGCCGGCCAGGAGATCGCGCGCGGCACGCAACTGCGCGTCGACGTCGGCGATGGCGTTCTCGGCGGTCCCGCTCAAGTGCGCCGGCAACTCCAGGCGCTCGAACTGCGCACTCCGCAATGCCCGCTCGAGGGTCTCCTGGCCGGCGCGCAAGCATACGACGACGAGCAGCAGACGCGCGTCGGCCGCGACGCCGCTGATCGGGACTATCAGGTGGGGCAAACGTGCCAGACTATCTCGCAACCGTGGTAGGTTGCGCTCCGGCAACAAGCCCGAGGTCAGAAAGACGTAGCGCAGCCGGCGCAGCTCGCCGAGCGGCAGGCCCAACGGGGCCAGGACGCGCAGATTGCGACTCAGTTTGCGCAGCTGTTCGCAATCGTCCGCGGCGCGCGTCTGCTGTTGGCGCAGGGCGTCGACTTCGAGAGTAATGCTGGCGACGCGCCGCTCGACGTCGGCGAGATCGAGTCCCCCGCCTTCGACCTCGGCGTCGACGGCCTCGGGCGGCGCCAGCTCGAAGTACCGTTGCAGCGCGCTGACCGCGCGGGCCAGACGTTCGACCTGGGCGAGACGTTCGCTGACGTCATAGGGGCGAATCGCAGCGAGAGTCTCCACCGAATCGCGTACGTTGAGCAGGTGCAACACCCCGATCCGGGCAATCGCCCGTGTCGTGCGCTCCAGGTCCGCCGACAACACGACCACGGAGACGTGCCGCATGGGCTCCGGGCTCAGCACGACACGCCTCCCGCGTCAGTGGCGCACGCTGGCGACATGATCGAGGACCTCCGTGTTGGGTAAACCGAGACGCTTGGCCGCGAGCAACACCTGCAGGTCGCGGATTTCGATTTCCTGCGCCAGCAGGCATCCGAGGAGAACGCCGATGTGGAACGGATAGCCGCTGAGCGTGCGTTGCACCTCGTGGGCGAGGAGACGCCACAACCCCGCCGCAACCGCGTCGAACCCGTCGGCCGCCGCGGCGGCCAGCAGCGATGCGTATGGCGTGCGCGCCAGAGGACCTTCCCAGGAACGGCTGCCGTCCTCGGCGAGCCCTCGCCGCAGCGGCGCTGTGATCCAGCGCCCGTGGCGGAGGGTGTAGTTCAAGATCTCTTCCGGGGACAGGCCCAGAACGTCGCGATAGCCGGCGATCCAATTCAGGTTGAGGATGTCGAACAGCGTCCCCAACAAGCGGCGTGCCGGAGCGGCGTCACTGGTCGCCAGAGTATCGATCGCCGACCACAAGCGGTCGTAGTAGTCGAGCTCCACCGCCACCTCGAGAGCGAACGGGCCGGCCTCGTCGAGGCGGTGCAGAGCGGCACGCAGCGCCTCTCCATACGGCGTGTTCGTCAGCCGCTGGGCCAGCTCGCGCAGATCGTGGGCCTCCGCCAGGGCGCGAGGATCGATGGTGGCGATGGCCCCAAGCTCGCACAGGAGTGGCGCGATCCCGTCGAAGCCGCGGCGATTGTGGATGGCGCGGATCACCAGCTTCAGGTTGTCGACCTCATGGTGCAGGAGGTAGAGGCGCACGAAGGCGCGCTCGGGATCAGCGAGGAGTCCCAACAGCGTGTTGCCGACCGCGACGAGTCGCCGCTCCAGCCGTGGGGTGTCGGGATTCGTACCCGTCAACCCTACGCCGTAGGGTGTCCGCAGGAGCGCCTCGTACACCGCGGCGGCGGACGGGTAGCTGACGAGGGCTTCGAGTCCGGGATGCCCGAGAAGGGTGGCCAGCACCGCCCGCGTTCGAGCGTGCGCCCCAGCGTAGCGATGCAGGTCACTGGTTGTCCTCATGGTCGCGACCTAAGACGAGCTCCAGGACGGCCTCGGTGGCGTGTTCGAGGCGCGGCGCCGCGAGGGCACGCATGGCTTGGATGCGCGAGCGCGCGCCCTCCGCCAGGTGTTCCGCCCTCTCGCGCGCCTCGTGCACCAGCTGTGTTTCCACTGCCGCAGCTAGCGTGTCGCGGCCGTCTCGGGCGGCATGCACCTGTCGCCGTCCCTCGTCTTCAGCATCCCGTACCCGACGTTCGGCTTCGTGCTGCGCGGACTCCAACTGGCCGCGTGCCTCGGCTTCCGTCTGCAGGATCAGTCGCAGCGACTCGTGCACGGTCGTGTCGGATGAACGGCGACGCTCAGGCCTGGGTGGCCGGCGCCGCGGCCTTGGCTCTCGGTTTCGGCCGTCGCTTGGCCGGGGCCTTCTTCGCGCTACCTTCGAGATCCTTGCGGATCTCGTGCACGTACTTCTCGATCTGCGCGGCGGCTGCCGCGGCGCGTTTGCGGAGCTGCGCCCCTGCGGCTTTGAGGGTCTTCTCCAGCTTCGCCGGGTTGGCCCGCTTGCGCAGATCGGCGCGCAGTCGCTTTGCCAACGACTCGACGTCGCGCATGACCGCTGCGACGCCATCGCCTCGTGATTTCGCCATTGCCCTCTCCTTTCGTGCTGCGGCCGCTAAGTGCCTGGCCTGATGAACGTCCGTAGTGCACGAACGACGCCAGCAGCGGCGCGGCGCTGCTCGGCGATCGACCCGCCCAGAGCGGCGCGCGATTCCCGAGAATGGCAATGTCGAGATGCAGGGGCGAGAACCGGGAGGGCAGTCTACACCAGGCCATAGAGCTGCCCGGCGTTGTCGCCCAGCAGCGCCTGGCGGGTCGCCGGGTCGAGCTGTGCCGCGAGCTCGCCGAGCTCATCCATGTAGTCGGCGTCGTGGTCGCTGTGTGGGAAGTCGGTGGCCCACAAGAACCGATCCGCACCCACGTAGCGGATGATCGGCGGCAACGCCCGCTCGTCGGGGTCGGCCGAGATCCAGCATTGCCGCCGCACGTAGGTGCTCGGGAGCTCACGTAGTGGCATGGTGACGCGCAAAGGACCCTTGTAGAGGGCATCCATGCGGTCGAGCCAGAATCCGAGCCAGCCGGCCCCGGATTCGAGGACTACCAGCTTGAGGCGCGGAAAGCGGTCGAAGGTGGCGAACACGAAAAATGTGGCGAAGGCTTGCTGGACGGCCTGCGTGAACATCAGCTGGAGATACCAGATCCCTTGCAGGACACCTTCGGGCCAGGTGAGGCCGGTGAACCGCTGATGCAGACTGCGGTGCGCTGGGTCGATGCCGGTATGAATGGCGATGGGCACATCGAGCGCTTGGGCCGCGGCCCACAGCGGGTCGTGTGCCGAGTGCCCGTGCGGCAACCCGCTCAGCGTGAACGGCAAGACGAAGGCGCCGCGCGCTCCGGCGCGCACCGCGCGCTGCAGCTCGGCGACCGCCCCGTTCACGTCACCCAGCGACAGATGCGCGACGGGTACCAGGCGCCCGCCGCTGCCGGCGCAGAACTCTTCGATCCAGCGATTGTAGGCGCGGCAGTGCGCCAGCGCGTAGCCGGGATCGGTGACCTCGGCTTCCCATTGCAGGCCGAGACTCGGGTAGAGTACGGCGTGGGTGACGCCGTCGCGATCGAGGAGGGCCAGTCGCGCCGCCGGATCGGTGGCCGCCGGCGGCGCGTTCTCCGCGTAGTGTCCGGACAATGACGCGGTTGCCAGCTCTTCCAGCGTCTTTCCCATGCCGCCGAAACCGCCGAGCATCTCGGGGGTCGTGAGCTGCGCCGGTCGGCCGTCGATCTCCAGGAAGTCCCGCCCATCGGGGCCGCGTCGCACGCGAATGGCGCGGTCGCGGTACAACGGCTCGATGTAGCGTGGCCACAGGTCTCCCGGTTCAAGGACGTGCCCGTCGGCATCGATCAACAGGGCCATGAGAGCGCCGCGTAGTCCCTGCCTCCGCCCGAGTCAAGCGCTTCACTCCCACGCCGGTTGCAGCTGCACGGCGGGAAAGCGCGCCTGTACCGTGGCCGGCGGCTTGCGGATGACCGCGAGGAGGAAGTAGCCGTCGACGACCGGCTGGGACGAGACATAGACCGGCACCAGCGTGCCCATCTGCCGGGCGTAGTCGCGCGAGTCCGCCAACTCGGCCGGATCCTTGACCAGCAGGTGCACATCCAGCGCGATGAGATCGACGTGGCACTGTTCCATGTACTCGTAACTGGCGATCTTGGCGTGCGCCATCATGCGCGATTCCTTCGGTTCCATCTCCTGGCGGGCGACGTGCTTGTCGGTCAGTCCGTGGACGTCAAACGTGCGCAGGTTGCTGAAGTATGGGATGGCGCCGACGCATGGGATGCCGATGTAGGTATCGCGCGGCAACAAGCCGTCGGCGACGAGCTGTCGCAGACGGTGCCCCTCAGGCTCCACGGTCGCGAGGAACATCCGGTGCTCCTCTTGGCGGAGCGCAACGTAGTGCGCGCTCAGGGTTTGGATGTCGCGATTGTACCCGCCGACATACCAGCGCAGGCCGGGGACGCGTGCGACGATGGGATGCCAATCCAACCGAACGAGGCCGCGGCTACCGTTGGCACGGGCGTCGAGCCCGGGAAATCCAGGCTGATAGATCGTTGGAAAGTCCCAATGCGTCAGCACCGGGATCACCGCGATGCTGGCGCAGCAGGCGAGCCCCCAGACAACGGCGGTCACGGGCCGGCGCCACCGACTGGCGATTGCCGCCAACCCGTCGGCGAGCAGGATCGCCAGCAGTGGGAAGTACACCGCGATGGGTCGGTACTCGAAGTGATCGCCGCCACAATAGGCGACGTAGAAGGCGTGCGGTACGACGACCGCTGTGACGACCCACGCCGCGGCGCCGCGGCCAGTCCACGCGGCGGACACGACGCCGACCAGCACCACGGGCATCCAGACCCAGGCAGCATATTCGAGCAGGAACGCCTCGAAGTAGATGCCGCCCATGTCCCACCAGCTCTCGCCGCCGAGCTTGGCGTAGTACGTGTTCGGGAGCCACTCGGCATAGTAGACGCGGCGGAACGCCAGGTGTGCCCCGATCAGCAGCGCAAAGATGGCGAGCCCGGCAGCCGCGCGCCGCCAGTCCAGCGTCTGCTCCCACCAGGCGGCGAGCCCGCGCGCGCCGAAGACAGCTGCCGCGATGAGCGCACCGTCGGGTCGGGTGAGTGTGGCGAGCGCCAGCAGCACGGCCAGCCGGTACCAGCTGGGTGAACGTCGCTCGAGGTCGCGGATCGCCTGTAACGCGGCGGCGACGATCAGGAGCTCGAACAGCATGGTCTCCAACCCGCCGGTGGACCACACCGCGACGCTGCGGTTCATGGCCAACCACAAGGCGGGAAAGAGGACCAGCCACTGTGGGCTCCCGGCGTTGCGACGCCAGCAACAGACGACCACCAGCAGCCACACCCCGACCCCGGCGGTCGCGCTCAGCCAGTTCGCCGTGAGGTGTGGGGCCCAGCCGGTGCACCGCTGCAGGGCGGCGAGGATGACGACCCACAGGAAGTTCGTGTAGCCCTCGACGCGCTCGAATCCAGGGTTGAACACCAGTCCGAAGCCGTCAGCGAAGTTGCGCGCGTAGCGGAAGGAGATGAAGGCGTCGTCGGTCAAGAACCAGTAGAGCCGAACATGTGCGAGCAATACGAGGAGACAGCCGGCCAGACCCGCCAACGTCGCCGGCGAGGCGACCCCGCGCGCGCCCCCGATCTCTGCCTGCGTCCGCCGCATCGCGGCGCACCCTAGAACCTTCGCGTCGACTCGGCAAACCGTCCGGTGATTCGCTGCAGTGGAAACTTCATCGGGCTGTAACCGAACTGCCACACGCCGGCGCTACGGTCGGACGTGTGGAGCGAACCGCCCCGAGCCCTAGGCCGAGAAACACTTTCAAGCGCGTGAGCAACCGAGTACAATCCGCGGCGTACGGCCCGCGTGGGGCCGGGTGAGGTGCGTGTGGAAGCCCGCTTGCATACGGATCGACGCTACGAAGAAGAGCTGAAGGCCTTGCACCAACACATCCTCGAAATGGGTGGGCTGGTGGAGAAGCAGATCGTCAACGCGGTCTCTGCCCTGGTGCGGCGCGACTCGGAGCAAGCCCGCGACACCATCGCGCGCGACCATGTCGTCAACCGCATGGATGTCGAGATCGACGAGCTGTGCATCCGGCTGCTCGCACTGCACCAGCCGGCGGCGCGCGATCTGCGGCTGATCACCACGGGGCTGAAGATCACCACCGATCTCGAACGCATCGGTGATCTCGCGGAGAACCTGTGTGAGCGCGTGCTCGAGCTCAACGAGGAGCCGCAGCTCAAGCCGTTCATCGACATCCCGCGCATGGCGGAGATTGCGCAACGGATGCTGCGCGAAAGTCTCGACGCGTTCGTGCGCGAGGACACCGAGCTGGCGTTGCGTGTCTGCGGCGAGGACGACGCCATTGACGACCTCAACAATCAGCTGTTTCGCGAGCTGCTCTCGTATATGGTCGAGAATCCGCAGACCGTGACCCGCGCGACGCGCCTGCTGTTCGTGTCGAAGTATTTGGAGCGCATCGCCGATCACGCCACCAACATCGCCGAGATGGTGATCTTCATGGTCAAGGGGACGAGCATCCGCCACCTCGATCAGCTCCCGGAGAAGATATGAGCGCGGCGCCCGCCCCCACTCCGGTGCTGGCCGCGCCGCGCGAACGCGAGCGGCGCAAGATCCTCGTCGTCGAGGATGAGAAGGACATTCGGGACCTGGTCCGTTACAATCTGGAGCAGGATGGCTTCACGGTGGTCGAAGCGGACAATGGCGACCGCGTGCTCGAGCTGGTGCGCGAGGAGCGGCCGGGGTTGGTGGTGCTCGACCTGATGCTGCCCGGAACCTCCGGCTTGGACATCTGCCGCGCCCTGCGTCTCGATCCGGCCACCGCGGACCTGCCGGTGGTCGTGCTCACTGCCAAGGCCGCCGAGATGGATCGCATCGTCGGTCTGGAGATGGGCGCCGACGACTACGTCACCAAGCCGTTCAGCCCGCGCGAGCTGACGGCGCGCGTGCGCGCCGTGCTGCGGCGCGCCTACGGCGGCGACACGGGAAGGGCCCACGACGTCTACGAGAAGGGGCGGCTGCGCGTCGACTTCGATACCTATGAGGTCTACCTCGACGGCAAGAAGATCGACCTCAGCTTGCGTGAGTTCGAGCTGCTGCGCTTCTTCGTGCGCTCCCCCAACCGGGTGTACGACCGCTTGCAGATCCTCGACCTCGTGTGGGGACAGGACACCTACGTCGAGCCCCGCACGGTCGACGTGCACATCCGTAGATTGCGGATGCGCATCGAGCGCGACGATGCCCATCCCGAGCTGATTTGTACGGTGCGCGGAGTTGGATATCGGTTCAACGACCGTGCGCTGGAATCTTAGACTCTTCCTCCTCTTCTTTGCCCCCTACGTACTGGCGGTCGCCGCGGTTGCGTTCACCGTGGCCGTGTACGCCGATTGGGCCCTCGAACGCGAGAACGCCCACACGCTCGCCGCCGAGGTGCAGCGCCAGGCCCAGCTGATCGCCAACCTGCTGCCGTGGGGCCAGCGCGGGGCGGACTGCGATCGCCGTTGCCGCGAGCTCGCGGAAGGCACGGCGGCGCGTCTCACCGTCATCGAGCCCGACGGCACCGTGCTCTGCGACTCCGAGGCCGAGTCCGCCAACATGGAGAACCACGCCGACCGGCCCGAGGTGCGCGCCGCGCTGGAGGGCGGGCGCGGGGCGAGCGTGCGCCTGAGCGCCACCGTGGGTCACTCCCTGTTCTACGGCGCGTTTCTGCAACGGATGGGTGCGGTGCGCCGCATCGTCCGCGTCGCCGTGCCGATGGCCACGATGACCGGCGCGCAGCACCGCATCCGGTCCATCCTGCTGCTCTCATGGCTGGTCGCCTCCATCGTCGGCCTCTGGCCGGCGGTACGCCTCTCGCAATGGCTCTCGGGGCGCATCGAGGCGCTCGTCCACTTCTCGCAGGCGGTGGCGGCGGACGCCGAGCCGCCGCCGATGGCCGCCGAACGGCGCGACGCGCTGGGGCAGCTCGAAGCCAACCTGGCGACCATGGGCCGCGCCGTGCGGGAACGGCTGCGGGCGACCCGCGAAGAGGAGCAGAAGCTGCGTGCGGTGCTCGCCGGCATGGTCGAGGGTGTCGTCGTGGTCGACGCCCGCGGCGAGCTGCTGCTGCTGAACGACCGCGCCCGCGAGATCTTCGGATTGCATCACACGCAGGACTACGTCGGCCGCACGCTGGTGGAGATCTGCCGCGATCCGGAGCTGCAGCAGCTGGTGCGCGACACCATCCACCTGCCCGCCACCGCGGCGCGGCTGGCGCGCGACATCACCATCGCCGGGGCGTCGCCGCGCGTCCTGGCGGTCAACGCCGCCCCCGTGCTCGGTGACGGCGGCCCACTCGGCTACGTCCTCGTCTTTCACGAGATCACCGAGCTGAAGAAGCTCGAGGCGGTGCGACGGGACTTCGTGGCCAACGTATCGCACGAGCTGCGCACGCCGTTGACCGCGATCCGTGGCTACGCCGAGACGCTGCTCGGCGGCGCCATCGACGACGCCCTGACCGCCCGCAAATTCCTCGGCGTCATTGAGCGAAACTCGGAACGGCTCACCCGGTTGATCGACGATCTGCTGGTGCTGTCGGATCTCGAGCTGGGGCGCACCGGCCTGCAGCGCACCGCCGTCTCCGTGACCGCGACCATCGAGGCGGCGCTCGACGTGGTGAGCGAGAAGGCCCGCCGCGGTGGCGTCACCCTGCGCCAGGAGGATGGGACGGCGCCGTTGCCGCCGATCGACGGCGACAGCGATCGGGTCGAGCAGGTGCTGGTGAATCTCGTCGACAACGCGGTCAAGTATACGCCGAGCGGCGGCACCGTCACGGTCAGCGCGCGCTGCCGGGCCAACGAGGCGCCCGAGGCGGTAGCGACGCGGGGCGGCGCCGCCGTCGAGTATGTGGAGATCGCGGTGACCGACACCGGGATCGGGATCCCGTCGCAGGAGCTGCCGCGGCTGACCGAGCGCTTTTATCGCGTCGACAAGGCGCGCTCGCGGGAACTCGGCGGTACCGGCCTCGGTCTGGCGATCGTCAAGCACATCGTGCAAGCCCACGGCGGCTGGCTGCGCATCGACAGCGAGCTGGGACGGGGTACCACCGTACGCGTCGCCTTCCCGGCGGTGCTGCGACCCCCAGCCGCGTGAGCGCTGCGGGCCCTACAGCTTTGATACCAACAAGTAGATGGCTGCGGCGATCACCGCCGTGCCCGGGATGGTCAGCACCCACGCCCAGACCACGTTCCGCGCCACGCCCCAGCGCACGGCCGAGAGGCGGCGGCTGGCGCCGACTCCGACAATGGCCCCGGTGATGGTGTGCGTCGTGCTGACCGGGATACCCGCGACCGCCGCGCCCAGGATCGTCAACGCGCCCGCGGTCTCGGCGCAAAAGCCGCCGATCGGCTGCAGCTTGGTGATACGCATGCCCATGGTCTTGACGATCCGCCAGCCGCCGAACGTCGTGCCCAAGGCAATGGCGGCGTGGCAGGTGAGGATGACCCACGTTGGCACGTAGAAGGTCGGGCCCAGGTAGCCGCCCGTGAACAACAGGACGGCGATGATCCCCATGGTCTTCTGCGCGTCGTTGGTGCCGTGCCCGAGGCTGTAGAGCGCGGCGGAGACGAGCTGGAGGCGGCGGAAGCTGCTGTCGACGCGCGCCGGGGTGCTGCGGCGGACCACGAACGTGACTAGGGTCATCGATAGCAGGCCGAGCACCAAGCCGAGGGCCGGCGAGATGAAGACGAAGGCGATCACCTTGGTCAGACCGCCGACGATGACCACGTGCGGGCCGGCGGCGGCAATCCCGGCGCCGGCGAAGCCGGCGATCAACGCGTGCGACGAGCTGGTCGGCAGGCCGTACAGCCACGTCAGCACGTCCCAGACGATCGCCGCGGCCAGTCCGGAGAACACCACGGTGTTGCTGACCGCGCTCGGATCGATGATGCCCTTGCCGACCGTGCTGGCGACGCTGACGCCGAAGCTGAAGGCCGCCACGAAGTTGAAGAACGCCGCCCACACCACCGCCTGGCGCGGCGTCAACACGCGGGTCGAGACGATGGTGGCCACCGAATTGGCTGCGTCGTGGAAGCCGTTCATGAAATCGAACGCCAACGCCACGACGATGAGGATGCCCACCACCAACATCGACCGCCCCCGTTCCGGGATCCTCGCGTGTATATGCTCCGCCGCTTGCCGTTACGGGGTCAGGCGTACTCGAGCGCGACGCCTTCCACCACGTTGGCGACGTCCTCGCAGCGGTCGATGGCATCTTCGAGAAACTCGAAGATGTCCTTCCACTTGATCACCTGCAGCGGGTCGCGACTGTCCTGGAACAGCCGGGCCACGGCGCGGCGCAGCAGCGTGTCGCCTTCGTTCTCGTAGCGGTTGATCTCGGTGCATACTTGCAGGATCGCGTCCCTGTCCTTCAGGTTACGCAGCCCCTTCATGGCGCGGCTCATCTCGGTGACGGCGTTGACCAGGACCTCGGCGAGGTCGGAGGCGTCGCGGTCGGCGGCTTCGATGGCATACAGCCAGACGCGCTCGGAGGTCGCCTCGATGAGGTCGAGCACGTCGTCGAGGCGGGTGATGAGGCGGTGGATGTCGCCGCGGTCGATGGGGGTGATGAAGGTGCGGTGCAGGATCTCCACGGCGCGGTGGGTGATGACGTCGCCTTCGTGCTCGAGCTCCTTGATGCGCCGCGCCTGGTCGGCCAGCTCGACGGGGTTGTTGAGCATCGCCCGGAGCAGCCGCGAGGCCTCGACCGATTTCTCGGCGTGTCGCTCGAAGAGCTCGAAGAATACCTTCCCTTCACTCGGGAACAGACGCGCAAACATTTGCTGGGTATATCTCCGCGGGGGGCGCGGCTTCAAGGGCTCGAAGGCGGTCGGCTCCCGGTGGAGGTGCACTGCGGCGCAGGGCTACGGCCGGCGGCGACACGACTACGGTGGCGATCTACGTGTGCAGTCGCTGCGACGGATTCGAGGTTGTGCTGAAGGATTGGGGCCGCTGAGTGCGGCCGCGGAGCGTCGCGCTCAGGCGAGCGCGCGTTTCGGCTTGGTAATCACCACCACCTCCTGCCCATTCACCCGCAACGTACGACGGTCAGCTGGCGTTTGGCGCCCGCCGCTCTTCTTGGCGCGCGCTTCCCGCCATTTGTGAAACTCCTTCTCCAGATTCGTTTTGAGCATACTGCCTCCTGTGTGAACGCGTCGGCGCTGCTCAGCTGCCGACGAAGGCCTCCATCGACTTGGCGCGGCTCGGATGACGCAGCTTGCGCAGCGCCTTCGCCTCGATCTGCCGGATGCGCTCGCGGGTCACGGCGAAGCGTTGACCGACCTCCTCCAAGGTATAGTCCGACTTCTCGCCGATGCCGAAGCGCATGCGCAGGATCTGCTCCTCGCGCGGCGTCAGCGTCGCCAGTACCTTGCGCGTCTGCTCCTCGAGGCTGGTGTACACCGCCGCGTCGGCCGGCGACACCGTCTGCCGATCCTCGACGAAATCGCCGAGCGAGCTCTCCTCCTCGTCGCCGATCGGAGTCTCCAGCGACACCGGCTCTTTGACGATGCGCAGCACCTTGCGAACCTTGTCGAGCGGCATTTCCATCTTGACCGCGATTTCCTCCGGCGAGGGTTCGCGGCCGAGCTGCTGGACCAGGTACCGCGACGAGCGCACCACCTTGTTGATCGTTTCGATCATGTGCACCGGGATGCGGATGGTGCGCGCCTGATCGGCGATGGCCCGGCTGACCGACTGCCGGATCCACCAGGTCGCGTAGGTCGAGAACTTGTAGCCGCGCTGGTACTCGAACTTCTCCACCGCGCGCATCAGGCCGATGTTGCCCTCCTGTACGAGATCGAGAAACCCGAGGCCGCGGTTGGTGTAGCGCTTGGCGATACTCACGACGAGCCGCAGGTTGGCCTCGATGAGCTTCTTCTTTCCGTCCTGGGCCTTTTCTTCGCCACGGCGGATGACGCGCAGGGCGCGGTTGAGCTGCTCCACGTCCATCCCGACCTCGCGTTCGGCTTCACCGATGCGCTTGCGGGAGGCACGGATCTCGTCGACCAGATGCCGTGCTTCCTCGACGCTGAGGCGCAGGCGGCGGCTGGCGTTGGCCGCGGCGCGGGAATCGTCGGAGCGCAGCTTGCCGCCGACCTTGATGATTTCGCTGGTGGGTCGGCCGATGCGCCGCTCGCAGCGCGCCATGAAGTCCTGCTGCTGGTCGATGAAGCGCGCCGCCATCTTCAGCTTCTCGGTGATGATGCTGATATGGCGGCGGCCGGTCTCCAACTCCTCCAGCGCTTTGGCGATGCGCCGGTTCAGCAGCGTGAGGCGGCGCTCGGCGTTCTGCGCGGTGCGCGGGTGTTGGCGGCGTTGCTTGGCGGCTTCTTCCAAGCTGCGGCGTTCCTCGACCAGCCGGCGCAGGCGCTCGAGCTGCTTGAGGATGTGCCCGTCGGGCTCCTTCTCGACCGGCTCGGCGCCTTCCTCGGTGGTTTCCTCCTCGGCTTCCTCGTCGAGCAACTCGCGCTCGGAGAGCTCGCCGGCCTTGATCCGGTCGGCGAGCTCGAGCAGGTAGCTGAGGGTGAAGGGCAGCGCCAAGACTTCCTGCCGGACGTCGCGCTCGCCGGCCTCGATCTGCTTGGCGATCTCGACTTCCTGCTCACGCGTCAGCAGCGAGACGGCGCCCATCTCCTGCAGATACATCCGCACCGGGTCGGAGGTGTCTTCGCCGAAGCTCTTCTCTTCGCGCTCCTCCTCGACCCAGTCTTCCTTCTCTTCCTCTTTCGCGAGCGTCGGCTCGGCGATGGCATCGACGGACTCGACGTCGATCTCACCCAGCATCGAGATGGCGCCCTCGATCTCGTCGGCGGGGGCGGCGTCGTGCGGCAACGCGTCAGTGATGTCTTCGAAGGGGGGGGAGGAGGGGACGTTTGGCTTCGCGGACTTCTTGCCTCGTGGCTCGCGTTTTCTCTCCATGCCTCACTCTCTCGCGCGAACGGCTACCGCGTCACAGCCGGAGGGTTCCCCCACGGGTCGCTCCGTCCAGGACCTCGAAGGAGGGTGCTCGAGCACTCTACGCAGAGTGGCACTCAATCAACTCCACGGAGGAAGACACAGGAACCTGTGAGAGTCTGAGCTGCGCACCCAGAAGCGCCTTCAATGGAAGGATAGTTCACCTGAAACAAATCTTAGCTTTTGAAAGTTTGTAGACAGCTTACCCGTTGGAGTCAAGGCCTGACCCGCGGTTTCAGCCGCGCCACCACTCCACCTGACGGGCATCCTATCGGCCGCGATCACGGCGTCAAGAGGGGCGGGCGCGAGCGGGCGGCGCCGGCGGTGGGGCGCTGGCCGCTTCGTTGGCCGGCGGCCCGGTTGGGGCGGGCGGCGCACCGAACTGCCGCAAGCCTTCGGCCAGACCGCGCAGGCGCTGCGCTGCGAGACAATGAATCGTCCCCGCTTCCTGAACCGCCCCGGCCTTGTGCCCGGTCAGGACTTCCAGGCCCTCATCGATGTTGCGGATCGGGTAGAGATGAAACTGCCCGGCGCGGATCGCCTCGATCACCTCAGGGCGCAGGACCAGGCCGTCGACGTTCTGTACCGGCATGACGACGCCCTGGCGCCCGGTGAGCCCGACGGCGCGACAGGTGGCGAAGAAGCCCTCGACCTTCTCGTTGATGCCCCCGATCGGCTGGATCTCGCCCCACTGATTGACGCTGCCCGTCACCGCGAGGTCCTGCCGCAACGGCACGCCGCTGAGGCTCGAGATCAACGCGAAGAGCTCGGTGGACGAGGCGCTGTCGCCGTCGATCCCCGAGTAGGACTGCTCGAAGCAGACGCTGGCCGCGAGGCTGAGCGGGAAGTCCTGGGCGTAGGTGCGCCGCAAATAGCCGGAGAGGATGAGCACGCCCTTGTCGTGCGTGTGGCCGCTCAGATGCGCTTCGCGCTCGACGTTGATGATCCCTTGCGCGCCCATGGCGACCGCCGCGGTGACGCGCGACGGGCGACCGAACTCGTAGCCGCCGATGTTGGCCACCGCCAAGCCGTTCACCTGCCCGACCTTGCCGCCGTCGACGTCGACCAGCAGCACACCGTCGCGGATGAGCTCGCGCAGCTTTTCCTCGACGCGATTGAGCCGGAAGGTGCGCTGCTCCAACGCGTGCAGCACCTGGGCTTCCTCGACCTCGGTCTGCCCGGCCTTGCGACCCCAGAACGCGGCCTCGCGCATGACGTCGGCCACCTCGTCCCACTGACTGGGCAGTTTGCGGCGGTCGCCGACGGAGCGGGCCCCGAACTCCATGAGGCGCGCCACCGCGGCGGCACGGAACGCCGGCAGCTGCTCCTCGTTGGCGATGCGCGCCACCTGGGCAACGAACTGACGCCGCGCCTGGTTGCCGTCGACCTCGAAACCGAAGTCGGCGCGAATCTTGAAGATCTCGCGAAACTCCTCGTCGAGGAAGTAGAGCAGCTGGAAGACATCCGGCGGCCCGGTGAGGACGACGCGCGTCGACACCCGAATGGGCTCCGGCTTGAGCGTCGTCGTCGCGAACAGGGCGAACGGATCGTACGCCTCGATCTCCAGCTCTTCGCTGCGCAGACACCGCTTCAACGCCCGCCATACCAGCGGCTCCGACAGCACGTCCATCACGTTCGCGATGACGCAGCCGCCGTGCGCGCGCAGCAGCGACCCGGCCTTGATGCGGGTGAAGTTGGTGACCAGCTTGCCGGACGGGTCGACCATGCGCTCGACCGCGCCGAAGAGGTTCTTGTACGCCGGCGAGGACTCGACGATGATCGGTGCACCGGTGGTGGTGCTGTTGTCCACCAGCACGTTGACCTCGTAGTCGATGAGGCCGTCCTGCGTCGCTCCGGCGAGCATGCCGGCGAAGGGGAAGGGCACCTGCGGCTGCGATTGCTCGCGGAAGGCGTCGAGGTTGTCGAGCATGTGCTCGCGCAGCTCCGTGAGGTAGGTCCGCACCTCGGTGCTCTCGTAGCGCTGGCTGATCTCGTCGATGAGCGGACCGATGACGTCGGCGGCGACGCGCCGCTCGGCGTCCTTCACCTCACGGCCGAGGCGGCGTCCGAGCGCCTGCTGGCGGCGCAGCATGGTCTTCACCTCGCGCGACAGCTCGCGCTCGCGGCGCCGGATGGCGGTCTTCTCCTCCTCGCCCAGCTTCTCGAACTCCTCCGGCTCCATCGGCCGGCCGTCCTTCAGCGGGATGAAGAAGATGCCGCCTTGCGGGTTGAACTGCACCACGAAGCCCATCTCGCTGGCGCGCTGTTGCAGCTGGCGGGCGATCTCTTCGCCTTCGTGGCCGTAGCGCTCGGAGAGCTGCTCCTTCTCTTCCTCGAAGGTTTCCTTGCGAAAGGTCTCGGGCAGCACGCGCTTCAGGTCCTCGACGAGCTCTTGCAGGTCCTTGCGCAGCTGGCGTCCGTGGCCGGCAGCCAGATAGAAGGCGCGCGGTCGATCGCGGTTCTGGAAGTTCTGCACCAGCACCCGGTCGCCGGGCCGCGGCAGCGTGCGGGTGAGGTCGGTGAGTAGCGCCGCCAGGGTTTGTTCGCGTCGGGTGCCGCCCAGCCCGCTCACGTAGATGTTGAAGCCGGCGTACGCGACGCCCAGGCCCAGCTCGAGCGACGCCAGCGCCCGCTCCTGTCCCACCCAATCCGGGGCGTGCGTGACCTCCGCCGTGCTGCCGAACGCCAGATCTGCTGCCGGCACCCGGAAGGCGGCTTCATCGGCAGACAGCTCCCGTGGCGGCGCCGCGGATTGGATTTCCGGCGCCGGCGAACTGGGAGCGCTCACCGCCGCCGTCTCCGGACGTGGACGGACAGCGTGGCGCCGTGGAGATTCGCCTCGACGCCCTCGGGGTCGGCCTCAGCCGGCAAGGTGATGGTCCGATGCAGCACCGTTTCCTGTTGCGTGCGCACGCGACCGGTCACGCGGCGCGTCTGCTCCTGCTCGTCGCGGCGGTGTCCGCGCACCGTCAGCTTGCGGCCGTCGACTTGCACCTGCAGGTCCTGGGCGCGCATGCCCGGCACTTGCAGCTCGACCATCCACCCGTCCGCCACCTCGCGCACCTCGGTGGGCGTGACCTGGCGGATGGCCGGGCCCCAGGGGCGATGGATCAGCTCGTCGAACAACCGATCGAGCTGGTCGAGCACGGAGGGGAGTGGCATCAACTTCTCGTTACCACCCCGGGCAGGGCATGGCAACGTCGTAACACGCGCACCGGACGGGGCCAGTTGCGCCGCCACGCGGGTGCGTGGACATCGCCGGACGCGGTTGGTAGGGAGGCAGCACCGCGAAGAGGAAGGCAGCCGAGAGGAGCACGATATGCCGACGCTGGGCAAGGTCATCGAGCTGTGGCGCTACCCGGTCAAGTCGATGGGTGGCGAACGTCTGCAACGCACTGCCATCGATGCGCACGGCGTGCGCGGTGACCGTGGCTGGGCGTTGCGTGACGAGCGCGCCGGAGAGATCCGTGGCGCCAAGAAGCTGCCCGATCTGCTGCGCTGCGCCGCACGCTACCTGGAAGAACCGGGGAGCGACAGCGTGCCGCCCGCGGAGATGACGCTGCCCGACGGCACGCGGCTGCGCAGCGACGACCCGAGCGCCGCCGCGCGTCTGTCGAGCGTGCTCGGGCGCCCCGTGTCGGTGTGGCCGCGGCAGCCGGCGAGCGCCACCGAGCACTACCGGCGCGCTGCACCGGACAATCCCGACATGCTGGCCGAGCTGCGCGCCATCTTCGGTCGTACCGCAGACGAACCGCTGCCCGATCTGTCGGTCTTCCCCGCCGAGATCATGGAGTACACCTCGCCGCTGGGCACCTACTTCGACGCCTTCCCGTTGCACCTGCTGACGACTGCGTCGCTGGCGACGCTGGCGGCGCGCACGCCCGCTGCGCGCTTCGATGTGCGGCGCTTCCGTCCCAACCTGCTGCTCGAGACCGCGGCCGGCGCCAGCGGCCTGGTGGAGACCGAGTGGTGTGGAAAGGTGCTGCGCGTCGGTGGCGCCCGCATCAAGATCGAGATGCCGTGCGTGCGCTGCGTGATGACGACGCTGCCGCAGGGGGACTTGCCCAAGGATCCGAGCGTGCTGCGGACCATCGTGCGCGACGCGGCACAGAATCTCGGTGTCTATGCGACCGTGGTCGCCGCCGGGGAGGTCAGCCGCGGCGACAGCGTCGCGCTCGAGTGAGCGGCGCTGCCGGCGACCGCGGCAATGAGTCGCGCTTAAGGCGGAGTTCAGCGCCTGTAATATGCGCTGCACGCCATTGTGCCTCACGCGGCGGTGGGGTACATGGACGGGTGGATTCTGGCCCCGAGTTGCGAAATCGCTATTAGATGAGGACGAACCGATGGCGTACCGGTGCACGCGGAGACTAATCGACGTCGGCCCTCGCTCCGGCCGATGACGCAGGGAGAATCGTGATGGCAGGACCCAGTGATGCGACCCCGCCGGCTGCGGCGCGCGGGCTCCTCTATCGTTTGCGTGCCGCGGCGGGGCAACCCTTGGTGCCGGCGAGCGCCATGGGCGACAGCTTCATTCTCACTCGCCTCGCCGATGCGATTCAGTGGGGACGCAAGTACTCCTTCTTTCCGTACCCGTTCGTGACCGCCTGTTGCGGCATGGAGTACTTCTCCGCCGCCGGGCCGCGCTTCGACATCGATCGCTTCGGCGCCGCGTTACCGCGCTTCACGCCGCGGCAATCGGACCTGCTCATGGTCGTCGGCACGATCACTCACCGCCTGGCGCCGGTGCTGCGGCGGGTGTGGGAGCAGATGGCCGACCCCAAGTGGGTGGTGTCATTCGGCGCGTGCACGTCGTCGGGCGGACCGTACAACAACTACGCCGTCGTCCAGGGCATCGATACGATCGTCCCGGTGCACGCGTATATCCCCGGCTGCCCGCCGCGCCCGGAAGCGGTGCTCGACGCGCTGATCAAGCTGCAGCAGCGCGTGCAGGAGGAACGCAACGGCCAGCCGCTCAACGAGCGCCACGGCAGTGGTCGCGCGCTGCAGATTGAGACTCATGCCCACGATCACGATTGACGGCCGCAGCATCGAGGCCGCGGCCGGCGCGATGCTGCTGCCGGTCGCCATCGAGAACGGCATCTACATTCCGCACTACTGCTGGCATCCGAAGCTGTCGATCGACGGCAGCTGCCGCATGTGCCAGGTCGAGGTCGAAGGCAGCCCCAAGCTGGTGATCGCCTGCAACATGCCGATTCGCGACGGCCTGGTGGTGCGCACCAACACCCCGGCGGTGGAAAAGGCCCGCCGCGGCGTGATGGAGCTGCTGCTGGTGAATCATCCGCTCGACTGCCCGATCTGCGACAAGGCGGGGGAATGCTCGCTGCAGGATTACTCGTACGCCTACGGCAGCCGCGTCGCCCGCACCCGCGAGCCGCGCCGCAAGCTGCAGAAGCGCAAAGAGATCGGGCCGCGCATGATCCTCGATCAAGAGCGCTGCATCCTCTGCCGCCGCTGCGTGCGCTTCTGCCGCGAGATCACCGGCACCAACGAGCTCGGCGTGTTCAACATGGGCGATCGCTCGGTGCTCGACGCCATGGACGACCGGCCGCTTGCCAACGACTATTCCATCTGCACCGCCGACATCTGCCCGGTGGGCGCGCTGGAGAGCAAGGACTTCCATCACAAGCTGCGCATCTGGTTCCTGAAGAAGACGGAGAGCGTCTGCCCGAGTTGCTCCAACGGCTGCAACATCACGGTGCAGCACTACCGCGAGCGCGTCTGGCGTCTGATGCCGCGGCGCAACGATGCGGTGAACGAGACCTGGATGTGCGACCACGGCCGGCTCACCTACCAGCACGTCAACAGCCCCGACCGCCTGCGTCAGCCGCTGCTGCGCCGCGCCGGCCAGCTCGAGCCCTGCGAGTGGGACGAGGCGCTGTCGGTTGTGGCGACGCAGCTGCGCGCCGTGGCGCACGCCGGCGCCGCGGGGATCGGCGCCGTCGCCTCGCCGCACCTCACCAACGAGGAGCACTACCGCTTCGCGCAACTGCTGCAGGTGCTCGGGGTCACCAACGTCGACGTCGCCGTGGTCCTCGGCCCCAGCGACGCGTTGCTCATCAAAGCCGAGAAGGCGGCCAACGCGCGCGGTGCGCGTGACATGGGCTTGCAGCCGGCGGCCGGCGGCCTGGGCTTGCCCGCCATGCTCGAAGCGGCGGCCAGCGGTCAGATCCGCGCCCTCTACGTCTGCGGCGCCGATCTGTGGGACACCGCCGACCGCCAGCTGCTCGAGCGGGCGCTGGCGCGTCTCGAGTGCCTCATCGTGCAGGACATCGTCCGCACGCCGTTGGCGGAACGCGCGCACGTCGTGCTGCCGTCGCTGACCTTCGCCGAGAAGGCCGGGACCTTCACCAACGTCGCCGGTCGGGTGCAACGCCTGCAGCTCGCCGTGACCCCGCCGGACGGGCAACTCAGTGACGGGGAAATCTTCAGCCGGCTCCTGGGGCTGCTCGCCGAAGGACGTCCGAGCTTCGAGCCGCACGCGGTGTTCGAAGAAATCGCGCAGGCGGTACCGGCCTACGCCGGCCTTACGTATGAGCGAATCGGTCCGCTGGGCCACGCCTTGTCCGCCGGCACTGCGGGTCAGGCAAGCGTCGGCGGCGCGACCGCGAGCGTCTGATGGCGACCCGCGTCGTTCCGGTCGTCAGGCCCAGGCCGATGCGCCTGAGCTGGTGGGTCAGCGCCAGGGCGCTGCTCATCGGCTTCGCGGTGACCAACCGTCACTTCTGGCGCAATCTCTGGGGCTTCATCCGCCGCAAGCCAACGGTGTTCACCGTGCAGTATCCGGAGCAGCGCCTGCCGTTCGCCAACGCCTTCCGTGGCATGCCGGTGCTGGTGCAGATGGACAACGGCAAGGAGCGCTGCGTCGCCTGCGGCCTCTGCGAGTGGGCCTGTCCCACCGACTGCATCACCATCTTCCCGGCGGAGACCGCCGACGAGATCGAACGTTACCCGGCCGTCTTCGACATCAACATGTCGCGCTGCATGTACTGCGGCCTGTGCGAAGAAGCGTGTCCGGAGGAAGCCATCGTCATGAGCCAGAACGTCGAGATCGCGGCGTTCTCGCGCTCGGGTACGCTGTGGCACAAGGACGACCTGCTCGTGCCGGTGGCCAAGCTGGAGCCGCGCCTGCAGCACTTGCGGCGCGGCTACGATCGCTGAGAGCGCGCGCGTTCGTCGCACACTGAGGACACGGACCGATGGCGGAACAGGTTCAAACGCCCGCGCCCCCCACTCCCGAGACCTCGGCGCCGCACCCGATCCTCGATCGCGTGCGCGCCCAGTTTCCCGACGACGTGCTCGCGGTGGACACCTACCGCGGCGACGCCAGCGTCACCGTGCGCTCGGAGCGCGTGCTCGACGTGGCACGTTTCGTCCGCGACGACCCGGCGCTGCGCTTCGACATGCCGCTCGACGTCACCGCCGTCGACTACATCGGCCAGACGCCGCGCTTCGAGGTCGTGTACCATCTGCTGTCGACCGCGCACCATCACCGCCTGCGCCTGAAGGCCCGCGTGCCTGCCGCAGACGCCACGATCGCCAGCGTCACGCCGGTGTGGGTTGGCGCCAACTGGCTGGAGCGCGAGACCTACGACATGTACGGCATCCGCTTCGCCGGACATCCCGACCTGCGCCGCATCTACCTCTACGACGAGTTCGAAGGACATCCGCTGCGCAAGGACTATCCGAAGGAGAAGCGCCAGCCGCTCATTGGGCCGGGGTCTCGCCGCGGCGCGGACGCCTCGGACGAGCATCCGTACGCCACCGATCTGGCGCCGCTCGCCGACAACAAGGGCACGCTGGGCGCGGAGCTGATGCGCATCCAGCTCGGGCCGTCGCATCCGGCGACCCACGGCACCGTGCGCATCGTGCTCGACCTCGACGGCGAGACCATCGTCAACGCCGACGTCCAGGTGGGCTACCTGCACCGCGGCTTCGAGAAGGAGTGCGAGAGCGGGTACTACTATCAGGCCATCCCGTACACCGACCGCCTCAACTACAGCTCCGCGATCCTGTGCAACACCGGCTACTGCCTGGCGGTGGAGAAGCTCTTCGGCATCGACACCCCGCCACGCTGCCAATTCCTGCGGGTCATCGCCGGAGAGCTGGCACGCCTCGCCGATCACTTCCTATGCATCGGCGCGACCTCGCTCGAGCTCAATGCCTTCACGCCCTTCCTCTACGGCTTGCAGGCGCGCGAGCTGATCTGGGATCTTGTCGATGCCGTGTGCGGCGCGCGCGTCACCAGCAACTACGTGCGCATCGGCGGCGTCAGCGCCGATCTGCCTGCCGGCTTCGCCGAGTTGGCGCGAGCCAACCTCGCCCGCTGCCTCACGCTGCTCGAGGACATGGAGCGTTTGCTGACCGAGAACCCGATCTTCCGATCGCGCATGGAAGGCGTCGGGCAGATTCCGGTGGCGGAGCTGATCGCCTACGGCGTCACCGGGCCGCTGCTGCGCGCCTCCGGGGTTCCGCTCGACTTGCGCCGCGTGCAACCGTACCTGGTGTACGACCAGCTCGATTTCGACATCCCGGTCGGCTCGCAAGGCGACAACATGGACCGCTATCTGGTGCGCGTTGCGGAGATTCGGCAGAGCGTGCGGATCATCGAGCAATGCTTGCGCATGCTTCCCGACGGGCCGGTGGACACCGAGAACCCGGCGCTGCGCTTCCCGGGGAAGTCACGCGTTTTTGGCCGCATGGAGGAGCTGATCGATCAGTTCAAGCTGGTGACGGAGGGACCCAAGCCGCCGCCCGGCGAGGTCTACGTGGGCACCGAGTCGGCCAACGGCGAGATCGGCTACTTTCTGGTCAGCGACGGCACCGGCAAACCGTACAAGTGCCGCGCCCGCACGCCGAGCTTCTCCAACACGCAGCCGCTGCCGCGCATGATTCAGGGCCGCCTGCTCGCCGACATGGTGCCGACGTTCGATTTGATCAACATGATCGGAGGCGAATGTGATCGCTGATCCACAACCCGGGAGCGCTGCGACAGCGAGCCTGACGCCGGCGCGCACCGCGCCACGCTTGTCGGCGGCGTGCCGGGCAGGCATCGAAGAGGTGAAGACGCACTACCCGCAGGCGCGCGCCGCGCTGTTGCCGGCGCTGCACCTGGCGCAGGCCGAGGTGGGCTATCTGCCGCGCTCGATCGTCGACGAGATCGCCGTGATGCTGGATCTGCTGCCCATCCAGGTGCAGGAGGTCATCTCGTTCTATCCAATGTTCCATGCGCGTCCGGTGGGGCGCTGCCACATTCAGGTCTGCACCAACATCGCCTGCGCGCTGGCCGGCGCCCGCAAGCTGGTGCGGCAGATCGCGTCGCGGCTCGATCTGCGCGCCGGCGAAGTCACCGCCGACGGTCAGTTCTCGTTCGCGGAGGTGGAGTGCCTGGGCTCGTGCGGCACGGCCCCGGTGGTGCAAGTCAACGCCCGGCCCTACGTCGAGCGCGCCACCGCCGAGGACATCGAGCGGCTGCTCGGTGGCGCCGATCCGGCAACCCTCGAGCGCGCCCCGCAGATTTCGATGATCCCCGAAGGCGTCGAGGGATACCTGCTGCCGCCGAACGGACAAGCGCGGCGCGGCATCGACGAGTACCTGGCGGTCGGCGGCTATCAGGCCGCGCAACAAGCCTGGCGCGAGCTGCAGCCCGAGGCGATCGCCGAGATCGTCAAGTCCGCCGGCCTGCGCGGCCGCGGTGGCGCCGGGTTCGGCACCGGCATGAAGTGGAGCTTCATGCCCAAGGATGCGCCCAAGCCGTGCTACCTGGCGGTGAACGGCGACGAGAGTGAGCCGGGGACGTTCAAGGACCGTCAGATCCTCGAACGCAATCCGCACCAGTTCATCGAAGGCGCACTGATTGCCGGTCGCGCCATCCGCGCCGTGGCGGCGTATGTGTACCTGCGCGGCGAGTATGTCGTCCCGTACCGGGTGCTGATGGATGCCATCGGCGAAGCGTACGCGCGCGGCTACCTCGGCGACAACGTGATGGGCACCGGCCAGCGCTTCGACATTCGCGTCACCCGCGGCGCCGGCGCCTACATCTGCGGCGAAGAGACCGGCATGATCGAGTCGATGGAAGGCAAGAAGGGGCAGCCGCGGAAGCGGCCGCCGTTTCCGGCCGGTTGGGGGCTGTGGGGCTGTCCCACCACGGTGAACAACCTCGAGACCATCACCCACGTGCCGATGATCCTGCGCAACGGTGCCGAGTGGTTCAAGAAGTTCGGAACCGAGAAGAGCACCGGCAACACCCTCTTCGGCATCAGCGGCCACGTCAACCGACCCGGGGTCTACGAGTTGCCGCTCGGCACGCCGCTGCAAGAGATCATCGAGAAGCACGCCGGTGGTGTCTCCACCGGCCGTCCGATCAAGGCGATCATTCCCGGCGGGGTGTCGATGCCGGTGCTGAACGCCGACAAGATCGGTGTGCACATGGACCACGATTCGTTGCAGAAGGCCGGCACCTTGCTCGGCACCGGCGGCGTGGTGGTGATGGACGACTCGGTGTGCCCGGTGCGCGCCGCCGCGGTGATCGCCCGCTTCTTCCGGCACGAGACCTGTGGGCAGTGCACGCAGTGCCGCGAAGGCACGGCGTTCATCTACAAGCTGCTGAAACGCCTCGATTATGGCGATGGCAGTGTCGACGACATCAACACCATCGAAAGCATCGCCGGCTTCATGGAAGGCCAAACCATCTGCGCCCTGTCGGACGCCGCAGCGTGGGCCGCCGGCAACTTCGTGCGCCGCTTCCGCCCCGATTTCGAGCGCCACGTCAGCGAGCGGCGCTGCCCGTTTCCCGACAGCTTCGAGATTTGACCATGCCCGGTGCCATCCTCCGCAACGCCGTCGTCAAGTACTTCGGCCAGCCCGACGCGACCGAGGGCAGCGTCAACGAACCGCGCGAACGGACCGAGCACGGGTGTCGCTTCAACGAGAGGTGGACCTATCGCCAGCCGCCGCGTGACCCCGCCGACGCCATGGAGCGCATCATCTACTGGCACCGCTACGACTACGTCGGTTCGGTGATCCGGACGACGCCGGACGGGGACTGGCAACTGGACGAGCGGCTGCCCGCGGCCCTGGGCGTCGGTGGGTAGGTTGTGTCGCTACCTTGAGCCTGCTACGGTTGCTGCCACTGGCTGTTTGGGGCGAGAAACCCACCACCGAGCGCAACCGACGGTGCGCTTCCCGCACACGCACTCAGGCAAACGCGACGACGGCAACGGGTGCCGCCGGGCGCGGGCTGCAACGACGACGAGGTCGCGACTGCGACCCAACAAGGAGTGCTGGAATGGGAAGAAAACTGTACGTCGGCAATCTCGGCTTTGACGTCACCAACAAAGATCTCGAGGAGCTCTTCGCCCAAGCCGGGGTCTGCGAGTCGGTTGCGGTGATCACCGACCGCGCGACTGGTCAGTCGCGTGGTTTCGGCTTCGTGGAAATGGCTTCGAACGCCGACGCACAGAAGGCGATTCAGCAGTTCGACGGCCAGGAGTTCAAGGGCCGCGCCCTCAAGGTGAACGAGGCGCGCGAGCGTGAAAACACCCGCGGTGGCGGCGGCGGCGGTGGGGGTGGTCGCGGTCGTGGGGGCGGCGGGGGCGGCGGCGGCGGTTGGAATCGCCGCTATTAGGTTGCAGATGTTTGCCGCCGCCGCGAGTTCGCTCCGTGCGGCTGCTCCGGAGGATTCATGGCATTCGACAATCTCCCAGCGTCGAAGCCGTCGCCGCGACGGGTGAAGAAGGACCCGATCTTCTGCGTCGGGTGGCGCGCCTTCGTCAGTTGGTGTGAACCCGGGGTGGCCGTACCGCTCGTCGATGCCGCAGGGAATCCGCTGGCCAACGACTTGGCCGACGGCCAGGAGGTCGAGATCGTTTCCTGGCGGCCGCGCGCCCGCGAAGGGCTCAGCTACCAGATTCGCCGATTGAGCGACGGCAGTGAATGGTGGATTGCCGCCGGCTACCTGCGCCGCCAGCGCGTGGCGCAACCCGCCCAGAGCGGTGGCGCGTGAGCGAGTCATCCACCCGTCTCTACCTGCGCCGCGAGCTCGAAGCGCATCTGACGAAGCTCGGCTATACGACGAGCCGCGCCCGCCGACTCGGTCAGCCGGCGGCGGAGGTCGTCCGCATGAGCCCGGTGCGCGGGCGTCTGGCGTATGGCGAGACCGTACTGCACGCCGATCTCAGCAGTCCACGCTCTCGCGACCGGCTGGTGTTCTTTTCGCAGCGCCGGACACGTCATCGCAGCAGCATTCTCTTCTTCATCGCGGTGTTCGAAGCGGATCGGGAGGCCCTGGAGCTCCTCTTGGCGGAGCTCGGCGTTCGCAACAGTGTGCGCGGCGGCCACGTGCACGTGCTGTCCATTGCGGCTCCCGAATCGTCGTCTCAGTCGGTCCAACCAGCAACACCGCGAGGCGCGCGGGATGCGCAGCGCCGCCGCGTCTTGTCCTGACCGAGGCCGCGCAGTGTCCGGCCGCCGCGGTCTGCACGACGTGAGGGCGCGGCGCACCAGGCACCCGTGCTCGGGGTGCTGCGACGTCCGCCCGTTGCGCCACCCGGTTTCCGACGCATAATGCGACGCGCTGATGACGCGCAGCGTCCCACTGCATCGCCTCGACGGTCTCTCACCCGCGACCGGCCTTTGGGGTGCCGAAGCGGCGCACCGCCGCCAGCAGTACGGGACCAACGACATCGTCGGCGCACGTCCGCGCCCGTGGTGGCGGCTGGCCGCGGACACGGCCCGCGACCCGATGCTGTGGTTCCTGGTCGCGACCAGCGTGGTCTACTTGAGCCTCGGGCAGCACACCGAGGCCGTGGCGCTGCTGCTGGCGATCGTGCCGCTCGCCGGCATGGATGCCTGGCTGCACCGCCGCACCTTGGCGTCGACGGAAGGCTTGAGCGCCCGCCTGGCGTCGCGAGCGACGGCGGAGCGTGATGGCAAGCTGGTGGACATTCCCGCGAGCGACGTCGTGCCGGGCGACCTGGTGCACGTCGCTGCCGGCGAGTGGTTCGCGGCGGACGGCGTGATCATCGACGGCGCCGGGGTGCAGGTCGACGAGTCGTCGTTGACCGGTGAGGCGCTGCCGGTCCCCAAGTTGCCGCTGCGCGAGTTGCCGCGCGCCGGCGAGGCGTTGGCCGTTGCGGGCGAGCATCTCGGCTTTGCCGGCACGCGCTTGCTCACCGGCACGGCGCGATTGCGCGTCGTGTGGACCGGTGAACAGACGCTGTACGGCGAGATCGTGCGCTCGACACTGCAAGGCCGCAACGCCCGCACACCGTTGCAGGCGGCGATCGCGACGCTGGTCGGGTTCCTGATCGGCGGCGCGGTGGTGATGTGCTTGATCCTGGCGTACGTCCGGGTGCACCAGGGCTACGGCTGGATCGATGCCTTCCTCAGCGCCGTCACCCTGGCGGTGGCGGCGATCCCGGAAGAGTTCCCGGTGGTGTTCACCTTCTTCTTGGGGGTCGGCGTCTATCGCCTGGCTCAGCGTCAGGCATTGGTGCGCCGCGCCGTGTCGGTCGAGAACATCGGCCGCGTCTCGTCCATCTGCTCCGACAAGACCGGGACGATCACCGAGGGACGGCTGCAGCTCACGCACGTGGTGCCGATCCCGAGCCTCGACGAGGAGCAGTTGCTGACGCTGGCGGGTTGCGCGTCGCGCGGCGACAGCGGCGATCCGCTCGACGACGCCATCCGCGCCGCGGCGCGCGGCGGGCAAGCGCCCGAGGTCGAGGTCGTGGCGGTGTTCCCGTTTACCGAAAGCCGCAAGCGTGAGACGGCGGTGCTGCGGCAAGGCGACGGGTCGTTGGTGGCGGTGACCAAAGGGGCCGGAGAGCTTGTGCTCGACCTGTCGCGTCTGTCGGCCGCCGAGCGGCAGTCGTGGGCCGAACGGATCACGACCTACGCCGGCGGCGGTCACAAGGTGATCGGCTGTGCCTGGCGGGCGCTCGAAGACGATTGGCCGGGCGGCGAGCCGGACCGCGGGTATCGCTGGGCCGGCTTTCTCGCCCTCGAAGACCCCGTGCGCGACGGCGTTCCGGAGGCCATCGCGCAGTGCCGCGCCGCCGGCATTCACATCGTGATGGTCACCGGCGATCATCCGGCGACGGCGGCGACGATCGCACGCGAGATCGGTCTCGCCAGCGGCGAGCCGTGCGTGGTTGCCGATGCCGAGATCGACACGCTGCTGGAGCGCGGCGACCTGCAGGCGTTGCGCGCCGTCGACGTCATCGCGCGTGCCGTGCCGTTGCAGAAGCTCGGCCTGGTGCGCGCCCTGCAAGCCGGCGGCGAGATCGTCGCGGTCACCGGCGATGGCGTCAACGACGTGCCGGCGCTGCAAGCCGCCGACATCGGCATCGCCATGGGACAGCGCGGCACGCGTAGCGCCCGCGAGGTGGCCGCCATCGTCCTGCTCGATGACAACTTTCGCTCCATCGTGCGGGCCATCGGCGAAGGGCAGCAACTGTTCGCCAACCTGCGGCTGAGCTTTCAGTACCTGCTGATGATTCACTTGCCGCTGGTCATCAGCGCTGCGCTCATCCCGCTGGCCGGGTTTCCCTTGCTGTACCTGCCGCTGCACATCGTCTGGCTGGAGTTGGTCATCCATCCGTCGGCGTTGTTGGTGTTTCAAGAACGCGGTGCGACGCATCACCTGCAAGCGCCGGGAGGTCAGCGGCGGGCGCGATTCTTCGCGGTGCGCGACTGGCTCGTCATCGCTCTGGCTGCGGCGGCGATCACCACCGCCGTGGTCGCTCTCTACGTGCGCTCCCTCGACGCGGTGCGGCCGGTCGAGCACGCCCGTGCCAGCGCCATGGCGGCGCTGACGCTTTCGAGCGCCGCGCTGATCGCCGGCCTCAGCCGCCTGCGTACCGCGACCGCGCGCTGGATCACGGCGGGCACCGTCGCCCTCACGGTGCTCCTGGTACAAACGCCGCGGCTCGCGTCGCTGCTGCACATGGCGCCGTTGCACGCCGACGACTGGCTGCTGGCGTTGCTCAGCAGTCTCGTCGGTGGGCTGGCGCCGGCGTGGCTGGCCGCCCTGAGTGCGAGCGCTGCGATCGGGGGTGGCGCCAAAATCCCGGGTCGTGGACGAGTGTGATTCGGGCGTTCCACGCTGGTGGGAATCTGATCCGCTGCCAAGCCCCCCGGTCATGATGCGCGAGCACCGGCGCCTTGCTATGGTGAAGGACGAACGGGCCGCGCCTTCCGGTCCGTGTTGACGAGAAGGAGTTGCGGCGATGATCGACACCATCAAGAAGCTCTATGCCTCGCTCGCCGACCGTTGCGCTGCGATGCGCAAGCGCTTGGGCCGTGACCTGACGCTCGCCGAAAAGATCCTCTTCGCTCACCTCGACACGCCGGACACCGCCGACGTCGAACGTGGCAAGGGTTGGATCGATCTGCGTCCGGACCGCGTGGCCATGCAAGACGCCACCGCGCAGATGGCGCTGCTGCAATTCATGCAAGCCGGCCGCAAGCGCGTCGCCGTGCCGAGCACCGTGCATTGCGATCACCTGATCCGGGCCCGCATCGGCGCCAGCGCCGACATGCAGGCCGCCCTGCACGACAACGACGAGGTCTACCAGTTTCTCAAGTCGGCATCGCAGAAGTACGGTATCGGGTTTTGGAACCCGGGCGCCGGCATCATCCACCAGGTGGTGCTGGAGAACTACGCCTTCCCCGGCGGCCTCGTGATCGGCACCGACTCGCACACGCCGAATGCCGGCGGGCTGGGCATGCTCGCCATCGGCGTGGGCGGCGCCGACGCGGCGGACGTCATGGCTGGGCTGCCCTGGAACGTGCGCATGCCGAAGGTCGTCGGCGTGCATCTCACCGGCAGCTTGTCCGGCTGGACCTCGCCGAAGGACGTCATCCTGAAGCTCGCCGGCATCATGACGGTGAAGGGCGGAACCGGGAAGATCGTCGAGTACTTCGGTCCAGGCACGCGTTCCATCAGCTGCACCGGCAAGGGAACGATCACCAACATGGGCGCCGAGCTGGGTGCGACGACCTCGGTCTTCCCCTTCGACGAGCGCATGGCCACGTACCTGCGCGCCACCAAGCGCGCCGACCTGGCGCAGTTGGCGGAGCACTATGCCGCGGATCTGACGGCGGATCCTGCGACCGAGCGACAGCCTTCCGAGTACTACGACGAGGTCATCGAGATTGACTTGTCGAAGCTGGAGCCACACGTCGTCGGGCCGCACACGCCGGATCTGGCGCGGCCAATCTCGCAGCTTGCGGCCGATGCGAAGCAGAACGACTACCCGATCTCGATCAAGGTGTCGCTCATCGGCAGCTGCACCAACTCGTCGTACGAGGACATCGGGCGCGCAGCGCAGGTGGCGAAGCAGGCACTCGAGCACGGCATCACGGCGCACACCTCGTTCCTGATCACGCCCGGCTCGGATCAGATCCACAATACCATCGCGCGTGACGGGCAACTGGAGACGCTCGAAGGCATCGGCGGCACTGTGCTCGCCAACGCCTGCGGGCCGTGCATCGGCCAGTGGCAGCGCGACGACATCAAGAAGGGCGACCGCAACACCATCGTCACCTCTTTCAACCGCAACTTCCCGGCGCGCAACGACGCGAACCCCGAGACGTTGGCGTTCATCGCCAGCCCGGAGATCGTGACGGCGCTGGCGCTCGCCGGCCGCCTCGACTTCAACCCGCTCACCGACAGCTTGCCCGCTGCCGACGGCACGCCGATCTACCTGACGGCACCGGCGGCACCCGAGCTGCCGGCCGACGGTTTCGCCGCCGGTGCCGCCGGCTTCGTCGAGCCGCCCGCCGACGGCAGCCGTGTCGAAATCAAGGTGCGACCCGACAGCGAGCGCCTGCAGTTGCTGCAACCGTTCCCGGCCTGGGACGGCAAGGACTACGAGCGCCTCGCCGTGCTGGTCAAAGCCAAGGGCAAGTGCACCACGGACCACATCTCACCGGCGGGCCCGTGGCTCAAGTATCGCGGCCATCTCGACAAGATCAGCGACAACATGTTCACCGGCGCCGTCAACGCGTTCAGCGGCGAAGCCGGGAAGGGTCGCGACGTGTTGAGCGGCGAGACCGGCGTGCCGTTTCCCAGGATCGCGCGGCACTACAAGGCGGAGGGACTCGGCTGGGTAGCGATCGGCGACGAGAACTACGGTGAAGGGTCGAGCCGCGAGCACGCCGCCATGGAGCCGCGCTTCCTCGGCGGCCTGGCGGTCATCGCCCGTAGCTTCGCGCGCATCCACGAGACCAATTTGAAGAAGCAGGGCATGCTGCCGCTCGTCTTCGAGAACCCCAAGGACTACGACAAGGTGCAGGAGATCGACCGCGTCAGCATCGTCGGGTTGAAGGATCTGGCGCCCGGCAAGCCGGTGCGGGTGCTCCTGCATCATGCCGACGGCACGGACGACGCCATTCAATGCCGACACAGCTGCAGCGCCGAGCAACTCGCCTGGTTCAAGGCCGGCGCGGCGTTGAACCTGTTGCGTGAGGAGTAGGGGGCCCCCTTAGCGCTCCACCAGTCGCCCGCGTGCCTTCAACATCGCGACGATCGGTTCGTACAGCGCCGCGTTGCACGCGATGATGCCGGGGAGCAGCGTCTGACGCTGATTGAAGCGGAGCGGCTGCCCGAAGCGATCCGTGATGCGACCGCCGGCGGCGCCGAGCAGCGCCGCGCCGGCGCAGACGTCCCATTCGTTCTTGGGCGTCAGGCTGAAGGTCGCATCGCCGCGGCCGGCGGCGATCAACCCGAGCTTGTAGGCGACGCTGCCGGTCAGCTCGATATGCAGCGCCGATTCAAAGGCGTCCCATTCGCCGCGATCGGCCTCCGAACGGCTGGCGAGAAACGTCGCCGCGGCGATGTCGTTCTGGCTGCTGACGTGAACGGCGGCGCCGTTGAGCGTCACCCCCGCATCGCGGGCGCCGGCGAACAGCTCGTCGCGCGCCGGGTTGTAGCTGACGCCGAGGAGCGGCTCGCCGTTCTCTACGAGCCCGATGCACACGCAGAACTCGGGAATGTGCTTGATGAACTCCTTGGTGCCGTCGAGCGGGTCGACGATCCACACGCGCGCCTTGGCCAGCCGCGCCGTCGAGTCACGGGTTTCCTCCGACAGCCAGCCGTCGTCAGGGAAGGCGTCGGTGATGCGCACCTGGATGCACTGGTTGGCTTCGAGATCGGCCTCGGTGACGGGACTGTCGTGTCCCTTCTCGCGCACCGTGTACGCAGCGGAATACCAGCGCTGCACGATGGCGCCGGCGGCACGCGCCGCGTCGACGGCGACCGTCAACTCGCGCTCCAGCATGGGGATCAGCGGCTCTTTCGTACCGCGCGATAGCGCCGGTTCAGCAGCGCCATCAGCTCCTCGCGACGATCGTACAGTCGCTTCGGCTTGCGGGGCCGATGGTTGGCGAGGGCGTAGGCGGTGAGGATCGGCAGCGCCACGGTGCCGTCGAGGTAGCAGACCACGGTGTCGGGCAGCGCGTCGGGATCGATCTTTCCCCAGCTGACCGCCTCGCCCGGCGTGGCGCCGGACAGCCCGCCGGTGTCGGGGCGCGCGTCGGTGATCTGCAGGAAATAGTCGTGCCCCTTCTCGCTGATGCCGAGCACCTCTTGGATCTGCGGTTCAGTTTGCAGCATGAAGTTCTTGGGTGAGCCGCCGCCAACGATGAGGACGCCGCTCTTGCCGCCGCGTTGCTTCGCTGCCAGCACGATGGCAGCGGTTTCGTTCACGTCGCGCGATACGTCGAAGGCGAGCTGGTTCCCGTCCAGTGCCATGGCGGCGACGTTCATGCCGATCGAGCTGTCGCCGGGTGACGACGTGTAGATCGGCACGCCGAACTCGTGTGCCACTGCCAGCACCGAGCGTCGCGACTGGCCGAGCAGCCGCTCGCGCTCGCGCACGTAGGCGCCGACACGATAGTGGAATTCGGCCGTGCTCATCGACCTTTGAAACTCCGGCGCGGCGATGACGGTGCGAAAGAAGGCGTCGGTCTCGAGCAGCACCCGGTAGTCGAACAGGATGTCGTAGATGCGCACGATGCCGTGCTTGCGCAGCTCGACGTCGTCGGCGAACGGCGAGCCGACGTGCATGCTCAACCCGATGCCGAAGTGCGTATCGTGGTAGAGGTTGGCGCCGGTGCTGGTCATCCAATCGATGAACCCGTTTTCGATGAGCGGAATGATCGCCGCGATGCCGAGCCCTGCCGGGGTCATGGCCCCGGTCAGGCTCATGCCGATGGTGACGTTGGCGTCCAGCATGCGCCGCGCGAACAGCTGACACAGCTCGCGCAGGCGCGCCGCGTTGTACGCCAGGAAGGTCTGGTCGACGAGCTCGGTGATCGACACCGCCCCGTCGATGCGGCGCGGGTCGATGCGTGGATGTTTTCTGAGTCGACTGTTGCGTGCTGCCACCGCGTCCTCCGCCGATTGCGTCAGTGATCCCTACCAGCGAGGTGTAGGGGAAGCAAATCGTCGAGTCGTGAAGCGTGACTCGTGCAGCGTCGGTGGGCCGCGAATGGATTTCCTCCCCGAGCACAAACACGAACACGGCTCACGATCTCAATGCACGCGCGGCGGCTGGCGGGCCGCCTGGACCTCGGCGATGAGCTGTTGCAGTGCGGCTTCCAGCTCGCGGCTGTTCGTCCACAGCAGTTGCTGAATCTCGCGCCGGCGTTCGCGCGGCGCCCCTTGTCGCACGGCGAAGTAGCGCCGTTGCAGGTCGCTGCGCTCGGTGAGCAGGCGGTCGGTCTTGGCCAACGACAGCAGGCGCACGGTGCCGCCCTGCACGTCGGAGGTGATGGCGATCAGGCGGCTGAGCAGGGCGGTGTGGTGATTGGCCACCGAGCTGGCGAGCCCGCGGTTGGAGACCGGATAGAGGTAGAAGGCGGCGCGCAGCTGGCGCAGCGCCGCGTCGGTGTGGTCCTGTTGCATCAACGCGTCGCAACGACGGGCGCGCGCCACGTAGCGCGCGAAGCGCTGTCGTTCGAGCACGCCGCCCAACGGTAGACTGGCGGCGTTGAAGAGCAGCCCCACCAGGTAGAGCAGCAACCCCACCGAGACGAAGACCAGAATGGTGGCGAGGAGCGCGTTCAGCATGCGTGCAGGCGGCGCTGCAGCTCGCGCAGCGGACGGTAGCCGATGAGGATGATGCCGAGGTCGTGCAGCAACGCGCGCGTCGCCGGCGCGGTGAAGAACCGATGGTCGGCGACCCGTTGCCCCCACGCGTCGCAGACGGCGTGCATCTCCGGCTCGTCGGCGGCGACGTGAATGTACAGCTCGTTCACGCCGGGCTTGAGCCGGCGCAGCAGCTGCGTCCAATAGGCGGCCGTGTCCAGCGGCGCCGGCGGGCCGCCGAACCAGAAGTGGTCCGGACTCAGAACGCCGAGGCGGTCCGCCTGCTCGACGATCTGTCCCATGCCCATGTCATGCATCCAGGTGCGCGATGCCATCCGGATCGGCAGCCGATACTCCGCCGCCAGCCGCACGTACAGGGCGTGATAGGTCGCGTCGAGCTGCATCGTGCCCATGTGGGAATCGAGATGGGTCACGTCGATACCGGCACTCAGCGCGCGCTCGATCTGCGCCCGCGTCTCCTGCTCGGTGTGATCGAGCTGAGCATGCGCGTAGAACGCCTCGGCGTCGCGATAGAAGTAGCCGTGCGCATCGACCATGCTGGGGACGGCGCTCCGGCCGCTGACCGGTCCCCACTTGTAGGTGTCCCACTCGCTGGTGTGGGTGATGTGCACGCCGAGATCGGCGTGCGGCGTCTGCCGGGCGAATGCGGCAGCTTCTTCGAACCAGGGGCACGGGACCATGATCGTCGACGCGCTGCAGGCACCCTGTTGCAAGCCGGCAATGGTCGCCGCGTTTTCGGCGTGGCACATCCCGAAGTCGTCGGCGTTGATGATCATGAGCCGGGCCTCGGCAGCGTAGCCGAGCAGCTCGGCGGTGCTGCGCGTGCGTTCAGTCATCGGGCGTCTCCATTGCCGACCTGCACTGCGGCGCAAGCTATCCGCCGCCGTGACGATGAGCAAGCCCCGCAGGAACGCTGCCAGCGATCAGCGGTCCGCTCTCAGCAGTCTGGCTGATCGCTGCTGGCTGGTGGCCGTTCCAACGTTGACGCGTGGTCACCTCTACTCCTATGCTCGCGCCAGGAGGAAGGCGATGAGCCAACAGTTTCATTCCGAGTATGACGTCTTCGTGGGACGCGATATGGGTGGGCACGAGTACTCCGTCACGCCCGAGATCGTGCGCCGCTACGAGGACGGCACCGAGGATCGCCACCCATGGTACCGCGGCCCGTCGCCGATGAACGGTGCCATCGCGCCGGCTCTGCTCTTTCACTCCGAGGTGTACGCCAATCTCGCCTGGTACCTTCCCAACTTGATCGGCAACCTGCACGCCAAGCAAGAATGGGAGCTCTTCCAGCCCATGGTCGTCGGCGATCGCGTCCACACGCATTCCACGGTGGTCGAGCGCTACGTGAAGCGCAACCGCGAGTACGTCGTCAACGAGGTGCTGATCACCGACCCGAATGGACGCTGGTTGCAGCGCAGCCGCACGCACCAGAGCTTCCTGGCCGAGGAAGGTCGCGCCGGCTTCGTGGTCGACAAGGATCGCGAGAAGCGCCCCGAGCGCAAGTTCGTCGTTGGGGAAGGTAGCGGTGCCGAGCTGGCGGCGGTGGAGAAGACGGTCACGCACGCGATGTGCGTTGCCTTCTCGGGCCCGCACAAGAGCTACCACACCGATCAGGAGATGGCCCGGGCGTTGGGATTTCCGGACATCGTCGTGCAAGGGATGATGTCGGTGTGCTTCATCTCCGAGATCATGACGCGTACCTTCGGCGCCGGCTGGTTCTGCGGCGGCAAGCTCAATGTCAGCCTGGTCAACGTAGTCTGGCCGAATGATCGGCTGCAAGTCCGCGGCAAGGTGCGCGAGGAAACGCTCGAGGGCGGCAAGACCCGGGTGCACTGTGACGTGTGGTGCGAAAAGACCGACGGCGTGAAGACGATCGTCGGCACGGCGAGCGCGTTGCGGTGAGCGGTGTGCCGTCGACGTGGATGCCGCTCAGCGCTCCACGGTGATGGACCCTGCCGTCACGGCGCGCCGTAAGCGAGCGTGGCCGACGGGCGTATTCCTTGCCGGTGAGTGTATCCGTCCAGCCCCAGATGTCGTTGATGTTGGTGCCGCCCCCGATGCTGCTGAGCGGCAGGAAGGCGAGCAAGTCGGCGCTGCGGCACGGATAGGGGCCGGCGAATCCCGAGGTGCAGGCGACGTTGAACAGCGGGGTGCTCGGTACCTCCGTCACATCGGTGCCGGGTTGGTCACCCTCGTGGGCGCCCACGCGTCGCGTCCCGCCGCCGAGCGCGAGCACCAGCGCGCCAGCACAGACGATGGCTTGAAGGCGCGGCACGGGGGGAATTGTATCACGCGGCGAACCGCCGGTACGATCGAATTGCGCCTGCCGGTACTGTCCTACTTTGCGGTGCCTCGTAGCCTGACAGCACCACTGTCTCCCTCTCCCATCCGGGAGAGGGAAATTAGGACAGTCCCGCCTGCCTCTCCGGCTACCGTTTGGCCGCCGCTTTTGCGTATAATGCGGCGCGCGTTGCCGAGGCGGCGCGAGGAGGGGCGGATGAGTCGAACGGGCAAATGGCTTGTGGTCGCGACGTGGCTCGCCTCCGTCGGGTGCGCGGGGAGCGGGCCACCGCCGCCGAGCCCTACCGCAACCCCACCCGCGACGGCGACGCGTACGCCAACCCTCACCGCGACGATCACGCCGACCGCGACGCCAACCGTGACACCGACGCTCGGCATGGGCGCCAACATCGGGTTCTTCGGCGTCCTGCGCGCCGACAATACGCTCGTCCCTCCCGTGGATTTCGATGCCGCCGGTCGGCCGATCTTCACCCGGTTCACCGGCAGCGGCTTCCTGCTGGTGATCGATGCCAAGCCGGGCACCAACGGTGCCGACGTCGGAATCAGCACCTACGAGAGTGATCTCAACGACCCAACGTTCCGGCCCGACCTGCAAATCGAGGCGACGCGGGACCTCGGGAATGGGACCCCCACGGTGTGCGACAACACACTCGGCCATTTCGGCGGTATTCCCGGTATCGACCCGCCCGACTTCAGTGAGACGCAGGCGATCACGAACACGCTCAACGACTTCGGGTGCCGTTTCGACGACGGCGCCAACCAGCCCGGAGGACGGACACCGGATTCCGCGTGCCCGATGTTTCCCGACGGTGAGTTCCGTTTCGTCGATCCGAACGCGACCGTCGAGTTCTGTGCGACGATCACCGCGCCGATCATGTTTCCGGACGGCGACACCATCGTGACCGCGCGCGTGCGCGATCTCGACGGCGTCGGCGTGGTCGGGCCCGCGCGACAGATCGTCATCCGCATCGCGCCGCCCTGATGCGGCGCGCGCGACGGGACCCTGCGCCGCGCCTCAGGGCCGATACTTGGCGCGCGCCTGCGACAGGACGACGTTGCTATTCTGCGTTTCCGCTTGCACGATGGCCTCGCCGTCACCGACCTTCCATATCTTGGTGATGATGCTGTCGCCGAAGTAGACCTGATCGGCGAAGCGCGCCTCGAAGTGACGGAAGCGCGCCGGGTCGCCGCCGCACAAGCCGCGCAGGATGGCGCGGCCCACGAAGCCGTAGGTGCACAGGCCGTGCACGAAGGGCTTCTGAAACCCCGCCATGGTGGCGAAGTCGGGATCGATGTGAATCGGGTTGCGATCGCCGGACAGGCGATAGACCGCACCCTGCTCGGGACGCGTCACGTCTTCGATGACCACGTCCGGGGCGCGCTCCGGTGGTTGGTTGAGCCCGGCTGTCGACGGCCCCCGCTCGCCACCGAAGCCGCCGGCGCCGCGGATGAACAACGTCGCCTTGGTGGTGAAGAGCGGCCCGTCGTCGTCCTCGACGATGCCTTCGGAACCGATCACCGCCGCCTTGCCCTTGTCCCACACCTCGCTGACGCGACCGGTGATGCGCACCTTGCCTTCGGGCGGAATCTCACGATGCAACGTGATCGACTGCTCGCCGTGCAGCAGCATCGCCAGGTTGATCTCGACGTTCGAGACCAGCCCGCCCATGGAGAACATGCCCGGAATCACCGCGTACGTCGGCAGGACCTTGGGCCCCTTGCCCTCGTACACGAACTCCAACTCGCCCTCGGGCTTGGCGCCGACACCGACCGCATACAGCATGACGTCCTTCGAGTCCCAGCTGAACGGGACGGGCTCGAAGGTCATGCCAACCAGGTCACTCGAAATTTGTTTGCTCATGGGCGCACGTTCTGCGTAAAGCGGCCGCGCCTGTCAAGTGGTGCCCACCGCGACTCACACGGGCACGACGAAAATATCCGCGGCGACTTCCGGCTCGATGGCGATGTCCGTCTCGCCGACGCGCAGTACGAAGGTCGGCAGACGTTGATGCAGGTGCAAGCAGGCGCCGGGCACCACGCCCAGTCCACCCAAGCGGTCGAGACGGCGATGCGCGTGCGAGGCGATGAACACGATGCGGTAGTCGCCGCCGATGCTGCCCTCGCTGAGCGGCGTCACCAGCGGCCGCACGGCCTGCGTGAGCTTCTCGCAACAGCGGCCGCGCGGAATCGGCCGATCGTGCGGACAGGTCGGCGGGTGGCCGAGGAACGCGCAGACGCGATCGGTGGCTTCTTCCGACAGAATGTGGGTGTGCTCGAGCTCACAGGCCCCGAGCTCCATGGTGACCGGATCGACGTGAATGATGTCGAACAACAAGCGTTCCGCCAGGCGATGCCGGCGCATGACGCCGGCCGCGCGTTGCTCCCCCGCAGCGGCCAGCGCGAGCCCGTCGGCACGCACCGTGACCCAGTTGCGGCGTTGCGCCTCGGCGATCGCCGCGCGCGGATCGAAGTCGAACGCTTCACCGGCGAGATCCCGCGGCAGGCAGACGCCTTGCTCGCGCAGAGTCCACAGCCGCTCGAGCACTTCTTCGATCTGCGGATCGAGGCTCATGCCGCTGTGCGCCCTCGGGTGAACCAACGCGACAACCAGCGGGTCAGCCGCGTCGGGGCCGGCACCTCGTGCGCACAGTAGGGACAGCTGAGCAAACTGCAGCTGCGGTGCAACGGACAGTCGACACGGCAGGCGCGCCCCTCGGCTTCGGTGTAGCGGGTGCGACACACCGGGCAGGTAACTTCCTCGGCATCGGCGTTCATGGCAACCCGATCAGCCGTAGCGCCAGATTGACGGCGCCGCCGACGACAAAGGCGAACGGAAAGATGAAGGCGGTCATCGCCAACGCCGTGCGCGCCCCTTGCTCTTTGACGATGACGAAGAAGTTGGCGACGCACGGCACGAACAAGGTGATCGTCACCAGCGCCACCACCGCTTGCACCGGCCCCAGCGCACCCTGGCGGAACAGCGCGAAGATACCCGCCGAGCCGTAGTCACGCCGGAAGAACCCGACCAGGAACGCTTCGGCCGCCTTCGGCGGTAGGCTCAACACACCGACGACCACCGGCTCGCTCGCCCGCACGATTCGACTCAACACGCCGCTGGCGTCGAGCACGAACAGCACGAACGTGCCAAGCACGAAGATAGGCACCGCCTCTCGCAGGTACCATTCGAGCCGGCCGACGGTCTTGATCACGATGTTTCCCAGCTGCGGGCGCCGAATCGGCGGCACCTCGAGGATCAAATCCGAACGCTCGCCCGGCAACAGACGCGCCGCGAGAAAGCCGACCGCGAACATCACACCCACCACCACACCGCCCCACACCATCGGCGCCCACAGCGGCAACGCCCCAAAGAGCCCGAGGATCACACCCAACTGCGCCGAACACGGTACACCGAGCGCCAACAGCAGAGTGACCAGGACGCGCTCTTTCCGCGTCTCCATGATCCGCGCCGTGAGCGTCGCCATGGTGTCGCAGCCGAGACCCAACACCATCGGCAACACCGCCTTGCCGTTCAGACCCATGCCGCGGAAGACACGGTTCACAATGATCGCCAGACGCGGCAGGTAGCCCGAGTCCTCGAGGATGGAGAAGGCGATGAAAAAGGCGGTGACGATCGGCAGGATGATGGCGAAGGCGTATGTCAGCGCCACCGTGACCAGGCCGTACGGACCAACCAGCATGTCGCGCAGCAGCCGTATCACCAGCGCGCCGCTGCCCGACTCGGGGCTGACCGCAGTGACGACTGCATCGACCGCTCCGGCGACCAGCGGGTTGACGTAGGTGCCGAAGAGGGTGTGCTCGAAGAAGTCGACGACGGTGCCGGCAGCGAACACGCCGACGAAGCGGTAGACGACGTACAGCACGACGCACAACACCGCCAGCCCGGTTCCACGCTGGCTGGCCCAGCGCCCCAACGCGACCCGCATCTGCGGGCGGCGATCGGCGGCGAGCAACACCGCCGCGACGCTCAACCAGGCCGGCAGCCGCAGCGGCGCGGTGGCGCGCAGCAGCCCAAGGTCGCCGCCCACCAGGGTCAGACATCCGGCACAGGCCAAGAGCCCGAGCGCGGCCGCGGTGCGATCGTCGGCGCCCGGTTCGTGGCGCTGCGGGACGGAACCATGCGTGACCAGCCGCGCCAGCCGCTCGGCCGCCTGCACCCGGGCGCGACTCAGCTGGTAGGAGAGCGGACGGTCATGGAACTGCTGCCGCGCCTGGCGGTGCGCGTCCTCGACGCGCTCGCGATCGGCGGCCGACAGATGCTGCATGAGCCACGGACGCAGGGTGTCATCGCCGGCGAGACACAGCAGCGCCAACCAGCGCGCGGCGACCGAGAACCCCGAGAGCCGCGCTTCGATGGGCGTGAGGATGCGCTCGATCGCGACCGGATACTGGGGACGATACCGACTCACTGCACCCATGGTCGCTGCCGCCGCCACCGCCGCCATGCCCTGTCCACTCACCGCCACGGTCGGCAGCACCGGTACGCCCAACTCGGCCGACAGCTGCTCAGCGTCGATGCTCAGCCCGCGGTCGGCTGCTTCGTCCATCATGTTGAGGACCAACACGAACGGCAGGCCGGCTTCTGCCAGCTGCGAGGAGATCACCAGCGCGCGTGACAGGTTCTTCGCGTCCGCGACCTGGACGACGCCGTCGACGCCGTTGAGAAGGATGTCGCGCGTGACGCGCTCGTCCTCGGAGTTCGGCGTCAGACTGTTCACGCCCGGCGTGTCGATGACTTCGACGCCGGCGGCCAACCGACTGGCGGCCCGCGCCACCTCGACGGTCGTCCCGGGATAGTTGCTGACGTTCGCGTAGGTCCCTGTCAGTGCGCCGAAGATGACGCTCTTGCCGACGTTGGGGTTGCCAACCAGGGCAATGCGTCGGGGCGGCGCATCCGCCTCCAGCCCCGGTAACCGGGGTAGTGGTATGACGGCAGTGGCCATCACTCGACCGACGCGTGGCGCGCCGGCTCGTACGCGCACCACGGGTCGGTGGCCAGGTAGTTGCCCGTGAGCGCGTACGCCCGCGAGCGTGAGCCGCCGCAGATCTGCCGGTACTCACAGTGGCCGCAACGCCCGATCAGCGCATCCGGATCGCGGAGCTGTCGGAACAGCGGCGAATCGCGATAGAGGTCCGCAAACCGCGCCGTCCGCACGTTGCCGACCGGCATCGGGAGGAACCCGCTCGGGAACACCTCGCCGGTATGCGAGACGAAGGCGAAGCCGTTGCCGGCATTGACGCCGCGCGGCGCCAAACCCACCGTGTGCCCCGGTCCCTCGGAACGCTGCAGCAGCTGCGGCAACACCGCGCCGCGCGCCTGCGCCGCCACGTCGGCCTCACGCTGCGCGACGTAGCGCCGGTAGTGCGGCGCCTCAGTGACCTTCAGCACGAAGTGCGATCGCTTCTGCACCTGATAGAGGATCTCGAAGAGCGCCTCGCATTGCTCGGGTGTCAGGCCACCCAAGTCTTCGCCGCGACCGACGGGCACCAGGAAAAAAACTTCCCAGAAGACGATGCCGAGGCCTTCGACCACCTCGGCCATCTCGGCGAGGTACGGTGCGGAGCGCTCGCAGAGCGTCGTGTTGATCTGCAGCGGCAAGGCGTGCCGATGCGCCCACTCGGCGGCCTGCATGGTCTTGGCGAAGGCCCCCGGTACACCGCGAAAGGCATCGTGCAGCTCGGCGCGCGGGAAGTCGAGGCTCAAGGCCATCTGGTCCAGCTCCGCGGCTTTCAGTCCCCGGACGAGGTCCTCGGTCAACGCCGCAGTGGCCGCGGGGATGGTGCCCATGCGCAGCCCGACGCGCTTGCCGTGCCGGACCAGTGTGTACAAGTCGGGCCGCTTCACCGGGTCGCCGCCGCTCAAGATGAACACCGGTGTGCCCATGGCGGCGACGTCGCTCAGCAACCGCTCGCCCTCGGCCGTGCTCAACTCGCCCGGGTGCCGCAGCGGTTGCGCCGAGGCCCGGCAATGGGTGCACGACAGGTCACACGCCTGCGTGGTTTCCCAGATGACCAGGAATGGCGCTTGCGCGAAGTCGACTTGCGGTGGTCGCTGCATTGCCGAACCCGTGACCACTCTAGCGGACCATTTCGAACAGTCCAGCGTGGGCGAGTCGACGCGGCACCCGTCAACTATTGGGCGCCAGCGTTGCGCAGCAGGCGCCCGGGCAGCGGCCCCGCGGCGTCGACGGCATCGGTGCCGGCGCGGCGGATGACCCGACCGTTGACGATCACCGCGCTGATACCGGTGGCGTCGGCGACCAGACGGTCGGCGCTGGCCGGCATGTCGCGCACACGTCGCAACTTGCTCGCGCCGACGGTGCGTGGATCGAAGACCACCACGTCGGCGGGCAACCCGACGCCGAGGCGGCCGCGATCGCTGAGACCAAACACCTGGGCGGGCCGTGAGGTCAACAAGCGCACCGCCTCCTCGAGCTGCAGCACGCCCTTCTCGCGCACCCAGTGGCCAAGCAGGTGCGTCGAGAAGCAGGCGTCGCACAGCTGGCTGGCATGCGCGCCGGCGTCCGAGAGCCCGAGCACGGTGTGGCGGTCGCTGAGCAACTCGGCAATCCCCTCCTCGTCGAAGTTGACGACGGCCATGCGGAAGCGTGCCGCCAAACCCGAGTCGAGCGCCATGTCGAAGAGGAGATCGACCGGATCGACGCCACGCTCTTGCGCGATGGCGGCGACGGTGCGCTCCTCGAGCGTCGGATCGGGTGGGTAGCTGGCGACCCACACGCGGTCGCTGCAGTTGGCAAACGGCCCTGCCATCGTCGAGCCGACGGTGTCCTTCATGGCTTGGCGAAAGGCGGGGTCGCGATAGAGGCGCTGCTTGCCGGCGAGATCGGCGACGGAGACGGGGTGGAACACCGGCAAGCTTTCGAACGGGAAGGGTTCCTTGAAGTCGAACTCGAAGTTGAGCGGACGGCAGCTCACTTGCGGCACGACCGCGAGCCCCGCGTTGATCAGCTCGATCGAGCGCTCCAGCAGCATGCGGTGCGAGCCTGGCCCGAGCATGTCGGCCAGCAGGGCGGTCCAGGTCACCGTCCGGCCGGTGGTGCGTGCCAAGGCGGCGAACTCGTCGAAGAACAATCCGGGGCCCACGGTGGCCTGCACGACGCCGCGTCCGGCGTCGCGCAGCGCGCCGGCAATCGCTTCGACCTCGGCGAGCTCGGCGGCGCGGCTGGGCACGGGCTTGCCGGCATAGCCGACGTGCGTCGGCGCCTTCGAGGTGGCGAAGCCGGCGGCGCCGGCTTCGAGCGCCTCGCGCACGATGGCGCGCATCTGGGCCACCTCGGCGTCGGTGGCCGGGCGCTCGGTCGCTTCCTCGCCCATGACGTACAGCCGCACCGGCGTGTGTCCGATCAATGCGGCGACGTTGATCGCGGTGCCGCGGCGCTCCACGGCGTCGAGGTACTGTGGAAACGTCTCGAACGGCCAATCGGTGCCGAGGCCCGCTTCGAGCGCCTCGAAGCTCATGCCCTCGACCTTCTCGAGGGTGCGTAGGATCAGCTCGCGGTGCGCCGGCCGCGTCGGCGCGACGCCGAAGCCGCAGTTGCCTATCACCACCGTGGTAACGCCGTGCCAGGGAGAGATCGTCAGCATGCGGTCCCACAGGACCTGCGCGTCGTAGTGCGTGTGCACGTCGACGAAGCCGGGTGCGACCACTTGTCCCGTGGCGTCGATCGTTTGTGCCGCAGAGCCGGCCACCGTTCCCATGGCGACGACGCGATCGCCGCGAACCGCCAGATCGCCACGCCGGCCCGGTGCGCCGCTGCCGTCGACCAGGGTGCCGCCGACAATCTTCAAGTCGTAGTCCATAGTGTCTCCTCAATAGGTGTCCGGGCGCGGGCCGCTGAGCCACGCTGCCATCATGGCCGCACTGGCGGCGCGCCGGCAGTCGCCGACGACCTCGATCGGGCTGGGGCCCAGCTCCTTCATCGTGACCGCGGCGATCGCCAGCTCATGAAACCCGATGCGGCGCGCGTCCTCGATCCGCGCCCCATACACGATCCTGGCCAGGTGTGCCCAGTGACAGGCGCTGAAGCACATCGGGCAAGGCTCGCAGGTCGAGTAGATCGTGCAGCCGGACAGGTCGATGGTGCCGAGCGCGCGGCAGGCGACACGGATGGCGTGCACCTCGGCGTGTGCGGTGCTGTCGGTGGTGGCCCACACGACGTTGTGCTCGCAGCTGACGACGGTGTCGGCCTTCACGATGCAGGCGCCGAACGGCGACTGCCCGGCGTCAATGCCGGCGCGGGCCTTGTCGATGGCCCGCTGCATGAAACGTTCATCGGCGGCGCTGAGGCGCCCGGCAGACTCCGGCATCGGCGCACAGCTAGCACGGCACCGGCGGCGAATACAGCACTCAGCCGACCAGGCGGTGCACCAGGTGCAGCAGGAGGCCGATGAGCCCGCCGACGAGCGCGCCGTTCAGCCGGATGAACTGCAGGTCGCCGCCGACGCGTTCCTCGATCTGCGCCACCAGCGTTGCCGTGTCCAGCGCCTCCAGGTTCTCGCGCACCGTGAGCCCGATCTGATCGCGATGGCGGCGCAGCAGATCGGTGGCGGTGTCGCGCACCCAGGTGTCGAAGGTGGCGCGCCGGCGCGGCTCGTCGAGCAGCTCGAGGATGCCGTCGCGCAGCTTGCGATCGATGAGGCCGGAGAGGGCGCTGCGCGGCTCGTCGAGATCGTGCTCGATCTGATGGCGCAACTGGGTGAGTAGATCGAGCACCAGCGGCTGGGCCTCGAGGCTTTCGAGCAGCGCGGCGCGCAACCGCTCGACCTGCTCGAGGGCCGCCGCATTGCCGCCAGCGAGTTGTGCCGCGAAGCGTTCGATGGAGCCGAAGACGAACTGCCGCAGCGGGTGCTGCGGCTCGGCGACCGCTTTGGTGAGCTCGGCGGCGGTGTAGTCGCACGCCGCTTCGACCAGCTTGCGCTGCACGATCTTGCGCCGCAGGATCAACGGCACCAGACGCTTGCCGTCCTGGTGCAGCTGACGGGCCGAGCGGTCGAGCCAGTCTTGCAGGTTGCCGGCGGTGTCGGCGCGGTTGACGAGGTTCACCAGCGAGCGTGCCACCGTTTCGAAGGCGGCGGCGGCGCTGGCGCTGGCGGCAACGCGCGCCAGCCAGCGCCCGGCGGAGACGTTGATCGGCAGCTCGCGGAGCTGGCGCTGGATGGTGTGGTCGACGAAGTCGACGACTTCGGGCTCGGTCACCGTCCGCGCTAGGCTGCGCAACACGTCGCGCAGCGGGCCGCCGATGCGTTCCACGTGCTCGGGATCGCGCAGCCAGTCGATCAGCAGCGTGCTTGGTGCCAGGCGTTGCAGGCGCGCGCCGATGACCTCCGGCGACAGCCATTCGTCCTGCACCATCGTAGCGATGCTCTCGACGATCCGCGCCCGCCGCGCCGGGATGATGGCGGTGTGCGGAATCGGTATGCCCAACGGATGACGGAAGAGCGCGGTGACCGCAAACCAGTCCGCCAGGGCGCCGACCATGGCCGCCTCGAAGCCGGCTTTGGCGAACGCCAGCCAGTCGGCGCCGAGGAAGGGGGCGCGCGTCGAGGCGAGATGGCAGGCGACGGCGCCCAGCACCGCCAACAGCAACGACACGGTCCCGACGTGGTTGCGGCGGGGCGGCGCCTGGCGCGACGGCACCTCGGGGTCGGTGTGTGGCAATCTCGCGGCGGTCTGCATCGGCTTGGTTTAACACTCTGTCCGGGCCCACCGGAAGCGGTGCGGCGGGTCCACCGGCCAGAGGCCCGTGCCACCAGAACAGACCCTGCTAGTGAGGGGCTGGCTCCAGTACCGCGGCCAGGGCGCGGATCTGCTCGATGATGTCATCACCGTATGCCAGCGGCGTGAGAATCAGGTGCTCGACGCCGGCGTCGGCGAAGCGTTGTGCCGCAGCCCGGCATTCGTCCGGAGCGCCGACGATGCAATAGCGTTGCGCGGCGCTCTCCATGGCGCGGCCGTACATCGCGCCGAGCATGGCGCCGGCCCGCTGCACGGCGGCATCACGGGCGGGATGGACGACCGCGAAGGTCATCAACGCGGCGGTGATGCGCCGCGCCGCGTCCCCGGTATCGGCCGCCAAGCTGTGAATGCGCTCCATGCGTTGGCGGAAGCCGTCCGGGCTCAGCAGGTAGCCGACGTACCCATCGCCGAACCGCGCCGTGCGGCGCAGCGCCGCGTCGGAGCGACCCCCGACCCAGATCGGCGGCCCACCCGGCTGCACCGGCGCCGGCTTCAGCTGGATCGGATCGAAACGGAAGAACCGACCCTCGTGTCCGGCGGCGCCACCCTGCCAGAGCCGCCGGACGACGGCGAGCGCCTCGTTCGTGCGGGCGCCGCGTTCGTGTACCGGTACACCACTGGCCTGGAACTCCGCCGGGAACTCGCCGCCGACGCCGATGCCGAAGATGACGCGGCCGCCGCTGATGAAGTCGAGTGACGCCACCAGCTTCGCCACCACGGTGGGGTGCCGCAACGGCAAGAGGTACACGCAGGTGCCGAGCTGGACCCGCGTGGTGTGGCTCGCGACGCAGGCCAGCAGCTGCAACGGATCGAGGATCGGCGCCGGAAAGGCGATATGATCGCCCGCCCAGAGCGAGTCGAAGCCGAGGCCTTCCGCCTCCGCCGCCAGGGCGCCGAGCGCGTTGGCGCTGGTCAGGCCGCCGAGCAACAAGCCGATCCGCATGGTCTCCTCCCAGAACCTACTCGACGTACGGCAGGACCTTCTCGCCGAAGTCGCGCAGCTGATCGATGTCGCTGAAGTTGATCGCCAGCAGAGACAACTCATGAGCGGCGGCGCGCCGCTGCAATTCGGTGATCATCTCCTCGGGTGTGCCGATCAGGGCGATCGGATGTTTGCGGAACTCGTCCGGGGGCATCCGGAAGAGGACCGACATGCGCTCGGCGAGCGCTTGCGTGTCCTCGGGCGACGCAGTCATGGCGTAGTTGAAGACCGTCGACGCGAAGCGCACGCTGCCCGGCGGGCGGCCGGCCTTGGCTTCGGCGGCGCGCACGCGCGCCAACTTGTCGGTCAGCGACGCATCGCTGAAGTTGCGGATTTCGTCGAGCGTCGTGGTTCCGGCGGCACCGATCGTGGGGACCATGTGAATGATGTCCGCCCACTCGCCGGCACGTCGCAAGATGCCGTTGCCGCTGCCGCCGAGCATGAGCGGCGGCCCGGGTTGTTGCACCGGCTTCGGCAGGCACACGGCTTCGCTGACTTGATAGTACTCGCCGCGGAAGGTGAACGGTTGGTGCGCCCATAGGCCGCGTATCACCGTGGTGGCTTCGTCGAGGATCCGCAGGCGCTCCGAAACCTCCGGGAAGCGGATACCCATCATGTCGAACTCCGCCCGCGTCCACCCGGCGCCGACGCCGGCGATCACTCTGCCGCCGCTGGCTTCGTCGATCTGCGCGAACAAGCGGGCGTGCATGGCGGGGTGGCGGAAGAGCAGACAGGCGACGTGACTGCCGATCCGGATGGTGCGCGTGCGCTGGGCGAGGGTGGCCATGACGAAGAACATCTCATAGGCGGGGCTGTGGCACTGCAGCACACCCATGGCCTCAAAGACGTAGTGGTCGGGAACGAAGACGGCCGTGAAGCCGAGCGCCTCGGCGAGCCGGGCTTCGTCAACGACGGCTTCGATGCCGTACTGGTTGTGGCGCACCTGGCCACCGGCGACTTGGATCGCAAACTGCACCGCGGGCTCCCTTCCTGCGAATCTGATTAGAACGCTCGAGTATACCAGGCGAGCGGCGGCGACGCAGCGTCACCCCCCGCCCTCACGGCACCAGCACGACCTTGCCGACGTTCTTCCGCTCTTCGAGATAGCGGTGCGCCGCCGCGGCGTCGGCGAGCGCGAAGCGGCGGTCGATGACGACGCGGAAGGCGCCGCGCGCCACCAATTGGATGATCTCGGCCAGCGCCGGCCACGCGCCTCCGTTGGTGACCCAGTTGACCAGATACAGGCCGTGCAGGGACAAGTTGGCGCGAATCAACGCGGTGGGGTCCACAGTGGCGGTCTTGGCGCCGGTGTTGCCGACGCTGATCAGCCGGCCGTTGGTGCGCAGCACGTCGAGGCTGGCCTCGAAGATCTCGCCGCCGACCGACTCGAGCACGACGTCGACGCCGGCGCCGTTGGTGAGGCGCCACACTTCCTCGACGAAATCGTGCTGGCTGTAGTCGATGGTTGCATCGGCGCCGAGACGCGCGGCGAAATCGAGCTTGGGCGCCGAGCTGGCGGTGGCCAGCACCCGAGCCCCCAGACGTTTGGCGATCTGGATACCGGCCATGCCGACGCCGCTGGCCCCGGCGTGGATGAGCACCCATTCGTGCGCTTGCAGCTTGGCCGTGGTGATCAGTCCGTTCCAGGCGGTGAGAAAGACGACTGGGATCGACGCCGCCACGTCATAGTCGAGCTTGCCCGGAATCGGCATGGCAGCGAAATCGGCGGTGAGGAAGCGCTGCGCGTAACCGCCGTCGCGAGCGATGGCGACGACGCGCTGGCCGAGGCGCTGTGCATCGACACCTTCCCCGACGGCGTCGATGTCTCCGGCGACTTCCCAGCCGAGGATGAACGGGAATGCGACGTCACCCGGATAGGTGCCGTTGCGGCGCGCCAGGTCGCCGCGGTTGATCGAGGCGGCACGCACCGCGATGCGCACCTGTCCCGACCCGGGCTGCGGATCCGGCACCTCTTCGTAACGCAGCGCTCCGACATCGCCAAACTGGTGAATGCGTATGGCATGCATGACCGGTTCCTCCCGAGACTTGCCGCGCCACACCACCCGCGCCCGCTTCGCCCCTTCTCTATCCCAACTCGATGCGTCCAGCTACTCAGCACCCCGCCAATTTCCCGGGTGCGAGGTTCGTGCTATGCCTCGCGCCGCCATGAAAGCACGCGACGGTGCGCGGCGGGGAATGCGGGTCCTGATGGGGGCGCTGTGGGCGGTGCTGATAGCCGGTTCCGGGTTGCAGGCATGTGCCAACAGCATCCTGCGCAACGCCGCCGAGGCTGGGTTGGAGACGGCACTCGACGTGCCGCTACCGACGCCGACCACCGTACCGCCGCAGCGGACACCGTAGCGCGGTGCCTACTACTTCTCCGACGGTGCCCCGCCGCCCTGACCAAACATGCCCACCAGCCGCAGGACGATGGGCAATGCACCGGCCAGGGCGGTGGCGACGCCGACGGTGGTGTCGAAGACGCCGCGCTGCGTGATGTACACGAAGACCGCGGCGAAGATGAGCAAGATGAGAAGCGGCGTGCGCAAGCGCGACCAGCCTCCCCAACCGCCCTCGGTTTCCCACTCTTTGACCGTCGCCGACGTCTCGGCGCCGAGCACGAAGCGGCGGAAGCCGTCGTGCATCAGCCGGAAGCTCGGGGCGCGCAGGATCAGCTGTCGCTGCATGAGGCGACGGACCACGCTGAGGTTGTTGGGATTCAGCAATCCTTCACGCGCCAGCTGGATCAGCGCCAGCTTCTCGCTGCGCGTGCACTGCGACCAAATGGCCCAGTAGCGCGCCTCACTCCACTCTTCACGTCGACCCGCGACGCCCTTGCGAGTGAGCGCGGCGGCCAGGGGTTCCCCGATCACCGCCTGCGCCTCGCCCGGCGCGGGGGCGTCCGCCGGCGGGAAGATGCAGCGCGTCGAGAATCCTCGCAGCGCGTCGGTCCATTGGCTGAAGCGCTTGGCCGTGCTCGTGTCGGTGTCCTTGCCTTCCGGTGCGGGCGGCGCCGCCTCGGCCATCCGCGCCGCGAAGTGCGCCGCCGGATCGATTTCCGACAGCAGGATGATGGTGGCATCGCTGCGGCACAGGAGGCGCTCGAGTAGCGCGAGCTTGGCATCATCCCATTGCGGGTCGCCCCAGTGGTGCTCGAGATGATCGATGACGATTACCGAGCTCGACGCGGCTTCCGCGCGGTCCGCCATGCCGGCGACCGTCGTCGGCCCGCTCTCCTCACGCAAGTTCAGCACGCAGGTGTCCGTGCGGGTCAAGCCGGCGGGCGCCGGCCGCTGGAACAGCCAGAGACCGAGCTGTGGCGGACGCTGCGCGGAGACGTTGACCTCGCCGGTGCCGTCGGCATCGAGGACGAACACGCGGCGCGTGATCGACCACAGCACGGCAAATTGCAACCCTGCCCACGCCAGCAGGAGCATCAACGCCCCCAGCCACCAGCCGGGCCGGGTCGGCGTGGGGAACAGTACCAGATCGGCGGAGACCTGAAATGGTCGATCCTCACCGCCGCCGAGCATCGTCCGCAGACGCGCATCGTTCAATGTAAGCTGCATGCGCGGATCGGCGCGCATCGTCCACGTCCAGCCGCGGTCGCTGGCGCAGTCGGGGACCATCTCGGCCAGACGGCCGATGACCGTCTCGAACGCGGGAAAGAGGGGCAGGAAGAGACCACTGAGATATGATCGCCGTGGGGTGACCGCCCCGATGCCTGCGCTCAGCCTCTCCTCTCCGGCGCGCAGACGCGCAGCGATGCTGCCGAGGGCGGGACGCGCGATCTCGGGACCACAGGCGCTCGACTCGTTCGCCGTCGACATCTCCGCGGCGGCGTTCGTCGATCCGAACAGCGTCGAGAAGTACACATCCAACTGCTCTAGCAACCGGGCGCGCCATGCGCCCGGCGGCGTATCCGGCTTGCTGAAGTATGGCTGGAGGCGGCCGGCACGCTCCAACTGCGCGCGCAGGATGTCGGTCTGGCCCCAGCGGACGAAGCCGGTCATGCCTTGCTCGAGCACGTCGCCGTACAGAAGGACGGCGGGCGCCACGGCGATGGCAACCAGCAGACTGAACAGCATCGCGACGTAGGCAACACGGAAGCGCGACTCTCGTGGCGGCGGCTGGCCACGCAGGCGGTGATTCAACGCGAAGGCGAGGCCGACCGCCACAGCGGTGAGCAGAATCGCCGTCACGCTGCGGCCGTGGTCGTCGGCGCCGCCGGCAACCGCCAGGAGTGCGACGCCTGCCAAGACGGCAAGTCCCGCGACCGCGCGCCGCGCCCCTGTGCCGCCGGCGGGCCGGCTGGCGGTGAGCAACCGGTAGACGATGGCGACCGCCAGCACCGGCACGGTCACCAGAGTGGTCAGCGCGGCCAACGTGTCGTCGCGGTCGACGCTGCCGAAGCCGACCGCCGTGATGAGCAACAACAGTCCCGTGGCGATGGCATACGAGGGACTCAAGGCGCGCTGCGGCCACAACCAGTCGGCGCGATAGCCGCGCCACAGCAGGTTGGCGACGAGGGCGGCGATCAAGTAGCCGGCGACGTACAGGGCGAACATCACCGCCCATACGACGCTCAACCCCAAGCTCAGGGAGCGCAGCGTCGACTTGTTGCGGAACACGACCACGGTCCACGGCGTGTCGCGCAGCGGGAGGACGTAGAAGCGATGCCCCTCGCCGTAGTAGCGTACGTCCAGGTGCTCGGCGCGGCGCGCGTCGACCGCGGCGCGCAAACGGCGATCGTCGTCGCACTCCTGGAACAAGTTCTCCGCGAGATTGCGGCGCGCGTCAGCCGCCAACAGCACCAAGCCGTCGGGGTTGATCACCGCGAAGCCGAAGCCGGGCGGTACCACCGGGCGGATCATCGAGAGCAGCCGCGTGGTGATCAGCGCCACGTCGGGGGACTTGCCGCCGCCCGGTTTGGAGAGCGGGATGGCCACGACAAAGGTGGTCTGGCCGTTGGTCCGTGACTGCACCAACTCGGCGGCGCAGTCGACCTCGCTGGTGCCGGATGGGTGCAGCCTCCACAGGCGCCCCGCCTGGGCGTCGCGGAAGTACTGGCGGTCTTGCAGCGCCAGATCGGGGGTGGCCCCCGCCGTCAACCGCGCCAGCAGTGTGCCTTCTTCGCCGGCGATGCGGCGCGGTGTCCAGCGCTTGCGTGGCTTCCCGTTGTTGTCGACCCAGACGAGGTCGCTGAAGTAGGGATACTCGACCGGTTGTCCTTCGATGAGCGTGGCGACCGCATCGGGCGCGGCGTCCGGCGTGGCAGCGGTGAGCCGGCCGAGAATCGAGACGACATCGTAGGCGCGCGACACTTCCTCGAGGAAGTGGTGTTCGAGGCTGCCGGCGAAGCGCTGCAACTCGTCGTCGAACCGTTGCGAGAGACTGCGGTAGGTGTAGCTGCCGAGCAGGAAGACGGAGAGCAGGCCGCTGGCCAGCACGCAGGCGATCGCCAAGACATGCAGGTCGGCGGCATCGAGGCGCTCGCGCGGGCCGAGGTTCCAGAGCTTCAGCAACGGCCAGGACAGAAACACCAGGCCCGCGACGAACAGGCCGGCCATCAGCAGCGTCGGCGAGATCTGGCGGGTCTCCGCAGCGAAACGATCGGCGCTGACGAATCCGCTCAGCAGCCACTCCCCCGAGGCGGTTTGGCTGGCGTCCACCGGTTGGAAGAACATCAGGTAGTTCTCGCCGAGGTATTGGGTGGGCACCGCGTCGTTGAGGGCCACGCCGCGCGGCCAGTGCGACTTCTCCGGCGCGGGGGCGGTGCCGGGTGTCACGGCCGGCTTGGCGGCATCGAGGAGAGACTGCAGGGTGGAGATCCTTCCGTTGTCCTGCTCGCGCTGGTGGTAGATGACGCGGCCGTCGGGCTCGGCGAGGATGATGTCGTCGAAGATGTCGCCGAGTTGCAGCTGTTCGTCGAAGATCGGTTGCAACGCGACGTTCGCACACAACGGCCTGGGCGCCGCCGACATGCGAAGGACGGGCAGGCCGTTGGCGTCGGCAGTGAGACGCGCCACCCCGCGTGGCTCGTCCGCCGCGCAGGCGGCGAGCGTCAGGTGCGGGGTGGCGGCGAGATCGTCAAAGCAACGCGTCGCCTTGTCCTGCACGCAGGTGAGCGCGGTGGTGTCGAGCGCGACGCGCAGCGCGGTGAGCCGCCCGGTGACCTGGCGCCCCACGGTGGCCAGGGCGCGGTAGTTGCGCTGCGTGATGTACGCCTCCTCCGACCGGACATAGACGACGAAGTAGGCGATACAGATGCCGATGACCGGAACCACGCTGATGAGCAGGATGGTCAACGCCTGCAGGCCGCTGGGACGCTTATGCATGTGCCGTACCTGCCTGTCTCCGGTGGCCGCTATCACATGCAGGCGGCAAAGTCACTCCAACCGGTGACCGGGGAGCCCATTGCTCCCGTGGCGGCAGTCAGCCGACCCGGGGGCGGGCGCGTTCGATGATGCGAGCTGTGTCGAGGCCGCGGGGCAGGGTGCCGAAGGCGAGGCCGTGCTCACCCGTCAAGCGCGCCGCGCAGAACGCGTCGGCGACGCCGGGGTCGGCGTGCCGCACCAGCAGCGACGCCTGCAACGCCAACGCCATCTTCTCCACCAGCAGGCGAGCGCGCAGCTCGATGGCATCGAAGTCGGTGAGCTCGGTGCGCAGCGCGGCGACGAAGGTCGCGAGGCGTCGATCCGCGTGGGTGCCCAACGCCACTTCGTCGAAGAACGCCTCGACCGTCTCCGGATCACGGCCCATGGCGCGCAGCACGTCGAGGCAGATGACGTTGCCCGAGCCTTCCCAGATCGAGTTGAGCGGCGCCTCGCGGTACAGCCGGGGCATCATCGATTCTTCGACGTAGCCGCTGCCGCCGAAGCATTCGAGGGCCTCACCCACCATGACCGGGGCGCGCTTGCAGACCCAGTACTTCACCACCGCCGTCGCCAAGCGGGCGAAGCGGCGTTGTGCCTCGCTCTCGGCGCTGTCGTCGTACGCCCGTGCCAGGCGCATCATCGCCGTGGTTGCCGCTTCCGACTCGATGCACAGGTCGGCGAGGACGTTGCGCATCAACGGCTGCTCGCTCAGTCGCTTGCCGAAGGCCGCCCGGTGCGCGGCGTGGTGCGTGGCTTGTGCGAGGGCCTGGCGCATCGTGGCGGCGACCCCGATGACGCAGTCGAGCCGCGTGTGGTTCACCATCTCGATGATCGTCGGCACGCCGCGGCCCTCGTCGCCGACCATGCGCGCCCACGCCGCGTCGAGCTCGATCTCGCTCGAGGCGTTCGAACGATTGCCGAGCTTGTCCTTCAGGCGCTGGATGAAGATCCGGTTGCGGGTGCCGTCCGGCAGCCAGCGCGGCAGCAGGAAACACGACAGCCCCTTCTCGGTGTAGGCCAGGACCAGGAAGGCGTCGCACATCGGTGCGGAGCAGAACCACTTGTGGCCGGTGAGCTCGTACTCGGCGCCCGGGCCGCCGCGGCCGATGGCCCGCGCCCGCGTCGTGTTGGCGCGCACGTCCGAGCCGCCTTGCTTCTCGGTCATCGCCATCCCGCACAAGGCGCCGGTCTTCTGGGCCGCGGGGATCATGCGCGGATCGTACGCGGTGGAGGTGAGGCGCGGCTCCCATTCGGCGGCGACCTCCGGCTGGGCGCGCAACGCCGGTACGCTCGAGTACGTCATCGAGAGCGGGCAACCGTGGCCAGCCTCGGCCTGTCCCTGCAGGTAGAAGAGGGCGGCGCGCGCTACGTGGGCGCCGCGCCGCGGCTCTCGCCACGGCAAGGCGTGCAAGCCGTGCTGGATGGCGAGCCGCATGAGGTTGTGCCACGCCGGGTGGAACTCCACCTCGTCGATGCGACGGCCATAGCGGTCGTGCGTGCGCAGCACCGGCGGATAGGCGTTCGCCTGCACGCCCCACTGCATCGGCTCACCGCCGACGATCTGGCCAAGCGCCGCGACGCGTTCGGTCGCCCACTCGGCGCCTTCGCGCGTCAGGGCTTCGACGAGCGCCCGATCCTGCTCGAACAGATTGTAGCCCTCCAACGGGGGTGGCTGATTGAGCACCTCGTGCGTGGCTGCCATGACCAACCTCCTTCAGATGCGTTCACCGCAAGGCGCGGCGCCCGTAGCGGAAGCGCTGCGCCGCCGTGACGACTCCGAGCGCAGCGTATACGTAAGCGGCGGCGGCTGCCAGACTGGGGAGCGCCACGGCGATGAAGGCGAAGACCAGGGCCTCGCCGCGTTCGAGAAGGCCCGGTGGGTAGTGGATGATCTTCTCGGACTGCCCGCTGCTGGCCGCACCCACGGCGAGGAAGACGCACAGGTTGACGTACCAGGTGGTGGCCAAGACGAGGGCCGGCAGGTGCAGGTCCGGTCGCGGCACGGCAATGCCCAGGAGGACCGACACCTCGACGATGCGGTCGAACGTCAGATCGAGCACGCCACCCCACGGCGTCGATCCGTCGCCCAGCCGCGCCACGCGGCCGTCGACGGCGTCGCAGGCGCCCGAGAGCAGGACGACGGCATATGCGAGCCAGCCGTGATCGAGGTAGAAGAGCACTCCCGCCGCCACGCCGCAGGCGAGCGCCGCGTGCGACAGCCGGTTCGGTGTGACCCCGGCGCGATGCAGCCAACGCGCCGCGTCACTCAGCGCGGCATCGGTCGCGCTGCCCGGTCGGGTGAAGAGGGTATCCAGCACGGCGCCGACTGTACCGCCTTCAACCGTCAGTACCAAGTCGGGTGCCTTGCGGCAGAGCGGGGTGGTCCGTACACTGGCGCCACATCACGAGGTGCGCATGCCCGATACACCGTCCGCGAAGAGCCTGCAGCGGATTCGCCGGTTCGTTGACCACTATTGCCAGAAGTCCGGCACGACGACCCATCCGGATGCCGAGGTGACCGAGGCCGTCATCTCGGGGTTGGCGGCCAACGCCGACGCTCTCGGCAAGCCGCTCTGTCCGTGCCGCTTCTATCCGAGCAAACAGGAAGAGGTGAAGCATCGCACCTGGATCTGTGCCTGCGACGACATGCAGGTCTACAAGTACTGCCATTGCCTGCTCTTCGTCGGCCCGGATGGGTTGCCGATCACCGAGCACCTGCCGGCGGATCACGAGGGCCGCGCCATCTATGGTGTGGTACGCGACCCGACACCGGAGAAAGGGCGCCCGCTGCGCGAGCACGCCGCCGCGCGCGAAGTGGAACGCCGCACTCGGCCCTCGTAAGGTTCGTGACGCGTGGAGGGAGAAGCGTGAAGCGTAGTCTACTCTTGGCGACGTTCGTTTCGCTGTTGCTGACGGTCGTGGTTGGCGTGCACGTCTACTTGGCGCGCCGGTTGATCTTCGACCTCGAGCTGCCGGCGAACCTACGGGGCGGTTTGCTGGTGGGCTTGATCGGGTTGGCGGCGACGCTCGTGGTGCAGCCGATCGCGCAGCGGCAGTGGGGGCGAGCAGCGACCCAGCTGGTCTCGTGGCCGGCGGCGTTGTGGATGGGGTTTGCGTTTCTGTTGCTGGTGACGTTGACGGGGTCGGACCTTCTATGGTGGATGGCGGCGCGCACGGCGCTCGCCGACGTCAGCGGCGTCCAGAGTGCCACCGTGGCGGCGCGGATGCGGGCGTTCAGCGTCGTCGGCTTCTCGCTGGTGGTCGGCTTGACTGCGGTGCGGCTCGCCCTGCGCCCGCCGGCGGTGCGTCGCGTCGAGTTGCGGCTGGCGCGTTGGCCGCGCGCCCTCGACGGCTACCGTATCGTGCAGATCAGCGATGTGCACATCGGGCCGCTGCTCGGCCGGCGTTTCGCGGCCGACATCGTGGCGCGGTGTCGGACCTTGCGTCCGAATCTGCTTGCGGTGACCGGCGACCTCGTCGATGGCAGCGTTGCGCAACTCGCCGACGAGGTTGCGCCGTTCGCTGCCTTGCACGCCCCTGACGGCGTGTTCTTCGTCACCGGCAACCACGACTACTTCTCCGGGGCGCGCGCATGGGTGGAAGCGGTGCAGGGCCTCGGGTGGCGGGTGTTGCGCAACGAACGGGTGGTGATCGAGGCCAACGGCGCCGCCTTCGAGCTGGCGGGCGTCGACGATCATCAAGGCGGTGCGCTCGTCGGCGAGCTCGGGGAGGATCTCCCGACGGCGCTGACGGGGCGCACGCCGAGCCGGCCGCTGGTGTTGCTGGCGCACGACCCGGCGACCTTCCAGCAGGCGTCCCAGATGGGCATCGACCTGCAGCTCTCCGGCCATACGCACGGCGGGCAGATCTGGCCCTTCCGCTACCTGGTGCGACTGTACACGCCGTTTGTGGCTGGCGTACACGAGCGCAACGGCGCGCAGCTCTACGTCAGCTGCGGCACGGGATTCTGGGGCCCGCCGATGCGGCTCTTCGCGCCGGCCGAGATCACCGAGTTGGTGCTGCGCGCGGCGTAGCGGAGACCAGAGGGCTGAGTCCTGAGTGCTGAGCGGGAGATGACGAAGTCCGGCGCGGCTCAGAGCACGTACTCGAACCGAAACTGGACGTTGTCGCGGTCCTTCAGCAGGCTGACGCCGCTGCCGCCCTTGTAGGTGTGCGCGTCGAGGATGCTGTAATCGATGGTGAAGCGAAACGGATCGCGGCTCAGCGTCAGCGCCGGTTGATAGAGCAGCGCGCCACCCCAATCGTAGAAGACGGTGACGCCCGGGTTGATCATGCCGCTGCGATACGAGGTGCCGATGAACAGCGTCTGCAGATACTGATCGACTGGTTGCGAGACGAACACGGGTTCCAGCGGCCCGAGATTTCCGCCGCGGAGGAATACATTCTGCGGGACACCAGCCGGAACTGGAAGGACTTCGCGGCCGGCGTTCAGCGAGCCGTCCTTGTTGAAGACGTTGCTGCTACCGCCGTTCTGGATGTGCTTGAAGAAGAACTGCGTCGACATGAGGAAGGTCTGGTTGGGATTGAGGACGCGGATCCACTGGTTCATATCGATGCCGAGCACGGCGTTGATCGAATCACGCAGGCGGCGGCCGTTGGTCTGGCGGGACTCGGGCGTTCGTGCCAGCGGGTTGAAGATGAAGGGATCGAGCTGCCCCTGGGTGTACGCGGGCTCGTCCTTGAAGTACGCGAACTCGGAGCGCACGACGCTGTAGAGCTGCGGCACCGCGAAGGTCGTGGTAGCACCCGACACCTGCACCTTGGGCGCGGTCAGCACTGTATGCGTCGGCGCGCCGCAGTGCAGGTTGTTGAAATTCTGGCCGCTGGCGACTCCCTGCGTGAAGATCGGACAGGGTTGACCGTCGTCGAATGCGTTGAGCAGGCTGCGATTTGTGAACAGCTGCAAGGCCGGCAGGTCGAAGTAGGTATAGTAGTGCGCCACGCTGAAGGTGGCATCGAACGCGTTGAACACCAGCCGGCCGCCGCCGCGCGCGTTGTTGACGGTCCGGGCCGGATCGAGCTGAATGGCCTTGGTCGCGTTGCTGGGCGCGCCGAGTCCGGGTGGGCTCCACGGCGACCCCGCCGGTGTTCCCGGCGTGTAGCCGACCTTGTTGTCGATGGCGACGTACCCTTCAAGGAAGATCTCCGACAGCGGGCCAACCTCGCCGAAGAAGTACTGGGCGCGCGCCATGTCGAGCGGCACGCGCCGCTCGTCGAGCGAGATCAGGAAACCGCCGAAGCTGCTGTCGAGTGGATTGATGTGATCGAGCAGCTGAAAGCCGTCGGTCTCGCCCCATGAGAGGTTCTGCCGTCCGATGCGCACGAAGAGGTCGCCCGCCGATGCTTCGACGAAGGCTTGAAAGAGCCGCTCCCGATCGGTGCCCAGGTGACGCAGCCGCTGGCGCGCGCTGCCGACGTTGATGAAGGCTTGCTGCTGATTGGTGATGACGAAGAGCGGCTTCGAGGCGTTCTGGAGCTTGTAGAAATCCTTCGCCGTGCTGTACTCCTCCCCTCCCCAATCGTAGAGCCCGTCGCCTTCGCCCCGGAAGGTAACCTCATAGCCGAGGTTCTTGAACTTGAACGGCAAGTCATTGAGCAAGGACAGGGGCCCGACGCCTTCGCGGAGCAAGCGGGTGAGATCGTGCTTCAGATCCGCCTCGATGAACAGGCGGTTCTGGCGCAAGTGGCCGGCGTCGGAGTGCGGGAAGGTCCCGTTCGACAGCAGGGTCATCTCCGACCCTGGGAATCCGTCGTGGGTGGTCTCGGTGCCGACACGCGCATTGACGTAGGTCCGCATGCCGAACTTGATGTCCCCATCC
>Ga0335082_10000180_pt1 | contig 63766 bp, 53 predicted proteins | sample Lox_Sample_41_FD_206718 | JGI IMG/M metagenome (GOLD analysis project Ga0335082, IMG submission 206718) | Soil microbial communities from Loxahatchee National Wildlife Refuge, Florida, United States - Lox_Sample_4.1 | ecosystem: Environmental > Terrestrial > Soil > Wetlands | place: USA... | reverse complement strand
ACCAGCTGGACGACTACGAAGGCCAGCCCTTCATCGTGATGCAGTTCCTGGAAGGGCAGACACTGAGGGAGTGGATTGAATCGGCCTCCAGCAAGACAGTTGTCGAGCGAGTGGAGGGTCTCACCGATCTCGCCTTACAGATCGCGGACGGGCTGGAAGCCGCCCACCAGAAAGGCATCATCCATCGCGATATCAAGCCCACCAACATTTTCATTACCCGGCGCGGACAGGCGAAGATCCTCGATTTCGGGGTGGCAAAATTCGTCGACGCCGTCGAACCCGCCGATGCCAAAGGCGGTGTGATTCTTCAGCCTGCCGAAGGCACCGATGTTCCTGCGATCAACCCCCATCTGACTCGCACAGGAGCCTCGATCGGAACCCCTTCCTATCTTTCCCCCGAGCAGATCCGGCGCGAGAAATTGGACGCGCGGACGGATTTGTTCTCCTTTGGGCTGGTCCTCTATGAGATGGTGACGGGTCAAAGAGCATTCTCTGGGGCCACGGTGACGGTGATCCAGGAAGCCGTGCTCCACCAGCCCGTTCCAGCGCCCCGTCAACTGGATCCGCGAATTCCTCCCGAGCTGGAAGCGATCATCTACAAGGCAGTCGAGAAAGACCGCGACGTTCGCTATCAGAGCGCTGCCGATATTCGAACCGATCTTCTGCAACTGAAGCGTGATGTAACGCTGCAACAACCAGTCTCGCCGGGAATTCCGGAAGTTTACGTCGAGCCGAGTGCGGCGCCCGCCGAAGAGAAGATTGCGGCGGTTCGCAACGCGCGCCGATTTGTGGGGACGCGGCGGGCAGTGTTGCTGCTGGTTGTCTCAGCCGCGATCATCGCCGCGGCCGTGTTCACCACCTTGTACATCCGCGCCCGGCGGGCCATTCGGCTCAACGCCGGTGACACCATTGTGCTCGGGGACTTCGCCAATTCCACCGGCGATCCCATTTTTGACGACACCCTCAAGCAGGCCCTGACCCTCGCGCTGCGGCAATCCCCATTCCTCAATATCCTTCCCCAAAGCAAGATCAATAAGACGCTGAAGCTGATGACTCGTGAGACAAGCGCCCAACTCACGCCGGTCGTTGCCGCAGAGGTTTGTCAGCGAGCTGGAAGCAAAGCCTATGTGGCCGGCGCGATTGGGAGCCTGGGAAGCGAGTACGTGCTTGGCCTGAAGGCAGTCAACTGCCAAAGCGGTGACGTTCTGGCTCAGGAGCAGGTTACGGCTGCGGCCAAAGAGAAAGTGCTCGGTGCTTTAGGAGGCGCGGCCAGTAAAATGCGCGGCGAGCTCGGCGAGTCGCTGAATACGGTGCAGAAGTTCGACGCGCCCCTCGCCGAGGCGACCACTCCGTCGCTCGACGCATTGAAGGCCTACAGCCAGGGCATGAAGATCTGGCTGACCAAGGGCGAGACCGAAGGACTTCCTTATTTGAAGCGCGCCGTGGAGTTGGACCCGAAATTCGCGCAGGCCTATGCTTCGCTGGGAACGGTGTATGGCAATCTCGGCGAAAGAGCAGAGGCGAATGAGTACCTCTCCAAGGCCTATGAACTGCGCGACCGCGTCAGCGAACACGAGCGGCTGTCGATTGTTGGCCAGTACTACCAGGACGTCACCGGAGAGTTGGAGAAGGCAGCTCCCGTGTATGAGCAGTGGACGCGCAGTTATCCCTCTGAAGCTACGCCACACACGAACCTGGGGAATATTGACCTCTCACTGGGCAGACTTCAGAACGCGCTTGAAGAGCATCGCGCTGCCATGCAGAGGCTGCCCGACAGCGTGCTGATTCACGTTAACCTGGCTCTCACTTATACCGACCTCAATCGACTGGAAGAGGCCAAGGCGGTGGTGGAAGACGCCTTTGCGCGAAAATTGGACCATCCGGCTCTCCACGGCCTGCTTTACCAGATCGCAGTTTGGCGCGGCGATACCGCTGCCGCGCAGCGCGAGATGTCGTGGGCCATGGGCAAGGCAGGCGTGGAGGACACCTTCCTCGCGTTAAGAGCAGACATCGAAGCCTCGTTCGGCCACCTCAATACCGCCCGGGAGTTGACGCGACGCGCCATCGACTCGGCAGTGCGGAGCGGTTCGAAGGAAACCGCGGCGAACTGGCAACTGATGGGAGCTCTGCAGGAGGCCGAGCTGGGCAATCGGAAAGAGGCGGTCGCCCAGGTCGCGGCAGCGCTTTCCCTCGCGTCAGACCGGGACTCTCAAACTCTCGCGGCCATGACCTTCGCGCGTGCGGGAGACGATGCTCGTGCCAAGGCCATCGTCGACCGGATCAACACAATTTCTCCTCTCGACACGGTCGTTCAGTACTACTGGTTCCCGTCGATTCGCGCGGCGGTGGAACTCAATCGTGCGAATGCGTCCAAAGCATTGGATGCCTTGCAACCGGCAACCCCGTACGAACTAGCCACTCCCATTCCCGCGTCGACCATGTATCCCGTTTACCTCCGCGCGGAAGCACTCCTGCAGTTACACAAAGGAAGCGAGGCGGCTGCCGAATTTCGCAGGGTGCTCTCGTATCCAGCGCTAACGGCTTACGTGACCGAGGCCACTGCCAGGCTCGAGCTGGGGAGGGCCTATGCCATGTCCGGAGATACAGCCGACGCCAAGAAGGCCTATGAGGAATTCTTCAACCGCTGGAAAGATGCCGACCCTGACCTGCCCATTCTTAGGCAGGCGAGAACCGAATATTCAAAGCTCGCCCCTCAGACTGATGCTGCCCAGTGAGTAAGTGAGGGATCGCAGCTCGGCCGCCACACCGGTTCTCGAGGCGACTCGGAAATCGCACCCTATTGCGCTGCCCCTTCCAACTTCTCCAGCGGATACTCCACAAATTCCCCAATCCGCTCGATCGTGATGTCCGGCTTCGGGAACTGCGCCACCTGCTTCTCATCGAGCGCGTAGTGTCCCTGACAAGGAAACACCGTGGTCACCCGCTTCCCCCAGTATTTCTTGATCGCCGTCAGTAGCCGCACCTTGTCGTCCACCATGACATAGTGATCGGCGGGATACTTCGCTTCGACATCATCCAGTTGCTGTTCTTTGTGCACGTAGATCAGCACGTGACCTTCAAACGTGTCGTACAGGCCGGACCGGTCAACTTTCCGCGGCTGGAACACAACGTCGCCATCGCTCAGAATCACGGCTTGTCCCATCTGTTTGGCGTGATCCACGGCGTCGAGCGATTGCGGATACAACCGGTTCGCGAACGGGTAATTGATCATGAAATAGGACACTTCCAGCAGCTTCGGATCGCGCGGCTGTTCGATCCGATAGCGCTGCAGGGCACCGAGATAGTCGGCATAGCCAAGTTCTGTGCGCAACTGCTCGAATATGTCCCAATAACGCCGTTCGCACGCTTCGCCCACCCTTTCCTTGAGATGGCGCCTCAAATCGGACGCGATCCGATCGTTATCGATCAGCGTGTTATCGACATCGAAGAGAATGACTGCATTGCGACTCGCGGTCACAAGTGTTTTTCCCACAAAGAAATCTGGTCCCTATCTTGCCAGAAAGTACGGCTGGTGGTGGTACGCGTCACATCGCCACAGCGCGGCTTCCCATAAACTGAAACAGTTGTGGAAAAGTTGGACCTTTTCAGCCCTTGTACAAACATGACCCTTATAGTAGAAAAGGCGCGCTAGCGGATCTGCAAAATCCGTGTCGCGACCCGGCTTTTATCGTCAAACCGAGGCAGACTGACTCTGCCCTCTCATATGTTACGGAGCCCGATTCATGGAGCATATCGATCCAGCCATCACCAAACGTTTCGACGTTCGATCCGGCAGACCCTGTGAATTCTGTAAGGAGTTCGACCCCAACTTCCTCAATCGCAAGCCGATGGATCAAATGGTAGTCGCGAACCGGGAACACACGGCCGCGGCCCATTTGACAGAAGATGGCTATGTTCGGCACCGCATGCTGGAACTGAGCAGCCTGGTCTCCCGGTGCCCGCTCACTGCGGCCTAAGCCGCCAGGGACGCCCGTTCTCCGCAGGGATTTGCAGTTGCAATCGCCCTCCGGGAAGCATCTAATACAAGGAGCGAGGCGTCCATGCACGACCGGATTCGACCCATTTTCCTGCCGGGGGTCGTGTTGTTTTTGACAATGTCGTTGGCGGCGCAGGTTCACGGCGTTCCAGCCTCCGTCAGTTCCTTCGGCTTCGGCGGTCACTTCTCCTCTGCCCCCGGCGTGCCCGCCAGCGTTACCTCGCTTGGCCCCCGCGGCTTTGCGCACGGTCCCACATTCTTCGGTAATTGCTGTTTCAACGGCTCCAGGTTCGGGGCACATCCTCCGATCTTCACGGGGCGGCACCACGGAAATCGTCGCGCCTTCTTTCCGTTCGCCACGCCGGTTTACACGGTTCCCTACACACCGTTCTATCTCGTCCAGCCCGAGACAGAGTATGACGACGAAGACGACCAGGGCGGTCCTACGATTTTCGATCGGCGCGGTACTGGTACCCGGCGAATGCGAGAGCCCATTGCCGAGGAGCAACCTGCGCCCGAAGCCTCCGTCGCGCTGGCGCCCCCTGAACCGGTAGTACCGCAACCCAATACGCTGCTGGTCTTCAAGGACGGCCACCAGAGCGAAGTGCAGAACTATGCCATCGTCGGCGACACCCTGTTCAATCTCTCGGAGGGCCGCTCCTACAAGATCCTCCTGGCCGACCTCGATCTGAGCGCGACGCGCAAGGCCAACGCCGACCACGGAGTCGACTTCCAACTGCCGCCTGGCTCTGCGCGCTAACCAGAGAAGTTCGCCGTTCCCATCGTTTTCCGCGCTTCCCCCCGCGCAGAGTTTCCCCGTTTCGGGCCTCCGTTACCGGCGCCGGTTCCTCGCGGATTTCCGCTTGACAGGCGCCGCCACCCGAGTGGATACTTATGCATCTAAATGGATATGTATTCATAGCCGGACGTTCCGCCTTGAATCCTGAAATGGAGCACGAACCCAGAGCCATGAGAACCGAAGCTGTTGAACTCGCCAAGTCGCTCCAAGTGTCGCCGGCGCCGCCGGCGCCCCGCGACCTGATTTCCATCCACGATCTCGCTCCGCACGAAGTGCTTGCCCTCTTCAACCTGACGGCCATGCTCAAGCTCCGCCCCGCCGACTATCGCGGCGTGCTCGCGGGCAAGCAGATGGTGATGTTCTTCGAGAAGCCCTCGCTGCGCACCCGGCTGACCTTCGAGGCGGGTATGGACAGCCTGGGTGGCTCGACGTTTTTCGTCGATCAGACCCGCAGTCGCCTCGATGCGCGCGAGTCCCTGCACGACATCGCCCACAACCTCGAGCGCTGGATTGACATCATCGTGCTCCGCACCTTCCGTCATGCCACGGTCGAAGAGATGGCCGCGCACGCCGACGTTCCTGTGATCAACGCGCTCAGCGAACTCGAGCATCCCTGTCAGGCGCTGGCCGACTTCTTCACCCTGCAGGAACACTTCGGCAATCTCTCCAAGATTCACCTCGCGTACGTTGGCGACGGCAATAACGTGGCGCATTCCTTGCTGCTTACCGGCGCCGCGCTGGGTTCCGCCGTGTCGATTGCCACCCCTGAAGGTTACGGGCCCAATCCCGCCATCGTGCAGGCGGCTGAGGCGCTGGCGGAAGAAAGTGGCGCCGCCATCAATGTCGTCACTGATCCGCATGAGGCTGTTGCCGGAGCCGATGCCGTCTACACCGACACCTGGGCCAGCATGGGACAGGAAAACGAAGCCGACACGCGCTCCGCTGCCTTTGCGCCCTATCAGGTCAATGGAGAGTTGATGCAATACGCGGCGCCGCACGCGGTGTTCATGCACTGCCTGCCCGCGCACCGCAATTGGGAAGTTACCGACGAGGTCATCGACTCGCCGAATTCCGTGGTCTTCGACCAGGCGGAAAACCGCCTGCACATTCAAAAAGCCATTCTCGTGTGGTTGCTGGGCGGCGGCGTGAGCCGTTTGCCGGTCAGGAGCGCTCATGCCTGAAAAGATTGTCCTCGCCTACTCCGGCGGGCTCGATACCTCAATCATCATTCCCTGGCTGAAGGAGAACTACGCCTACGACGTCATTGCGATGGTCGCCGACGTCGGCCAGGGCGACGACGTCGAAGCTGTCGTCGAGAAGGCCTACAAGACCGGTGCCAGCAAGGTCGTAGTCGAAGATCTGCGCGAGGAGTTCCTGACCGGATACGTGTGGCCTGCGCTGAAAGCAGGCGCGGTCTACGAGAATAAATATCTACTCGGCACATCACTGGCTCGGCCGTTGATTGCGAAAAAGCAAGTGGAAGTCGCGCTGCGGGAAGGCGCCGTCGCTGTCGGACACGGCTGCACCGGCAAGGGCAACGACCAGGTGCGTTTCGAAATGGCGTACCAGGCGCTGGCTCCGGAACTGAAAGTCGTGGCGCCGTGGCGCGAATGGGATCTGAAGTCGCGGGAAGATTGTCTCGACTACGCCGAGAAGCGTGGCATCCCCGTCGCCGCCAGCCGCGAGAAGATCCATTCCCGCGACCGCAATCTCTGGCACCTGAGCCACGAAGGCGGAGAGCTGGAAGATGCGGCCAACGCTCCTTTCCCGAGCACCTGGCAGATGACGAAGTCGCCGCAGGAGGCCGCCGACCGCGAAGAGCAGGTCGAAATCGGTTTCGAGAAAGGCGTGCCGATATCGGTAGATGGGCAAACTCTCGATCCGGTGTCGTTGCTGGAACTGCTGAATGATATTGGTGGCCGCAACGCTGTTGGCCGTATCGACCTGGTCGAGAACCGTTTTGTCGGAATCAAGTCGCGCGGATGCTATGAAACGCCTGGCGGAACTCTGTTGCTCACCGCTCACGGCGAACTCGAAGCCCTGTGTCTGGATCGCGACCTGCTGCACTTCAAGCAGCACGTAGCGTTGAAATACGCCGAACTCGTCTACTTCGGCTTGTGGTTCACGCCGCTGCGCGAGGCGCTCGACGCTTTCGTCGAAACTACGCAACAGAACCTGACCGGCTCGGCGACGCTGTCGCTCTACAAGGGCAACGTCAGCGTGGTCAGCCGGAAATCTGACTACTCGCTCTACCGCACCGACCTGTCGTCGTTCACGATGGGTGCAAGCTACGACCAGAAGGACGCCGAGGGCTTCATCCGCATTCTCGGGTTGCCCTCACGCTGCCGCGCCCAGACGCAGAACAAGGTCGAGGTGGCGTAGGCAACCTCCGTTTTCGACTCGGGACAAAGATGCGGTAGCCGCGTAGCGGCGCAAGGATGCAGCCCACGGCGCGAGCCGTGGGTTTGCTGCGTTAGGATGAGAGAAGCCCCACGAGGGGCGAACAAGAGTCCCTGAGGGTTGCGCCATGAAGATGTGGTCCGGCCGCTTCCGGCAGCCGCTTGATCCGGAGTTCGAGAAGTGGCAGCGGTCGTTTCCGTTCGACAACCGCTTGCTGCCTTTTGAATTGTCCGCCAGCCGGGCTCACGCCAACGCACTGGCAAAAGCCGGCGTACTCTCCGCCAAGGAACTCACCGAGATAGTGCAGGGACTCGATCTGATCGGCAGCCGTGCCGCGTCGACGCCTGAATTTCTCAACGATCCTGAAGCCGAAGACGTCCACCACTTCGTCGAAAAGCAGCTGGCCGCGCTGATCGGCGACGCCGCCTACAAGCTCCACACCGGACGCAGCCGCAACGAGCAAATCGCCACGGACCTGCGCCTTTTCGTGCGATCGACAATCGATACGCTGCACGCTCTGCTGGCCGACTGGATCGAAGCTCTGATTTCTCTCGCCGACGCCGCCGGCGAAGCCGCCATGCCCGCTTACACGCACCTGCAACCGGCGGAGCCCGTGCTCGTCGCCCACTGGCTGCTCGCCTATGCGGAGATGTTTCTGCGCGATGCCTCGCGTCTCGTCGACTGCCGCAAGCGCGCGAACGTCTGTCCGCTGGGCTCGGGCGCGGTGGCCGGGGCAACGCTGACGCTCGACCGTCGGGCGATGGCCCAGGAGCTGGGCTTTGACGACATCACGGCCAACAGCATCGACGCCACCAGCGACCGCGACTTCGCCATCGAATTTGTGCAGGCGCTGGCGCAGGTTTCGCTGCACCTGAGCCGTTGGGCGGAAGAGATGATCCTGTTCTCGACGCCTGCCTACGGCTTCATCGAGTTGCCCGAGGCCTACTCAACCGGATCGAGCGCCATGCCGCAGAAGAAGAATCCCGACCTGCTGGAACTGGTGCGAGGAAAAACGGCGCGCGTGATGGGGTGCGCCACCGCACTCGAAACTACGGTGAAGGGCCTGCCGCTCGCCTACAACAAGGACATGCAGGAAACGCAGCAGCCGCTGTTCGAGGCCGCCGACACGGTCGTCTCGATGCTGCCGCTCGTGACCGGCTTCATGCGCGCCGTCGAATTTGATCTCGGAAAAATGGACCACGCCGCCAAAACCGGATTCATGAACGCCTGGGCCGCGGCGGCCTACCTGGTCGAGCGCGGAGTCCCCTCCCGCATGGCGCACGAAGCCGTCGGCAAGGCCGTCGCGCTGTGCGTGGAGCGCCGGTGCGAACTGAAGAATCTGACTCTCGGCGACCTTCACGCCATCCATGAAGCTTTCAAATCGGATTTCCCTGCGTGCCTCGGTCTCCCCGAAGTGCTCGCCCTGCACGACGTCCCCGGCGGGACCGCGCCTCGTCACGTGAAGCGGGCTCTACAGAGTGCGCGGGAACGGGTGGCGGCGCTGAGAGGACAAGTGTCAGTGCGCTAAGCAGTCACGGTACGGTAGCCTTCTTAGTTGTGCCAGTCATCGACCAACTCGGAGTGGTGACTTCCAAGTCTGGTGTCTTGATCGTGATCGACACCGGCTACCTGAATCTATGGTCCCATGATCGAACACCCGCCGTGCCAGACGGACTTCTCAGCAACGACGAAGTGACGAAGCGTGCCAATTCCTCGGTGGACCTTCGCATCGTGGGATCGGACGCTGAGCGCGCTGGGCGCTTGCTTGGCTGGTCTTGGCATCCCTTGTACGTGTATGACCAACCCCAAGGTTTTTCTCACCTGCAGGTCAAGCTTGACGAGATCGTTCGCGAGGACCACTTGGACGCACGACTTGAAGTAGTCACTCCGCGCATTCCGCATCGGAAACGTGCTGATCTGGCCTTAGCGCAAGGGTCTGGAGCGGGAGAGGTTCAACTTCACGGGATTTCGGCCGTTGTGATCGGCAATGTGCCCTCTGATCGTGAGATGTCAGTCTTGGCAGAACGTTCCGAATCAAATCCCGATTGTTGGCGGCGTGTGGTCGTCGATTGTCGCTCTCAGAGCCCCATTGCGCGATCGGAACGGGTGGGTGAGGTGGGCGTTGACTACGCTCGGCTCGTGATTGCCGACCTTGATGCGATTGGTGCTTGGCAGCACCAAGAGTCTCTCGATGGGAAGGCTGACTACGTTTTCTGGGGTCGAGATGCTCACACGGTTGCGTCGGCACTCAGAGCACCGCAGATCAGCCCAAGTGAATTCGGCTGGCTCGATCTTGCAGAAGATCTCACGCAACAGCGTGGAACGGCAGTGGAAGAATACTGCGATAAACACGGCTTGAAACTCGCGGGCGACTACCGGCCACACTCTGACCACTGGCGGGCCATGACACCGACACGAAAGAGTCCGACTGAGTCGGCCACGATTGAACTGGCAGGGAATCTGATCTGTAACTTCATGACGACATGGGGAGACGGATTATTTGCGGTACATCGTGATCTTTCAGAGTCGGGAGAACTTGTGCAGATTCGAATTGAATTCGAGCAGGCTCCCGCGGAGCAGTTGGGGCACCTCACGCAGTAGCTGCTGCGGGCGCTTTACATAATTCGGGCGAGCTAGGGCTTGGGTTGTGCGTTGTCATGGTTCTCGCGCAGTTTTTCGAATGCCTTGCCGGTTTTGAAATGCTCCGGAAAGTCTTTTGCGTAAGGTCCTAGCTCCGGGCAGATGGCGCGGTGAAACCAGTTGGCTCCAAACGCCACCATCTCTCTTCGCGCCTCTTGCGCCGACCAACCTTGCTCGGCCATGCGATAGGCAGCGATCTCCATCCCGGTACGGTCATCGCCCAGGCGGCAATGAACAAAGACTTTCTGGCCGGGGTTCTCCCGGACCAAAGTTAGGAATTTTGCGAATTGCTCATCCTTCGGGTTGAAACAATGCCAAGGGAGTGCCACATACTTCATCCCAAGCTTTGTCACGATCCCACGTTCGCCCGCGGAACCCCGAAGGTCCACGACAATGTTGATGCCCAGCTTGCTCAGATTGGCAAAGCCGTCGTTGGTCGGTTGGGCGCCGCGGTACAGTGTGTCAGTAACTTTGCCGAAATTCGGGACGCCCTCGATCTTCGGGCGCGTGCCGAAGGTGACTTTGTGCTCGGGACGCTCAGAACAGGTCTGGGATTGGGCCTCGGCGACCGGCGACACCAGCCCCGCCATTAGAATGCAAATACACGCTGCCTGGAATAGCGGGGCGAATCGCCGGGTGAAACGATCCGCAGGCAACCCCGATTCCACTCCCCATGCTCTCACTCCTGCCATGCTACAACCCGATCGGGCCCACGCCAACGTCTCCTCCACTTCGATCCACTGGGGTCGTGCCCATCTACTAAGTTGCCGGCCAAACTGTTACACTCGCGCACCGGTGCCGAGGGTGAGCCGAACCGCGATTCTCGTGCTTTTCAGTGTGATGCTGTTCCTTTGCCTGCCGATACCGGGCAGCGCCAGCGCCGTGCTCTCCCACGAGGCGATCGTGGACGCCGCGTGGGTCACCCACATCCGCCCTTTGCTGCGGCAGCGCTTTCCCAACGCTACTCCTGAGGACCTTCGCCGCGCCCATGCCTACGCGTATGGCGGAGCCATTATTCAGGACATGGGCTACTACCCCTACGGCAACAAGTTCTTCAGCGACCTGGCGCACTACGTGCGGAGCGGCGATTTCATCGATGCCATGCTACGCGATGCACAAGATGTAAACGACTACGCGTTCGCAATTGGCGCGATGTCCCACTATGCCGCCGATAATGACAGCCACCGTCTGGCCGTCAACCTCGTCGTGCCGATGCTCTATCCGGAGCTGAAGAAAAAATACGGAAACGTGGTCACGTACGAAGACCAGCCGCTGGCGCACGTTAAGACGGAGTTCGGTTTCGATGTTCTCGAAGTTGCCAGGGAACGCTATGCGCCCGATGCATATCACGACTTCATTGGGTTCGAAGTGGCGCAAGGCCTGCTCGAGCGGGCGTTCCGCGAGACGTATGGACTAGATCTCCGCGTGGTGCTGAAAGATGAAGACAAAGCCATCGGTTCTTATCGGCGCGACGTCAGCAAGCTGATTCCCAAAGCGACCAAGATTGCCTGGCAAGTCAAACAAGACGACATCAAGAAGGACTTGCCGGGAATTACCCGCGACCGGTTCCTTTATAACTTGTCCCGTTCGAGCTATGAGAAACGATGGGGCAAGACGTACCGGCGCCCCAATGCTGGTGAAAAATTCCTGGCCTTCCTCTTCCGCCTGATTCCGAAGATTGGCCCGCTGAAGATCCTCACCTTCCGCACTCCAACCCCAGAGGCCGAAAAGATGTTTCAAGCCGGGTTTAACGCCTCGCTGGACCGCTATCGCAGCCTGCTGAGCGACCTCGGCAAGGGAAGAGTCGCGCTGCCTAACTGCAATTTCGACGTCGGAGAACCAACTATGCTGGGAGACTACCACCTGAGCGACGATACCTACGCGAACCTGCTGCATCGCCTCGCAGAGCAGAACTTTTCCGGTCTCACGCCCGCTTTGCGCGCCGAGGTCGAACGGTACTACGCCGGCCCTTCCTCCCCAAATGCGTCCGGGCAAGAGGGACGGCGCTGGGTACGCGTGCAGCGGGACCTGAACCGGATGAAGTCGGTAACGGTTGTCCCGTCGCTTTTGGCCGAGCCTTCCGCGGAGCGCACTGCATCTAAGTGAGAGAAACGGAGCACTCTGATTCTCATACGGATTCTCTTCCTCGCGCTCTTCCTCGGAATCGTCTACGCCGTTCAGCGCTTTTGGTTTGTGCGGGCGTGGTCGTGGATTGGGGCCTTATCCAATCCGCACTGGCGGAACGGGCTGCACATCGCGCTGATCGGGCTGGCGGTGGCACTGGTGGCGGCGATGCTCAACCCGCTGCTCGGGAGGGCGATCTCCCGGTTGCATTTCGGACGTCAACTCATTACCGTCTCCAGCATCTGGTTGATGACATCATTCTTTGCGCTGCTTGCCGTGCAGGCCGTGGGCGGGATCGAGTGGGTCACGAATACGGTGGCGCATTTGCGCAACGGAGCCGCGGCTGCGCAGTTTGATCCCTCGCGCCGGACGTTTTTCCACTACGCGGCGCTCGTGGCCGGTGGCGCTCCGTTCCTCGCAGCCACCTATGGCTTTGCCGCCGGACGCTTGCGCTACACCATCGAGCGCGTGGACGTGCCCGTCGCCAACCTGCCGCCCCAACTTGATGGAATGCGCATCGCGCAGCTCAGCGACATCCACATTGGCAGCTACATGCCGCCCGACGAGATTGCCCGCGCCGTCGCCATGGCCAACGACCTACGGCCCGACTTGGCCGTGGTCACGGGAGATTTTGTTAGCAGCGTGGGCGATCCGCTCGACGCCTGCATCACCGAGCTGAGCCGCCTTGAAGCGCCGCTTGGCGTCTGGGGATGCAACGGCAACCACGAAATTTATGCCGGAGTGGAAGACGAGGCCGAGCGCCTGTTCCGAGAGAAGGGCATGACGCTGCTGCGCGCCCGCAATGCCGTCGTCGAGCACAACGGCGCGTCGTTCAACCTTATTGGCGTCGACTACCAGCGCGACCACATGGTGAGCGGCGAGCGCACTGGCCCGATGCTGCAGGAGATCGAGCACCTGGTGCGGCGCGACATGCCGAACGTGCTGCTCTCGCACAATCCGAATTCGTTTCGGCGCGCGGCGGAATTGGGAATCGAGCTGAGTCTTGCCGGGCACACCCACGGCGGACAGGTGAAGTTCGAGATTGTCGATCACGACATCACCCCGGCGCGGCTGATCACGCCGTTTGTGGCAGGGCTGTATCACCTGCAGCTCTCAGCTGTCAGCTCTCAGCTCTCCGGGAAAGCTCACGATCTTGAATTCTCGAGTACGGGAAATGGGACAGCAAAAGCTGCGCTCTACGTGAATCGCGGCCTGGGAACGTTCGGCTTCCCGGTACGCCTCGGTGTGCCGCCCGAGATCACGCTCCTGACGCTGCGCAGAGCGTGAGAACGGAAGCCCTGTAATTCTGAATGAATCCCAAAATTGATTTTCGACCAGGAGGCCGTTGATGCAACCGGTTCTGATTGCCAATCCCACGCAGATGACACTCCCCAAAGTGGGGCCGGTTACGGTGCCGGTGGGCACGCCGGTGGCGCAACTCTCATGCTCCGAGGTCGGTCTCTCTGCCTGACCAGCAGGTGGAGGCCGGCGTCTGGGAATGCACACCTGGCGTATGGCACCGCCAGGTAAAGCAAGCGGAGCTATGCCATTTCGTCTCCGGGCACTGCTTCTTCACGCCGGAAGGTGGGCAGACAATCGAAATCAGGGCCGGCGATGCGATCTTCTTCCCGCCCAAGTCACGCGGCGTATGGGATGTCAGGAAAACCGTACGCAAGACATACGTCACCTTCAGCTACTAGCCCCTGACGAGCGCCGCCTCTCGCTCCGCAAGCCACGCCGCGCTACAATGCGCCAGCCGACAAGCGCTCTCAATATCTAGCCGAACTGTGAGCGCGCCGTGGGAGGTGGAGCTTGCAGGGAACCATGATGCCGTGCGGTCTGATGCTCACGTCGTTTCTGGAACGGGCGGGCAAGTTATTTCCCAGCGTTGAAGTCGTCTCCCGTGTGCCCGACAACTTCATTCGGCGCTCGACCTATGCCGACCTCGACCGCCGCGCGCGCACCCTGGCATCGAGCCTGCAACATGCTGGGATCCGGCCAGGAGATCGTGTCGCCACCCTGATGTGGAACCACGCCGCGCATCTGGAAGCATACTTTGGCATCCCGTTGGCGGGTGGGGTGATCCACACGCTCAATCTCCGGCTCCATCCCGACGAACTCGCCTTCATCGCCAACCATGCCGAAGATCGCTGGCTGATCGTGGACGACGTGCTGCTGCCGACTTACGAGAACTTCAAGGACAAGACGCGCTTCGAACGCGTGATCGTGGTGCCGTTCAGCGGATCGCCATCAGCCTCCGGCTACGAAGACTACGAATCGTTTCTGTCGAAGGGAGACGGTTGTCCTGTGGCGTCCGATGGCGACGAACACGCAGCGGCAGCCCTGTGCTACACCTCGGGAACCACGGGCAATCCGAAAGGAGTGGCATATTCGCATCGCGCTCTGGTGCTGCATGCTTTGTCGATTTCATTACCCGACAACTTCGCTATGTCCCGCATGGATACTGTCCTCCCGGCGATGTCCATGTTTCACGCCAATGCCTGGGGCCTGCCGCATGCGGCAGTGATGAATGGCTCGAAACTCGTTTTTCCCGGTCCCAATCTCCAGCCGGACGCGCTCCTCGACCTGCTCGCCAGCGAACGAGTCACCCTGACTGGAGCCGTGCCCACCGTCTGGCTGGGCGTGATTGACTGCCTGGAGCGCGATCCCAAACGCTGGAATCTGATGGACGGCCTGCGCATCATCGTGGCCGGATCGGCCGCTCCCGAAAGCCTCTTTCGCCGCTTCGACAAGTATGGCGTGCGCGTGATCCAGCCGTGGGGCATGACGGAGACGACTCCCATCGCGACCACTTGCACCTTGAAGCCCGAGATGGCGAGTTGGCCCGATGATCGCCGCTACGAAATCCGCGCCAAGCAAGGACTGCCCTCGCCGCTCGTGGAGATGCGCGCAGTCCGCGACAACGGCGAGATCCCCTGGGATGGCTCGACCTACGGCGAGTTGCAGGTGCGCGGGCCATTCATTGCGGCCGGCTACTACAAGCTTCCAGAAGAACAGAGCAAGTGGACCGACGACGGATGGCTGCGCACTGGCGACGTCGTTACCATCGACGCCGACGGCTACATGAAGATCACCGACCGCTCCAAGGACCTGATCAAGTCAGGCGGAGAGTGGATCAGTTCAGTGGACCTAGAGAACGCGCTGGTCGGGCATCCGGCGGTGAAGGAAGCGGCGGTGGTGGCGATTCGGCATCCGAAGTGGCAGGAGCGTCCGCTGGCATGTGTGGTGTTGAAAGATGGCGCGCGCGTTTCCGAGGAAGAGTTGCGCAGCTTTCTCGGTGATAAGTTTGCCAAGTGGCAACTGCCGGATGACTTCGTGTTTCTCGAAGAGCTGCCGCATACCTCGACGGGGAAGTTGCTGAAGGCGAGTCTGCGGGAGAGGTTTACGAATTTTGTGTGGAGGGACACAGCGTCGTAAATTCCCGCTCGTTTAGGATGTGAGCGTAATGTCGGATACTTCTCTCGCCAAGATCGAGTCTGAGGTTAGAGGGTTCGTACGATCTTCTTATCCGGACATGGTTGTCCGCGCAGAATATTGGGTGTCAGATCCAGCTCGAATTGCGTTGTTCTTCACCGATGAGAAGTTCAGGGGACTGTACCGGCGTCAGAGGTATCACTACCTCGTGCATCTAATTCCGAAGGACTACTACGAGTCTTTCCTGGCGGATACAACCTGGTTTGAGCTTGCCCCCGGGGAACGCCCTGAAGACTTCGAAGCGGAGCCAGACGAGGAGATCATCGACTCAATAGCCCCGGACGTCTTGCGCACACTGCAAAAGAAGGACTTCTTTACTAAACTCGACGATCTATTTTGTCCCGCGAAGGACACCATTCCGCAGCTGTGTAGTGGAGATTTCCGTCACGCGAAGAAGATCCTGCAACGGTGCGGCTTTGAACCGTCGGACTGGTCCGATGTTTTCCATGTGCTGATGGGACAGGGCGCGTATTGTGACTGCGAAATCGTCTACAACGCGGCGCCCGAAAGTCGACTGAAGTCACAGTATTGGCAGGGCCGGGGACACAAGTCGCACAGGTAGTTTCCCTCCCAGAATCGACCATTTACCCTATGCATCTGTCTTGATGAGGAGTTGCGTCGTAATGCCGGTCACACTTTCGAACTCCCCTCTCGCTGGTGGCCCCGCCAACATCCACTACCGCGACTCCGGATCGGGCGTGCCGCTCGTCTTCCTCCACGGAGGCTGGGGATACGACATCTATCCGCTCGCCGAGCAAATGAACGGGCAGGCAGCGGTGCTCAGGAATTTCCGCGTCGTGATTCCCGACCGCTCCGGCTACGGAAGGTCGAGCAAGCCCGCCATCTTTGGCGCCGACCTCCACACGCGGGCGGCTGACGAGACGCTGCTGTTCCTCGACGCGGTGGGAATTAACCAATGCGCTTTATGGGGACACAGCGATGGCGCCGTCATCGCGGCCATGCTCGGCATCCGCGCGCCCGAGCGCTGCCTCGGACTCGTGCTGGAAGCGTTTCACTACGATCGCGAGAAAATCCACTCCCGCGAATTCTTTCAGACGATGGCGTCAAAGCCGCACTCATTTGGCGCGCGCGTCACGGACATCCTGAAAGAAGAGCATGGCGATCCATACTGGAATCAGTTGTTGCGCAGCGAGGGACAAGCCTGGCTCGACATTGCCGCCTCAGCCAACGGGCGCGCGCGCGACCTCTTTGATGGCGGCCTCTCGCAACTGCGCGTCCCCACGGTATTCCTTCACGGATCGCAGGACCCGCGCACCGAGCCGTGGGAGCTCGACGCCGTCCGCCGCGAACTGCCGCACGCCAAGTTTCACGTGATCGCATCGGGAGGACATAGTCCTCATTCCGAAGCCGCATCGTCGGGAGAGTTCAATCGGCATTTGGAAAAGGCACTTTCGCGGTGCAGGACGTAGATTCGCCGCGCGACCTTTTTTCTGCGCGGCGAAGCCAGCGTCAGGTCGCGTCTCTGGGAGTCCTTTTGGCAGGAGGCGCGGAGACTCTACCATCGGTGAATGTGCAGCCTGGTGTTGAAGAGAGCGAAGCGCAGATTGCGCGGTTAGCCGCTCAGGCGACTGAAGATCAAGCCTTGGTGGAAGAGCGGCGCTTTAGCGCCGCGTTCAGCGATTTCCGCCTTCGCCATTGACCAACGCCAAATCGGTCTAGTCCTAGCGCTCCGCACGCCCGCCATGCTTTAATCGCGGGTTATTTCATACCTCAATCACAGGCATTCCACGATGAGCCAACCGCGTCGCAGTGCTGTCTTCTTTGGTGTGTTATCCCTATTGGCGATCCTGGTGATACAGCTCGCCCTCACCATCCGAACCGAATCCATCACCTGGGACGAGGATGACCACCTCTATGCCGGGTATATGTCATGGAAGACGGGTGACTTCGGACTGAACCCCGAGCATCCGCCGATGGTGAAGATGCTGGCGGCGCTGCCGATCCTCAACCTGCCGCTGCGGAGGCCGGTTCTCCAGAACCGCGAGTTCAAGCTCGAAGCGTTCCTGGGAGGCAAAGAATTTCTCTTCCAGAACGACGCCGACACGATGCTCTTCCGCGCCCGCATGGCTGCGGCCAGCCTGACGGTGCTCCTGGCACTGCTGGTGTTTCTGGCCGGACAGGAGATGTTCGGCACGGCCGCCGGATTCGTCGCGCTGATGCTGCTGGTTTTCGATCCCAACCAACTGGCGCACGGCGCCTTCGTTACCACCGACACTGGCCTGGCCTGCTTTCTGTTGGCGACCGTCTACGCGTTCTACCGCTACGTAAAGCGGCCAACGCATTGGCGCCTCGTTCTCGTCGGGTTTACGGCGGGTCTGGCCCTTGCCGCCAAGCACACGGGCATTCTCGTCTTCCCTATCCTGCTGGTGCTTGCCTTTTGCGAGTACTTGCTGAGCCGCAAAGCGGAACCCTCCAGCACGGAACCCCGCCGTTTGAGCACTGCGCAGCACGTGTTTTCGCTGCTGGGGATCGCGGCGGTGAGTCTGGTGGTGTTGTGGGGATCGTACGGGTTCCGCTATGCGGCGCGCCCTGCCGGATTGCAGCTGAATCCGCCTTCCGCCGACTATATCGGCGGACTGTCACGCCCGCGCGAGGCCAAGCTGCTGGCGGCGGTTTCGCGCTATCACCTGCTGCCCGAATCCTACATCTACGGCCTGGCCGATGTTCGCTACATGGACGATTTCTACAGCAGCTTCCTGCTGGGGAAAGTTTATCCTCACGGAGTCTGGTTCTATTTTCCCTTCGCCATCGCCATCAAATCGACGCTCGCATTTCTGGCACTGATGGCGATCGCGATCTGGGCCATCGCCTCGCGGAAGCTGACGCGTTGGCGCGAAGTTTTGTTTCTTAGCGTTCCGCCGGCCATCTACCTGGCCGTTGCAATGAGTTCGCACATGAACATTGGCGTGCGCCACGTCCTGCCGATCTATGCCTTTCTGGGTGTCCTCATCGGCGGCACGGCCGTGACGCTCGTCCAGCGACAACGCCTCTGGATCTATGTCTTCGCCGCTCTGATCCTGTTCCAGATCGTGACCTCGCTGCGCGCCTTCCCGACCTATATTTCCTACGTCAACGAAGCCTGGGGCGGACAGAAGAACGCGTGGTGGCTGCTGAGCGACTCGAACGCCGACTGGGCGCAGCAGCTCAAAGCCGCCAAGCAGTACCTGGATTCGCGCGGAGTGAAGGACTGCTGGTTTGTGTACTTCGGCGAGGGCGTGATCGACACCGGCTACTATGGCATCCCCTGCAAAGCGTTGCCGACTCCGGACGCGATGTGGGTGGGTGAAAAGTTCTACGACACGCCTGCGGTGGTGGACGGCATGGTGTTGGTCAGTGCCGGCAATCTTTCGGGATTCGAATCTGGGCCCGGTGAGCTCAATCCCTACGAGCAGTTCAAGACCGTCCAGCCGACAGGCGCCATCCAGCACGGCATCTATGTTTTTGAAGGTCATTTCGAGATTCCGCTGGCCGCCGCTATCGGACATCGACAGAAAGCGGAAGAGTTGCTTCGGCAGGCAAAGCCGGAGGAGGCTCTGGTCGAAGCGCAACGCGCGGTGGAGCTGGCTCCCAACGCGGTTGCTGCCAATTCATTGCTGGGCGACGCGCTCATGGCGCTCAACCGCAGAGATGAGGCTCGCGCGGCCTATGAACGCGCACTGAAGTCGGCGCAGACCATCCATCCTGAATTCCAGGCGGGATGGATAGCCGGGCTTCAGAAGAAGATCGCGGACCTGAAGGGCTAGCGTCTGTTGCTCAGATTGGCCGTGTTCCTGCAAATTCTTAGCCCTTCCCAATGCGAGATTGTGGGTTGCTAAAACCTGACCCAATGTCCGAACTTCCTCAGCTTTCCACGCGTACCACCGTGTAACATCCACCGGACATGAGGACGCACCAATGACATCGCTGAAGAAAACCGCGCGCATCGCGGGGCTTTGGTATCTGACGTTCGCTCTCGGGCCGTTCTATCTGCTGTACGTTCCTTCGAAGACCATCGTGCGCAATGACCCGGCCGCCACCGCAGCCCGCATCATTTCCCACGAGACGCTGTTCCGCTTCGGGCTACTTACCGAGACTCTGGGCGCAGTAGTGTTCATCGGGCTCGCGCTGGCGCTCTATCGTCTGTTCGAGGGCGTGGATCGTCACCGCGCGCGGCAAATGGTTGGACTGGTTCTTGTCTCGGCCGCGCTCGTCCTCGTCGGTGTGGTCTTCAATGCGACCGCGCTCACCGTGTTTCGGGGTGGAGATGCCTGGGCGGCGTTCGATCAGCACACCCGCGAAGCGATCGGCATGCTCCTGATCCGGTTGCATGGGCAGTCGAACGGGGTCAACGAGATGTTCTGGGGACTCTGGCTCCTTCCCTTTGGCTGGTTAGTCGTGCGCTCGCGGTTCCTGCCACGCTGGCTCGGATACTGGCTGCTGCTCGACGGCATATGCTGGGTCGTGTTGGCCGCGACCGGTTTCCTCGCGCCCACCCGTCACGACATTCTGTTCCGCGTGTTCCAACCTGCGTTCTTTGCCGAACTGGCCATGGTGCTGTGGCTGCTGATCGTCGGCGCGAAAGAAGACGCGCCGGCGGTCCACTGAAGCGTATTACGTGTTGTTTGCCGCGACGGCAGCTTCCGTCAGGACACTCGTCCTTGAAATCGCCGTCGCCAGCGGTTTCTTGCTGCTGGCCACGATCGGCTACATGCGAAGTCTTTGGTTAGTAGCCATCGCCATTGCCGGGCACGGAGTCTTTGACCTCGTTCATCACTTCCTCATCGAAAACCCCGGCGTGCCTCGCTGGTGGCCGGGTTTCTGTTCGGCGTTCGATGTGAGTCTCGGTGGGTTATTGGCGGTGCGCCTGTTGAGGGACAGGCTGGCAGTTCGTTGACCATCGCTTGTCCTTGCTTCACTTACAGCTCGCGTTAGGACACCACTTCACCACCACGCGCCATGGTCATCCCCGGTCCGGGTCCCGAGGCCGATAGACGCGACACCTGGATACACCAGGCGTTACTGCTTGAACTTGTGCAAAGATTCTGAGCGCCTCTTCTCCAAGGTTAGAACTGTCTCTTCATCCCAACCGCATAGCCTCCAAACCAGCCGCTTGGAGGAGCAGTGGGGTTTACTTGCCCTGAATAGCTTGTCCGAAAGGAAAATCCTACTCGTCCCAGCCGGTACATGGTGCCGTTCAGAAAAAACGGTGCGGTACTTGTTATCGTATTGGTGTGAACGGTTTCGAAGCTGTTGGTTACGGTGTTCAGAATGACTTGCTGGTGGTAGTCGGAGACTTGGATCGGCGTTCCGTGGCTAAAGGATGCGGGGTTGCTGAAGTCGGAAGGCGGCGTGTTCAGGTAGATCGTAGTCGTACCGCTCCGGTTCACGATCTTGAACGGACCGTTCACGATGACTCGATCGGTGTTGGCGTTAGTCACGAAGGTGAGCATCGCCGTAGTTTCGTTTTCTGGCTGGGCATTAAAGATTCCATTCATCCCTCCGACCCTGGACAGGTAGCCAAACTGTTGTGACGCACTGCCGTTGTTGTTGAATTGCCCAACGAATTCATATACGACCTGATCTTCAATTGGCAGGATCTTAGTCACCGTCTGCGCCGGCGCACTCATGCAAGCCAGTGCACCAAGCGATAGGGAAGCAAATAGAGAGGCTATGGTTCGCGTCATGGTGAAAACCCCCTTTGTCCGAAGCGTGTGAGTCGCTCCGTGGCCAGCTCTCGACAGACCCAGCCCGAAGTTCAGGAGGCATACTTGCGGGGACGCTACCTGTTAAGTCTCAGAGGCCAGGACAACCTCTTGAGAGCACCGTATTACTTTCAGCTAGCTGTAGATAAAGACCCCACCTTTGCGGAAGCCTATGCGGGCTTGGCGGAATCCTACAGCACCCTTGCTGGTTGGGGCCTGATCAAGGGCGAGGATGCAGATGCCAAAGTTGGATTGGCGGCGATGAAAGCTGTGCAATTAGATGGCAATTCCAGCGCCGCTCATACTGCGCTGGCCTCTTTCAAATGTACTCTCAAAGATCGCGAAGGAATGGAGCGCGAAATTCGGCGGGCCCTGCAGCTGAACCCCAGTAACGCAACTGCTCACAAGCTTTACGGTTTGTATTTGCATTTAACCGGTGACTTCGATGGAGCCCTCGCTGAAGAGACCAGAGCGCAGGAGCTTGATCCTTTTTCTGCGCATCTCCGGTTGAGTCTGGGCCATGTTCTCTATGATGCCAAGCAGTTTGACCGTGCAATCGTGCAATTCCAAAAGGCCATCGAGCTTGAGCCTGAGTTTCACTTCCTTTATCTCAACATCGGATGGTCATACGCGCATCAGGGACAGCATGAGGCGGCGGTTAAGGAATGGTCACGGCACTGGGTGCACACTCCTGCCGTTGCCGGTGTCCTGAACCGGGCGTATGAAAAATCCGGTTATCGGGGTTATCTTAGGGCAGAGCTTGGGCCGGAGTTTGCCAAAGCGGTTCGCCCCATGATTTGCCCCACCAACTACCAGCGCGCCGTGATCTACGCTGAGCTTGGTGACAAAGACCATGCCTTCAATTCGCTGTACAAGGCCGTTCAGCAAAATGATGAAGATTTGGAAGAATTGTTGGTCGACCCAGACCTAGAAAACCTCCGATCCGACCCCCGATTCGATGCACTGGTCCAACGTTGTCGCAGAGAATGTGGTGCAAATCGACCTTTCTGAGCGTTTTGCCCGCGACATTCATTATCTTGCTTAATATGGTTGTCGGACGAACGTTCATCCAGGAAAGGTGCGGCGCATCGTAATTGACGTAATATCCCGTTACACTCCTTGCCAACTCTTCCGGTTCGTCTGAAGCGTGCCAACTTGGTCATCGCACGGGCTCCAGATCCAAGCCCAGAAACCGGCCGCTCGTGGTATAATCTCCAAGTAAAGCCAGCCAGATAAGCGCCTGTAGATACAATGATTTACAGATGTTTTTCTCGGGCAACAATTGCGGAGCTTCGCTCCACTGGCGGGCAGGGATGCCCCACCTAACACGGAGGAAGAACGGGCGAGGGCGCCCGTTGCTCCATGGGCCTTGCTGAGACCTGACACCCGAGACCTGAGACCTGATTTCTATGCCTGACGATCCCCAGAATCCCGAGCTTCCCTTAACGCCTCCTCCCGGCGACGGCGGTCCCGGCGCGGCGAACATTCAGCCCGTCAATATCGAAGAGGAAATGCGGCGGTCGTATCTCGACTATTCGATGTCGGTGATTATTGGCCGCGCGCTGCCCGACGTCCGCGACGGACTGAAGCCCGTGCATCGCCGCATTCTCTACGCCATGTACGACATGGGAATGCTGCACAACCGCAAGCATTCGAAATGCGCCGGCGTGGTCGGAGAGCTGCTGAAGAAGTATCACCCGCACGGCGACGGCGCGGTGTACGACGCATTGGTCCGTCTGGCGCAGCCGTGGAGCATGCGCTATCCGCTGATCGACGGGCAGGGGAACTTCGGCTCGGTCGATGGTGACCCTCCGGCGGCCTACCGCTACACCGAGTGCCGCATGAGCCGCATCTCCGAAGAAATGCTGGCCGATATTGATAAAGACGCCGTCGACTTTGTGCCCAACTTCGACGAAGTGACGGTGGAGCCCGTGGTGCTCCCGTCGCGCATTCCGAACCTGCTGATTAATGGCTCAAACGGAATTGCGGTCGGCATGGCGACCAACATCCCGCCGCACAACTTGACCGAGATCGTCGATGCGACCATCACGCTGGTGAACAATCCCGCCGCGTCTCTGCCCGAGATTCTGAAGATCGTGAAAGGGCCGGATTTTCCGACGTACGGCATCATCCACGGCAAAGCCGGCATTCTCGACGCTTACAAGACAGGCCGCGGACGCTTCATGATGCGCGCCAAGGCAGCGATCGAGAACATCACAAAAGACAAGCAGGCGATCATCGTCACCGAGATCCCTTACCAGGTGAACAAGGCGAAGCTGGTCGAGCGCATCGCCGACCTGGTCAACGACAAGACGATTGAAGATATCGGCGACGTGCGCGACGAGTCGAGCCGCGAGGGCATGCGGATCGTCATCGAACTGCGCAAGGGCTCCGAAGCCCAGATCGTGCTCAACCAGCTCTTCAAGCACACCCAGATGCAGGAAAGCTTCAGCATGATTTTCCTCGCGATTGTCCACGGACAACCGCGGGAGTTGGGGCTGATCGCGGCGATCCAGCACTTCATCGACCACCGCGTCGATGTGGTACGGCGACGCACGGCCTACCTGCTGCAAAAGGCGCAGGACCGCGAGCACATCCTCGAAGGCTACCTGACCGCGCTCGACCACCTCGACAACGTGATCACGATCATCCGCGCCAGCGCGAACCGCGCCGATGCGCGGGAAAACCTGGTCGCGTATTTCGGCGGCAAGAAGATCGATATCAATACGACGGGGCGCGCGCCGAAGGTCGATGCCGACAAGCCGTTCACGGCGAAGCAGGCTGATGCCATTCTCGAACTGCAGTTGCACCGGTTGACCAAGCTCTCGATCGACGAAATTTCCAACGAGTTGAAGCAGGTGCGCGAGGCGATCACGGAGTATCAATCGATTCTCGCGTCGGAGAAGAAGCTGCGCGGCGTGATTGTCAAGGAACTGGAAGAAATCAAGAAGCAGTACGGCGACGAGCGGCGCACGCAGATTGAAGATGAGGCGGCGGAGATTGTCCTCGAAGACCTGATCGCCGACGAGCAGGTGGCGGTCACGGTGAGCCACTCCGGCTACATGAAGCGCACGCCGATCTCGACCTACCGCATGCAGCGGCGCGGCGGCACCGGACGCACGGGCATGAAGACGCGCGACGAGGATTTCGTCGAGCACCTGTTTATCGCGTCGACGCACGCCTACATTCTGATTTTCACCAGCGCCGGACGCGTCTACTGGCTCAAGGTCTACGAAATTCCCGACCTGAGCGCGGCGGGCAAGGGCAAGCACGTGTCGAACCTCGTCTCGCTGCAACCGGGCGAGACCGTGCGCACCATGGTTGCTGTGCGGAACCTCGAAGAAGAAGGCCGCTACATCTTCTTTGCCACGCGCAACGGCACGGTGAAGAAGACCGAGCTGAAAGACTTCTCGCACGTGATGTCGCGCGGCATCATCGCCATCGGCATCGACAAGGGCGACGAACTGGTCGCGGTCACGCTCACCGACGGCAAGCAGATCGTCTTCCTCGCCTCGCACGACGGCCAGGCGATCCGCTTCGACGAAGAAGATGTGCGTTCCATGGGACGTCCGGCCTACGGCGTGCGCGGCATGAATCTCGACGCGAAAGACTACATCGTCGGCATGGCCACCACGCCGAAAGACGTGAAGCAGGCCGAAGCCGTGGCCGAGAAGATCAAGGCTGAGGCCGGCGTCGAAGCCACGGCCACCGACGAAACGCTGCCGATCAAGGGATCGCTGATTCTTTCCGTGACCGAAAACGGCTACGGCAAGCGCACGCCCGCCGACGAATACCGTCTGCAAGGCCGCGGTGGCTCGGGCGTGATCAACGTGAAGACGACCGAGCGCAACGGCAAGGTCGTGGGCATCGCGCAGGTCGACGAAGATTCGCAGGTCATGCTGATCAGTCAGTACGGCAAGATCATTCGCATGGACTCGAGCACAATCCGCGAATCGGGGCGAGCCGCGCAGGGCGTACGGCTGCTGCAGTTGGAGCCGGGAGACCGGGTGGCCGCCGCAGTTGTGATTGCGCCGGAAGAAGAGAGTGGGAACGGCGGGCTGATTCAGTAGGGGGTGGTTGGTCGTTCGTCGTTGCTGGGTCTATGTGGCGCGGGCATTCTTGCCCGCGCTAACATGCGCATGATGCATCCGCCAGATTCATCCGCGGAACGCCTCTCTCGGGCATACTGCAGCCTAGAAGGGCTTTCTTGTGGAGACTCTTTTGGCGAACGTTTTTTCATTCATCCCGAGCTAGCCGTCACTCTCATCGAAGAGAGATCCCTTCCCGCACCGCCGTGGATTTTCACAGACGACACGTTGATGGCGATCTCGATCGTCTCCACACTGGAGGAGCACTCCCGTATCGACCCAGACTACCTAGCTGAGAGCTTTGCAAAGAACTACGATTCGGGCCGTGGATACGGCCCATCCATGCACAAGCTATTGGCCGAGATTCGACACCAACCCAATTCCTGGCGAGAGTCGGCGAGAGCTCTATTTGGTGGTCAGGGCTCATTTGGAAATGGTTCGGCAATGAGAGTTGCGCCACTGGGCGCCTACTTCGCTGATGACGCTGACCGTATAGCAGAAGAAGCAGCACTTTCGGCAGAAACCACCCACTGCCATCCCGAGGCCGTCGCGGGAGCGGTCGCTGTCGCTCTCGCGGCAGCTGCTGCCTGGAAATGTCGGCACGAAGGCCACCTACTACGCCGAGCGCAGTTCCTAAAGTGGATTTCCGAGAGGACACCTTCAAGTGAAGTTCGCCGGGGCATCGAGAGAGCGGCAAATTTGCGCGAACGGACTACGATCGACGGTGCGGTTGGTGCATTGGGCAACGGAAAGATCGCTTCTTGTCCCGACACGGTGCCTTTTGCGCTGTGGAGTGCGGCCTGCCATCTGGACAGCTACGAAGAAGCGATCTGGGCAACAGTTCGGGGGCTCGGAGATCGAGATACGACTTGCGCGATAGTTGGCGGAATCGTGGTGATGTATGCCGGAGTTGAGACTATTCCGACAGAGTGGCTGGCTGCGCGTGAACCGATCCCGCTGCATCTAATGAAAAATTTCCGCTCACGGCCAGGCGTCTAGCTCTGCTATCTATTCAGCACATCTACTCTGTGCTAGGTTTAGTAACGACAATGAAGACGGCCATTAACGATACGATGGAAACTCCGATCTACGGCCTTTCCGAAGCCGCCCAGTACCTCCGCGTGCCGCTGAATACTCTGCGGTATTGGGTGCGCGGGGGAGGCCCGGTTCCTCCCCTGATCCGCTTGGCTAGCAGCGATCTGTCTCGCCTCTCATTCACGAACCTGCTCGAATGCCACATGCTGAGCAGCATGCGCGCCATCTACGATGTGCGTATTCCCAAGGTTCGGAAGGCGCTGGTCACGCTCGCGAAATACGTTCAGCATAAGCATCCGCTGGTCGAGCAGGCGTTCCAGACGAATCGCCGCGACTTGTTCATCGAGCACCTTGGCAAGGTCGTGAACCTTTCAAAGGACGAACAAATCCTGATCCCCGGCGTCATGGAGCTTTACCTGGAGCGCATCGAGCGCGATCCCAAGGGCCTCTTCAAGCTCTACCCATTTGTTATGGGGAGAAGCCACGAGGAGCCGAAGTTGATCCAGATCAACCCGGCAGTGGGTTTTGGCAAGCCGGTGATTGCCGGAACCGGAATTTCAACTGCGGTCGTCGCGTCCAGATTCAATGCGCGGGAACTCGTAGGCGACCTTGCCATCGAATATGGCGTCACGCCGCGTCAGATCGAAGAAGCAATCCGGTGGGAGCAGCGGACGGCAGCTGTCGCTGCCTGAAGACTTCGTTCTTTATCTCGACGAAAATCTTCACAACTGCAAGCCCATTCTCGACGCCCTTATTCAGCATGGCGTCAAGCACGAGCGCCACGGTTCACATTTCCCTCCGGCTACCGAGGACGCGGTGTGGCTTCCATTCGTCGGACGGCAAGGTTGGGTGCTTCTCACAAAAGACAAGAAGATCCGGTTCAACGAGCTGAAAAAATCGGCGATCCAACGAAATCGAGTTCGTGAGTTCTACTTCGCTTCGGGAAACTACAGCGGGGCAGAGATGGCTGAAATATTGGTGACCGCCCTTCGCGACATGGCCAGATTCTGCCGCCGCTATGAGGCGCCTTTCATTGCCAGCATCAGCAAGTCAGGTCATGTCAGCCTGAGGTTTCCCACCAACGGCTAGCAAAGGTCGTTCTATCGGCCTCAATCACCGTCTTATGCAGCGCCGTCGCTCCCAACCTCCATGTGAGCTTTCGTACATGACCTCCGCGCGGTTTGTCCATCGTTCCAATTCCTCCAGACAACATGGCCTTTCGGAGTTTGCCCGGGCCCTCGCCACCGGAGACCATAGACGTGGAGATACTCCATGCTGCGGACGCTTCGTGCCCTCTTGATCGTTCTCGGAGTTGCTGGTCTGATCGCCACTCTCGGATGCGGCAGCGCAACCAACAATTCCGGTGGTGGAGGGGGCGGAGGTGGCGGTGGGGGAGGTGGGGGTGGCGGTGGCGGCGGAAACAGCGCCTGCACTCAAATCTCAACGGGCATCGGCGCGAGTCTGGGCGGTTTTGTGCCCTTCCCCAGCGACAGCCTCTGGAACAAGGAAATTTCTACCGCGCCCGTCGACGGTAATTCCACCGCGATCGTGAACTTCATCGGCGCGAATACGGCCGTGCATCCTGACTTCGGCGCCGGTCTCTACAACGGCAGCGACATGGGCATTCCCTACGTCGTCGTTGATTCCACCCAGGCTCCAGTCACCGTGAACCTGGGCGCGTACGGAGATGAAAGCGATCCCGGGCCAATGCCGATCCCGTCCAACGCGCCGATCGAAGGTGATCCTAACCCTAGTGGCGACCAGCACGTTCTGGTGGTGGACAAGAGTCAGTGCTGGATCTACGAACTCTATAGCGCGTCGCGCGGCAACGGAGGCGCCTGGAACGCCGACTCCACTGCGGTCTGGGACATGCTCTCGAACGAGCAGCGCCCCTATACATGGACGTCCGCCGACGCCGCCGGCCTCCCCATCTTGCCCGGTCTGATTCGCTATGACGAAGTGGCCGCCGGCTCGATCAAACACGCGATCCGGTTTACGTTGCAGCGCAGCCGTGCTGCCTTCACTCCTCCAGCCTCGCACTGGGCGGCCAATTCGAGCGATCCCAACGCCGCTCCCATGGGCATGCGCATGCGGCTCAAGGCGAGCTACAACATCTCCGGATTCTCACCGCAGAACCAGGTAATCCTCACGGCCCTGAAAAAGTACGGCATGATCATGGCCGACAACGGCAGCTCCATGTATCTGAGCGGCGCTCCCGACGATCGCTGGAGCAACGACGACCTGCATAACCTCGGAACATTGCACGCCTCCGATTTCGAAGTCGTGCAGATGAACCCGGTTTACACGTCAGGCAGCGTGCCCAGCGGAAATGATCCGCAGATCTCGACCTTCACAGCGGACCCTGCCTCAGTTTCGCCGGGACAGTCGGTTACGCTGAGCTGGAATGTCAGCGGTGCTTCGTATCTGATCGTATCTCCGGCAGTCGGGGCAGTGCGAGGCACGAGCGTCGTGGTGAAGCCCTCTGCCACGACGACCTACACGCTCTATGCGACCGGGCCGTTTGGCCGATCGCAGAAAACGGCCACGGTAACGGTGCACTAGAAACCAGAAATAAATGATGGCGTGACGGGCACCCTCGCCCGTCGCGCACTCGTTTCCTCCGCACGTTCTTCCGTCCAATGACTCCGGTAATCTTTTGGCTCCTCGTCAAGGGTGCTGCAATGGCGCTGTAGCCCGCGGACGTATCTCGAATGAACCTGACCGTGTTCATGGCGCTGCTGGCAGCGCTGGCGACTTTATTTCTGCTGAAGCGCGTACTCACGCATGCGCTCATGCGTCGCGCCGGGCGGCAGGCGCTGGCCGAAGTCGGCAAGCGTGCGCTGACGAAGCTGCCGGAGTCCGTCCGGCTTTTGCGCCTCGAATCCCCAGCCTGGACGAATGCGGAACTCGTTCGGCAGCAGACCGATCCGTTGCTGCGTTGCGGCTTTCAGGAAGGCGGCGCCTACCGTGTCGACCGTATGCCCGGAGTCTTCCTGCGCATCCTTTGTGAACCGCAGGCCGGAGTCGTGGCCTACATTTACGACCACCCGCACGCTGGAAGCTGGACCGAAATGGTCACCCGCTACAGCGATGGCAGCACCAATTGCGTGACCACTCTCCCGCCGACCGGGATGCGGCATCCAGACTGGTTTCGAAAAGTGCAAGCCGACAAGGCAATTCCAACCAATCGTATCTACGAACGCTTCCTTCCTCTTCGCCGGCAGCAAGGCATCGCTCCGGTCGCAACTGCCGATGTTGTCTCCGACTTTGAGAATACCTACCGCAAGCTCGCCTTGTGGCGGCACCAAGCCGGGATCTCTCCGCAGGAAGTCGCCCATGTCGCTGTCAAGTGGATGAGAGAGAAACAGGCCAGCGCAGTCGAACCAGGCTAGAGAGCTTGCCGGCATATTGGAGACCAGCGATCTGACTTCCGGCGCGCCGCGCGATGCGCAGTCGCTTCTACAGGAACTGCGGTACGAAGGAAGTACCGGGAGCAGCTTTCGATATTACGCAATCAACACTCACCCGTCCGTGTCCGACACCTCCAACTGACTGAGATTGCGAACTTCGCCATCTGGCATGCTTCGTGCCCATATCCAGGCCAGCACTTTCACTCACGGAGAAAAAGCACGATGAAACGAACCAGTTTGATTTTAGTTGCAGTATTCGCCCTGGTCATGCTGCCGGCCGCCTTCGCCCAGTCGCCGTCAACGCAGGACCCGAACCAGCCGTCGGCCCAGACTCCCAGCCAGACCAGCCCCAGCCAATCCCCAAGCACCAGCGAGACCCCGGGCGCGAGCACTTCTTCGCCAACTTCGTCCACTTCCAACGCCGCCCGCAGCTTCGCCGGCAGCATCATGAAGGATAGCAGCGGAAAGTACGTGCTCCATGCCGGCAGCGCCGACTACCAGCTCGACGATCAGAGCCAGGCCGGCAAGTTTAACGGCAAGGATGTGAAAGTGACCGGACAACTCGACCAGACATCCAACACTATTCGCGTTCAGAGCATCGAACCAGCCAGCTCCATGTAGCTAGCTCCAAAACCACGAGGAAGGAGGCGTGAACCATCACGCCTCCTTTTTTTTTTAATCAGATTTCCCGACCAAGGGCAGGTCGACGATTTACCATTACCAGCGTAACTTCTTGGTAAACGAGCTCTCCGCTACCGTTGATATGGGCCACGCCTTCTCTCCCTCGTGTGCCTCGGAGCGCTCGACAGCCTCAAAGGCGAGTGTTTGTGCACGATAACGGAAAACCAGAGCCCGCATACCAGGAATTCCTGAGCCGCCCCATCCGTGAGCTCGGCCTGAAACTGGAAGGGTCGCCGGTCGAGCGTTTCGTCCAGCAGTTGTACCGGGAGCTGGAAGGGAAGGGCCTGGCGAAGTTCCGGCCCGACTGCTATCTCACGGACGAATGGGGCTGTCCGTCGGGCGAACCGGTCATCGGCATTCCGTTTTATCTGGCGCACGCGGCATTGGCCCAGCTGGAAAAGGAGACGCACGACCTGGAAGACGCGCGAGAGATCATGATGTATTTGCGACACGAAGCCGGACACGCTTTCACCTATGCGTACCGGCTGCACAACTCTCTGGAATGGAAGCAGCTCTTCGGTCCGTTTCGGCGTCCGTATCGCGACAACTACCGGCCTGCTCCGTTCTCCCGCGACTACGTGCGGCACCTGCCTGGCTGGTACGCACAGAAGCATCCGGACGAAGATTTTGCCGAAACGTTCGCGGTTTGGCTGACTCCGCGATCAAATTGGCGCAAGCGCTATCGCGGCTGGAACGCGCTGGAAAAACTGCGGTACCTCGATCGTCTGGCCCGTAAGATCGGACGAACTGACCCGCTGCGACGCCGCGGGAACACCGACATTACGGTCGACGAAATGGAAACGACGGTCGCCGAGTTCTATCATCAGATCGCACGCGAAGAAGTGGCCGTTACCGAACTCGCGCCCGATACCGACCTGCGGGATATTTTTCGCGTATCGAAGCGCAAGAAGCAGGCGCGCCCGGCGCAGGATTTTCTCCGTCAGCACCGCAAAGCCGTGATCGACAAGGTGGCGCAGTGGACGGGAGCACAACGGCCGTTGATCAAAGGGCTGGTCGAAGTGATGGAGGAGCGCGTGAGCAAACTCGACTTGCGCGTAGATCCATCACGCGAGGCCGAACACCTCGCCGAATTGTCGGCCTATACCACCGCGCTGGTGATGACATACGTGACGAAAGGAAAGTTCATTCAGCCGTAAGAGAGCAGGTGTCAGGTGTCAGAGGTCAGAAAACACCTGAACTTGATTCGGGACACGCCGTTCCTGAGACCTGACACCTGAGACCTGAGACCTAATTATGGTTGGCGCAAAACTCAAAGTCGCGTTGGTGTACGACATCTGGAATGAAGATCCGATTGCTGCGGCCGCGAAAGAAAACAAGGACAAAGACGACGAAACACCGCGTCCTAAAGTGCGGCGCAAGAAGAACAAGAAAACCAAGCGCGTCGAGAAGACCGACCGCGAGGAGATCTTCGAAGCCTTGCAGAAGCTCGGCCACGAACCGTCGTACTTCGAACTCGACGGCCGCCCTGCGTCACTCCACTCACTCTCGCGCTGCGATGCTGACCTGATCTTCAACCTGATCGAATCGTTCGACGGCGACGACACGAAGGAAATGCATGTGGTCGCCTATATGGATCTGATGGGTCTGCGTTATACCGGCGCTGGTCCGCACGCCATCTTTCTTTCGCAGGACAAGGCCATCGCCAAGAAGATATTTGCCTTCCATGGCATCAAAACACCGTTCTTTGCGACTTCCTACCGCGGGCGCAGCGACCACGCCCATGACATATCGTTCCCCCTGATCGTGAAGCCGGCCCTGGAAGATGGTTCGATCGGCATCGACGCAAACGCGCTCGTGACGAACATCAAGGAAATGATGGAGCGCCTGCATTACATCCAGGACGAGTTCGATTCACCCGCCCTCATCGAGGAGTACATCGAAGGCCGCGAAATCTACGCCGGCATTCTCGGCAGCTATGAGAGCGCGCAGGTCCTGCCGTTGGTCGAACTCGACATGTCGCGCCTGCCCGAAGGCACTCCGAAAATCGCCACCTACGATGTGAAGTTCGAGAAAAACACCGAAGCCTACAAGCTGACGAAGTCGCAGGTCGCCGAAGACCTGGACGAAGCGACCACGAAGCGTCTCTCAGATACGGCGCTGGCTGCGTATCGGGCGTTGAAGTTGCGAGACTATGGCCGCATCGACATGCGACTGGCGCCGAATGGCGACGTTTATGTTATCGAGGCGAATCCGAACCCATGGCTGGCGAGCCGTCAGGAGTTCGCCATGGCGGCAAGAGCGGCAGGACGATCGTATTCAGAGCTGATCGGCGAGATCGTCGAACTCGCAATGAGCCGCTATCCGAACGGGCTGACGAATGGGGCCGCGGCGCACTGAAAGCTGTTTATAGTGAGTTCACAGCATACGCGGGCGATTTATCAGAATTCTGCTGTCCATGCGTCACTGCTCCTCAGCCGCACTTGACCCACACTCTCCTTCAGCGCTGTCATCCTGAATGGAGCGAAGCGCCGAAGGCGCTTCGCGGAGTGAAGGACCTATGCATTTCGCCAGCAGCGCTCATGCCCCATGCCTCAACATCGCTACTGCGTCTACATCCTGACGAATCGCTCCAAGACTCTTTACGTTGGGATGACGAACAATCTCTCCCGTCGAGTGTGGGAGCACAGGCAGGGCACCGGCTCGGAGTTCTGCAGGCGCTACAAAATTGATCGACTCGTGTACTACGAAAGTTTCGACGAAGTTGTGAAGGCCATTAATCGGGAGAAGGAAATCAAAGGCTGGCTGCGGATCAAGAAGATTCAGCTTATTGTCTCGCTCAATCCAACCTGGCGTGATCTGAGTGCCGAGTGGTTCACGCGGCATCGCTTTCAGCCAACGGAATTCATAGGTCCTTCGCTTCGCTCAGGATGACACGCTTAAAAGCGACGTGATGAGCCGAGATCCGAGCGCGAGATGAACCGGCGGGACGCTAAGCCGACGAATTCCCATCCGCTTGAACCTTCGACATTCATTTACACGGCAGAAGAAGTGCATGATTTCACCGCCGACCATTCTGGAGGCATTTTTCGAGAGATCCGCTCTCGTCTGATTTCAAAACGCCAGACTGATCGGAGCAGAATGCAGGCATTCCGCTCTGCACCGGCCTTGCGGTTACGTAATATGCGATGTTGGGCGTTTTTCCATCTGCGGGCCGACATCCACCGACCGTAAAAACATATCAGTTGGTGGCGCGCCTAGTGGTCAAATCCCTGATGTGCTCGTCGATCGGCAATTGCGAAAGCATACAGGTATATCAGAGATCCGGATGAGCTTTCGCAAACACAGTTTCAGCAAAAGTCATCGCTCGTATTCTGACCACTGCCGAGTCGACGCGTCCTAATGCCATCGAATGGCGCAGGAAAGTAATTACGCTCCATCCGATGAAAATAAGTGCCAAGCAACTCACGATGACAACCGGAATTCGAAGTCTCGGTTTTTGTTTCGTCGAGGTTGCTGTATTGTAGGGCCCTGACATTTAGGGATGCCTCTTTCGACGCTTCACCTCCCCGCCCCCTTCGCCACCGGCTTAATCTTCTCGAACACTTCTTCCGCCCGCTTGATGGCTTCCTGCACGTTGTCCGTAATATTGTCCCGGCCAATGAGTTCTTCTACTTCTGCCTGATGAATCAATTGCGCGGGCTGCTCCCGGGCGCCGCAAAGAATGAGTTCGCGCCCGCTTGCCTTGAGAGTGCGGGCCACTTCTTCCAGCGCAAAAAGTCCCGTCGCATCGAGTGCCGTCATGTTGCGCAGCCGCAAAATCACCACCGGCGGCAGCTTGTGCAGATTCTCGGTCACAACAGAGATCTTGTCTGTCGCGCCAAATAGAAACGGCCCGTGAATGCGGAAAATGGTCGCGTAGTAGGGAATGTCTTTGTCCTGCAGGATGTGGATGCGGCCGTCTTCGATGTAGTCGTCCGTGACCTGCGAAACCGTGGTCGTCGAGGCAACGCGGCTGATGAACAGCAGCGCCGCGATGATCATTCCTGCCTCGACGGCAACAGTCAGATCGGCGAACACGGTCAGCGCGAACGTGACCAGCCACACGCTGATATCGGTCTTCGTCAGCTTAAGCAGGCCGGGAATCTCGCGCCACTCGCCCATGTTGTAAGCGACGACCATCAGAATCCCCGCCAACACCGACATCGGAACATAGGAAACCAGCGGCGACGCAAACAGCAGGATGGCCAGCAGCGTGAGTGCATGCACCATGCCCGCAACGGGCGACTGCGCGCCCGATCGGATGTTGGTGGCGGTGCGGGCAATGGCCCCAGTGGCCGGCAGCCCGCCAAACATCGGCGAAACGATGTTCGCAACCCCCTGGCCCACCAGTTCCACATTCGGATTGTGGCGGTCGTTGCTCATGCGATCGGAGACTACTGCCGACATCAGCGATTCGATCGCTCCCAACATCGCGACCGTGACTGCCGGGCCGAGCAACCCGTGAATCAATTCCGGACGAAAGGAGGGAATCTGCAGATGCGGCAGGCCGCTAGGAATCCCGCCGAAGCGTGTGCCAATCGTCTCCACCGGCAAATGGAACACCTTTACGATGGCCGTTCCCAGCACCATGGCCACAATCGCGCCCGGTATGCGGATCGAAATTCCCCGGCAGATCGCAATCACCAGCACGGTGCCGACGGCGAGAGCAGCCGCGTCATAAGAGAGCGAAGGGAAGCTCGCGGCCAGCGCTTTCATCCGCATCCAGAATTCGCCCGGCACCTTGTCCAATTTGAGCCCGAGGAAATCTTTCACTTGTGTGCTGGCAATGAGAATGGCAATGCCGTTCGTGAACCCGATGACAATCGGCCGCGGGATGAACTTGACCGCAGTCCCCATGCCGGTCAGCCCCATGACGACCAGCAGGATGCCGGCCATCACCGTGCACATGAACAGGCCGTCGATGCCGTGGGCAGCGACGATTCCCGCAATGACGACGACGAACGCACCGGTAGGCCCGCCGATCTGCGTCTTCGAACCGCCCAGCAGGGAAATAAGAAACCCGGTAACGATCGCGCAGTAGATCCCCGCCTGCGGCGTCAGGCCCGAAGCAATCGCGAAAGCCATGGCCAGCGGTAGGGCAACCAGCCCCACCGTAACCCCCGCCAGCAGGTCATGCACGAACTTGTTCCGGCTGTAATCGCGCAGGCAGAGGACTGACTTCGGCAGAAAGTCATCCGAGAGGAAAGAACGACCCAGCATACTACCTATTATCGCAAGAGATCGAAGGCAGGACATCGCACTGAAGGACGAGGAACCACGGTCAACAGAAAAGCCGCCGGCGAACCGGCGGCTTCAACCCGGGTAAGTGAGCCCGATCTTTCTAGAACAGGTTCCACAGGTACTGGTTGTAAACCTCGTGGTGGAACTGCACTTCAGCGGCTTTGACGACTGACCCCAGCAACCGCGGACAGCGGTCGGCCGAGGCCTGTTTCAAGTCGGCGTAGCGTCCCTTCACATCTTCGCCGAGCAGCTTGGTGGTCCACTCCGCGTTGCGGAAATTGTCGATCGCCGTGTAGATGTTGTCGGGCAGATAGCGTTCCTTTCCTGCCCGCAGGTCTTTGATCTTCGCCGTCGTGCCTTCAATCCCGGTCTTGAAGATCCCATACATCACCAAGTAGGGATTGGCGTCTGGAGCCACCGCGCGCACTTCGGTCCGCATGCTGCGCTCGTTGCCGATCGGAATGCGTACCATCGCGCCGCGATCCACGGGCGACGCTTTCAGCTGGTTCGGCGCCTCGAAATGCGGGTCGAGACGGCGGTAGGCATTGACGCTCGAGTTCAGAATCAGACAGATGTCATTGCCGTGCGTCAGGATGCGGTCCAGGAATTCGTAGCCGAACTTGCTGAGTTTCTCTTCGCCCTTCGGATCCCAGAACAGGTTCTTGCCGTTGGCGCTGATGGAAACGTTCGTATGCATGCCGTTTCCGTTCACTCCCACCACCGGCTTGGGCAGGAAGCACGCGGTCAACCCCATATTGCGCGCTACCTGGCGGCAAATCAGCTTGTAGAGCTGGATATGGTCGGCCGCCGCCACCACCTCGGCGTAGTTGTAATTGATCTCGAACTGCGACGGCGCCACTTCCGGATGGTCCTTTTCGTTCTGGAAACCCATGGCGCGCTGCACTTCCGCGGTCGTATCGATGAAGGTGCGCAGCGGGTCCCCCGGCAACGAGTGGTAATAGCCGCCCGTATTGACGTACTCGAACTTTCCAGTCTCGTGATACCGGCGTTCCGCATCCGGCCCGTTGAACAGGAACCCTTCAATTTCGTTCGCGGCATTCAGCGTATAGCCATGCTTCTTGTGGAGTCCCTGAGCAAACTGCTTCAGTACGCTGCGGATGTCGGCGTTATAGGGCTCGCCGCCCTTGTCGATCACTTCGCCAAACACCAGTACTTTGCCCGGGCCGAATACATCCGCCGGCCCCCAGTAGAACGCACCCCAGTCGATGCCCAGCCGCAAATCGCTTTCGCGCTGCGCCGTGAAGCCGCGAATCGACGAACCATCAAAGGTCAGGTTGTCGTAGCTCTTCAGCAGGAACTTCTTGTCGTAGTCGAGCATGTGCAGCCGTCCTTCGAGATCGCTGAAGAGGACGGTCAGGGCCTTGATGCGCTTCTCGTCGGTCAGATATTTCAACCGCTCTTCCTGGATCTTGTCCGGCGATACCCGGTCGAGGCGCTGCTTCTTCGCCTTGAGGTTCATTTCTTCCAATTCGTCGTACGGGATGGCCAGGAAATTCCGTAGTTCGCTTGACATGCTTCTCCTTGTTTTGGGCGCAGCCCAGAATATTTTTTCCGCAGGCTCAGAAATAAAGAACTAGGCTATCCTGCCGGACCGGATTGCGACAAATCAAAATCCTTTATGCGTCCGATTAACGATGCTTATTGACGACAACTGCATCACAACTAGTGCAACTTGAGATTGTCCAGAGCTTTCCTTCGTGAACCTTCGCGTCCTTCGTGGATTAAGGGTCTTGTCAGGAACGAAGGGAAAACGCCATGAAATAATGGAATGCGAGGACCCCGATTGAGCTGCCCGATCTGCAACCTGCGAAAAGAGAAGCGGTTTTGCCCCGCCGAGCACGGACGAATCTGCGCCCAGTGCTGCGGCGAACAGCGCGAAGTCACCCTCGACTGCCCCAGCGATTGCCCCTATCTGCAGCAGGCGCGCCAGCACGAGAGGCCTCGCGACCCGAGCGAGCTTGACCGCGAAGCCCTGATGCCATCGGTGGAAATCGGCGAACAATTCATCTACGAGCACGAGCACCTGATCCTGGGGATCAGCTATGCGCTCGCCAAGAGCGTACGCTCCAACCGCACCCTGACCGATCGTGACCTGATTGCGGCGCTCACGTCCCAGGCGAAGAGTTACGAGACGCTGGTGAATTCCAGCTTGATCTACGGCGAGAGGACCGCCAACTTGTCGCACCAGGCGATCGCCAGCGATGTCGAAACCATGGTCAAGGAATATCGCGAGGCCGAGCAGAAACACTTGGGTTTTTCCCGGCTGCGTGACTCCGACGTCCTCAAGGCCCTGGTATTCCTTCTGCGCATGGGAGTGAGCCGCACCTCCGGCCGTCCCAAGTCGCGCGCGTTCATCGATTTTATCCTGGCCCAGTTTCCCGAGAAAGAATCGGCCATTGCATCACCCGACGACGCCGGCAGCCGCATCATTGTTCCGTAGGTGCTTTCCTGGATCGCTGGGTGTCGTTTTTCAGCCGGCGCACAGATTGTCCAGGGCCAAGTCCAGCAAGAATCTCCCGCACCGTTTTCCGCAATGCCGGATGCCAAACTTCCGGCGCAATCTCAATCAGAGGCTCCAGTACGAACCGCCTCTGTTGCATCGCGGGATGAGGAATCCTCAGGCCCAGCTCCTCGATCACGCGGTCCCCAAACAGCACGATGTCGATGTCAATCAGGCGCGGCCCCTTGTCTTTCACGCGCACCCGGCCCATTTCCTGTTCGATCGTGAGCAGCCTCTGTAGCAGCACCTGCGGCGACTGATTCGTCTCCAAAGCCACCACGCAGTTGACGAACCAGGGCTGGTCCCGAAGTCCCAACGGTTCCGTCTCGTAGAAACTGGAGACGGTCCTGACAGCGCCAGTTTCCGACAGGCGCTCGATGGCAACCTGAAGGTTGGCTGCACGATCACCCACATTCGACCCCAACGATAGATAGACAAGTTCTCTCAAACCGTTCGCCAAAGGCTAGATCGCTGATTCTACGAGATGATCGAACTGCTTGGTACCTTGGTTACTTTCAGTCCAGGGCGAGCTCCCGCTAGTATCGGGTTCATATGACGTTGGAGTCCTTGCTCATCAGCCGAGATGCCGCGCTGCTCGGAGTGCTGCGTCCGACGCTGGAGAAGATGTCGGTCAGCGTGGAAGTCTGCTCCGCCATCGAGACCGGCAGCGACATGCTGGCCCGGCGCAAGTTTGACGCCGTCGTCGTCGACTGTGACGACTTGCAGGGCGGCGTTGACCTCCTCAAGGCGCTGCGCAAGACCCAGAGCAATGCCTCTTCCGTCGCGTTCGCGGTGCTCAACGGTGGCACCACCACCCAGGAGGCTTTCCAGTTGGGGGCGAACTTTGTCCTGCAGAAGCCGCTCACTCCTCTCAATGCCACCCGTTGTCTCAATGCGGCAATCAGTTTCATGGTGCGCGAGAGGCGGCGCTATTTCCGCCATCCGGTGGACATGCCCGTCCGAATCAGTGTCCCGGAAGGTCCGGAACTCAGCGCAACGGCCACCAACCTCAGCGAGGGCGGGGTCGCGCTTCGACTTGGCGGGAAGCTGCCCAAGGATGTCCAGACTTGTCTTCACTTCACTCTCCCCGGGTCCAATACGTCGCTGGAAATTCGCGGCAAGGTCGCCTGGGCCGACACATCGGGAAATGCGGGAATCAAATTCGTCGACGTACCGCAGAGTTCGCAATACCAGCTGGAAAAATGGCTCACCGAACGCCTGCACGAAGAAATGCCCGACCACCTGCAGGGATACGTCACCCTGCAATAGCAGATCCCCACCACCCTTCTCCTGGTCTTCAGTCCGACTCAGTTCCAGGCTCCAAGCTCTCACCCGCCACGCCGGATTCTTGCCAAGAGCTCCGAGCCGAGAGCGGAAAGCTCCTTCTCACCCGAACCCACCTTGAAACTTTGCATACTCGACCGGCGATGGCAGTCTGGAGATATCCGTAGAGGTCCTTCATGATTACTCTGGACGAACGAATTGCCCGGACGCAGAGACTGCTGCAGCGCCTGGAAGACGATCAGCCCTACTTTCGAACCCGTCTCTCGCCGCTAGCCAAAGAACACCGCCAGAGTGCCAGTGCGTTTGCTGAGCGTGTACGCGCTGAAGCGGTGGCTGAATTGGAGCGGCTGTTGCACGAACGTGCTGCAGATGAAGATTGGACCATTCCGCAGCCGGCCGACTGATGCTGTTGCTGCACCGGCGGCAAATAGCTGCCGAAACCCTCAATATTTCCTGATGATTTTGGCTGGCGCAGCGCCTCAGCGCTGCGATAACGGGCTTACCTGCAGTGCGGCTTTAGCCGCTGCAGTCATGCTACACGCTCAAGCTGGCGGCCGATGCCATCGTGGCCTCCGGCCAGACCTCATCCGACGTCGTCTCTTCCCAATAGGACTTATCGCGCAGTATCCGTGACACTAGCGCTGTGTGCATGGCGTGTCCGGCGCGGTCGGCCACCACCGAGCCCAGTATCTGCTTCCCGATCAACGCCAGATCGCCAATCAGATCCAGTACCTTGTGGCGCACGAATTCATCGCGGAAGCGCAGCGGCGGATTCAGCACTTCTTTCCGGTCGAGCACGACGGCATTCCCCATCGATGCCCCGCGAATCAGTCCCTGCTGCCGCATGGCTTCGGCTTCGTGCAGGAATCCAAACGTGCGCGCCGGCGCGATTTCGCGCACATAGCTGCCGTTGGTCAGTGGCACGCAGAATGTCTGGCGACCGATCTGCGGGTGGGGGAAGTTGATGGAATAAGAAACCGAATACGTGTCCGCCGGATAGACCGCGATGAACTTGTCGCCTTCGCGCAGCTCAATTTCCCGCACGATCCGCAGGTAGGTGCGCACCCTGCGCTGCCGGCGAATTCCCGCCCTCTGAATCATCTCCACAAACGGCCGGGCGCTGCCATCCAGGATCGGCAGTTCGAGGTTATCGAGTTCCACTATAGCGTTATCAATCCCCACGCCAATGAACGCCGACAGCAGATGCTCGGTGGTCGAGATCAGCACGCCTTTCTTCATCAGGCTGGTGGCGTAGCTGACGCGTGCCACGTTGCGTCCGCTGGCTTCGATCTCAAAGCCGTCGAGATCCGTTCGCCGGAACACAATCCCCGTTCCCGACGGAGCCGGCAGGATGCGAAGAGTAACGGGTGCGCCGCTGTGCAGGCCAACCCCCGTAAAAGCAGTCGCGGCCCGAATTGTCTGCTCGTGCGTCAAGAGAATCGCTTTTAAGTGTTTTCCTATTGATAGCTTACAGGCGAATGCGCGGTTTCTGTACGTGGCAAAAAAGCCACACTTCGTGGTCGAATTCCCGGCAAGACCGCCTAAGTTCTTGGGGAGAAAATAGATATTTCAGGGTGACACCCTGGGTTCTAGCCCTTTCGTACCGCAAATCGGCCCGGAAACTATGGCTTTTTCGGTGGCGGGGGCGCCAGCGGGTCGTAGGTAACGCTGGCGTCAAAGGTGCTTTCCGGCAACGGCAAATTGTATCGAACCGTATTAATGAAACGCTGATGCGACATTTCCCCGTTAAAGGTCCGCGTGATCGAGTGCGGCGTCATGATCCCCTGCACCAGTCGGTAGTTATCGTAGATCTCTTCTTCGGTGTTCCGCTGCTTGTCCTTCGGATCGCGCCAGGTAAAGCTGGTTTTGACCGGCAGATGCGAATTCTGGTCCAGGTAAACGGTGACTGCGTCGTTCTGGTTGTTGAGCACGGTGACTTGATCGGTAGGCTTGCCATCGACGATCGCCAGGCCCTCGTCAAAGTACTGCATGGTGGGATCGTGGATCCACTTCCTGAGCACGATCTGCAGTGAGTGCTGGCGTCGCCGCAGATAAGACTTCAGGTCGTCCTTATCTTGCGCCGCCGTGCCCTTGTTGGAAATCTCGTACCCCTTGTCGCCATTGTGGATCACCACGAAATCGGCGCTCTTCTTCTGGTGGCCCACGGTAATGACATCCACGCTCCCAAATAGCGGCAGGGGGAGAAAGACCGTGCCGCGCCCCAGCAATTCCAGCCGGTCCTGATCGGGAAAATGAAAGAACTGACGGTACTGCACCCCCTCTCCGCGCGGCTGACCGTGATACAGGCTGTACCAGCGCCCTTCTTCCCCCTTGTTGTCCGCTGTGAGGTAAGCCTGCCCACCGAGCGCCTGGATGGTCTGGTCCAACAAAGCACGCGCTTTGCGCGAGTTCTCGGAATCGGTCACATCGGCTGGCGCAGACGTAGCGGGCGATGGGACAGCCTTGGCTGGAGGTTCGGATCCAACCTGCGCCGCCGAGACACCGACAAACACCGATATGGCTAGGGATAGGAAGCGATACATGTGGCCTATACCCTTAGAAGCGTCCACTGCCATTTTAGCTGTCCGATGCCGCGCGTGGGCATCGGCCTGCCCTACCCGACCAGTACCGCTCCCCCGTTAACGTTAAATATCTCCCCCGTGATAAACCCCGCATAGTGCGTGCACAGAAAAAGAATCGGCCCGGCAATCTCCTCCGGGGTCCCCACCCGTCCCAGGGGGATGGCGCCAAAGATGGCGTTCCGCGTCGCTGGATCATTCAACGCCGGCCGCGACATGTCTGTCTCCACCCATCCCGGAGCCACACAATTCACGTAAATTCGGTCCCGAGCCAGTTCCGTGGACAGTCCCTTCACCATGCTGATCAGCGCGCCCTTCGACGCCGCGTAGTCGCAATGAAACGCCTCGCCCCGCTGTCCTGCCGTGGAACTGACCAGCACAATGTGTCCGGCGGCCTCGCTGCGATTACCGCTCTGCGATGCGGATTGCCTCTTCATTTGCGCGACCGAATGCTTGATGAGCCCAAAGACACTGTCGACATTCACCGCCATCGTACGCCGCCACTGCTCGTCCGCCATTCGGTCAATAGGAGCGTCTTCGGGCGGCCAGATGCCATGATTGGCCACCAGAACGTCGAGCCGCCCGAATTTGGCCACGCTGGCCGCGACCAGTTCTCCAGCGGCTGCTGGTGTCGCAAGATCGCACTGCACCGCATGGCAATTCGCCGCGCCGCATTCCCGTACCAGTTCCTCAGCCTTCGCTTTCGCCGATTGATAGTTGAAGACCACTTTGGCGCCCGCCTGCACGAACATCCATACCGCCGCGGCGCCGATCCCCCGCGATCCTCCGGTGACTAACGCAACCTTGTTAGCAAGAGAGAGCTGCATAGAAGGATTTGATTTTACAGGAGGGCTTTGCAGCTCAAATAGAAAGGGCGGCCCACAGGCCGCCCTAAGAAACCGACTACCGACTACCCGTTCTACGCCGTAGCCGGCCGCTCGCCAGTCTTCGGCGACCGCCCCGGCTCAGGCTTCAGCACCTGCTGCACACCATCGTCGGTCTTAGCCGGCAGCGGCTTGATCGGCGGCAAGTCCTGCCCGTCGACCAGCATCTTCACTTCCGACGCGTCCAGCACCTCGCGCTCGATCAGCGCCTTCGCGATTCGGACCAGCGTGTCGCGATTGTCGGACAAAATCTGCCGTGCCGTGTTGTAGCCCGTGCTCACCATCTTTCGAACTTCTTCGTCAATCTGGATCGCCGTAGCTTCCGAATAGTCGCGGTGTTGCGCGATCTCGCGGCCCAGGAAAATCTGCTCTTCTTTCTTGCCGAAGGTCAGCGGCCCGAGTTCGCTCATGCCCCATTCGCAAACCATCTTGCGCGCCAGTTCCGTAGCGCGCTCGATGTCGTTCCCCGCGCCGGTCGACATCTGGCTGAGGAAGATCTCCTCCGCCAGGCGTCCACCCATCAGGATCGCAATCTGCGTCTCGAGGTAGTTCTTGTAGTAGTTATGACGATCGTCCACCGGCAACTGCATGGTCAGACCAAGCGCCATGCCGCGCGGGATAATCGTGACTTTATGCACCGGATCGGAATACGGCAGCTTCGCCGCCACCAGCGCGTGCCCGGCTTCGTGGTAAGCCGTGTTCTTCTTCTCTTCGTCCGAGAGCAAGAGCGACTTGCGCTCTACGCCCATCAGGACTTTGTCTTTGGCGAGTTCGAAGTCGTACTGCAGAACCGCCTTGCGATTCTGACGCGCCGCAGCCAGCGCGGCCTCGTTCACCATGTTGGCCAGGTCCGCGCCCGAAAAGCCAGGTGTTCCGCGAGCGAGTACCGACAAATCCACATCGTCGGCGAGCGGGATCTTGCGTGTGTGTACCCTCAGTATCTCTTCGCGTCCGCGCACATCCGGACGATTCACCACCACCCGCCGGTCAAATCGCCCCGGCCGCAGCAACGCCGGATCGAGCACGTCGGGCCGGTTCGTGGCGGCCATCAGGATGACGCCTTCGTTCGATTCAAAACCGTCCATTTCGACGAGCAACTGGTTCAGCGTCTGCTCGCGCTCGTCGTGCCCGCCACCCAGGCCGGCTCCACGATGGCGTCCCACCGCGTCAATTTCGTCGATGAAGATGATGCACGGTGCATTCTTCTTGCCCTGTTCAAACAGGTCGCGGACGCGGCTCGCGCCCACGCCGACAAACATCTCCACGAAATCCGAACCCGAGATAGAAAAGAACGGAACGTTCGCCTCGCCGGCCACCGCTCGCGCCAGCAAAGTCTTGCCCGTTCCCGGAGGCCCGACCAGCAGCACGCCCTTCGGAATGCGCCCGCCAAGTTTCTGGAACTTCTGCGCTTCGCGCAGGAACTCGATGATCTCGCGCAGCTCTTCTTTGGCTTCATCCACGCCAGCCACGTCCTTGAACGTGACTTTCTTCTGCTGCATGGAGAGCAGGCGCGCGCGGCTCTTGCCGAAGCTCAGCGCCTTGTTTCCGCCGGTCTGCATCTGCCGAATCATGAAGAACCACAGCGCGGCCAGCAGCGCGAGAGGCGCAAGGTTCAAAATCCAGGTCGGCCAGGTGCCGTTCGAGATGTCCTTGACATTGATGCTCACGCCCTTATCCCGCAGCGTCTTGTACATGTCGGGATAGTTCGGCGGAATCGTGGTGTGGAACTGGGAATTGTCGCTCTTATACTTGCCCCGCACTTCCAGACCGATCACGGTGACTTCGCGGACCGCGCCCTGGTCCACATCGGACATGAACTGCGAGAAATTGACTTCTTTGTCTTTTTGGCTGTTACTGCCGGTGCGAACCACCTGCCAGAGCAGGAAAGCCGATACCAGAATCACGGCCCAGAACAGCACCGTCTTGAGTGTTGAATTCACCGAAAAACTCCTCGAAACCGGGCCCTTGCCCGTCTTGCCAAAACACCGCTACAGCAATTAGATGCCGCAGGCCGACGTTCGGACTTAAGGGATGCACACGCGTGTCTCATTCTAGACCTTTTCCAGCCCAAACGGGGAACGGCACGGAAGTGACAGAAGTCACGAGGCGAAATCGGGGAGTGGCCCCTCTGCCTTAGCCTGCTCGTCCACCACCCCAACATCGCTGCCCTTCCTTCACATATCCTTGCAAAGCAGGCGCGCGTTACTTAGCATCTGCTTACATTCGCACCTGGGCGCGCTCGTTTAGAAGGAGAATTCGTATGCCTCATCCCCTGGCGAGAATCTCGGCCCGCGGACTCGCCGCTCTGATCGTTCTCTGCTGCGCCCTGCCGTCCCTTGCCGATGACAAGAGTGCGACTGAGTACAGTGCCGCGAAGTACAAGGAGACTGGAACCGTTCTTTCCGTCACCTCCAAGCACGGCCACTTCTATCAGGTCGCGACCGACAGCCGCGTCTATTTGCTCATGTGCGTCAAGGTGAAGAGCATCCAGCTCGGTATGCCAGAGTGCAAGGTCGGGGACAAACCGATTGCCGTTGGTGATTCTGTCCATTTTCGTCTGGACAAAGACTGGGCCTACATGCCTCCGGCCTCCGGCGGCGACGAAGAAAAACTCCGTATCCTGACCACCGAGCTCAAAGACCTGCCGAAAGATCTTCCCGCGACCCCAGCCGGAAAGAACCTGAAGCCGGGCACAGAAAGCGGCGTCGTGATTGGGACTGGAGTGCACGTGCACGGACAGCACGGAGCCGGTTGGTCAACCACCCCTGCCTCGGCCCCAACCACGGCCAGCGTGGCGGGACCGGTGATGCCGACCGCGCCAGTCACAGCTGTTCCCGTTACCGGCGGGCCCCCCGTCGTTGTCGTGCCCACCGCACCAACCACGGGTGGAGTCGTGACCGGCATCCCTGTCACCGGTGGAGCTCCAGTGACGGCGATCCCGACCGCCCCTGTCACCGGAATCCCGGTTGCGGGCGCTCCCGCAGGCGGAACCGTCATGCTGGGAGGCAGCGCGCCGCAATGGGTTCACGTTTTACGAATTCAGACGGCGGCCAAGATTTATCAACTGGAGTGCTCGACAAAGCCGTGCGTCGTTGGGGTCAGGGAGATTCAGCTAGGAGACGCCATCGCAGTTCGCACGGAGAAAAACTCGGCCTACTTGATTTTTCCGCAGAACCTGAGTGAGGAACAGAAGTACAAGATTTTGAGTGTTACCCCGGTAGGGGCAGAATCGGATTCGAAGCCGAAATAGAAACAGGCCCAATATCTTGTGTCTCGGATGATGAAGTATGAAGTCAGACGAACAGCAAATTCTGTCAGACTATGCTCTTCTGGGCGATTCGAGCTGCCTGATTCTCCGCGCCAGACGAATCACGGCCAACCACAAAGCCACTAACAATCCTGCTGGAATCAGGTAGAAAACCCAGTTCGGCCAGGTTGGAGCGTCTCGAAACCAGATTTCCACCCCGTGTTGACGCAGCATTTCTAGCATTGCCGTCTGATTTGAGGGAGCGGTTACATTGAAGTCCGCACCCTTTGTGTCGGAGGCGCGGACCCAGTTGCAGGTGATTGTGACCTTACGGACTTGACCAGCTTCAATTCTCGCTAGGAATTCGGAGTAGCTAATCTCGGGCAGCTGTGGAGTAGATTTGCCTGTCCGAACAATTTGCACAGTCAGTAGCGCAATGAGGACCAGAACGATCCACGCGCTAACCTTCAGTGCCTTCTTCATGAGGACCCTTACACACGGTGCTCGTGGCTCGCAGCTCGAAGCCCGTAGCTTGGTTACCCCGTCGCCGCCAAGTACGGCAGATTCCGCCCCGTTTGCTCCGGACTTCCCAGCCCGTAGCCGCACAGAAACGCGTCATCCACGAGAAACCCGAAATAGTCCGGCTGCAGCGGCACTCGACGAGCGGCCTGCCGATCGAGGAGCGTCGCAAGCTTCACCGAAGCCGCCCCCCGCGCTCGCAGGTCGCTCATCAGGTATTCCGTCGTGACGCCAGAATGGACTAGCCCCTCCACCAGCAGTACGTGTTTGCCCTCGATCGCCAGTTCGTGGCTGAACTGAATTTCCAGCAGTGACGCCTCGCCGTGCTGGGTCTGCTTGTAACGCGGCTTAATAAAAGTGCAGATCACCGGCACGTCGAGCGCTCGCACCAGATCGCTCATGAAGATGAAGCTGTTTTCCAGGATGCCGAGGGCAATCACCGTCTCCCCGCGATAGTCGTCGGAGACCTGACGTCCCAGCTCGCGAATCCGCTTCTGAATCTGGTCAGCCGAGATGACCTGCCGCAGCGGCGATGGGGGCATGTTGGAGTGGCGCCTCCAGAACGAGGAATAGTAACAGCAGTAGGGCCTCGGTCGTAAGCGCTTAGCGGGGTTCCGGATTGAGTTCCGTGTCCCGGATCCACAGAACCTGCCCAGCATCGGCTCGGGGTCGAAACTCGCTCGGGACTGGAAACCCCCGTACCCAAACCAATCCAATTCCTTCGGCAACCGCCACCGGCCAGCGTTTCTTGTCCACTCCAGACAGATGCCGGTCCGACAGCAACTCCTTGACCTTCCGTTCTTCCCTGGTATGCGCCGGCCAGAAACGGTCGCCCGGCCGCCAATTGCGAATGAGTAGATTCATTGGAAGGCGCGCTGGATCGAGCCACTGTTCTCGCGAGGCATCCGGCAGTGTGACCGTATCGCTCCTCACTGCCTCGATGCGGATGCCGACCTCGGCAATCTCAACCTGCCCGGGAACGCTCAAGTGATATTCGTAATTTGCGGCCCCGCGCAAGTCGCCGCGTTCTAGGATGAGACCCAATTTCACCCGCCGAACCGTGGATCCGCCCGCCAACTCGAGCTGTCTGCCGAGAGGGGCCAATGCCAACTCGCGGATCTCCTCGATCAGACGAAACGTGATACTCAACTCTCCTGCGTTTTGCGCGAGCCAGTTACGGACCAGACGCCGTTGCGCCGCGGTAGGCAACTGCAGAAAAGGGGCCAGCCGGAGCGGGCCAGCCTCGGCGCAGATTTCCGCATGTGAACTTTCCCAGTGCTCTTCTTCCGCGCGCGCGATTTCCGCGAGATCGGCCAGATTATCCACGGCGCCAGCTCCAAAGCTCTCCGTGAGCAGCGGCAGCACCTGATGGCGCACCCGGTTGCGAAGAAACGCCAGGTCGCGATTGGACGAGTCTTCACGCCACGACTGGCCACGCTCGCGCAGGAACGCTTCGAGTTCCTGACGATGAAACTCCAGCAACGGCCTCAGCACCTCCCCCTGAGCGCGCTCTTCCGAGTCCAGGCGAAGCCGGGGATAGATCCCGGCAAGACCACGCACCCCAGTCCCCCGCAGAATACGGAGTAGAACAGTCTCAGCCTGGTCGTCCAGAGTGTGTGCGGTAACTATCGTCGAAACCTTGCCCTCCCTGAGCAGCTGGTGGAAGAAGTCGTATCGAAACTCGCGTGCCGTCGCCTCAACGCCCGCACCCCCGCTACTCTCCAGCGGCGCCTCACGAGCGTAAAGATCAAGGTTGTGATGCCGCGCCAGTTCCGTTACGAACTGCTCGTCCTCATCCGACTCCTGGCCGCGCAGCTTGTGATTCACATGTGCGACTGACAGCACAATCCCGAGTTCGGAACGCAGTTCCACCAACAGAAGCAGCAGCGCGACCGAATCCACTCCGCCAGAAACCGCGACGGCGACGCGATCCCCGGCCCGGATCAACTCTTTCTTGCGGATTGTCTGAAGAACTCTTTTCGCCAGTTCGTGCACCAAGGAATGGTAGCGCAGTTGCCAGGACTCGGTATCTGGTCGCCGCCGGCCGGCTGCGAACCACTGGCAACTGGTTCTGACTACTGCTATCCTTTGCCCAGTGGGGTTCCTCGCGTCGCCCAGACGCATTTGCGGAAACTATGCATCGCTGGATTGCCAGACTGCTCGTCATGGTCATGCTGGTCCCGGCTTTCGGGCCACTGGCGATGGCGCGCGTCTCCCCGTCCATGGGCCCGCATTGCCAGCGCCAGGCAGCCAAGCCCGCCATGCCGTGCCATCACGGCATGACCATGGCGCCCGAGCCGTCTTCTTCCGAGCCATCGTTCCGCGCCCTCGATTCCTGCTGCCAGAACCATGCCTGTTGCCGCGGAATCGCGACTCTCCGCTGGGCGAAGCCAGCCGGGCAACTTTCCGGACACGTCGAGCTAGGCGCTGAAACGGTATTCTTCCTGCCCGGCTTGCACGTTGTCCCGACTCTCCTCAGCAATCGCGATTCTGCCCGCGCTCCTCCTCGCGTCTGACTCTCTCCAACCAGGGGCAGCGAGACTGTGCCTCAGATGAGTCCGAACATTCCGTGCCGCGTGTGACAAACGCCGGCGCGGATCAAAACATTTTCTGCGAGGAAAAATGAAAAGCATCTTTCGCGGCCCCAGAGTCCCCGAACTCTGGTGTACCGCGGTCACTGCCTTCTTTGTAATCGCGACGGGCGTTCTGGCGGTTGCCTCCATCCTTGGCTCCGTCCGCGGGCTGATTCATGACCCGCAGCACCGTCCCGTCAGCGGCGCCACTGTTCGTCTGCACGCAACCAGTTCTGCCTTCGAGCAGACCGCCACCAGTAACGATGCCGGCGAATTCGTGTTTCAGAACATTCCCATCGGCGAGTACACGGTGGAGGTGCAGGCCCCCGGATTCCGGCAGGAAGAGCAGCAACTGACGCTGAGTTCCGCCCGCGATGTCCGCATGCACTACTCCCTGAAACTGGCCACTGCCGCGGAAAACGTCGAAGTCACCGACGTGCCCATGCTCGTCAATCCGTCTTCTTCGACCACCGCCACGTTGGTCAGTCGCGCTGACATCGCCCAAATCCCCGGCGCCGACCAGTCCAATTCCCTGGCCATGATCACCAGCACCGTCCCTAGCGCGTATCTGGTGCATGATCAGCTCCACATCCGCGGCGGACACCAGGTTTCCTGGATGCTCGACGGCATCCCGGTACCGAACACGAACATTGCCTCGAATGTGGGGCCCCAATTTAATCCTGAAGACGTGGACTATCTGGAAGTGCAGCGGGGCGGCTATACGGCCGAATATGGCGACCGCACCTACGGTGTGTTCAATGTCGTAACCCGGTCCGGGTTCGAGCGCAACCGCCAGGCGGAACTGGTCACCAGCTATGGCAGCTTCAACAACACCGACAACCAGATCAGCTTTGGCGATCACAGCGAGCGCCTCGCATACTACGGCAGCTTCTCCGGCTATCGCACTGATCTCGGACTCGAGACTCCGGTCACGCGCGTTGTGTTCGACCAGGCCGCAGGTCTGGCGGGTTTCGGATCCCTCATCTTTAACAAGGACGCCAACGATCAGCTTCGCCTCGTGACTTCGGTCCGTGGTGATCACTATCAGGTGCCCATCGATCCCGACGGTGACACCGCGTTGAAGCGCGACGTCGACGACGAGCGCGATGCCTTCGCCAACTTCTCCTGGGTCCACAGCATGGGAAACGGCATCTCAACCACGGTCTCGCCCTTCTACCACTTCAATCGCGCCCACTACACCGGCAATTACATTGGCGAGCCGGATCCTGACGTTCTGATCCCCAACACCGATCGCGGCTCGAACTACTTCGGTGGAGTCGCCTCGGTGGCGGTTGTCCGGGGCAAGCACAATGCCCGCACCGGTGTCCAGGTGTGGGGCGCGCATGACAACCAGTTCTTTGGCCTCACCGGCGGCGACGGCAGCGACGTCCTCAACGAACGCGACAGGGTGTGGGGCAGCGTGGAGACCGCGTTTCTCGAAGATCAATATCGCCCCACCAGTTGGCTGACGTTGAACGGCGGCGTGCGCCTTACCCACTTCGAGTCGTCGGTCAGCGAGAATGCAGCCGACCCCCGCATCGGCGCTGCCGTGCGCATTCCTAGGCTGGGATGGGTAGCCCGCGCCTTCTACGGCCGCTACTATCAGGCTCCGCCGCTACTCACCGTGTCCGGACCGATCATCGATCAGTGCAACCAGCAGGAAGAGCCCTGCACCTTCCTCCCGCTGCACGGCGAGCGCGACGAGCAGCGCGAGTTCGGCCTGGCGATCCCGCTCAGAGGCTGGACCTTCGATGTCTCCAACTTTCGCACCGGCGCCAGAAACTTCTTCGACCATGATGCCCTCGGCAACTCCAACATCTTCTTCCCCCTGACCCTGGAGCATGCCCGCATCCGCGGCTGGGAAGTCAGCGCCTCCTCGCCGCGTCTTGCCCGTCGCATTACCTGGCGGCTTGCCTATTCCCACCAGTACGCAGAGTGGAACGGCGACGTCACTGGAGGTCTGATCACAGGCGACGTTTGCGAAGATCCGCTCTGTTTCCTCGACCACGATCAGCGCGACACTCTGGTGACGGGATTCAACTCGATCCTGCCATGGCGAGCCTGGGCGGACTTCAGCGTCAACTACGGCTCCGGCTTCCTCGACGGCGAAGGCCCCCAGCACCTGCCGACCCACACCACGTACGACCTCGCCCTGGGCAAGTCTTTTGGTGAGAATTGGAGCGTTCGCGTGGCTGGGCTGAACCTCGGCAATCACCGCTATCTGCTCGATAACAGCAACACTTTTGGCGGCACCCACTTCGCCAATCCGCGTGAGATCAGCGTGCAGGTGAAGTTCAGGTTCAGGTACTAAGCCGAGGTCAGAGGTTAGAAGGTCAGATTGCAGAGGTAAACCCGCTCCGGGCTGTGAACCCTGAACTGCACAGGTCTCGCCGTTGTTAGCTCGCGGCTCGAAGCTCCTCACCTCTGCAATCTGACCTCTGCCCTCTGCAATCAAGTTTGACGCTCTTCCCACCGCGTCCGTATAATGCATATCGTCCACACCCACGAAATCTGGGTGGTCCCCACGCTTGAGGTTCGGCGTGAAGAGCCGGGCGGCGGCCGCGCGTTCGCCAAAGCCTTGATCGGCCCGGCTGTAGTCATGGGCAGAGCCCAGCGAGTCGACATCTCGAATTTCCGGAACCAATCCGAAGGAGTCCAAAGGATCCAATGACCAGCAAGGTTGTGAGAATTCTTGTGGCTGCCGTGTTCTGCCTGTCGCTGTTGGCGACGGCCCAGACCACTCCGGCTTCTAACGCTGCAATACCCAACGCCCCTTCATCCGCGTCCGCCACTCCCGCCGCCACGGGCACCAAGGTTGGCACGATCAACATTGAGTTGGCCGTCTCCGCCTGCAACGAAGGACAGCGCGACCTCGGTACTCTCAGCCAGAAGCTTGGCCCCAAACAGACTGAACTCAAGTCCTTGAGTGAAGAGATCGACGGCCTGAAGAAGCAGCTCAACACCCAGGGCGACAAGATGAACGAGGACGCCAAGACTACCCTCGTGAAGCAGATCGAATCCAGGCAGAAGGTTTTCGATCGCTCCGTGCAGGACGCGCGTGAGGAAGCCCAGAGCCAGCAAGGCGAAATCATGCAGCGCATCCTTCAGAAGATGGCGCCGGTCATCGTGAAGTACGCCACCGACAACGGTTTCGGCATGATCATCGACACGTCGCAACCCTGGCCCCAGGGTCCGGTGGTCTGGTACGGTCAGGCGGTCGACATCACCCAACCGGTGGTCGAAGCGTACAACGTCAAGTCAGGTGTCCCCGCGCCACCCCCGGCTTCTCCAGGCGCCAGCAAGCCGACAACCGGAGCAGCCAAGGCCCCGGCAACCCCAGCGGCCAAACCGCCTGCCTCTGCCACGACGCCGAAGCAATAGCGACACCGCCAACGCCAGTTTTGTTCCCAAGGCCGCGTGAAAACGCGGCCTTTCTCTTTGTCTGTGCTGCGACCGCCGCCCTCGCCCGTCCCGGAGCAAATCCGCTTCCGCAGGTGTCTCTACAGGTAGCGGGCCCGTCCGGAGGACATCATGTTCAGCACACTCGAAAGCAACTGGGACCAGTCCGCCCGCCGTGGGTGGTCAACGCTCGCCTCGTTTGGATTTCAGGCAATGGCCCTGAGCCTGTTGCTGATGATTCCGTATTTCTGGATTCAGGGCCCGCCGCACGTGACTTGGTTACAGCCTGTAACCATGCCCGTGTCACAACCCACGCCAACTCCACCTGATCTCGAGACATCGCACCGGCGCTATTCGGCGCGAACGATCAGCAACATTCTCAATGATCGCCTCATCGCCCCACGTTACATTCCCACGACGACCACGCCGATCGACGATCGTGAGATGGGTCCGCCTGCGCCTTTTGTGCCAGGCATCGATTTCGGGCCCGCGGGGAAAAACAGCGTTCCCTACACCATCGGCGCCAACATCCCAGTCATTGTTCCGAAGCCTCCCGCTCCCAACCATCCCATCAAGGTCTCGCGCTTGTCCGAAGCCAATGTGGTTTACCGCGTGCAGCCGGTCTATCCGTCGATCGCGCGAGCAGCGGGCATCCAGGGCGCGGTCGTGCTGCGAGCCATCATCAGCAAGAACGGTGTGATCGAACACCTGACGGCGGTCAGCGGCCACCCTATGCTCATCAAGGCTGCCGCCGACGCGGTTCAACAATGGCGCTACCGCCCCTACCTGCTGAACGATGAGCCTATTGAGATCGACACGGAAATCACCGTGAACTTCGTGTTGTCGAGGTAGCAGGAGTGAGGCAATCGGTCCTTCGTGGATGGATGGGAGTCTTCATCGGCTGCGAGCGGTCCCCGTCTGGATCGCTCGTGGCCGTTGCTCGTCGCTAATAGGTCATGCTCGTAGTTTCACCTCTGCAATCTGACCTCTCACCTCTCCCCTCGCTATAATCGCCAGAGTGAACGCCCCAAGCCTCGATCCCAAAGGAGCCAGCAAAAGCCCAAGCTGGGCGGAAGTCTCGCTCGACGCGTTACGCCACAACTTCCGCACGGTAAAGCAACTTGTCGGTGATCGCGTCAGCATTTGCGCTGTCGTCAAAGCCGATGCCTACGGCCACGGAGCCGCTGCCTGCGCCCAGGCTCTCGAAGCCGAAGGCGCACCCTGGTTCGGCGTAACCGGCACGGAAGAAGCGATGGCACTGCGCCGCGCTGGCATCAATGCGCGTCTTCTTCTCATGACTGGCATCTGGAAAGGCGAAGAAGACGAAGTCGTCGCCCATGCCCTGACCCCGGTCGTGTGGGAACCATGGCATGTCGAACGGCTCGACAAGGCCGCTCAAAAGCGCGAGACCGTGCTCCCAGTCCATCTCAAGATTGACACCGGGATGACTCGCCTGGGAGCGTCGAAGGAAGCCCTTCCGGGTTTGTGCGAAGCCCTCGCCGCCAGTCAACACCTTCAACTGGAAGGTGTCAGCACGCACTTCGCGTCGGTTCGTGATCCGGAGAAGACTCGCAATCAGGCCGCGTTGTTCGAAGAGGGCCTGGCCCTTCTAAACGCGAATGGACTTTATCCGACTCTAGTTCACATGGCGAATTCGGCGGCCACTCTGGCCCGCTCCGAAACCTGGAAGACGATGGTGCGGCCCGGCATCGCGCTCTACGGGTATTCGCGCTCGCCCTCTCCTGAGACCGCGCACGGTGCTGCCGCCCCGCTGCTGCGCCCCGTACTTTCATGGAAGACGCGCGTGATCACGGTGAAAGATGTACCCGCCGGGCAAGCCATCGGCTACGGTGGCACCTTCATCACCCAGGAGCGCAGCCGCATCGCTGTCCTCCCAGTCGGTTACGCCGACGGCTTCCACCGCCTCCTCTCCAATCGCGGACGCGTCATTATCCGCGGCGAGTACGCTCCGGTAGCTGGGCGCGTCTCAATGGATTTGACGACAGTGGACGTCACCCAGATCCCCGGCATAGAGATCGGCGATGAAGTCATCCTCATCGGCCGCACCAACGGCAAGAACGTCGACGCCCGCGAGCACGCCCGCATCTGCGAGACCATCCCTTACGAGATCACCTGCAGCATTTCGAAGAGAGTGCCGAGAATCTATATCGGCGCCTAGCCGCCGACCTCCTCACAGAATTGTCATCCCGAGGAGCGGCAGCGACGAGGGATCTGCTGTCTTAGCGTCCGCCCGTGCCGCCTCGCGTGAGCGAAAGTTGGAATCTTGTCCGACTCCTGCCCTACCTCTCGTGCAGCGGGAACGACCCGGCATAGGCCGAACGCTCATCCACTGGCTATTAGCCACCACCCATTGGCTGCTCCACCGCGCCATTCGATTCGCAATTTTCGCCAATCGCGCATCACTCGTGTATTTTTGAAAGAAACCATGCCATCGCGCTACGCCCAATGGATGTACGACTGGGAGACCCGGCTCACGTCGGTCGATAACAACCGCGTCGTCCGCCCGCTGGAGTGGGGTGAAGAGTTCACTCAGCATTGGCCCGGACGCAATGGCGGCCCCGCCGGCCGCTCGTCTCGTGAACTCCTCGATTACTTCGCCCGCTTTAACGACCACATCATTCAGTCGAGCGATGATTTCTACGCCTATCGCACCCCCACCGATTTCCGCCTCGAACGCCGCGAAGTCCAGGTCCACAGCACGCGCGAAGTCCCCGACCCGCGCCTGGAAGCGAAAGTGCGAGGAATCCATGCAGAATTCCTGCGCTTCACCTCGCCTGTTCAGTCGCTGTTTCCGGAAAACAATCTCGCCAACGCCCGCTGGTTCCCGGCTCGTGGACGCCGCGCCGTCGTCCTGCTGCCGCACTGGAACTCCGACGCCATTTCCTACAACAGCCTGTGTCGCGTGATGAACTGGATGGGCATCGCCGTCCTGCGCCTGAGCATGCCGCACCACGACATCCGCCGCCCCGCCGAAATTCATCGCGCCGACTACGCCGTCTCCGCCAACATTGGCCGTACCATGGACGCCGCCCGCCAGGGCGTCATCGACGCTCGCTGCTGCCTCGACTGGCTGGAATCCCAAGGCTACAACCGTCTCGGCATAGTGGGCACGAGTTTGGGATCGTGCTATGCCTTCATCGCCGCCGCCCACGACCCCCGCATCCGCGTGGCCGCATTCAACCACGCCTCAACCTATTACGCCGACGTAGTCTGGCACGGCCAATCCACGCGCCACATCCGCGAAGGCCTCGAGCCTTCGATTCAGCTCGACGACCTCCGCCGCGTTTGGCGCGCCATCAGCCCCATGGTCTATTTCGACAAGTTCGCACGCTGGGCAAGAAAGTCGCTCATCATCTACGCCTGCTACGACATGACGTTTCTTCCGGAGTTTTCCGAGCAGATCGTCGCCGAATTCGCCCGCCACAACCTCGACCACAAAGTCGTGGTCCTACCCTGCGGCCACTACACCATGGGCGAGACACCCTTCAAATACATGGACGGTTGGCAGCTAGCGAGTTTTCTACGCACAGCTTTCGACTAGCTCCAGGTATGCACCGGTAACGCAGCCGGGCCCGGCTCATCGCAAGCAGCGCGATGAGTGGGGCCGCTTTCAAGAAGAATCACCAGTCGAGAATCAGCGATGGAACCCTCCGCCGTGAAATCCGCCACCATGGAACCCACCCATGCTGGTGGTGGCGCCCATTCCTCCGCCAAATCTACCGGCGCTGAATGCGCCGAACCCGCGCGCTGGACCTGCCATTCTCGGGCCGGAATGAAAACCGCCTCCCGCCGAACCGGGTCCACGATAGAGCCCGTGCGCATAATCTCGGCCTCCGATGTAGTGCGAACCCGGCCCCCACGTGCGTGCGTCCGCGCTAAAGTGATGGCGAAACGGCACTCCCCCGCGGAGCCCGTACCCGAACCCATAGAACGGCGCGCGGCTTACAAACCACGGCGAGTAGAATCCCCAGCCGAATGGGCTATAGAAGATCCCATCTGCCGGGATAAACGTGTAGGCGCTGAACCACGGATCCCAATACCAGCCGGCGCCCCACCACCCAGGTCCCCACGGACCCCATCCATCCGCGACGTAGATGCTGGCCGCGTTGACGTTGGCTTCGGCGAGATACGCGGAACGCAGACTGCTCCAGCGGTACAGGCCGGACTCTTCATACTCCTTTTTGTTGAACTTGCGAACTTTGAGCGGACTGTCTCCGGCCAATACCACTTCGCGTCCGCCCTTCACTGTCGCGTGGTATCCGCTGTCTTCGACAGCCGCCTTGCCGTCAAACACCCGCAGCCTTTCCCGATTCTGGTTAAAGTCGTATAGGCCGGTCTTGAGCAGGCGTGTCGTCGTGCCGTCTTCGGTGACGAGAATGTCGTTTTCTGGATGGATCTCGGCCACTTCGATCATGGCATGGCCCCTGTCGACGCCGACTTCCGTGTCGGTCAGGCTGGGCGAGATCATTTTGACCGAGCTGTGATCGCCAATGCGCAGAAACACGCCGGGGGTCAGCAACACTTCGGCCTTGCCTTGCTCGGTCACCAGCGATTGGCCGGGCTTCAGCTCCGTCGAGCCAACCGACTTCGAATCGAGTGTCTCGCCGCCAATCGAGGCATTTCCTTCCACATAATTGAGAGTTCCTGGCAGCGCTGAATTTGCGCTCGTTGCCATAGCCCACGCGGGCGCACATAGAACCGCAGTCAGGAAGAAGCTCACGAACCACTTCCACCTGGGTTTCATATCCCCACACCTCCCAGTTAAGTTGGATGCGGTGTGGCGTTGCGCGATTCGACAGTCGCAGGATTGTCGCTAGTGGTTTTCGACTAGCCGCAAACGTGGACGGCCATCATGCCGACGCGAAATATCTGCGTAGGTCTACCCACGGTGAAGACAACCGCCCCCGGCTGTCCAGCGGCCCGGCTTTATCGAGCCGCTATTTCAGGAGCCCCGGCCCCGCTGTGCCGAACCCGTTTCTTCGGCACGCCCTTCGTGTGGCACTCAACACAGGTCACCGTGTGCACATTGTGCTTGCTCTTCGTTGATTTGAACGTCGTATCCATCGTCTCGACATCCAGCCCGCAATTCGAAAGCTGCGGATGGCAATTCGCGCACGACGCCCGCGTCGTCTGCCCATGCTGATCGTGGCACGCCAGGCAACTCAATCCTTCATGCACTCCGAGTGTCGTTCGATCGTCCCCCGACCCAGCCTGCCCCCCAGCCAGCGGCGCATGGCACTGATAGCACAACGCCTGTCTCTGATCCGGGCTGATGCGAATGGCACGATCTCCCGCATACATCTGCGGCAGAGGCAATCGCCCAACGGGAATGTAATCCATCTCGCGCCGGTCAAACAGTGCCAGTGACGGCCGGAACAACTCCTGCTTCGGCCCAGGATTCTCCGGTTTCACCGCAGCGCGCTCCAGCGGCGTTCCATGCCGGTGCATCTGGTGACACGTCACGCACGGAATTACTGGCTTTTCCGCGAGCTTCGAATCGATCAAGCTCCATGGCCCCTGCGTATCCATCGGCGTAACTAGATTGCGGATGCTGCCCTCGAAGTGCATGCCATGGCAACGCAGGCAGTCATCCATCAATCGCCGCTGCCGGTTGTGATCCTTATCGAGAAAAATTCGCTGGTAAGTCGCGCTGTGTGAACTCGCCGCCCACGCCGCATACTCCGCGCGATGGCACTTTGCGCAGCGCTCGCCGATTTTGAAAACCTCGTCGCTCTTGATCCGCACCTGTTCCGGCACCTTGCCGCGCAGGTGCACCAGCAGTTGGCTGATGTTTCGCAGATGAAAGCCCGCATCCAGCGTGAATACGTCGCCATGACATTCCGCGCACGCCACATTGCGATGCGCGGATTCATGCCAATCGCGATACGGCTGCCAGATCTCATGACACCGCGCGCACGACCGCCCGCCCGAATAGTTGTAGTAGAGACTCGCGCCTGGCAGCAGGAGGATCGCGAACACTACAACGGCCGCCGGCACCACAACCCGCAGCCGAAAGAATCGTCGCCCCGGAAGCATGCCGATTTTCCGCCGTGGATCAAGAACGCCCATGCGTGCCTCTCCACGTGTTCACCAGGTTCGCCGACGCGTAATACGCAATCGCCATGATCGTCAGCACCGGATTGAACCCGCCGTTCGTCACATGCACGCTGCCGTCAATCACGTACAGGTTGTCCACGTCGTGAACGCGGCAGTAACGGTCGACGACTGACGTCTTCGGATCGTTCCCCATGCGGCACGTGCCCGCCTGGTGCTGTCCGCCGCTCAGCGCGTCGCGCGACACCCAGTCAAACGCGACCGTTCGTTCCGCTCCCGCTTCTTTCAGCCACGCCTCCGCCTTCGAAGCCAGAAACTTCGCGCCCACTACGTCATTTTCATGCCGATGCCCCGACAGCCGCGCCACTGGAATCCCCCAGTGATCCTTCACCTTCGGGTCCACTTCGACGCGAGCCTCGAACACCGGCATCTCCTGCACCGGCCCCATGATGTAAATGCTCCGGCGGTAGTACTGGCGCATGAACTCCTTGTGCGCCGCGCCCCAGCGTGGAACTCCCGTAGCGCGCATGCCAGCGAACTGGTACGGCAGCCGGATGAACTCATTCGCCAGCAGCCCGCCACCGACGAACCCCGGATTCCCGTGGTTGTAATCGCAGATCGCGATGGAAGCTCCCGGCCCAAGGTCATCGTAGGTATCGTGACCAAACAGCCCGACAGCCCCGGTATACGCGTGCCCCTGTAAGTTTCTTCCCACCCAGTCGTAGCGGTTGCCAAGCCCATTAGGGAAAAGACGGCTCTTCGAGTTCAGGAGCAACCGCGCCGACTCGACGGCCGAACATGAAACCACGACCATATCCGCGCTCTGCTCTTGCAGCCGCCCGTTACCGTCGAAATAAGCGACTCCCGTGGCGCGCCCCTGCCCGTCGGTCAGCACTTCCTTCGCGATGCAGTCCAGCCGCAGTTCGCAGTTGCCGGTCTTGAGCGCCGTAGGGATGACGGTATTCTGCGTGCCGTTCTTGGCGTCCACTTCGCAGGAGAACCCGCAACACCAGCGGCACCGCATGCACGCCGCGCGTCCGTTATAAGGAACCGAATTCCGCAGCATCGGAATATCGAACGGGTGCAGCCCCAGCCGCTCTGCCGCCGGCTTCAGCAGCTGGTGTTCGCGGTTGGGCGGAAGCGGCGGCATCGGCAATGCACGCTTCCGCCCGGCGCGAAACACATTGTTGGAGTCGTCGCCCGAGACCCCAATCTCCCATTCCGCTTTTTCGTAGAAACGCTCCAGATCGCCGTAATGGATCGGCCAGTCCTCCAGTGTGCTGCCCTCGACCAAGCCATACGTGGAACGCATGCGGAAATCTTTTTCCAGGAACCGCCAAGCCATCGCGCCGTAACTGAGCGTTCCACCGCCGACACAAGCCGCGTTGTTGCTGTAGGTGTACTCGTTCGATCGGGAGAGATGTTCCTGCCCGCGCGCATCGACAAACACCCGCGGATTGCGTTCTTCATCCGGCCCGAACGAATTCCCCAGCACGCACGTGCGCTGGTTGCGCAGATCATCTTTGCGATCGTCGAACGGCGTATACCACTTGCCGCGTTCTAACAGGACAACACTCAGGCCGGCCACGGCCAGTTCTTTGGCAACGACGCCACCGCCCGCGCCCCCACCGACCACAACCGCATTGACGTGCTTAAGAGCCATACGAGCGAATGTCACAACTTGGTGAGGTCATATTTCAATCGTCCGCGTATCGGCGGATAAGGCAGCCCCAGCATCTTCCAACTCGCGCCGTCCCGGTTCCCTCCGTGCCGCGGATCGCCATAAAAACCCTGCATCGTGTGCTCGATAACCACCCCGAAGAAGTCCGCCGACGACATTGGTCCGAACTCGCCCTCGACCTCCCCGGCCTCGAGACGATGCATAACCTCAATCTGCCGCGGCGCATCGAGATCGGCAAAGCTAGCCGGATACCGCCGCCGGCAACTCGCTTCAATCGTGTCAATCCCCTTTCGATATGTTTCCCTGAACCGCCCCAGCGGACCGCACAACTGCCGGTCAATGTAGTTCACCACTCCGGCCCACGCCGCCCCCGGATCCTGGTCCGCCGGAATGATCTGCTCGCACATCGCCGCCAGCGTGCGCGCCTCATCCAATGTGAAGAACCGCCACGGGGTCCCATTCCGTCCGCAGCCAAACCCCGCCGCAGCCGCCGCAGCCACCGCAGTCTGCAGAAAGACACGCCGGTCGAATTTCGATCCCGCCGCCACGATTGTTTTGTACGTGGGAATCCCGCGATCCTCAGTGACGGGAGTCACGTACGTCTGCGTCACAGAACAGAATTGCTCCGAACTCCGCGCCTCGCGCTACAATCTCCGGATTCAAGAAAGGCAGGTCGCCCTCATGCCCGAGGTCATCCGCTCCCCCAAGCCGTATGACGTCTGCGTAGTCGGCTCCGGCGCCGGCGGAGGCATGGCCGCCAAGGTCCTCACCGAGGGCGGCCTGAACGTCGTGCTGCTCGAAGCCGGCCCGCCCCTCAATCCCGACAAGGACTACAAAGAGCACGTCTGGCCCTACCAACTCCCGCACCGAGGCGCCGGCATCGGTGGCAACGCTCTTAAGCCAGGCAACAATTTGGAAGATGAGTTCCTCGCCCCCAACGGCGCCTGGACCATCGAAGGCGAGCCCTACACCGTCGCCCCCGATTCCAAGTTCCGGTGGTTCCGTTCCCGCATCGTTGGCGGACGCACCAACCACTGGGGCCGCATCGCCCTCCGCTTCGCGCCCGTCGATTTCCGCTCCAAAACTCGCGACGGCCTCGGCGAAGACTGGCCCATCTCCTACGACGACCTCTCTCCTTACTACGACAAGGTCGAAAGCTACATCGGCGTCTTCGGAACCAAAGAAAATATCCCCAGCGCCCCCGACGGCATTTTTCAGCCGCCGCCCCAGCCTCGCTGCAGTGAAGTCATCCTCAAACGTGCCTGCGACAAAGTCGGCATTCCCTGCATTCCGTCGCGCATGGCGATTCTCACCAAGCCGCTCAACGGCCGCCCCGCCTGCCACTACTGCGGACAATGCGGACGTGGCTGCCGTGTCGCTTCCAACTTCAGTTCCAGCCAGGTCCTGATCCCGCCGGCCCAGCAGACCGGACGCCTTACGCTCATCACCGGTGCCATGGCACGCGAAGTCCTGCTCGGCAAGAACGGCAAAGCCGAAGGCGTCTCCTACATCGACAAAGCCACGCACACAGAAAAGCGCGTCCATGCCAAGGCTGTAGTCGTCGCGGCCAGCGCCTGCGAATCCACGCGCCTTTTGCTCAATTCGAAGTCCTCACTCTTTCCGCAAGGCCTTGCCAATTCCTCCGGCGCGCTCGGTCGCAACCTCATGGACTCCGTTGGCAGCGACGGCTACGGCTACTTCCCGCAGATGGAGAAAATCCCGCCCCACAACCACGACGGCGTTGGCGGCATGCACGTCTACGTGCCCTGGTGGAAGTACGACCGCAAGAACGATTTCCCGCGCGGCTATCACATCGAAATGGGCGGCGGCCGCGACATGCCCGGTGTCGGAATGTTCTACGACCTCTGCGACGACCTCGAAGGCTACGGCCCCGGCCTGAAGCAAACGCTCCGCAAGCACTACGGCTGCTATATGGGATTTTCCGGACGCGGCGAGATGATTCCCAACTCCGGCAGCTTCTGCGACATTGATCCCGACGTCGTCGACCAGTGGGGCATTCCCGTCCTGCGTTTCCACTTCAAGTGGACCGACTACGAAATCAAGCAGGCGCGCGACATGCAGCAAACTTTCCGCGCCATCACCGAAGGCGCCGGTGGAACCTACATGACCACCTTCCGTCCCAGCGACAGCCCCTACGGCATCGCCGATGGCGGCGTCATCATCCACGAAGTCGGCACCGCGCGCATGGGCGCTGATCCCACAACGTCGGTTCTGAACGGATACTGCCAGGCTCACGACGTGAAGAACTTGTTCGTCGTAGACGGCGCCAGCCTCGTCACCAATCCCGACAAGAATCCAACACTGACGATCCTGGCGTTATCCTGGCGCGCCTCTGAGCACTTGCTCGAAGAAGCGCGCAAGGGGAACCTGTAGCTGGCGCAGCAGGAACTGGGCATCGGCTTAGCCGTCCGATTGCTGCTTTCAGTTTTGGCGAAGTTGCCCGAAGACGGATGAGCTGAGTTCTACTTTTCGTCGCTCACCGGGGTCCACTGTGCGGACGCTACCTTCCACTTGCCTGCGTTCCGCACAAACACTACGGTTGTTCCGTCCTTCGAGTTCCCGTCCGGCGCCTTGGTGGCCAGGATCCCGGTCAGGATGGCCGTGTCCCCGAACCGCCGGACCGACACACCGCTCAACGTGCGTTCCGTCTTGGGGTGCCCCTCGGCCTTCTCACTGCTCCTCGCTTTCGTCTTCGTCCAGATGGACCCTGTCGGCATCACCAGGACGAGCTTGTCCATCTCCATTTGGTCCATGGTGGCGCCATCACCGCTGTCAAACGCGTGGAACCATTTAGCGTGCAGGCCCTCCAACTCCGACTGAAGGTTGGCCTCCGTGCTCTGAGACATGAGAGCTGCCGAGCAGAGCAGAATCACCAGCAACACCATCGCTGATCGCATAAGTGGACTCCTTCCTTATCCTTGCGGATGCGACGTAGGACGGTACTCCAAAACCGTTTTCCGGTCCAGCGGCAAAGTCAATCCTTGCCCAGCCTCAACGTCCCCCCATGCCTTAGCCTGGACCCGCTAGCCTTGCGCTTGAATCAAAATCGGTTCCGGGATTTAATGACACTTGCCATTCGCCTTGTCCGCAGAGGCGGTGAAGGTACGTGAAGGCCTCGAATGGAAGCGCAATAGAGGGAAATCGAGCCCGCAGGGGCTTTAGCCGCAGCGGTAGGGAGTTAGCGCAACCGGGCGTCAAACAAGGAAGGCTGGCACAGCCAACACTCGAGCCGCGAAGCGGCGTAAGACCACAGCCCACGGCGCAAGCCGTGGGTTAGAGCGAGTGAGGATCCAGCCCCGAAGGGGCGAAAGAAGAGATGGTCTCACAATCCATGCAGCCGCTATCACGACGCCCCAGTCCCGGAGAGACGA
>Ga0335082_10000179_pt1 | contig 63969 bp, 46 predicted proteins | sample Lox_Sample_41_FD_206718 | JGI IMG/M metagenome (GOLD analysis project Ga0335082, IMG submission 206718) | Soil microbial communities from Loxahatchee National Wildlife Refuge, Florida, United States - Lox_Sample_4.1 | ecosystem: Environmental > Terrestrial > Soil > Wetlands | place: USA... | reverse complement strand
CGCCACTCGCCTCGGCTTGCCGCAACTCGGCGACGCTCTGTCTACCCTGCACCTTCTGGCGGCGACGCTCGATCCGCCGGATGCAATCTTGCGCCACTTGCAACCGGTCGCCAGCCGCGATCGCGCCCTCGCCCAAGAGACCGGCCGTCACGCGTGCGGCCACCTCGGCGGGCAACTGATGGATCACGGATTGACTGCTGTGCTCCCGCTCCCAAGCCACCAACAGTGCCCGCCCAGCCTGCACCAGCGCCTGGCTGGCCAGGGCATCCAACACCCCACGGTGCTGTACGAGGAGGGCAACATCGCGATCGAGTGCCATCGCCTCGATCAGGGTCGCCTCTTCGGGACGAAGAACTTCACGCGGCGGCGGTGCCGGCGCGCCAGCGGCCGGCCTCGGCGAGGACGTCGGTGCGGCGCGACGGGCGCGGAGAATGGCCTCATCGATACCCAGACGTTGTGCCACCTTCTTGGCGAGCAAATCAAACTGAAACGGATCGCGAATCCGCGCGATCACTTGTCCGATCTGCTCCGCCGCGTGGGCGCGCGCCGGCAGCGATGCGTCCGGGCCCGGCGCCATACGTTCGATGAAGAAGTCTGCCAGCGGCACGGCCCGCTGGAGTAAGCTCAACGTCGCGGCGGCACCGTGCGTACGCACATACGTATCCGGATCGAATCCATCCGGCAGGAATGCACCCAGCCCCCAGACGTCGGCGTCAGCGCAGACGCCAAAGGCACGCACTGCGGCGGCCTGGCCGGCACGGTCCCCATCGAAGAAGGCGACCACCTCCGGAGCAAAGCGCCGCGCCAGCCGCAGCTGCAGTTGGGTCAGCGCCGTGCCCAGGCTGGCCACGGCATAGCCGATGCCGGCTTCGACGAGTGCCAGCGCATCGAGGTAGCCCTCGACGATGACAACGCGCTCGGCGTCGCGGATCGCGTCGCGTGCTTCGAAGAGGCCGTACAAGACTTGTCCCTTGTGGAAGAGCGTCGACTCCGGAGAGTTGAGATACTTCGGGTGATTCGTGCCGAGCGTGCGACCGCCGAATCCCAGAATGCGTCCGCTCCCGTCACGGATGGGGAAGGTTACCCGCGCCCAGAACCGGTCGTACGCACTGCCGTCGTCGCGGCGTCCAATCAGCCCCAGCTCGATTGCTTGCTGCGACGCCGAACGGTTGCCGGTCAATGTCCGGGCCAGGCCACCACCTCCGGGCGGACAAAAGCCGAGGCCGTAGCGCTCGATGGTTGCCGGGCTGACGCCGCGCTTGGCGAGATACTGACACGCTGCGGCGCCGGCCGGACCGTGCAAAGCCTCGCGGAAATAGCGCTGTGCCGCGTCGTTCAACGCAATCAACTCGTGACGCCGGTTACTGTCGGGGGTGCTCTCGCCACGCGCCGGCAGCGTCACACCAGCGCGCCGAGCCAGGAGCTCGACGGCCTCGGGAAACTCGATCCGATCGGCGCGCATGACGAAGTTGAACACGGTTCCTCCCGCACCACACCCGAAGCAGTGGAACAGCCCGCGCTCTTCGCTGACGGTGAACGATGGAGTCTTCTCGGCGTGGAAGGGACACAAGCCAAGATGGTTGCGCCCAGCCTTCTTGAGGCTCACGTAGCCGGACACCACCTCGACGATGCTCACCCGCTCGCGAATCGCCTGGAGAGTCTCGTCGGGAATGCGTCCAGCCATGTGCAGCCTACGTTTGGCTCGGCGCGCCCGGCTGGCCAGCGGCCTGCACCCCGAGCCGCACCACGTTGCCGGCCGAGGTCACCAGCGAGCGCCCGATCGACGAATCCATGATCTGTCCATCGAGTTGCGGAATGAACGGAAACAGGTGCGCAAACAACAGCACGAAGGCCAACACCACCGCCGCCTTGGTGACACCAAACACCGCGCCGGCGATTCGATTGATGCGCGGCACCAGCGCGCCGGCAAGCCGATCCAGGAACACGCCCACGAGAGTCAGCACCGCATTGACGACGACGAAGATGGCAACGAACGCGACACCCGCTTCGACACTCGGCGGCAGCTTCCCGTAACGCTGCAGGATCGTCGTCGCCGCCTCGGTCCCACTCATGGCGGCCGCCAAGCCACCGAGCAACGCCAGCAAGCCGCAACACTCGCGAAAAAACCCGCGCCAGTAACCGCGGAGAGCGCAGAGCACGAGCACCAGGGAGAGAACCAGGTCAATGGTGTGCATCGCGACCTCGACCTGGTTCTCCGCCACGTGCCATGCTCGAATCAGTATCCACTGCGGGCCACCCGACGCAAGAACCGCTTCTTGGCAGCCAGCGCCTTTTTCTTCCGCCGCACACTGGGCTTTTCATAGTGCTCACGCTTGCGCAATTCCGCCAGAATGCCGGCCTTCTCGCACTGCTTCTTGAAACGCCGAATGGCGCTTTCAATAGGTTCGTTCTCCTTGACTCGAACCCCTGCCATGCATCACTCACCCCCTCCCGATCTGGGAATGAACGCGCACCACAATCTCTGCTGAGCCGTCGGATTTTGGGGCGTCAAAACTCTGCTACTTTGAGGGCTTTTGCCGCGGGTGTCAAGCCGTGGGTTTCGGCATGTCGGAACGGGTTCAGAGGGCGGTCGCGTCGCTGGCAACGGTTGCGAAGCGGTCCGGGAAGTCACTGATGATGCCGCCGACGCCAAGGTCAATCAGATGCCGCATGGCATCGGGCTCGTTCACCGTCCACACAATCACATCCAGCTCCTTCTCTGCCGCGGTGCGCACCGTATCGGCAGACACCAGCATCCAGTACGGGTGGATCGACGTCGCTCGCAACTCGCCGGCCCACCGCCAGGCGTCGCTGAAATCCGTGTGCTGCCACAACAGGCCCAGGCGAGCGTGCGCGGCGTACACCCGTACCGCCTGCAGCGCCTCAGGCTCGAAACAGGAGATCACCGTCGAGTCGAACGCCCCCCGTGCCCGCAAGGCCGCCGCCAGTCGCGGCACGAGCACGGGCCAATCCGCCGCGGGCGCCTTGATCTCGACGTTGAGTCGCGCTCGACCGATTACCAGCGCCAAGACGTCGTCCAAGCTCAGCACCGGCTCGCCGACGAAAGTCGGACCAAACCAGCTTCCGGCGTCGAGTCGCTTCAGATCCACCAGGTCGTGGGCTCGCACCAGACCCTGCCCGCTCGTCGTCCGCTCCAGCTCGAGGTCATGCATCACCACGAGCTCGTCATCTCGACTGAGCTGCACGTCGAGCTCGATCATGTCGACGCCAAGCGCCAGAGCGCGCTGGAACGCCGAACGGGTGTGTTCCGGCGCCAGACCTGACGCACCCCGATGGGCGATACGCAGCCAGCGTGCGGCCATGGCCCCTTCAGATAGGGAAGGCCATCTCCCGGGTCAAGCCGGCGGCTGCACCGCGCCGCGAGGCTGCGTTGCGGCAGGTGCGTCTGCTGTGTCACAAGGGGGACGTGACGAAGGTGTGGATCGAGGTCAGTCTGCACGTACCGCACGCACTGAGCGAAGTCGTCGGTGCCTTCCTCATGGACAACGGCTCCGCGGGCCTGCAGACCGAAGAGCACGCCGATCGCACGCAGCTAACGGCATACTTCGAAGCGGCGCCGCCGATCGACTCGCTGCAGCGCTTCTGCGCCAGTGTGGGGTGTGCGCTGGGGGACGGCGACGTACTTATGCGCCGCGTGGCGGAAGAGAACTGGGCCGAAAATTGGAAGCTGCACTTCCAACCGCACCCCGTCGGCGAGCGACTCTGGCTCTGTCCCTCCTGGGACGCACACGCTCCTCCGGATCGCATCGCCATCGTCATCGATCCCGGTATGGCCTTTGGCACCGGGCAGCATGCCACCACGCGCGGCTGCCTCATCCTTCTGGAACGGGTTGTTCTCACTGCGTCGGTTGGGCGCGCGCTGGATCTTGGAACCGGGTCGGGTGTCCTGGCTATCGCCATGGCGAAGCTCGGCGTGCCGGAGGTCTGGGCGATCGACAACGATCCGAACGCCTGCGCGGTTGCCGTGGCGAACAGCCGGTTCAATACGGTTGACGCGCGCGTCCATGTCGGTACCGATCTGGCTGAGGTGCCCCGGTCGGTCGATCTGATCGTCGCCAACTTGTTTACCAATCTGCTCGAGGAATTAGCGCCGCAGCTGGCAGGGATCATTCGAGACGGCGGAAGCGTGATCTGCTCCGGCTTCCTGGGCGAGGACGAACATCGAGTGCACGCCGCCTTCCACGCCTGTGGCTTCGAGGTCGCCGATCGCTACGAGGAAGGCTCCTGGATCACGCTGGCGATCCATCGAGGCGTCCAGTGAGCACGCCGCGCTTTCTGGTCGATTCGGAGAGCCTGGCGCACGCAACTGCCGTGCTCAGCGGAGCGGAGTTGCATCACCTGCGGGTGCGCCGCTTGCGTCCCGGCAACGAGCTGATCCTTTCGGATGGTGGTGGGCATGCTCGCCGCGGCATCCTCGTGGCGCTGGATCATCGCCAGGCGCTGGTCCGTTTCCTCAGCACGGCGGCGACGGTGCAGGGACCCGCACTGCACTTGGTGCTTGCGCAGGCCATGCTCAAGGGCGACTTGTCGGACCTGGTGATCGAAAAGGCGACTGAGTTGGGCGTCAGCGGCATCGTGTTTTTCGCGTCCGAGCGGGCCATCGCCAGGGGTTGCAGCGACCGGCGTGCTCGCTGGTTGCGGGTTGCGCGTAGCGCCGCGAAGCAGAGTCAGCGTAACACGATCCCGGAGGTTTCGGGGCCCCTCCAGTTTGCAGAGCTGCTTCACCGCCCCGAGTCGCTACGGCTCTTGTTCGTCGAAGCGCCGACTGCGCCACCCTTGCGGGCGACTTCCGAACCGCCCGACGGGGTGCTCGCCGCCGTCGGGCCTCCGGGAGGTTTCACGCCGGCCGAGGTCGAGCGTGCTGCAGGCGCCGGCTTCCGACTGGTTGGTCTCGGGCCACGCATCTTGCGGGCAGAGACGGCCGCGCTTGCCGCGGTCACGCTGTGTCAGTTCCTCTGGGGTGATCTTGGAGCCGGCCGCGAGTAAGCCGACTCATCGCGCTGTTTCGGGCCCGCTTGCAGCACTGCTGCATGCCTCGTAGCATGGGCAGCCATGGCGCACCGTTTCTTGTTCATCATGGATCCGATCGAGCACATTCTGCCCGACAAGGACACCACCTTCGTCTTCATGCTTGCCAGCCAGCAGCGCGGCCACGCCGTCTACTACTGCGGGATCTCGGATTTGTTCGTCGCCGCCGCCGTCCCGCGCGCGCGCGTTCGCCGCGCCGAGGTGATGCGTGCGGTGCCGCACTTTCAGCTGCTGGAGGAACGCATCGAGCCGCTAGCGTGGTTCGACGCCATCTTCATGCGGAAGGATCCCCCGGTCGACCTCAGCTACTTGTTCGCGACTCACATGCTGAGCCTGGTAGACCCGAATTCCACCCTGGTGCTCAACGACCCGCGGGCCCTGCGCGACGCGAACGAGAAGCTCTACGCCTTGAATTTCCCAGAGGTGATCCCGCCCAGCGTGGTCACCAGCGACATGGCGCGTCTCAAAGCGTTCTTGGAGGAGATGGGTGGTGAGATGATCGTCAAACCGTTGGATGGGTGCGGTGGGGCCGGCGTCTTTCACGTTCACCGCGGCGACCGCAATCTGAACTCGATCTTGGAGCTGTCCACCGACAACGGCCGCCGCCTCATCATGGCCCAGCGTTACCTGCCGGAGATCCGGCACGGCGACAAGCGCCTCATCGTCCTGGATGGGGAGCCGCTCGGGGCGACGCTGCGCGTGCCACGCGAGGATGAACACCGGGGCAACATCCATGTCGGGGGCACGTGCATCAAGGCCGAGATCACGGCGCGCGACCAGTTTATCGTCTCCACCATCGCGCCGCGCCTGCGTCGCGATGGCCTTGTCTTCGTGGGCTTGGACATCATCGGCGACTACCTGACCGAGGTGAACGTCACAAGCCCGACCGGGATCCAGGAGATCGATGCGCTCGACGACGCTCGCCTGGAGGAGCGGGTGATTGCTCTGGTGGAGCGGCGTGTGCCGGGTCACTCCTGAGTGCAAAAAAAACGGGGCGCCGGAAAGGCGCCCCGCCATTTTGATCTCGCTGACCTGCCGGGGATTACGGGATAGTAATCGTATCCGGATTGTCCCGTGCCCCTGACATCTGCAGGTTGAAGGCCGCACTCCGCACAAACGTCGTCGTACCCGTTGGTGGCGTTGTGTGGTACTCCACCGCGATACCGAGGAGTCCGCTCGGCAGAGCGCCGCTTCCTATTGGCTGCAGCCGCGTTTGCCCCGTCAGAGTACCGGCCACGGCAACGTTGAAGATCGACCGCTTGCACTGGCCACCGCCGATCTGACACAGCTGGATGTCCTCGAAGCACTTCACCGTGTTGCTTGTCGAGAAGCGCTGTTCGAATTCGTTGTAAACCAGGTACTGAACCGTCGCTTGACCCGGAATTTGTCGCAGCAAATCCTCGGAACAAGGCACCAGCACCAGGTTCGTCGCGATCGTGTCGTTGGTGCCCGGAACCGGATCGATCGCGTCATCGAAGAAGTGATCCAAGATGAGGAAGTTCGGGCAGCCGTTGTACTCTGGGTTGTCGCCGCCCAAGGTCAACTCGTTCCCCGGATGATCCGCAATACCTTGAACGCCGATCGCATTGTAACTAGCGACGTCGAAGTCTTGGGGGCCGGTGCCGGGATCCAAATTGACCGTCTCAACCAGCGCTTCACCCTTTAGATCGTTCTGCTTAACAGGATCACCGTTTGCGTCAATGGCGATGCACTTAAGCTCGCCCACGAAGGAATCCTCGGGCACCGGCGGAATACGTGTGCCGGCATTGCTCGGTGTGCATGCGCCACCCGGGAACGGGCTGCAGTCGGCATCGGTTCCGCAGCGCTTGAACTGATTGCGCACGCAGACGCCGCTGGCAATCGGGAGATTGTCATCCCCGGGTCCGGAGGCGCTGCCGGCATCGGCGAGGCCTTGCGAGGCGCGCCAGTCGATCGGCTGCTTCGGCGTCATTACTATCCGGAAGTCCGTCTCCGACCACCCTGCCTGACATGTCCCACCTTGCGTGCACAGCCGCGGATTGCCAGTGCAGATCATGCCATCCTGATCACCGCCCTGGCAATGCGAGTTTGCATCGAGGTAAAAGCAGTGCACTTGGATCGGGGCCGCTTCATTAACGTTAGTGAGGCGGATTACCGTATCTACGCCGTTCACGGAGTCCACCGCGACCTTCGGGTAGATAACGATCGACGCGGGCTTGTCAGACGCGATGTCTGCTCGCACCGTCTGCGCACCAGAAATCGCCAGTGCCGTTGCGATCGCCATCGTCCAGCCTGCCCATCGCACCTGTCCCATGTGTAATCTCCTTTCCACTGTCCTTGGACGCCGCATCTCAGCACCAGTTCCTACTGATCACCACCCTGTCCCTCAGGGATTACAATGAAGTCAGTGGCAGTCTTGTCCGTGAAAGTCGAGTGGGCGTTCTGCGCCGACCGCGTGACGAGGGTGACGCTTGTCGCCTTGGTGTTGTCCGTCACCGTGGCGGTGTGGGTTTCTTCGATGACCGGAAGCACACCGGTACCCGGCGGGAAGGCAGTAGAGGTATTCGTGGCGGCGAGGAGTGACTTCATGCGCGTGCGGGCCACCGTACCGCCAAGAGTCCCTTCGGTGAAGATGATGCCACCGGAGATGTCATTGAGATCGATCGACTTCCAGCACTGGAACGTAGTGGAGGCCGAGAAGCTCTGCTCGAACTCGTTGGTGACGACAAACTGCAGAACGATTGCCGGTGGCGCCTGGTTCTCGAAATCTTCCGTGCATGGAATGACGGTGAGGTTGGCGCTCACGGTGCTGGAGCAGGTGCTGTCGGCGGGGCACGGCGCATTCTCAACGACCGCGTCGTGCGAATCGATGACCGGATGATCGAGAATCCACGTGTCGGGACAGGCCGCGTACTCAGCTCCAAAGGGGCACAGGTCGCTCACCCCGCCGCCAACGCAGAGCACGTTGTTGCGGTCATTGGTGTCGAAGCCCTTCAGCCCGATGGCGTTGTACTTGGAAACGTCGCTGGTGCCGTCGAGTTGCACCAGGGTCGCCTCACCCTTCAGAGCATTGCCGCCAACCGGCGCACCGCTGGCGTCCGTTTCAATGCACTTCAGCTCGCCGACAAAGTCAGGAGCCACCGGCGGCACGAAGCCCGGATCGAGACCGGAGTCGCAGCAGTTCGCCACCGTGGTACCGCTCGTATCCGGATCACACACCGTCTGACGGCAGCTCTGCGACTCTTCAGCTGGATCCCGACGGCCGCGCGACACGACCCAATGTGTCGGCTGCTGTTTGGTCAGCCAAATGTCGAAATCCGTCTCGGTCCACAACGGCGGATTGCTCGGCCCTTCTGGCACGTTCGGATCGTTGGGGATGGTGAGCGCTGCGTTCACGTAGAAGCAGTGCGCATGCCTCATATTGTTGGAGGTGTTGGTAATCTGGATGACCGTGTCTCGACTCCCGTTGGCAATCACCTTGGGGAACATCAAGATCGACGCGCTTTGCTCCGTGACACTAGTGGCTCCGGCCGGTTTGGCTGCTACCCACAGCCCGACCAGCGCCGCCAGTCCCATGAGCCTAACTAGCCCTCGCTGCCTACGCATTACCCTCCTCCTTTCGATCACGCCGCACCGAATTCGCCCAAGGCGAACCCCTCGACCAAGTGTCGGCCTTATATCCGTGAGGTCAAAAGTTGTCAAGTCAAAAGGCCCGTTTTTTCCGGATCTTTCTCCGCGCATGTCAGAAGCTGACAACCCGTGTTTCATGAATGGCTCCCCAATCGCGAATCAGTTGCCTGGCAAATATATGAAGTCGCTTTGCGGGCGACTCCCATCGAAATGCAGATTGACGGCCGCCGAACCGCCGCCATCGCGAAACTCTTCCGCAACGCCCAACAAGGTGTTGCCATGCGTTCGACTTCCATCGGCAACACCACGAATCCGAGTCTGCCCGGTCAGGGTGCCCTGGACCGCCGCGCTGAAGATCGAACGCTCAATACCGGGCCTCGCGTTGTCGATGTCCGAAATGCGAATCTCCTGGAAACAGGTCAGCGAACGACTCGTGGAGAGGCGCTGCTCGAACTCATTGAAGATTAAGAACTGCACAGTGCTAGTCGGCGTCACCTGGGTGGCAAAATCTTCGGAGCAGGGGACCAGCGTCAGATCGGTGGTAACGGTCTTATTGGAAACCGGATCGAGCGCACCATCGAAGAAGTGATCCATGATGAGGAGGTTGGGGCACGGGCTGTATTCCGCCGAGGGCCCACCCAGCACCAACACGTTGTCCTGATTGTTGGTGCCTGGAATGGCCGGGATGCCGATCGCGTTGTAGCCTTCGACGTCAACGAAACCGCTGCTGGAACGAACGATTTCGACTTCCGCCTTGAGGTTGTTGGTTTCGATCGGAATCGTGTTGCGATCCACGGCGATGCACTTGAGCTCACCAATGAAGGGATCTTCGGGGACCGGTGGAATCAAACTTTCGTCGTTGCTCTGCCCACCGGGCCCGAGCACACCACTGTCGCTGCTGAGCGGCAGGCATGGCACGTCGGGATCCGAACTCGGCGAACAGAACGAGGCGCCTTGGGAGGCCAACCACGCGATCGGCTGCTGCGCGGTCAACTGGATGCGGAAATCGATTTCGTTCCACTCGGTCTTGCAGAAACTGCGCGGGCACGTCACCGGGTCGGTCAGACAACTGCACATGTCCGGATTGGACACACAGGGCTCGGCCGTGCTGGTGCAATGCGGTGTCGCATTGACGTAGAAGCAATACAACCGAATCGGCGCGTTCAAAGTATTGCTCACGCGGATCAGCGTGTCGATCCGGTGCGGCGGCGCAATCTGCGGAGCGGCATTGGTAACGTCGACGACGATCTTCGGCACGACCAGGATCGCCGCCGCCTGATCGGAAACCACATCGCCGCGCGCTGCCACACTGGTCGCGCAGAGGACCAACCCCAGCGCGCCGATGCATCGCCCAGTACGGCTCATGACCCCCACCTACTCTGTCCTTCGCGCCCTTGCATCATTGCTCCGGCATCACGATGAGATCGGCGTTCGGGCGCTGGCCTTCGACGAATAGATTGAACGCCGCCCGACCGACGCTCGGCGTAGGCGAGGTGCGCGGCGCACGATGAAATTCTTCCACCACGCCCACCAGCCCGCCCCGCGCCCCCCCGGATGCGTCGGTGCCCGGCGCAAAGATGCGCGTCTGCGCGAAGCGACTCCCCAACGTGCTGATCTCGAAGATGCGTCCCACGGGGCCGATGGTATTGAGCCGGAAGTTGCCCCAACAGGTCACCGTGGTGCTGGTCGAAAAGGACTGCTCGAACTCGTTGGTGATGGCGAACTGCACGGTCACCGACTGCGGCGCCTGCTGCTCGTAGTCTTCGCTGCACGGAACCAACGTGAGCTCGGTCACCACCTGCGACGGGCCGCTGCCGATCTCTTCGATGACCGGATCGGTCGCCGCGCACGATCGGCTCGGATCGTCGTTGCACTCGGCGTAGTGGGTGAGGATAAGCGTCTGCGGACAGGCGTTGTACTCGGCGCCCGTCGGACATTGCTCGCTGGTACCGCCACCCAAGCACAAGGTGTTGTCCCCATTGTTCGGACCGGTGTCGGTATTCAACCCAATGACGCCGATCGCATTATACTTGCTGGCGTCATTGTCGTCCTTGGTGACGATCGTCGCTTCGCCCTTCAGATGGTTGCCGTTCAACGGCGCCCCGGTCGAATCGGTCTCGATGCAACGCAACTCACCGACGAACGGATCGGAGTTCACCGGCGGTACCGCACCCGGATCGAAGCCGGCATTGTTGCAGTCACGTACGGTGCGACTGCACAGCGGGTCGGGCTCAATGCGCCGTCCGCTCGAGATCTGCCAATACGTGGGCTGCTGTTTCGTCAGCACGAGCAAACCGAAGTCAACCTCGGTCCACTGCGACGGATTGGTTGCACTTGCCGGCCGCGTCGGATCCGCCGGCACGGTATTGATGTAGAAACAATGCGCAAAGACCAGCTGGTTCGACTTGTTCGAGATCTGGATGATGGTGTCAACCGGACGACCGTTCGGCAAAATCCCTTGGCTGTCGAACAGCAGCTTCGGGAAGATCAAAATGGAACTGCCGCGGTCGGTGGTCACGTCGGCACGCGCCGGGAGAGTGGCGATGAGCAGCAGCAGGGACGTCACTACGCCCCAGCGCCCTATCACCCCACTCGCACGTCCCATCATTCCCACGCTCCTCGCTCGCACATCACGCCGGGAACTGCTCGCACAGCCTACGCCCGCACCAGGTTGCCTGCTATGGCGCACCTTCAAAGTCCCGCCGCTTATAAACCCCCGCATGGATCATGTCAATAAAAACGCTGAGGAAAGCCCGCGTCTGACACGATCCGCTGCTAACCGATCGGGGTAAGCCAGGCGCTATACACGGGGTCTTCGCCGCCCACAATGGCGGCAAACCGACGCTGCAGGTCCTGGGTGATCCGGCCCGGACGCCCCGCGCCGATGCCGCGGTCGTCGATCTCCCGCACCGGGGTCACCTCGGCCGCAGTCCCGGTCATGAACACCTCGTCCGCCAGGTAAGCCTCGTCACGCGTGAAGCGCTCCTCGACCACCGGCGTCCCAGCCGCCGCCAACACACTGAGAACGGTGTCGCGCGTGATGCCGGCGAGGATCGACGTCGGCGGCGTCGTCTTCACGCGGCCACCGCGCACGATGAAGATGTTCTCGCCGCTGCATTCGGACACGAAACCGTCGGTATCCAACATCAGCGCCTCGTCGTAGCCCCCACGGCGCGCCTCTACCGCCGCCAGGATCGAGTTGACGTAGTTGCCCACCGCCTTGGCCTTCGTCATGTGCGTGTTGACGTGCATGCGCTGAAACGACGATGTCTTCAAGCGCACGCCGTTGCGCACACCCTCGTCACCGAGATAGGCACCCCAGGACCACACCACGATGGCTACCCGCACGGGGTTGTGGGTCGCCGCCAAGCCCATCTCGCCGTCGCCGTAGAACACCAGCGGGCGAATGTAACAGGCTTGCAGCTTGTTGACGCGCACCGTCTCGATGCACGCCGCGGTGATCTCGTCGCGAGAGAACGGGATCGCCATGCCCAGGATATGCGCCGAGCCGAAGAGCCGGTCGATGTGCTCGGCCAAACGGAAGATCGCCCCGCGTCCGTCACGCCCCTGGTAGCAGCGGATCCCTTCGAACACGCCAACGCCGTAGTGCAACGTATGGGTCAAGACGTGCACCTGCGCCGCATCCCACGGCACCAAGCGCCCGTCAAACCAGATCTGCTCGCTCTTCTGCACGCTCGTGTCCTTTCCCGGGCCTGGCTAACCGAAGCCCCCCAGGCAGTCAATCTGAGCCGGGCACCGACAAGCCGGCCTCGGCGCGATCGAACCAGCGCTCGTAACAGGCCCGCACCGCTTCGCGCTGCACATCATACTGCCGCCACAGCGCCTCGCCGACGGCGGCACCCGCCCCCTCGAACCCCAAGCGCCTGGCCACCGCGGTGAGATCCATGTGACCGCGGTCCAGATCTTCCACCGGCCGGTCATGCGCCAGGCGCAGGGCATTCTCGACGCGACGCAAGAACCGGTAGCCCGCCGACAGCAGGGTGTAGTCGTCCGCCGGCAACACCCCGATCTCCGCCAACGCCCGCAACGCCCCGAGGGTGCTGCGCACGCGGATGCGGGGATCGCCGACGCCGTAGTGGAGTTGCAGCATCTGGGTGACGAACTCGACGTCGACCAGCCCGCCGCGACCGGTCTTGATATTGATGCGCTCGGCGCTCTCCTGCGCCAGCTCACGCTCCATGCGCTGCCGCAGTCGTCGAATCTCGCGCACCTCCTCCGTGGTCAGCGGCGCCCGGTAGACGAACGCCGCCACGATCGCCGCCACTTGCTCGGCCAGCGCCGGAGCGCCGACCACGGGCCGCGCCTTGATCAACGCCTGGCGCTCCCATACTTGCGCGCTGGCCTCGTGATACTTGCGAAAGCCCTCCAACGAGGACACCAACGGACCCGACCGTCCCGACGGGCGCAGGCGCGTGTCGATGCGGTACACGATCCCTTCCCGTGTCGTCACCTGGAGCACCGTGATCAGCCGCTGCGCGAACTTCGAGAACACTTCGTGCTCCGAGCCCCCCGATCCACTCGCCGGCGCATCCTCGTGCACGAAGATGAGATCGAGATCGGAGTTGTAGTTGAGCTCGCCGCCCCCCAATTTCCCCATGGCCAAGACAACATGCCGGGCCGGCAGCCGCGTCCGGCCGGACCGCGCGCACACCTCGCGCGCCGCGACGTCGCACGCGCGCTGCAAACACACCTCCGCGAGCGTCGTGAGCTCAGCGCTGACCGCTTCCGGCTCGAGCACCCCTTGCAGATCGTTGATCCCGATGCGCAGGAACTCCTGATTGCGAAAGCGCCGCAGGACGTCGAGCGTCTCCTCGATGTCGTGGTCGCCGCTCAGCAACTGAGCGAGCTCGGCGCTGAGGTCCTCGGCGGAGCGGTGGACGCGGACCAGATCGGCGCGCACCAGGGTATCGAGCAACTCGGGACGGCGGATGAAGGCGTTGGCCAGGAACTGGCTCCCACCGAACAGCTCGACCAGCATGCGCAACGTGCCGGGATTCTCACGCAACAGCGCCAGGAAGCTGGTGCGCGCGCCGATCGACGAAATGAAAGTCGCCAAGTTGCGCAGCGCCAAGTCCGGATCGGGGGTCTTGAGGATGGTGCCGAGCAAGACCGGCGCAAGCTCGTACAGCGCCTTCTTGCGACGCGGGCGCGCCGGCGCCGACGCCGGCCCGTCGCGCAGCAGGCGCAGGCTGTCGTAGCTCTCCTCGGGATACGCGAAGCCGAGGGCCCGCAGACGCTCGACGCTGGCGGCCCGGTCGTCGAGCACGCGCAGGAAGCTGACGATCTCCGGGTCGGCGGCGCGCTGCGTTTCCGCTGCCGGCTCGTCGAACAGCTTCTCGAAGGCGCGCCGCACCTGCTCGGTGTAGCGATCGATGTCGGCCCACAGCTGCGCGACGACGTCGTCTCCCTGGTAACCCAGACGGCGAGCCAGCGTCGCCTGCTCACGCCGATCCTTGGGCACGGCGTGCGTCTGTCGTTGATGCACGATTTGGATCTTGTGCTCGACGTTGCGCAGGAACCGGTACGCCCGGGCGAGCGCGGCGCCTTCGTCCACCGGCAAGTAGCCGCACGCCACCAACTTCGCCAGCGTCGGCAACGAACCACCGCCGCGCACCCGTTCGTCACGGCCGCCGTTGATGAGTTGCAGCACCTGCACCAGAAACTCGATCTCGCGGATCCCACCCCGGCCGAGCTTGACGTGCCCGCGCCCGACCTTCTCCCCCATCTGGCTCTCCACCCGCGCCTTCATCTCCTTCATGTCGGCGACGGTCGTGTAGTCGAGGTAGCGGCGGTAGACGAACGGCTGGAGCTCGCGCAGGGCCTGCGCGCCCAGCTCAATGGCACCCGCGATCGGCCGCGCCTGGATCAGCGCCGTGCGCTCCCACGTCTGCCCGTACGACTCATAGTACAGCAGCAGGTTGGCCATCGGGTTGACGATCGGCCCGTTGATGCCGTCGGGCCGCAAGCGCAGGTCGACGCGGAACGCGAAGCCCGCCGGCGTCACCTCCTGCAGCGCACGGGTGATCAGCTCGGCGAGCCGCGTGCAGTACTGGCGCGCGTCCAATGTGCCGCGCGGCCCACCGACGCTCTTCGTCGCGTCGCTCTCGTACAGGTACAGCACATCGACGTCGGAGCTGAAGTTCAGCTCCCCACCACCGAGCTTGCCCATCGCCAGCACCACGAACGGGTTCGGCACAACGGCCGGCGCGCGCCGCGGCACCGCACCCACGGTCGCCGCGACGCCGGGGAGCTCCCCGTAGTCATCGCGCAGCGTACGGCGCGCCCACTGATAGGCGACGCGGAAGAGGCCGACAGCCAGGCTGCTGAGCTCCGCCATGGTCACGTCGACCATATTGCGGCCGGTCAGATCGCCGAGGCCGATGCGCAGGTACTCGTGATGGCGATGCTGCCGCAGGCGCTCCGAAAACGCCTCCCACGGCAAGGCCACCGCGGCGCGCAGCGCATCTTCGTGATCGTCCGGGCTGCGCGCCGCCACCGCCAGACACGCGCGCAGCAGCGCCGGCCACCCGTCGCCAGCGCCGCGCAAGGTGTTCGACAGCACCTGACTGCCACCCAACAGCACAAAGAGCGCGTCGAGCTCCCCCGGGCTGAGCGCCGCCACGGCGGCAACATCGACGGTCACGTCGAGCAACCGCTCCCAACTCGCCAAGGCGAGGGCGGGATCAGCGGCCGCGGCGAGCCGCGCTGGCAAGCGCTCGGCCGCGGCGGGCGCCACCGGCCGCAATGCAGCGACCGCGGCGGCAACATGACCCGGCTCGACACCGAAGGACGCCAGGATCGCAGCGGGACTTTCCATCGACGCGATGTATAGCAGGCGGTGGGGCGCGACCGCGACGGCGCCAGGTGCGGCTCAGACGACGTTCACACGCCCGCCGTCACGCCGGCGGACGTCGGCTGCGGCTCGATGGCGTGCGCCGCGATCCAGGCATCGAGATCGCGCTGCGCCCGCGCCGCCAGCACGCGGCGCTTGTCGCGACCGCGCTCGCGCGTCGTGATCGGCGGAAACAAGCCGTAGTTGGCGTTCATCGGCTGAAAGTCGCGCCGCCGCGCGTCGGTGACGTAGTGCAGCAGCGAGCCCAGCGCCGTGGTCGCCGGGGGGACGACGCAGGCGGCGCCGTCACGCAGGCGGGCGACGTTGATCGCGGCCAGCAATCCGGCGGCGGCCGACTCGACGTAGCCTTCCACGCCGATGAGCTGCCCCGCCATGAACGTCTGCGGCCGCGCCCGCAGCTGCAGCGTCGGTCGCAGCAGGTGCGGCGAGTTGATGAAGGTGTTGCGGTGCAAGCTGCCCAAGCGCACGAACTCGGCGTGCTCGAGCCCCGGGATGATGCGCAGCACGCGGCGCTGCTCCGGGTAGGTCATCTTGGTTTGAAAGCCGACCATGTTGTAGAGCGTCGCCTCGGCGTTGTCCTGCCGCAGCTGGACTACCGCGTATGGGCGCTGGCCGCTGCGCGGATCGATCAGCCCGACCGGGCGCATCGGACCGAACGACAGCGTATCCGGCCCGCGTCGCGCCATCTCCTCGATCGGCATGCAGCCTTCGAAGTAGACGCAGCGCTCGAAGTCCTTGGTGGGTACGCTCTCCGCATGCGCAACGGCATCGACGAAGGCGTAATATTCGTCACGCGACATCGGGCAGTTGAGATAGTCGTCGCCGCCCTTGCCGTAGCGCGCTGCCGGAAAGACCACCGAGCGGTCAATGGAGTCGGCCGTCACGATCGGGGCGATCGCATCATAGAAGTAGAGGTAGCGCTCGCCGAAGACCTCCTGCAGGCAATGCGACAACGCCGGCGACGTCAGCGGCCCGGTGGCGACGATGCATGGACCGGCCGGCAACTCGGTGAGCTCCTCGCGCACCACGGTGACCTCGGGCAACGCCTCAACGGCCGCGGTGAGTTGGCTGGCGAACTGGTCGCGGTCGACGGCCAGCGCCGACCCGGCCGGGACGCTGGTGCGATCGGCGATCTGCATGACCAGCGACCCGAGTCGCCGCATCTCATCCTTCAATAAGCCGACGGCCGCATCGAGCGAGGCGCTGCGGAACGAGTTGGAGCACACCAGTTCCGCCAGGCGGTCGGTATGGTGCGCCGCGGTGGGCCGCACCGGGCGCATCTCGTACAGGCGCACCGCGATACCGCGCCGCGCCAGCTGCCACGCCGCCTCGGTGCCGGCGAGCCCGCCGCCGACGACGGTGACAAAGTCCTGAGTGCTGAGTGCCGAGTCCTGAGTGAAAGAGGCGGCCATGGGCTCTCAGCCTTCCTTCCAAATAGACTGTCGACTATCGACTATTGACTGTCCGTCAGACCGCTTCCGCTTCCGGCTCGGCGATGGTCTCCTGGTACTTGCAGCCTTCGCTCAGGCAGCGGCGCACGGTGCCGTAGCGCTTGGTCGTCTTCTCCACGATGAACGGCGCATTGCACTGCGGGCAGGGCTCGGGTACCGGACGATCCCAGGTGGCGAACTTGCACTTCGGGTACCGGTTGCAGCTGTAGAAGGTCTTGCCGCCGCGCGAGCGCTTCTCCATGATCTCGCCCTCGCGGCAATCGGGGCAGTTGACGCCGGTCGGCACCGGCCGCACCAGCGACCGCACCGTCTTGCATTCGGGGTAGCCGGTGCAGCCGAGGAACTTGCCGTAGCGCCCGAAGCGCACCTGCATCGGCCGGCCGCAGGCCTCGCACTTCTCGTCGATCACCTGCGCTTCCTCGATCTGAATCGTCCCCTCCGCGTCACGCGTGAAGTTCTTGGTGTTCTTGCACTCCGGGTAGCGCGGGCACGCCAGGAACTCGCCGCCGCGGCCCCACTTGATGACCATCATCGAGCCGCAGGTGGCGCACGGGATCTCGGTGGGCTGCCCGCCGCGCTTGACGTCGCGCATGCGTTCCTCGGCGTGGTCGAGGTCGCGCTTGAACGGATCGTAGAAACGCCGCATCGCCGCCAGCCACTTCTCCTTGCCCTCCTCGATCTTGTCGAGCTCGTCCTCCATGCCGGCGGTGAACTCGACGTTGAGGATGTCGGGGAAGGCATCCACGAGCAGCTCAGTGATCAGGAACCCCAGCTCCGTGGGGCGGAGCCGGCGCGACTTGTCCTCGGCGACGTACTCCTTGTTGAGGATGGTGCCCATGATCGTGGCGTAGGTCGACGGCCGGCCAATGCCCTTCTCCTCGAGCTCCTTGATGAGCGTCGCTTGGCTGAAGCGCGGCGGCGGCTGGGTGAAATGTTGCTCGGGCAGCAACTCGTGCAGGCGCAGGGTTTCACCCTCGCGCAGCGACGGCAGCTGGCGTTCCGACTCGTCGTCCTCGTCGTCGTCCTTGCGCTCCTCGTCGCGCCCTTCGGTGTACACGCGGATGAAGCCGTCGAACTTCATGATCTGGCCGGTGGCGCGGAAGAGGGTGTCCGCCGCGGTGATGTCCACCGTCGTCTGGTCGAACACCGCCGGCATCATCTGGCTGGCGACGAAGCGGTTCCAGATGAGTGTATAGAGAGCGAGCTCTTCCTTCGACAGGAACGCGGCGACGCGGTCCGGCGGATACTCCACCGAGGTCGGCCGAATCGCCTCGTGGGCGTCCTGCGCGCCCTTCTTGCTCGGATACGAAACCCCCTGCTCGGGCAGGTAGGGCTTGCCGTAACGGTCGACGATGAGCTGCCGGACCTGCTGCAGCGCGTCGGGCGAGATGCGCGTCGAATCGGTGCGCATGTAGGTGATCAACCCCACGGCGCCTTCGCCGCCCAGCTCGATGCCCTCATACAAATGTTGCGCGATGCGCATGGTGCGGCTTGGGGCATAGCCGAGCTTGCGCGAGGCCTCTTGCTGCAAGCGCGACGTGATGAACGGCGGAGTCGGAAAGCGGCGCCGTTCCTTGCGGTCGACCTTGGCGACCAGCCAGCTGGCGCCACGCAGGCGATCCACCAGCGACGTCGCGGTGGCTTCGTTCTCGACGCGGAACTTCTCCGGATCGAGCTTGTCGCTGCCGATGCGGAACAGCCGCGCCGAGAACGGCGGCGGATTCTCGCCTTCGAGGCGCGCGGTGATCGACCAGTACTCCTTGGGCACGAAGGCCTGAATCTCGCGCTCGCGTTCGCAGATGATGCGCACAGCGACGGACTGCACGCGGCCGGCGGACAGGCCGCGGCGCACCTTCTTCCACAGCAGCGGGCTGATCTGGTAACCGACGAGGCGGTCGAGGATGCGCCGCGTTTGCTGCGCCTCGTACAGGTTGCGATCCAGCTCCTGCGGGTTGCGAATGGCCTCCTGCACGGCGCGCTTGGTGATTTCGTTGAACAGCACGCGGTGGATGTTCTGCTGGTTCTTGTTGCCGATCTTCTCGGCGATGTGCCAGGCGATCGCCTCGCCCTCACGGTCCGGGTCGGGCGCCAGGAAGATCGCCTCCTTGCCCTTGGCGGCCTTCTTCAGGTCGTCGATGATCTTCTTCTTGCCGTGCAGGATCGTGTATTCCGGCTCGAAGTCGTGCTCGATGTCGACCCCGAGCTTGCTCTTCGGCAGATCCATGATGTGACCGACCGAGGCCTTCACCTGGAAGTCCTTGCCCAGGTACTTCTCCAGGGTACGGGCTTTGGCCGGAGACTCGACGATGACTAGGTTCTTCGCCATAGCTGACCTTATTCCTTAGCCGGGATACGGCGGACGTCAACCGCAGAAGCGGCAAAGTACTTGCCCGGCAGCTGCTGGACGACCCCTTTCAGCTCGAGCCCCAGCAGCACATGGAGCACGGTGGCCGCAGGCCGCGCGCTACGTGCAATGATCGCGTCAATGTGTAGGGTTTCGTGACGCATGCACTCTAGAATCCGCGCCTCCTCGTCGTCCAGATCCACCGGCGCGGCCACCGGCACCCGCGCCAGCAACTGCGGCGCAATCTCCTCGACGATGTCCTCGGCGCATTCCGTCAACTTGGCGCCATCACGGATCAAACGATGCGTGCCACGGGTCCGCTCGCCGACCGCGCCCGGCACCGCGAACACCTCACGCCCCTGCTCCGCCGCCAGCGTCGCGGTGATCAACGAGCCGCTCTTCTCGGCTGCCTCGACGATCACGGTGCCGAGGGCCATTCCGCTGATGATGCGGTTGCGGTTCGGGAAGTTTTCGGCGTCCGGCTGTGCGCCCATGAACAGCTCCGTCACTACCGCTCCTTGTCCGGGGATCGCTTGAAACAGTGCATGATGCTCACTCGGATAGACGACGTCAATCCCGGAGCCCATCACCGCCACCGTGCGCCCGCCGGTGCGCAGCGCGGTCCAGTGCGCTGCCGCGTCGGTCCCACGCGCCAACCCACTGACCACGGTGATGCCGTAGCGCACCAGCCCCTCGGTCAGCTCGCGGGTGAGGCGCAAGCCATAGGCACTGACGTTGCGCGAGCCCACCAGCGCCACCGCCACGGCATCACGCGGCAACAACGCCCCACACACGAACAGAAACGGCGGCGGATCGTGGATCTCGCGCAGGTTGGGTGGATAGTCCGGATCGGCCCACGTCATCAAGCGCGCCCCGGCGTCGATCACCCGAGCCAGCTGGGCATCGACGTCCGCCCACGCATCGAAAGCGCGAATGGCGCGCACGACCTCCGTCCGCACCCCGGCGCACTCCAACGCGTGCCCGCTCGCCTGGAACACGGCGGCCGGCTCGCCGAAAGCGCGCAGCAGCCCCTTGTACACCACCGGGCCCACCCCACGCACCATGCGCAGAGCCAGCCAGGGACGCCAGCGGTCGGCGGATTCGCTCCCCATGCCAGGGTCGCCTTGTAGCCCGGCGGCGGCACAAAGATCAATGATCACTACTCTACATTATTCTTAGTCACCTACTTGTCGGCTTGATTCGTTGCCGCCCGCCGTTCTACAGTCGCCGCCACGAGGACCGCTATGCTTGCCACCGTGCTCTCCAGCGCCGTCAACGGCGTCGACGCGTTGCCCGTCGAAGTGGAGGTCGACATCGCCTCGGGCATGCCGCAAATGGCGGTGGTTGGGTTGCCGGAAGGGGCGGTGAAGGAAAGCAAGGACCGCGTCCGTTCGGCGTTGAAGAACTCCGGCTACGAGTTCCCGCAGCGCCGCATCACCATCAACCTGGCGCCGGCGGACGTCAAGAAGGAAGGCTCGGCGTACGACCTACCCATCGGGCTGGGCATCCTCGCCGCCAGCGGCATGCTGCCGGCGCAAGCGTTGCGCGAGTACTGGATTCTGGGCGAGCTGTCGCTCGACGGACGCGTCAAGGCGGTGCGCGGCGCCTTGCCGATCGCCGCGGCGGCCGGCGACAAGGGCCTGCGCGGCATCCTGCTACCGCTCGACAATGCCGCGGAGGCGGCGGTCGTCAACGGCGTCGACATCATCCCCGTCGGCACGCTGGCCGAGGCGTTCGAGTTCCTGCGCGGCGAACGTCTCATCGACCCGCTGCGCGTCGACCTGCACACGGTCTTCAGCAACCACGCGCAGTACGACGTCGACTTCAGCGAGGTGAAGGGGCAAGAGCACGTCAAGCGTGCCCTCGAGGTGGCGGCGGGCGGCGGGCACAACGTCATCATGGTCGGACCGCCGGGATCGGGAAAGACGATGCTGGCCAAACGCCTGCCGACGATTCTGCCGGCCCTGACCTTGGCGGAAGCGATCGAGACGACGCGCGTGCACAGCGTCATGGGGTTGATGGATGGCCACGCGCTGGTGGCGACACGCCCGTTTCGCTCCCCGCACCACACCATCAGCGACGCCGGCCTGATCGGCGGCGGCACCATTCCGAAGCCCGGCGAGGTGAGCCTGGCACACCACGGCGTGCTGTTCCTCGACGAGCTGCCGGAGTTCCGCAAGAACGTCCTCGAGGTTCTGCGCCAACCCCTCGAGGAAATGCGCATCACCATTTCGCGGGCGGTCGGATCGATAACCTACCCCGCGAACGTGATGCTCGTTGCCGCGATGAATCCTTGCGTCTGTGGCTATCAGGGTGACCCGTCGCACGACTGCACGTGCTCGGCCGTTCAAATCCAACGTTACCGGGCGCGCATTTCCGGCCCCCTTCTGGATCGCATTGACATTCAGGTGGAGGTACCGGCCGTGCGGTACAAGGAGCTGGCCGATCAATCCTCGGGCGAGTCATCGGCGGACATCCGCGCCCGTGTCGAACGCGCACGGATGATTCAGCTCGAGCGCTTCCGTGGCCGCAAGATCTTCTCCAACGCGCAGATGACGGCTCGCGATCTGCGGCGGCACTGCCAACCGGATGCTCCCGCCGAGAAATTGATGGAGGTCGCGATGAACAAGCTGGGACTGAGCGCCCGCGCCTACACGCGCATCTTGAAGGTGGCACGCACCATCGCCGATCTCGACGGGGCTCTGGCCATCACCGGCGCACACGTCGCGGAGGCGATTCAGTACCGGAGCCTGGACCGGGCGTTTCATTGAAGGGACGCGGTCCATCATGAAACTGCAGTGACTACTGCTTGCGCTCCTCATCGCCGTGCTCCTGAGCTAGCCGCGTGTCTGCTGACCCGAGGCGACAGGCCCCGATGCCCAGGATTCCACGCGGTCAACTGACCGGCCATGTGTGGCAAGGGCGCTGCAAGAGCTTTCCGATCCAGACCGACGAACACTTCCTGACGGTGGCCCGATATGTTCTCCAGAATCCAGTGCGTGCCGCCTAGCGGTCAGAGCGGCAGATTGGCGGTGGTCGAGTCTCTCGTTTCCGCATCTGGTTGACCGCTGGCCCGTCCCGCTGCCGCAGGACCGATCATGGCTGGACGAACCCGTTGGCGAGTCCGATCTCGAATCGTTGCGCGCAAGCGTACGGCGTCAGGCGCCGTTTGGAGCATCCACATGGCAACGATCCGTAGCTGCACGGCTCGGCCTGCAATCGACCTTGCGCGCCCCGGCCGCCCCAGTAAAGGGGACAGGCTCGATTAGCGGGCTCAACCCCAACGAGTGCGGGAACCTACTCGATGAAAGGGAGCCTGTCCCCTTTTTCTCCTTCCACCCAGGTCAAACCCGCGCGCATAGGCGGGAGGTCAGGAGACCGCCTGCGACACTTCGACGCATAGCATGAGGTCGACCACGTCCGTATGCCATGGTCACATGGCGTTCCGGTCCCGGGTTTTCTGGAAAGTTCTTTCGGCGGGTAAGAGCGACTCGACTCGCGTATCTGGGCCGTGGATGAAGATGGGGGGTGCGCCCAGCGGGCGTACATTCTTGCGTCCCGGGTCTACGCCGCTCGCAGGGTACCCCAGATGGATGCGCCCTCCGCAGTAGCCCTCGATGCGGCCGGCGCGCGGTATCGATTGCGGCGAGCCTCGTCGGGGCTCGCTGAAGCCAAGAGTTGGGCGTGCATCGCCGTCATCCTCGTCACTGGGCTGACGATCTCGGCATGTGGGTCGGATAGCCAGAGCCCCAACCCGCCCATGGCGACCGTCCCAGCGACACCGAACGCCACCGCATCTTTTCCACCGACCAACACCGCGCCGATTCCGACGCCCAGCGTAGCAACGACGCGCTCGGCAAGCCTGACCGCCACACCGAATTCGACGGCAACGTTCACGTTCAGCGCAACACCCATACCCAGCGCAACCACCTCGAGAACTCCAACGGCAACCACCACACCCATCACCTCGCCACAACCCACGGCAAACGGAACAGCGACTCTCCCAATATTGCCTGGGCCGACATCAACACCCAGTCCGACGGCGACATCGAGTGCCACATCTACCGACACTGCAACGGAAGCTCCAACCTCGACCGACACACTGGCCCCGACCCTGACACCGAGCGCGACTCCATCGGCCACCGCTACACCATCTCCGACAGGTACCAGCTCACCGACAGTGACAGACTCGCCCGCCCTGAGCGCCTCGCCGACCTGGACGCCGACTCCGCATCCACAGTCGGTGGCCCGGCAATGGGACGAAGAAAACCTCGCCGCCATTCGCATCGATCTCCCCCGGCCGCCGATGCATGCCCGCAACCTGTTCCATCTCTCGGTCGCCATGTGGGACGCCTGGGCGGCATACGACCCGACGGCCGTCGGTTACCTGACCACCGAGAAGGACTCCGCGAGCGACGTCGAAGCGGCGCGCGCCGAGGCGATCAGCTACGCCGCCTATCGGGTGCTCGTGCAGCGCTACAAGATCTCACCCAACGCGACGACGTCGCTGGCGTCGTTCGCGGCCCACATGGCTGCCCTCGGATACGACCCCAACGTGACGACGACGGTCGGCGATTCGCCGGCGGCGCTTGGAAATCGTATCGGGCAGGCGGTGATCGCGTACGGCCTCGCCGACGGTTCGAATGAGGCCGAGAACTACGCCGATCCTACCTACACGCCGGTCAATCCGCCGCTGATCGTAGCACTGCCGGGAACCACGATGATTGATCCGAACCAGTGGCAACCCCTGGCGCTCTCGCACCAGGTCACCCAAAACGGCATTCCCATCCCGGGCAGCGTGCAGGTGTACGTCGCGCCGCAGTGGGGGAGCGTGCTGTCCTTCGCCGCCAACCTCGACCAGCTTCTGCCCGGTCCGCCGCCGCGCCTGCACGATCCGTTTACGGATTCGCAATTCAAGCAAGCGGCCATCGATCTGATTCGCGCGTCGAGCCAACTGACGCCGGACGACGGCGTGATCATGGACATCTCGCCCGCCACATTCGGCAACAACCCGCTGGGTACGAACGACGGCGCCGGCTACGGCAGCAACCCGTTTACCGGTCAACCGTACACACCGGAGATCGTGAGGCGCGGCGACTTCCGGCGGGTGATCGCCGAGTTCTGGGCCGACGGCCCCAACTCGGAAACGCCGCCGGGGCATTGGAACGTATTGGCGAATCAGGTCTCCGACAGCCCGCTGACCGAAAAGCGCATTGGCGGCAGCGGCCCGCTGGTGAACGATCTCGAATGGGACGTTAAGCTCTTCTTTGCACTGAATGCCGCGGAGCATGACGCCGCCTACGGCTGCTGGGGCACGAAGCGGGTGTACGACTCGACGCGGCCGATTTCGATGATCCGTTACATGGGCGAGCTCGGACAGTCGTCCGACCCGAACGGCCCATCCTATAACCCGGACGGCCTCCAGCTGGTGCCGGGCTTGGTCGAGGTGATTACTCCAGAGTCGAGCGCGCCGGGCGAGCGCCACGCCGCGCTCGCCGACTACGTGGGTGAAATCGCACTCTACGCCTGGCCGGGCGGACCAGCCGATCCGACTACCCAGTACAATGGCATCCATTGGATTCGCGCCAAGGAATGGGTCCCGTACCAGAAAGACACGTTCGTCACTCCTGCCTTTGCCGCCTTCACATCGGGTCACAGCACCTTCAGCCGCGCCGGCGCCGAGGTGTTGACCCGCTTCACCGGCTCACCCTACTTCCCTGGCGGTCTCAGCGGCTATTTCTTCGCCAAGGATGACTTCCTCAAATTCGAGCTGGGGCCGAGTCAGGATCTGCAGTTGCAGTGGGCGACGTACTATGACGCCGCCGACCAGGCTGGACAGTCCCGCATCTGGGGCGGGATTCACATCCTGGCCGACGACTTCAACGGACGCATCATGGGTTCCATCATCGGCGGCAACGCGTACGACAAGGCACGTTCCTATTTTGCGCTGCCGCCGACGCCCATTCCAACCAGCACGACCGGGCCAAGCTGGACTCCGACCGCGTCGGTCGTCACTACCTTCACCGAGGCGGTACCCACTCCGACGGCAACGCAAGCACCGCCCACGGCAACCAACACAGCAGCGATCACGCCGACACCTGTGCCCACCGGTCAACTGCATCAGGTCTTGCAGAACCTCTCGGGGGCATTACTGTCGATCACCGGCACATCAGCGAGCGATGTCTACACGGTCGGTGCCGATGCGAGCGACGGAGCCGGCCCACTGGTCCTTCACTACGACGGACAGAAGTGGCAGCGCTTGGCAACCGGTGCGCAGCCAGGCCTGTGGTGGATCAGCGTGACGCCGATCGACGGTGACTTTTACATGGCCGGCGATCAAGGGCTGATTCTCCGTTACACGCCGTCGAGCGGCGCCTTCCGAACTCAGATCACCCCAACCGGCGCTCCGACCCTGTTTGGCATCTGGGGACCCGATGTTAGCCACATTTGGGCAGTGGGCGGCGACTTGTCGAATCAGGACAGCGGCGGCGTGCTGTGGCGTTTCGACGGGACTACTTGGGCAGTCGATGCCGAATTGAGGGCGTTCCGTCCAATGGGCGTGCCGGTGCTGTACAAAGTGTGGGGCCGTAGCAGCAGCGATGTGTACGTCTCCGGGCGACTCGGCGTGGTCTTGCATTTCGACGGCGCTCAGTGGACGCAGATCGACGTCGACATGGCGGGCGCCGACCCGGTGGAACTGCCGCTGTTCACGATCCACGGCAATGACACCACCGTGGCAGCCTCTGGCGGACTGGAGAACGGCGTAATCTACGAACTGAACGGGACGACGTTCGAGAATCGCGCTGAGGTGGGCACACCACAGATGAACGGGGTCTTCTTGCGTCCGGACGGCACCGGCGTCGCCGTCGGCATCGCCGGTGCGATCGCCACGCGCGGCCCCGGCGGCTGGGAACTACAAACAGGGATCAGGACGGGTCTCGACCTGCACGGCAGCTGGATCGATCCTGACGGTGGCATCTGGGCTGTCGGCGGCGACCTGAGCACGAACCTCAACCGGGGCATGGTCGTATATGGGGGCCCTGCCGAGATCAGCAGCACGATCGAATCGGGTGTGCGCTGAGCCTTCGGCGCTTTCTCTACTTGCCTCGCGTTCGGTGGCGCCCGTCGGGTTGTGAGGTCGCGGCCGGCTACACACTCATCAGCCGCGCCGCGTCACGCGGCAACCAGCTTGGCTTGCGCGATGGTGGCCAAACAGGCGTCAGCGCAGGCCTTGCACACGGCATGCTGTTCGATGTGAGGACGGCAGGCCTTCTCGCAATCGCTACAGACGTCGATGCACACCTTGGCGAGGCGGGGCACGTACGCGGAGTTGTACGCGGCCAGGGTACTCATCGCCTCGCACACCGCCCGCATCTGGGTGACCGCCTTGGCACAATCACCCAGCGACTTGTCTCCCTGCGCCAGCAGCGTGAGACAGTGCTGCAGGCAGGCGCTGCCGGCAACCGTGCACGCGCTGGCCGCCTGCGCCAGCCCGGTCGGCAGTGTACTGGTCGCAGCGGCGCCTTCCGCGGCCACGTTTCGGGTTGCCAGGAGCACGGCAGCGATGCCGCCGGCACTTGCTACGAGCAGTTCCCTTCGCTCCATCATGGCCTGACTCCCTTCTTGTGCAACACCCTACACGCATAGCCTGCGGCTGCCCATACCAGCATGCGCCGATTTCATCCCAGCTCGTGCAGACCGCCTGCTAGCACTGGCGCGGGCGCACTCGCTTCACCGGAACATCCCCTCCAAGAACCCCGGAAGCGGATCACCACCGGCGGAACCTACCGCAGGAATTTCGACTATCCGGTCGTCGGCAAGACCATCGCCGTCGGCGTCGGTGGTCGAGCGGGAATTTCCGGGATGCCCGTTGGGCACAAAGATTTGCGGGTGGTCGAATGGCGCGCGCTGATACAGGACACGCTCATCGGTGAGGCTCTCTAGGAAGGCGACAAGGGCGTCGATCTCATCAGCGGCGAGCGACGGAATTCCGAGCGGCTCGATGACGGTGCCGTCGAGCTCCTGAATGGGGGCCACGTTGCCGCCGCGACTGTAGATCTCGAGCACTTGTCGCAAGGTACGCGCTTCACCGTTGTGAAAGTAGGGGGCGGTGAGCGCCACGTTGCGCAACGAGGGAACCTTGAAGGCGCCCTGCACCCCGAAGCCTTTGGTTACCACCGCGCCATCGAAGTTGAGGGGCGGAGCCTCCGCAAACAGCCGTCGCGTGAACGAGAGCGGGCCGAACGCGTCGCTGGCACCGACGCCCAGGTCGTCAGCCGTCGGCCTGACGCCGATGTTGTTGAAGCCCTTGTCGATGAGATTGCCGTCGCGATTGCGCACCGGACCGTTGACGGCGTCGGCAATGCGGCGGGCTGAAGCGTCGGTCAGCTCGTTCTGCTCATGGCAGTTCGAGCAGCGAATGTTGGTGGGCCCGCGCGTGCGGTCATTAAATAGGTGGGCGCCGAAGAGGGCCAGACGACTGATGTACCTAGGATTCACATTGGTCCAGGGATTCAGGTCCGGGTCGGTCGGTAGCGGATGCTCGCGGCGGAAGCGATCCCACGGCGTGTCGTCCGACACCAGTGTCGCCTCGTACAACTGCACCGCGATGCCGAAGAAGAGAGAAAAGTTGTACTGGATCAGCGCGTATTCGTCGTCGCCGCAGGTGCCGTCTTCGCACTCTCCGTCGTTCTTTGGCACCAGGGTGGTCGATCCGTCGGCATTCACGCGGATGAGCCTCTTGCACTTCCACCATTTGTCGACGAAGGCCGCCTTGATCATTTCGTCGTACCGGTTGAACACCAACCCGGCTTTGGGCCAGCGGCTCATCCCGCCCAGGACGCTGTCGGTCGGCGACACCTTCTGCGGCCCGAGCGGTCGGATCTTCGCCAGCCGCTTGCCCTGATTGCGTCGCCCCCTGGCGAGGGCGCTGCCGACGTCGAGGCGCGTGCGCCCCGGCGTTGCCATTTCGAGATCGTTGATGATTGGCGCCACCGCCTGTGATGCCAGACTAGCATTGGCGAGCTCGACCCGCACCTCGATCGGCGCCCTCGGGTCGTCGGCCCGGAAAAGCATGGCGCCGACATCGCGCTGGCCGAGATGATTCACTCCATTGAACACGTTCTCCGCGCGCCCATCCCAGAACTGCCGGTGGTTGAACACCGCATTGATCACCGACGGCGCGTTGCGCGGCTCAACCCGTCGGGTGTTTGCCCGACCGACGAAGAAGCCATCGGGGTCGATTGCATTTTCCGGGTGATGAATGCCCTGGGAAGACACCACGTCGTTGCTATCGGCGACGGGATCGAGCGCGCCGCGTACACCGGGGTTGGCAAGCTTCGTCAGCGGAAAGTCCGACGCCTTGAGTTGGTAGTTCGGACCTGGACCGGTCGTATATCCCAAGTCAGGCTCGGGCACGTGCCTCAACCCTGGGTTCAGCTGGTTCTTGCTTCGCGGATCGGCGCCGGCGCGGAAGTGACAGGTTGCGCAAGCCTGCACGCCGTCACTGCCGACCTGCATATCCCAGAACAGCGCCTTGCCAAGGGCGATCGCCATGCGACGGTCTTTGACGAAATCGTCAAGGTTGGGCGGCGTTGGAACGGCAACCGCCCGCAGATCGCCCGGCAAATTGACCAGGTCGCTGCTGAGAGGCGGGTTGGGCACGCGGGCGATGGTCGCGTCGGTTCGCGTTCGAGCGAGGGGGCTCTGTCCAGCCCCAGTCAGTAACGTCAGGGCAGTGCCTGCACCAAGTATTTTCCACGTCGAGCTCAAGAAACACCTCCGTTGGTCTGACAGGGGCATGTTCGCGGGGAGAGCGATTGGGCGGCTCCCGTTCCTGTACTCACGCGCAATCAAGGAGACAGCCGTTCCGACAGAGGCTGCAGAGGGCCCAACGCTGCGTCGCGCCCGGCGCTACCAACGGCCGGGATTTCGACGTAGCGCGTCTCGGCCAACAGCGAGAAACCCGGTGCGGAGTCGCCCACGACACTGTTCTCGTCGCCCACGTGTCCGACCGGAAGCGGCAGGGACGGATGGTCAAACGGCGCGCGCTCCCAGCGAACGCGCTCGTCGGTGAGCGACTTCAGGAAGGCGACCAGATCGGCAAGCGTTTCGTCTGATGCCCCAACTCCAAAGAGGAACTGGGCATCCTTGCCGGTCGAGGCGAAATTCCCTCCGCGGTTGTAGAACGCCACCACCTCCTCGAGCGTCGCCATGCCGCCGTTGTGCATGTAGGGACCGGTGAGCTCGACGTTGCGAAGCGAGGGAACCTTGAAGGCTCCCAAAGTGCCGTCAGGCAGGCGACCGTGGTCGGCCAGCGCCAGCTCCTGGGTGACGACGGCTGCCGAGGGAACGCGTCCCCAGGGCGACATGCCGCACGCCACACCGGCGAAGCCGTCCGCGATGAGCTCGCTGGCCGCAAAGGCCGGTTGACCGAATGCTGCCACCGCGAACGGTACCGTCATTGCACACGAGGCGGCGACAAACGGGTCCGACGCTGCGGTCGGCGTTCCCTGGAGCATCGCGAGGTATTGTTTGGTGAGCGAGAGCGGGTAGCCAAACATGTCGGTTCCACCGACACCGGCGTCGTGGTCCACTGGCACAACCCCCGTGTTCACGAACGCCGCATCGACCAAGCCGAGGGTCATCGCACCGGAGGCCCGGCGAATCGGCTTGCGGTCCACCTCCGTGACCAGCACTCCCTTCTGCGGTCGGACAGCGCCCGAGAGCGTCGGACCTGCGTGGCAGTTGGCGCAGTGAAGGTCCACGAAGGCGCTGAGCCCGCGGCGTTGCTGCGCGTCGAGTGCCACGGGCACGCCCTGGACGTCGCGCTCGCTGTCGAAGGGGGCCTGGTCCGAGATCAAGGTGGACTCGTAGAGCTGCACGGCCACTCCGAAGAACAGCGCGAAGTTCGCCTCCATCTGACTATAGGGAGTGCCGACCGCAGGCGTCCCAAAGGCACCTTGTGTCCGAGCGAGCGGCGCTCCCCAGTAGCGCCGCGGAAAGGCCCTACGGACGAGGTCGGCATAGGTGTGTTTGAGGCCGTAGCCAGAGATATCCGCGTGCCGGCCGAGAACGCTGTCATCAGGGTGGACGGCCTGGAATTGGAGGGCACGGCGGGAGAGCAATTTGCGGCCGACGTCGGCGAATCGTCGCCCGCTGCATGACATCTCGCTCGTATCAAGGGGCGGGGTGACGGCCTGAGAGGCCAGGGCGGCGTTGCTCAGGCGCAGCGGCTTGAATTCCGGCCGGCGGTGTCGCCAGAGCCAGACCCCCGCATCGGGATCACGATTGCCGAAGGCATTCACACCGTTGAAGACACTGTTCGCGCGACCGTCCCAGAACAGGCGACGGCTGAAGACGGCGTTGATGACGGACGGGGCGTTGCGCGAGGTGATCCGCCGGGTACCGACACCGTGCACGTTGAAAGTCGGGTCCGGTGTGCGGCTGCAGTTGTCGAACGCCGAGTCGTCTTGCGCGCTGACGAACGCTCCACCGAAGCTCCCTGACGATCCAACCACGTCGTCGGTCGTGAACAGCACCGACGATGTAGGGTCGGACGGATCGGCGAGTTGATGGAAGGGGAAGTCTGCCCGCCGCAACGTATAGTTGGGGCCACCATTGCCTCCAGACGCTGTCGGCTCGTAGGTGGTGGCGGTCGGACGCGTGGCCGTCGCATGCCCGGGAGACAGTTCGTTGGTCACCCGCGCGTCGGTGCCAGCATGATAGTGGCACGTCGCACAGGCCACCCCATCGCTGCCGACTTGGATATCCCAGAAGAGAGCTTTGCCGAGGGCGACGGCCTGCTTTCGATTGAGTACGATCCGCCCCGACCCCCTCAGGAGGCCCGGAACCTGCGGAACCTGTACATCCTTCAGAGACGGCGGGATGGTCCCGTGCGCCAGGATGGCATGGGGTCTTGAAACGACGCACAACCCGACGAAGACCAGGCCGGTCATCCACCAGGGCGGCGGCCTCTTCGCGCTGCCGCGGCGCGCCAGACTGAATGCCATGCCATCGAACTCCATGTGCAGCTCTTTCATGTCCATGGTTACCGCGCTCCTGCCGGCGACGACCGAGCACTCGCCCACCTCTCGTGAACGAGCGCTCGGCCGCCGCTGGGCGCTACAGTTTCGGCACGCAGCTATACGGGGCAGTTCGTGAGGACCTGTAGTATTTGCAGTCCTGGTCCTTGCGGAGCATCGCTGGTTCGTCGTTCTTCCAGTCGGCTCGGCTGCACGCGGTGCGCTGTGCCCGAGTGGCGGCCGGGAAGCTCGCGCAGAACTGCGCCTGCGAACAGCCGTCGCGATCCACCTGCGCACCCGTGGGCGTATTGGGGCAGAGGTCGTCGGCATCGCGACGCCCATCACCATCCGTATCCACGTTCGCCGCCGCCAGAGCTGCGGTCGCCGAGGCAAGGCTGGCGTTACACACGCTGAGATTTGCATTGGCGGTTGCTAGGGCAGCGGCGGCCGAACCAAGCGAGCTATTCGCCGCGGTGAGGTCGGAACGGCACTGCAACAGGGCCGCCCCCACGTCCGCGTCCAACGGGAAAGGATCACAGGCATCACCGATCCCATCACCATCCGTGTCGGTCTGGTCCGGGGTCGCCAGATTTGGGCAGTTGTCACAGGCGTCGCCGATGCCGTCGCCGTCGGTGTCGGTCTGGTCAGCGTTGGCGACGAGCGGGCAGTTGTCGGAGGCGTTGGCGACTCCGTCGTTATCTTCGTCGCTGTCGCAGGCGTCACCGATGCCGTCGCCGTCGGTGTCGGTCTGGTCGGCGTTGGCGACGAGCGGGCAGTTGTCGGAGGCGTCGGCGATTCCGTCCGCATCGGCGTCGAGGAACGTCGTGACAGTGAGCTGATACTGGCCCGCCACTCCGCCCAGGGCTCCGACGAAGATGGTGAACTCCTCATCAACGCCCCCCGTGAGCGTATCGACGGAGTAGGTGCGGGTGAGTGTCTCGCCCGGCGCGGCAGCGACTGCATAGTCAACCAGGACCAGGCCGCTGGATCCGAGCGGGTCGGCGGACAGCGGCGCCGGACTGGTGTAGAAGGTCTGGTGCCGGTCCGAGGTCGCGCTGGTGTCCCAGCCCCTATACAGCGCGAAGGCGAGCCGAACGCTCGCTGGGTCATTAGGATCGTCCGCAAGGGTGATCTTCGTGGTGACCGGGCCGCCCGACAGGACCGTGGCCAGCGGCGTGTAGTGGATCAGGCCATAGTCGAGCCCATGTCCCCAGCCCTGGCCGCTGTTGGCGGGGTCGGACCACGATTTTCCGCCGACGGCGATGACCCTGTCCGTCGGGTAGTCGGGGTCGTTGGCCGTGTTGTAGGAGTTCGTCTGCTGGAGCAGGCTACCGGAGTCTGGGGTCGGAGCGATCCCCGTCTGAATGGTTCGCGCCGTGTGGTTGTTGTGCATGCCACAGTACCAGTTGACGGGCAAGTTGCCGGTGTAGTCGGCGATGCCGCCGTTGGTCCAGGTTGCCGGGGGCACCGTCGTCGGTGAGCCATCGGCACCATTGGTGCTCCCGGCCAATCCCGAGCCGTAGCCCGAAATGTTGTAGGTGGCATGTGCGTAGGCCGCGTGCCGCGCGGCCGACAAGCTGGCGACGATCGCGGCCAGCAGCAATGTGTATTGCATCAATTTGGTTGTCATCTTCATCACCTTTCGTGGGTGTGGTTCGCTCAGGCGGTCCACGCCCGAGTCCTGCGGGCACACCGAGACGTGTCGGCGCCGATGCGGTTCCCCAGGACCGCTGAACCCGCATCGAACCGACGGCGTTCGGTTGCCGGCCGTGCACGCGCACGCAGCGCGGCACGGACTCGCTACCCGCGCACTAGAGCACCTCTAGAGCAAACAACTGTGCTCCGGAGGCACCGTCCGATTTCCGCTACTTCTTCAGACCACGGAGGTGATGCTGCGCGGTGGGTGAAAGGGGGGGTCGAGTGCCGCTTCTTTCGGTGGGCACAACCGGGGGAGGAGCCCATGGAACCCGTCGGCGATGGCTTCGATACTCGCCGGCGCCGGAAGCACGACCGGTTCATCCGACAGCTCGACGCCATCGTGATGCGTACATCCAGCACATCGTAAGCCGGGTCCTTCGTGAAATTGGCCCGGCCCCCGACGTGCGGCGTTGACATCCGGTTGCGCCGCGCCGTGGTGGCAGCCACGCTTCCCGGAATGCATCGGGCAGTCCGGTGGGCAGCTCGTACACCGCATCGGCACGAGCGTCAGCGCACGTGTGGAGGTGAGGCTGAACGACAGCAACAGCAGGATCGCAGCCATCCGAAGCAGCCGTGTGTACGAACCGGACACGCACATGACGTTACCAAACTGGGTTCGACACTGTCAATGGCGAGCGTGGCCGATCAACGGCAAACCGGCCCGCCCCCCGCAGGTTACAATCACAGTCCATGGCCGCGACCCACCCTTACGCGTCGAATGCTGCAAGATCCTTCTCCATTTGATGCCCCCACCGCAGCGTATCGATCGGCTCGCCGATGCGAGTTGCCGACGACGACGCCACCGTGCGCCGCCGGCGCCGGCACCAACGCACGACGACGGCCGTACCGCACAACCACGCGGCCACCGGCACGGCGTACGCCAGCACGTTGAACCCCCTCACGACCGGCTGCGCCAAAATGCGTTCACCGTATCGATCGAGGTATTCGGCCAGAATCTCCTGCTCGGTCGCCCCGTGCGCGACCAATGCCCGCACGTCTCTCCGAATCGCATCGGCGGCTGGGCTGTAGTGCGTCGCCACGGTGCTTCCGAAGCAGCAGGGAGCCATGAGCTGCTCTTCGATACGCCGGGCAGTGACCTCTTGCTCCGCGGTGAGGGTGGGCTCCGCGGCAATCCCCCGCCCCGGGCAAGTCGCGATCAACAGCGCCACCAGCCAGCTGAACATCAGGAGACCCGAGCCCCATGGCCAGGAGGACAAGGCCGGTCGTCCCAGCGAGGGCCCCGGCTCGCCGCCATGCTGCAGGTCGCCACAGCGGCCGAGCCGCCACTCGGCTGGCACGCACTTCGGCGGCTCGCGCCGCCACGTCAGATGCCACCCGAATGCCGAGAGGACGCTTGGTTCCACTGGAACGCTCATTCCACCGGCGCCTCCGCGAGTAGCGGGAGCACGACGGCAGCAAGGCGGTCCTCGGTCACTCCCGCGTCGTCGGGCCTGAACCGCGCCTGCACGACACCGCTGCGATCGACGACGTACGTCACCGGCAACAGATCCGGTGTTCCGAAGCCGTTCGGCCTGGCCGCGTGCATCATCGCCGCCGGATAGCTGAGGCCTTGTGCGAGCGCGACGACCGCATCGCGATCGCGCGCCCGATCCGTGCTAAGGCCGATCATCTCCAACCCTTGGCTGTGATAGCGGCGATAGAACGCATCGAGCACCGGCATTTCCTGGCGACAGGGCGGACACCAGGTTGCCCAGAAATTGACGATGACCACCTTGCCGCGCAGCGCACCGAGGTCGAAGACCGCCCCATCGAGCTGCGGCACGACTAGCGCCGGAGCCGGTTGGCCGACGTCCGCCCCGGCAAACGCCGCTGTCCCGGCGCCCACCATCAGCGCCAGGACTCCCGCGAGAAGTGCAATACTTCGAGAGACACGCATTGGATCAGCTCCTGGTCTAGAAATCGTAGCTCGCGATGAATGTCACATACTGGTTCGTCGTGATCTGGTTGCCCACGACGTTCTGGTACACGGGGAAGTTGATGCCCGTGTAGAGCCTCACCATCCCCACTCGCACTTCGGCTCCCGGACCAAGGACAATCCGGTCGTAACCGCTGTTGTCGGGGTCCGCATTGGCGCTGCGGTCCCGCTGCCGATCGGTGCCGACGAGGTTCAGCATCGGCGTGAACGAGTCGAACCCGCCGAGGGCGCCGTAGTTATACAAGGCGCCCACGCCCAGGTTGATCTCCTTGCCCGGACGATATTGCTGCTGCGTCCACATCGGCACGTCCCAGCCCCCTTGCGCGTACCAGCTGAACGAGCGGTCTTGCAGGGAAAACGGCAGCGCGCCGACGTGGTAGCCACCGAGCAGCAGATCGGTGCTGCCGCTGCCGATCTCGGTGTCGCGGTCGAAGTTGGGATAGGTGAAATCGCCGGTCGCCAGCTTCAGGCCGAGGCGAACGCCGGTCGACATGTCCTCCGAGAACCCCGTGTACATGCCTTCGATGCGCATGTCGCCGAGCGCGCTGTGCTGGAACGATTCCGTGCCGGTGCCGTCCTCGTTCTCGGTCTTGAAGTAGCGATCATCGTACGGCAGCTGCGCCATGAAGCCCCAGCTGCGGTTGAACATGTACTGCAGCCCCAACGTAAAGAACTGGGTGCGCAGCACCTTGTCGTCGTTATCGACGGCGGGAGCTTTGTGCGCCAAGTGCCAATTCGTGTATTGATCCATGAAGTTGTATTCAAAAAACACCGTGCCTCCGGCTCCGGATGGAATCAGCGACGCGGTGCCCGCTTCGAAGATGCCACAACCGCACGCACAGGCCAACCCGCGGCGCGGTGCCAGACTCACACTCAGAGTGAGCAATGCGATCACCGCTACAAGCGTGCGTGCCGGGAACGCCGGAACCGCCGGGTTCCGACGGATTGTCCCCGTGAGTCTATCGATCACTGACCACAGCATAGAGCTTCTCCCGTCAGAGCGAGCACGCCGACGCGGTTCGGTGCCATGCGATTCCCCGCGGACCGTTGAACCGCATCGAACCGACACCATTCGTGACGCTGGCGGCGACAGGTTTGTCACTGTCGCTGCGCGGGCCGCGCCCGCTCGGTAGAGGACCTCCGGGGTGAACACCACGGAGGTACCGTTCGACACCCGCTAGATCTTCAGACGTCGGAGGCGATGTTGCGGGGTGGGTGAAACGGGGGATCGAGTGCCGCGTCTCCAGGTCCGCGCAACCTGGGGAGGAAGCCATGGAGGCCGCAGGCTATGGCTTCCGTCCTCGTCTGCGTCGGCAGCACTACCGGCTGATCGGACAGCGCCAAGCCGTCGCTGCGATGGGTACATCCAGCACAACGGAAGCCGGCTTGCTCGCGACAATGCGCGGCGCCACGACTTCCGGTGTTGACATCTTGCTGCGCCCCACCGCGGTGGCAGCCCAGCTTCCCGGCATGCATCGGGCAGCCCGGCGCGCAGGTCGTACACGGTGTGGCGACAAGCGCCAGCGCGTGCGTCGAGCAGATGCTGAACGACAGCAACAACACGGCAGCAACTGGGCGCAATAGCCGAACGCGAGAGCGAGCCATGACGTCACAATTCGGTTGCTACCCTCGAGCCTCGCGCTTCGACATCACCGTGCCTTTGACCTGAACCGTCTGGTGCAGGCGGCGCCGGCGGGCACCCGCCCGTCACTGATTCTAGAGCTCCCGAATCCATTCTCGTCAGCCAGTCCCTCATAGGCGGAAGGCGGGCTGCAGCCAATGCGGCGATTTGACGCATGCTGCCGTCCCAGGACCAACCAAAGAGTGCACCTGCTCGACGCTGGTCGTGCAACGCTACCGCGCCCGCATCTCCGGGCCGCTGCTCGATCGCATCGACATTCAGGTGGAGGTACCGGCCGTGCGCTACAAGGAGCTGGCGGACCGCACGAGCGGTGAGACGTCGGAGGCGATCCGCGCCCGTGTCGACCGCGCCCGCGAGCTGCAGCTGGCGCGCTTCCGCGGCCGCAAGATCTTCTGCAACGCGCATGAACGCTCGTGACTTGAAGCGCTTCTGCCAGACCGACACCGCCGCCGAGAAGCTCCTCGAATCGGCGATGCTCAAGCTCGGCCTCAGTGCCAGAGCGTACACGTGTATCCTCAAGGTCGCGCGGACCATCGCCGACCTCGACGGCCTGCCGGAGATCGGCGCAGCGCAGGTGGCGGAGGCGATCCAGTACCGCAGCCTGGATCGGTCGTTTCATTGATGCCAGCCGAAAGCTTCAGTCGGCGCAGCGGCTCGGATTGCAGCTGCAGTCCACGGTGCGCAGCCGGCAACGTACTATCCAGCCGGCTGATGTCCGGCCACCGGGAGAGAGCGGAGGCAACGGGTCTCCGCATCGTGGCGTCGCCTGCACGCGGCACCGGAGCCGCGCCGGCACAGCGGTCATCATTCCAAGGCTCGGGTGTCAGACGAGCACCGGGGCGCCACAGCTCGGGCAGAACAGGCGGTGGCTCCAAAACCGTCGGGGTCATCTTGCCTCATGACATATGTCATGGACGCCGGCCTTGAATCGGGGGCAGAAGAGGAATAGCGCTAAATGGGGGTGTCGGCGTACTCTGGCGGACGCGCGGGGCTGGCTCACTCAGTTCGTATACGGACGATGACGTACCGGGGTTTGCAGACGAGTTGCAATTTCAAACAACAAGGAGCGAGAGACTATGTCTAACAGGGCGCGATCTTTTCCAAGAGCTGCCGCCTTCGTGGCGCTGTGGTGCCTGCTGCTGAGTGCGCCCGCGGTTGCGAAGCCAACCGCGGAGCAGAAGTGCCAGGCGGGGAAGAACAGGGCGGCGGGCGCGTACGCCCGCTGCCTGCAGAGCGCCGAAGCGACGCTGGTCACGAGCAGCAGCCCAATGAAGCAGACGAAGTACACCACCGCCGTCACCAAGTGCGAGACGAATTTCGCGAACAAGTGGCAGAGTCTGATCAACGCGGCCACGAAGGCTGGAGCGACGTGTCTCGACGCGCCGCTGACCAACGCGCAATTCAAGAAGGTCATCGATGACCACAGCGACAACATGACGAGCGCACTGAACGGTGATGGTCTAGACGATTGCGTGGCCGCTCTGCCGCAGTGCCAAAGCGACCTCGCGGCGTGTCTGGCCAGCACACTGCCGGCGGCGCGGGTGCCGAAGACAGGGCAGACGAGTTGCTACGATCCGACCGGAACCGGCACCGGGATTTCCTGCACCGGAACCGGGCAGGACGGCGATCTGCAGAAAGGACTGGTGCGCAGCTACACGGACAACGGCGACGGCACCATCACTGATAACCTGACGGGACTGATCTGGGAGAAGAAGAGCGACGACGGCAGTATCCATGACAAGGATACCCAATACACGTGGAGCGACGCCTTCGGTGTCTTCCTCAACGGGCCCGCCGGGCTGAACACGGTCAGCTTCGCCGGCCACAACGATTGGCGGCTGCCGAACCGGTTCGAGTTGGAGAGTCTGGTTGACCTTGGACAGAGTAATCCGTCGATAGACTCCATCTTCAACGTTAACTGCGGTGCGAACAGTAGCGGCAACCCCGGGTGCTTGGTGGCGAATTGCAGTTGCACTTCGGTGGACACTTACTACTGGTCGTCTACGGCCATTGTGCTCATTCCGAATTTCGCGTGGAACGTCGGGTTCAACATCGGCGGCGTCAACTCCGGCAGTATTCAATTTGACGTTTATGCCGTGCGTGCCGTGCGTGGCGGCTTGTGATGAGCAACGGGACAGCAATGCCCCTTGGGAGGCACGACAGCGCTCCCATGAGCACCATCCTTGCCACAGGATCCTAAGAATAACGACAGGACGCCGGAGCGCGGGCTTCACCCGCCCTGGTAAGGAGATGCCAATGCAAGGTCGAGCGAGTCGGTTCTTACGTACCATCCGTTTTCAGTATGTCCTCGGCCTGCTCGCCACGGGTGTGCTGCCATCTGTGCCGGCTACGGCGGCCATCACCCTCACCTCGGACCCGGCACAGCTCGCCCAGGCGATTGAGCATGCCCCCGGCACGATCACCGGTGCCAGCTTCGTCGCCCTTCCCCCGGCCGGCACGCCGCACGGGATCGGGAACGCGCCGCTGGATGGATTCCCGACCGACGGCACGACCTTCGCCATCCTGACGAACGGCGACGCGGCGCTCGCCGATCAACCGAACACCGCCGCCGACAGCGGAGCGGACGACTCGGGCGGTAATGTCCGCGGCCCCTCGAACTGGGACGTGTCGATTCTCAAGATCGATTTGGACGTCCCGCCCCTGGCCAATTGCCTGTCCATCGACTTCCGCTTCCTCTCCGACGAGTACCCGGAGTGGGTTGGCGGCCTCTTCAACGACGCGTTTATCGCCGAGCTCGACAACTCGACGTGGACCACGAGCGGCGCGACGATCACGGCGCCAGACAATTTCGCATTCGACCCATCGAACAACCTGATCAGCATCAACGCCGCCGGCGCGACGAGCATGACGGCCGGCAATGCCGTGGGAACCACATACGACGGTGCGACGCCGCTGCTGACCGCGTCGACCCCGATCACCCCGGGGGCCCACTCGCTCTACCTTTCCATCTTCGATGTAAACGACCGCGGGATCGATGCGGCGGTCTTCCTGGATCGGCTCGTCCTGAGCACGACGGATCCGTTGGCCTGCCAGCCCGGGGCGACGGTCCTCTCGGTGACCAAGACGACGAGCACGCCGTCGGTCTACCCTGGGGCCACGGTGCACTACACAATCAACGTCAACAACCCGAGCGCCGGCGCGGTTACCTTGAACACCATTACCGACATCCTGCCGGCTGGATTCTTCTACGAGCCCGGCTCGACGACGGGCGTCACCACGGCCGATCCGGGGATTTCGGGACAGAACCTGACGTGGAGCGGCCCGTTAACGGTGCCCGCTGCCAGCACGGTTTCGCTGCAGTTCAACGCCAGCGCCTCAGTTACGCCGGGCGATTACTTCAACAACGCCAGTGCGACCGCGACTGGCTCTCCAGTGACGCCCAGCGGGTCGACAGCCAAGGTGACCGTGAACCCGGTGCAGACGTGCGGTAACAACGTGCTCGAGGGCAGCGAGCAGTGCGACGACGGCAATCTGGTGGACGGTGACGGCTGTGACTCGAACTGTACCTCTACCGCATGCGGCAACGGCATCGTCACGGCGGGCGAAGTCTGCGACGACGGCAACCTCGTCAACGGTGACGGGTGCGACGCCAACTGCAAGCCCACCGGATGCGGCAACGGCATCGTCACGGGCGGCGAGCAGTGCGACGATGGCAATACGATCGACGGCGATGGTTGCAGCGCCACCTGTCAGGTCGAAGCGTTCTGTGGCAATGGGATCGTCGATCCAGGTGAGACCTGCGACCCGCCGGGTACGCCGATGCCGCCCAATGGCAATCCGTGCCGCGCCGACTGCACGTACTGCGGCGATGGGGTCGTCAATGGGGTCCCCGGAAGCGAGACCTGCGACGATGGCAATGCCATCAACACCGATGGTTGCGAGAATTTCTGTTTGGGGGCCGTGAACGTCGGGCTTGACCACTTCCAGTGCTATCGCAGCCGGGTTATCGAGAAGCAACCGGCGATTCCGCCGAAGAATCCGCCACTGACCCTGGTCGATGAGTTTGCGACCCTAACGCGACACGTGGTCAAGTTGGTAACTATCTGCAATCCGACCAACACGGACGGTGGGGATCCGGGAGCGCTGTCGCACACCAATCACCTGGGGGGGTACCTCCTTCATGAACGGAGACCGTATCCGAAGCGCCTGCCTATCCGCAGCCAGAAGATCGTCAATGAGTTCGGCACCATCTTCGTCGATCTGAGGTGGCAGCTGCGTATGATGGTGCCGACCGCGAAACAGCTGGATGGTCTGCCGCCTCCACTAACCGCGCCCGGCGACCACTTCACGTGCTACCGGGTCAGGCGTACGCCGGGCACCGTGGCCTTTCCGAAGCGGACGGTGACGCTCAGCGACGAGTTCGGCACTGCCACCGCCAAGGTGCTCGCGCCGAAGCGGCTGTGCGCGCCTGTCGACAAGAACGGCGAAAACCCTGGAGCCCAGAGCCACCCGGCGCACCTGCTGTGCTACCGCATCAGCAGGCCGTTCCGGTCGGTCGGCCGGGTGTTCATCAACAATGAGTTCGGTCGGGGGCAGCTCTATCCGATGTCCCTCGACGAGCTGTGCGTGCCGTCATTGAAAAGTCCGTAGCTCACGCGCCCGGCCATGGCCCCGATTAGCCGGCTCGCGGGCAATTGGGGTTGTAGCGCGGAATCGGCGGAATCGCGGACCAGTTCTGCCGAGGCATGGTACTGAACCCGCCCGGTTGGGCCTCCGTCGGGGGATTCGTTGCAGCTTGGTAACGTTGGGCGCTTGCGGTTCCTTGTTGCCCTGGGTCACGTCAACACTGACCTTCTCGCCTTCGTCGAGACTGCGATAGCCCCTCGCCGATGATCGCGGTGTCCCAGTGTTACGCCGCACACCTCATGCAGGCTCTTCACCCGATGCACGCGAACGGGTCGGACCGCGGCCGTTTAAGTTTGGCAATAAACGGATGCCCGCGCGGCTTCCACGGCGATCCAACCGAGGAGTGCACCTGCTCGACGCTGGTCGTGCAACGCGACCGCGCCCGCATCTCCGGGGCGCTGCTCGATCGCATCGACATTCAGGTGGAGGTACCGACCGTGCGCTACACGGAACTGGCGGAGCGCAGGTGTGGGGTGGGTGTGTCACTTCCCGGCGCGAAACGTGTCACGCAGAAGGGGCGTCGACGCTGGTCGGTGGTACGGCTAGGCTGAGAGGCGACGCTACGCGCGTTGGAGGAGGTTCAACTCGATGGCGGACGTGATTCGTGGTGGATGTCTCTGTAGACGCGTCCGCTACGAGCACACCGGAGACGTTGGGCCAGCCAACTACTGCTATCGCTCGGACCGTCGCCGGTGCACAGGGAGTGCGCACAACATCGGTGTGGGCCTGCGGGCGGGCACCATGGGCACGAATCGACCACGAGTTGCAGAGCTTTGCAAGGGGGCGAGTGTAGGATGCGTCCCATGTATCTTGGGTTAGGGTCGTGCGCATGAATGGGCAGGCGCAGCGGGCTCCCGCGTTCTTGAACATCAGTCCGTGGGTCGCGCCGCCGACGGATCTGCAGCCGGCGTTGGCGGCGGACCGGTCCGTCGATGTGGCGATCGTCGGCGGTGGCTTCACGGGGTTGTCGACGGCGCTGGCGCTCAAACGCGCCGGCGTCGATGCAGTCGTGCTCGAGCGCGACTTCGCGGGCTTCGGAGCCAGCGGCCGGAACGCGGGCCATCTCACACCGACCATCGGCAAGGACCTGCCGACGTTGCTGATGCTCTTCGGCAAACAGCGCGCCGCGCAGCTCGTGCGCTTCGCCGATGATGCCGTGCGCTACGTCGAGAACGTGATCCGCGCGCAACGCATCGATTGCGACTACGTGCCCGCGGGGAACATCATGGCCGCCGTGCATCCACAGCAGGAGGGTCGTTTGCGAAAGGCCGCGGCAGTGGCGGCCGCGCTCGGGGCGCGTGTCCGCTTCCTGGATCGCGACGAGCTGCGCGCCCGCGGCGTACCGCCGGCGTTTCTCTCTGGCGCGATGGAGGAAGCGGGCGGCACGCTCGACCCCGGCAAGTACGTGATGGGCTTGCGCCGCGCCGTGCTCGACGCCGGCGTCACACTCTACGAGCAGACGGCGGTCCAAGAGATCGTCGACGGTCCCCGACTGGGCGTGCGCACCAACGCCGGCACGGTGACCGCCGACCGCGTGGTACTCGCGACGAACGCGTACACGCCGGCACTCGGCCATCAGCGCCACAGTGTGTATCCGCTCTACGACACGCTCTTCGAAACCGCGCCGTTGACGGACACGCAGTTGGCCACCGTCGGTTGGCCGGGCCGCGAGGGGATCTATACGGCGCACGAGAGCTTGGAGAGCTACCGGCTGACGGCGCGCGGAACGATCCTCGGCGGCTCGAAGGGGGTGCGCTACATGTACGGCGGTGCGCTGCGCGGCGGGCCCAACACGTGGACCCAGGGGCTCATCGAGCGCGGCTTTCGCGACCGCTTCCCGGAACTGCGCGAGGTGCCGATCGCGCATTTCTGGGGCGGGTGGATCGGCATGACGCTGCACTTCCTGCCGGCGTTCGGACGCACCGGGACGAATCGCAACGTCTACTACGCGGTCGGCTACAACGGACACGGTGTGGCCGCGGCGAGCGTCATGGGCACCATCCTTGCCGACTTCATGTCGGGCCGCACCAACGAGCACGCCGAGACGCTCGCCCGCTTCGTACCGCCGCTACCGCCGGAGCCGCTGCGCTGGCTACTCATTCGCGGCATCATGGGCATTCTCAACGGCGTCGATGCGCGCCTCGACGCACAGGTGCGCGCCGGCCGTGGAGTCGGTAGATGAACCTGGCGATGCCACCCGTCCACAGTGGTCTGATGACCAACGGGCTGGAGCCAACGCTGGCGCGCTGGCAGCAGGCGGCGGGCTTGGCGTTCGCAAGGGTGCCGCCGCTCGACATCCCTTGCGTTGCGCAGCCGGTAACATGCTATCCAGCCGGGTAATGTCCGGCCACCGGGAGAGTAGAGGCAACGCGTCTCCGCATCGTGGCGTCACCTGCACGCGGCACCCGAGCCGCGCCGGCATCGCGGCCGTTTTGTTCCTTGCGACGTTCGCGTTCCTCTATGCCTTCCGCAACGAGGGCATCTTCCATCTGGACGCGATCTTCCTGGCGCAGGCGGTCGAGCGCATCTACGCCGGCAGCACGTGGGACGTCAGCTGGCGCTTCGGCGCCGTGCTCGCCAACGCGTTCGTCTACTTCCCCTTCTGGCTGAGCGGCGAGAACGCGGAGCGATCGACGATCCTGTCGAGCATCCTCTTCCACGCCGCCTCGATCCCGATGCTGTTCCTCTTCCTCGAGCGGTTGTGCGGCAGTCGCCTGCTGGCGGCGCTCGCCGCCGGATTGCTCGCCGCGGCGCCCGTCTATTCGATCGCGAACACCTTCGGGAAAGAATACGGGCTCGCGGTCCTGCTGATCGCGACCTCTTTCTTCCTCGCACTCAGGGCGCGCGAAACCGGCAGTGCGGCCCGCGCGGCGAGCTCGGCGTTGTGCTTCGCGCTGTCGTACATCGTGTGGGAAGGATTGCTGGCGATCACGCCCATCTACATCGTGGTGCTCTTCGCGCCGCGCTTCGAGCCGCTCGCGCCGGGGCTGCGTGCCCGCCGCCTCGCCGCCGGCGCGCTGGCAGGATTCGGTGTCGGGCTGGTGTTCGACCTGTCGACCTCGCTCGATTCGATCGTCAGGACGTACGCCGGCAGTCAGCAAATGACCGACTTCCTGGGCATCGCTTCGCCCAGGCTGCGCGTCGCCGTGGGCGATCTGGTGCGCTTCCTCGGTTGGCCGTTTTTGCTGACGAGCGCCCTTGGCTTGGCCGTAGCGCTGGCGCAGCGACGCTACCGGGCGATCCTGCCGCTCGCCAGCCTGCTCATCGCCACGCTGGCCTTCTACGGCAACCTCTCCACCTACGGACCGCGCTACCTCGTGCTCTGCGCCCTCGGACTGAGCATGCTCGCCGGCGCCGCCCTGCACTTCATGCTGACGCATCAGCGGCTGCTTCAGGTGGCGGCGGTGGCGACGTACGTGGGCATCGTCGGCTCGATGGTCGCCGCGTCCTATCCCTTGTTGGCGCCGCGTCACGCGTACAACGGCGCCAAGCGGTTCGCGCAACTGATCGCCGAAGTCACCGAGCCGGCGAGCGTCATCATCGTCATGGACGACAGCCGTTTCGTCGAGTACTACGCGCACCGCGCAACGCTGCAGCACCCCATCGGCGACCGCGCCGCGACCGCGGTCTGGGTCGACACCGTCCGGCACACGATCGAGCGCCGGCCCGTCTATCTGGCGGAGTCCGGTTTGTCCTACGACCCCGGCCTCGTCGTGCGGCGTGCAATCGACGCCAACTTCACCAAAACCCTCGTCGGGACGCGAACCAGCGAGGACTACCACCACGCCGAAAGTCGTCTGCAGTTCTACGAAGCCCATCTGTGGCGCCTGACGTCGCGATGAACGTGCGTCGCCGTGCACGGCCGTGGGAGACCCTGGCGCCGCAGCGTTGCGAGAGACGGGTACGACCGACCGGCTCAGACGATCGCCAGACGAGCGACCATGCCGAGAGGGCCGGTGCCGCAGCACCGCGATTGCCTTAACAGGCGAATGCCAGCGAGGTGGCCAGGATGCGTGCCCCATCGGTGCTGCGTTCAAGGATTGTAACCACGTGTTGGAGACTGGACACTAGCTCGGGTCGGCGGCGCGCAACCGCTTCGCGAGCGCCTGCAGGAGCTTCCACCCAATGGCGCCGTTCCTTTCGACCAGCGGGCGGAACTCCCAGAACGTGAGCCCGTAGCAAACCAGGTCGGTCGCCGCGGTCACCGTGGCCATGCGGGGACCGCCGTCGATCAGGGCGATCTCGCCGAAGTAGTCGCCCGGGCCGAGGGTGGCGAGCTCGACGCCTTTGCTCGAGACCGTGGCCTCCCCGGAATCGATGAGGAAGAAGGCGGCGCCGCCCGAGCCCTCCATGATGACGGTCTCGCCCTTCGCGAAGCGGCGCTCCTTGAGCAGGCGGGCGATTTGCTCGGCCTGCCTGCGGTCCATATCGGCGAAGAGTTGGACGTGCCGGACGGCGGCCACCGGGTTGTGCGGTGGCAGGACGGTCGGCAGTGCCTCGCTGCGCGCCTTCCCGGTGGTGACGGCGCGGCACTGGAGGAGGTACAGCGTCCCGTCTTGGAAAGCCCATTCGATGTCGCGTCGCGGTCCGTAGACCTTCTCGCACTGCAAGGCGAGCGCGCCCAAGGCCGCGAGCTCGGCGTCGTCGAGGCAGAGCTGGTTCACCTGCGCGGGCGGCACTTGCTCCTCGAAGGTGCCCCCGTTCGGGAGTGAGCGGATCGCGATGCGCTTGCGCCCCGCCTTGCGCTCCAGCACCTGACCGGAGCGGTCGAGCCGGAAGTGGTCCGGAACCACGAGGCCGGCGACCACGGCTTCACCGAGGCCCCAACTCGCTTCGATCAGGCGCTCATCGGCGCCGGTCACCGGGTGCTCGGTGAACATCACCCCGGCCACGGTGGGGTTGAGGAGCGTCTGGACGACGACGCCGACGCTCGGCCGGGTGAACAGGCCGACACGCTGGCGGTAGGTGATGGCCGAGTCCGAGTTCGCAGACCACCAGACTTCGCGAACGGCGCCGGGGACATCGGCCGCCGAGTGGACGTTGAGCACGGTGAGGTGCTGGCCGGCAAAGCTCGCTGCCGCGCTGTCTTCGTCGACGGCGGACGAGCGGACGGCGAACGGGGGCGGCAAGGCGGCGATGGCCTTCGCCACCTGTTCAATGGCCTTGTCGTCCCCCGAGGCGACCGCCTCGACCAAGTCGCCCGAGAGCGCCACGCCGGGCGGGACCGTGAGGCCCTGGCGCGCGGCGTCACCGAGGCCCACGGCCTTCGACCCATAGAGCGACGTCTCGCGCGCCTTCGCGAAAGAGACGACCTTCTTCACCCGAGCACCGTGACTTCTCCGGCATCCCCGTCGACGCGGACACGGACGCCGTCGGCGATGCGTTCGGTCGCTTCGCGGGTCCCGACGACGCCGGGGATGCCGTACTCGCGCGAGACGATCGCCGCATGCGAAAGGAGGCCACCGTTGTCGGTGACGATCCCGCCAAGGAGTGGGAGGAGGATGTTGAAGGCCTCGGTCGTCGACTCGGTGATGAGCACGTCGCCCTTGGCGATCCGGCCGAACTCGGAGGGGCCGGAGACCCGGCGCGCCGGCCCTTCGTAGACGCCCTTGCTCGCCGCCAGCCCGTAGAGGACCTTTTCTTCGTTCCGCGCCTGCGAGCTCCCGAAGAGGTGGCCCAAGGCGATGAAGGTCGCGCGCATGAGGCGGCCGACCCCTGGGGGCAGGGCCGCGAGGTCAGGCGGGGGCGGTTTGGGCGGCCCCAGGAAGGGCGGGACGTCTTTGGCGGTGTAGGTCGCGCGGTATGCGGCGCGCTTGGCGAGCTCGTCCGCGGACGGGCCGCCATTCCCAACGACCAGCGCGCACATCTCGTCGAGGCTGGCGTCCAGCATCTGCTGGGGGGTGGCGATGCGGCCGCGGCTCGCGACCCGCCGGCCAGCCGCAAGCGCGGCGCGCCGCATGAGACCCGAGGCCCAGATGTCGCTGTAGACGCCGCGCTCGTCGCGGAGGCGGTACATGAGGCGGGCCTCGCCGAGCAGTTCGTCGAACGCGACCTGGTGCGCCGCCGGAACCTGGGCGCGGACTTCGGCAATGCGGGCATCGATGTCCGAGGCGGCCTGGGCTTCTCCGGACACGGCGATGCGGATGGCCTTGAGGAGTGCGTCCGGCAATTCGAGCGCCGTGGGCTCGGCGATGTCGAAGCCGTCGATGAGGCGGTTGCCGACCAAGTCGAGGTAACCGGAGACCGCCGCGCCGGCTTCGCCTGCGAGGGACCGCAGGCTCGCCAGCACCTGTGCGGGGTCGCCGCCGGATGCGAGGATCTCGCGGGCAGCCGGGTCCTGGGCGAACGCCTCCTTCAGGCGCTCCATCTCGTCGGAGCCACCCGCGGACACCACTGATGAACCGCGCATCAGACCCAGCAGCTCGGACGGCGGCAGGCCCGTCCAATCCCCAACGTGCGCGAGGAAGTCCCCGGTTGGGATCACGGCACCGGCGGTGAAGCGCATGTGCTGGGCGATCATCGCCGCATGGTGGTCGCGGCAGCGCGTCAGATAGGCGACCAGCTCCGTGTCGGAGAGGGCGTCCGGATTGACGGCCTGCAGCTCCCGGTGCGTGGCAATGGAGGATGGTTTGCGATTCTCGTCCCAGTCGCGAAGCTGCTCCCGCCAGAGCTTCTGCGCGAAGACTTGTTCAGCGCGCTGAAAGCGCTCGGGGAGTTCAGCCTCCGGAGCCGGCAGCACTTGGTTGTAGCCGAAGCCGTTCACGTAGCCGATCTGGAGGCCGTCGATGAGCATCCCGTAGAAGCGGGCGAAGTCGTTGGTGCCCCTCTTGAAGGAGGGGGGATGCGTCTCCTGGAAGTAGCGCGTCATCGGGCGCGGGAAATGCACGGGGTCTTGCTCCCACGATCCTGCTCCTGGCGGCTCAAAACGGAGTCCGGTCGAGGTGTCTGACGTAGTCATGGCGGTTCCTTTCTCTGGGATGGCTCGCAGATCTTGCCGCGCCGCTGGTGATTATCTTCTCATTGAGGCGGAGGGCAAGCGGCGGCGCAATTCTCGCGAGCGCCGCAGCGCCGGTTCATGGACCTCAGCACCCGCGAGTCGCTCACGCTCGCCGGGTGCTGGGTCGTCACCCAGCACCGCTCGCCGACAAGCCTCTTGATTTCCGGGGCTCGCTGAGAAATGACACCGGTCCGACTCCGTCTTGGCAGACGGCGACCCGAGGAGGTGACGATTACATGAAGGCGCTGCAGTTTCGCATGAGCGTGCCGAAGATCGCGCTCACGCGCGCCCTGGGCTTGTTCTCCCGCAACGCGTACACGAGCTCGTTCGGCCCGGTGCAGCTCGAGGAGATTCCGGACGCACAGGTGCGGGGAGATCGCTGGGCGGTGGTGCGGCCGGCGCTGACGGGACTGTGCGGCAGCGACCAGAAGCAGCTGCTGCTGAAGGGCCACTTCGACAATCCCATCTCGGGCATCATCTCGTTCCCGCACGTGCTCGGACACGAGTCCGCCGGGGTGGTCGCTGAAGTCGGCCGGCAGGTGACCCGCGTGCGTCCCGGCGATCGGGTCGTCATCAATCCCTGGCTGTCCTGCGAGCCACGCGGCATCGACCCGGTGTGTCCGTCGTGCGCCGCCGGCAACCTCTCGCTCTGCCAGAACTTCGACCGCGGCGCCCTCGCGCCCGGGCTACACCTCGGCAATTGCAACGACGCCCCCGGCGCCTACGCCCCGCGCGTCGCGCTGCACGAGAGTCAGCTTTTCCCGCTGCCGGCGAACGTGACGTACGAGCAGGCCGTCCTCGCCGACCCCTTCGCGGTGTCGTTCCACGCCGTGGTCAAGGACCCGCCCGACGGCGACGCGCCGACCGTGCTGATCTGCGGCGCCGGCACGATCGGGCTCTCGGCCGTGGCGGCCGTGAAGGTCGTCAAACCGAAGGCCCGCATCATCGTCATCGCCCGCTACCCGCAGCAGGTGGACGCCGCCAAGCGCCTGGGCGCCGTCGAGGTGATTACCTCGCGCCAGGGCGCCGAGATCATCGCCACCGTCTCGACGCTGACCGGAGCACGCCCATGGAAGTCGCTCTGGCATGGGCTGCCGATGCTCGACGGCGGGGTCGACGCCGTCTACGACTCCATTTGCTCGCCGCAGACGATCGAGATCGGCGTGCGCATCGTCCGGCCGCGCGGCATCCTCTCGATCATCGGCGTCGAAGCGCCGAAGCGCTTCGAGTGGACGCCGATCTACTTCAAGGAGCTGCGCGTCGTCGGCTCCAACGCCTTTGGCGTCGAGGAGTTCCGCGGCGTCCGCAAGCACGCCATGGAGCACTACGTCGACCTGTGCGCCTCCGGCGAGGTGGATCTCGGCTTCATGGTGACGCACCGCTATCGGCTCGAAGATTGGCGCGCCGCGTTCCGCACCGCCATCGAGAAGACGACGGGGTGCGTGAAGGTGGCGATCACGTTCGCCGACGCGTTGCGGGCGTGAAGTAGTTGCCGAGCAGGGGCGCCTGCCCCACGGCAGACACCGCCACCGGCAACCAAGCGAGGAGCCGGTGGCCGGCCAACCACTCGCCCGCCTTCACGCCGCCGCTCGCTGCGCGAAGAACTCCGTCTGCAGCGTGCCCCAGTCGACCTGCGGCGCGCCGTGCTCGGCGGGGCCGCCCACTTGTCGCAGACGCACGATCTCCGCTTGGTACCAGTCGATGACGGGCTTGCCGATGCGCAGCGCGCCGAGCTCACCGGCCAGGTCGGCCGGCTCGAGCAGACACACCCAACCGCCGTCGTACGGACTGCGCACCAGCCAGTCCGGATGCTTGAGTAGCTCCGTGTTGATCTCCGTCACTCGTCCGGACAGCGGCGCCAGGAAGCGGACGAGAGTAGCGCCGCGCTGCACCGCGCACATCCAATCGCCGCGCTTGACGGTCGCCCCCTTCGCCGGCAGATCGACGCGCTCGATGGCGCCGAGCGCCTTGCGCGCAAAGTCGTCGATGCCGGCGCGCACCTGGCCGGTGGTCTCGATGCGTGCCCAGGCATGGCCGTCGGACAGGAAGGCGCCGCCCGGCACGCAGAACTCGTCCGCCCGCACCGCTTCCGCGAGGGCCGGCGCCACCACCCGCACCTGGGGTAAGCGCTGCGCGTCCAGGCGGGCCTGGCGCTTGAGCAGCAGTTGACGAGCAAAGGCGGTCAGCTCGGCGGCGGTGAACGGCTTCTGCACGTAGTCCACCGCCCCGTCGCGCATCGTCTCGACCGCTGACTCGATGGTGGCGTAACCGGTGATCACCGCGACGTCGACGTCGGGCCGCAGATGCTTGACGCCCTTGACCACTTCCACGCCGTCCATGCCGGGCATCTTCAGGTCGGTAAACACGAAGTCATAGTCGTTGCGCTGCACGAGACCGAGCGCCTCGGGGCCGCTTTCGACGGTGTCGACGCTGAAGCCGTCGATCGCCAGCACCTTGCGCAGGGCGTCGAGAATCACCGGTTCGTCGTCGACGGCGAGGATGCGCGCCTTCGCCTTGGGCACCTCGACGCGCTTCAGGCTGCGCGCCTCGTGCGTGAAGTCGAGTCGCAGCGCGGTGTCGAGCGCGGCCTCGCGCTCACGGCGGGCGCGCCGCTCGTCGAGCCGACGCGCGGTGACGCGCACGAGCACGTCGAGCGCCATGAAGCCGGCGAAGATGAGTACGACAATCAGAACCGTCATGATCCTTCCTCCTGCGCGGCGGGCCGCGCCCCGAGGGCCCGACGCACGCTCGCCATGAGCTCGGGCGCATCGAACGGCTTGGCCAGAAAATCGGCGGCACCCGCCTCGCGCGCGCGCACGGCGTGATCGGGTGTGGCGTAACCGGTGATCATCACCACGGGCAAGCCCGGGTAACGCTCGACGAGCTCGCGGAGCACGTCCGCGCCCGAACGGTCGGGCAACATCAAATCGCAGAGCACGACGCGGCAGGTCGCCAGCCCCGGGTGTCGGAGACCCGACTCGGCATCGTCGGCCGTCGCAACGCGCAGCCCGTGCGCTTCGAGGACGCGCCGCACCGCGGCGCGCACCACCGGCTCGTCGTCGATCACGAGAACATCACACGCAGTCATGCGGCCTCCCGAGCCGGCTCAGCCTGCAGCGGCAGGCAGACCGTGAAACGGCTGCCGGCGCCCTTCTCGCTTTCCACCTCGATGGTGCCGCCGTGGCTCTCGATGATTCCCCAGGTGATCGCGAGTCCCAAGCCGGTACCGCGCACGCCCTTGGTGGTGAAGAAGGGTTCGAAGAGCTTGGCGAGATCCTCACGCGAGATGCCGCGCCCGGTGTCCTCGACACTGATCTCCACCACCGGCAACGGACCGCGGCGCTCGCGCACCTCCCACCAGGTGAAGTGGCAGCCGGTACGCGTACACCAGCGGATGGGTTCGTCGTCAGGGCCGCGAACGGCAAAGGTCGGCGCCCCACAGCGCTCGCACGCGCTCTCCGGTTCGACCAAGCTGACCCGGCAGCGCGGGCACGTCGCGAGACCGACGATCCCCTCTTCGGACGGCTCCCCCGAGACGTGATTGAAGCGACCGTACACCGGGCCGAGGCAGAAGCTCGACTCATGACCCTGAATCTGGCGCAGCACCCGAATCGCCGGCAAGCCGCCGATACGCGTGCTGGCGTCGAGGAGGTTGCATCCATGCGGGCACACGGCGCGGCGGATCGGCTCGTGCCCGCGCGGCGGCAGCGGCGCTTGGCGGCTGATCAGCCGGATGGTGCCGCCGCGTTCGCCCACCGCATCGGCAGCGTTGAGCAACAGGTTCACTATCACCTGCTCCATCTGATTCGGATCGGCCGGCACCGGCGGCAGGTCGTCGGCGAGGTCGAGGGCCAGCGCCACGTGACGCAGCTGCAACTGATTCATCACCACCGCGACGGCGCGCCGCGCCACGTCGTTCAGGTCGGTGGGCTGGCGCCGCGGCGGCGTCTGCCGCGCGAAGTCGAGGAGGCCGCGGACGATGTCGCGGCAGCGCTTGGTCTCGCGCACGATGACGTCGAGGTCGGCGTGCAGCTCGGTGTCGCTCTGGGCTCGCTCGAGCAGCAGCGAGGCGTAGGTGAGCACCCCCGTCAGCGGGTTATTGATCTCGTGCGCCACGCCGGCGGCCAGGCGGCCGACCGACGCCAGCTTGTCGGCTTGCGTGAGCTGGCGTTGGTCGTCGGCGAGCCGTGCCGTCATCGTGTTGAAGGTGCGCGCCAGCTCGCCGAGCTCGTAGCTGCCGGTCGCCGGGATGGTCGTCGTGAGGTCGCCGGCAGCCACGCGCCGCGCCCCGGCCGTCAGCGCTTCGACCGGACGGCTGACCAGCCGGCGGCTGAGCCACCAGAGCAGCAAGCCAGCCACCACGACGGCGCCGCCGGCCACCCCGGCGATACGGTTGCGGCTGGCGACGATCTGCCGGTCGACGTCGTCGAGCGAGACGGTCACGTCGAGCACGCCGAGGACAGTCTGGTCGGGTCCGTGCGCATGGCACGCCGCGCTCGTGCACGAGGGCTGGTTTTGAATCGGGTTCACGATGCCGAGGACGCGGTGACCGGCGGGCGCCGTGAAGACGCGGGCCCGGTCGTGCACCGGCGGCTTCTCCAGCGGCCGATCCTGCGCATGGCACGCGAAGCAGGACTCCGCTTGCTTGTCCAGCGTGTGTCCGAGCTCGGCGGGGTCCGACGAGAACACGATGCGTCCCAGCTTGTTGAACACGCGTACGCGTTCGATGCGCGGATCATCGCCGACGGTTTCGATCTGCCGGCGGATGCGCTCGCGCCGGTTCTCCAGCATGTAGTCCTCGGTGCTGCGCTTCACGGTCTCGCTGAGCAGGTCGGCGCTGCGGGTGAGCTGGGCGATCATCTCACGGCGGTGCGTGCGCAGCGTCAGCGTCGCCACCAGCGCGATCCCGAGGGCGGTGACGAGCCCTGCCGCAACAACGACCTGGAGCCCGATGCGGGTGTGCATGCTCAGCCCACCCGTCCGCGGGCGGGCTGCGGAAAGATCGGCAGGTAGCGCACGGCCACGGCGAAGAGCGCGAAGCCCAGCGCCACCAGGCCGAGCGACACCGTGACCTCCATCCACGACGGAACATATTGGATGCCCGCCGCGTGCTCCATTCCCGTCACGCTGACATTCAACCGGTTCATGACAAAGCCGAGGACCGCGAAGATCGCGGCGACGACGAGGCCGGTCGGGTTCATCCGCACGCGCTCGATGAGCAGCAGGCCGACCGGCAGGACCACCCCGACGCACAGCTCCAGCAGAAACATCCAGCCCTCGTACTCAGGGTGCCGGAGCAGCGCCACGGCGCCGTTCTTCCAGATCACGATGACGCGCAAGAGCCCGTAGACGCCGAGCGCGACGACCATGGCGCGTGCCAACGGTTCGAGCAGATCCATCTCGAGGCGGCGGCCGAAGGCGCGCTCGCTCAGGTATGACTCGAGGATGGTCATGCCGATGCCCGCGCCGACCGCCGAGATCAAGAAGAGATACGGCAGCAGCGGCGTGTACCAGAGCGGGTGCAGCTTGGACGGCACGATGAGATAGAGCGAGCCGAGCGAGGACTGATGCAGGGTCGAGAGGATCACACCGATGATGACCAGCGGCGTCGCCACCGAGCGCAGCAGCCGGCGCGGCCGTTCCAGCCGCAACCCTTCGAAGACCACCGGCGCAAACTCGAGCCCCAGGACGGTGGTGTAGAGCATCACGCACCACGCCACCTCGAACATCACCGAGTGCGGGTTCCAGAAGACCAGCGCGTGCCAGATGCGCCACGGCTGGCCGAGGTCGAAGAGCAGCCCGATGATGACCAGCACGTACCCCAAGAAACCGGTGAGCACGGTCGGCCGCACGATGGGCTCGAAGCGACGCAGGTTGAAGATGTGCACGATGGCCGTGAGCGTGAACGCCCCCGCCGCCAACCCAACGCCGCAGAGGACGTCGAAGCCGATCCAGAGGCCCCACGGAAACTTGTCGTTCAGGTTGGTCACCGCGCCCAGCCCCCGCGTGAAGCGCAGCACGGTGACGCCGCCGAAGAGCACCAGGATCACCGCGAGCACCGCTTCCCAGAAACCCATGCGGCGCACCACGCGGCGCACGGCCACCGCCACGGTCATCGCTCCGTCTCCCGCTGCGCCGCCTCGTACTCGCGCACCTCATCGCGCCGCTTGGTGATCCAATGGATGCCGAACAAGCAGACGCCCCAGACGGCGACGAAGGCGGGGATCTTCGACAGCACCTGCCAGGTCAACAACGGCAGCGGCTGGCGCGGCACGTTGGTCTTCATGCCGAGCCGTTCGAACGGCACGCCGGCAAGCGCCAGGACCGACGTCCCGCCCGCCTCGCTGATGCCGTAGACGTGGTCGACGTACGTCGCAGGGTTGGCGGCGATGCGCGTCTGCGCCTCATGCACGAGCGCGTCACGCTCGCCGAAGAGCGTTGCCCCGGTCGGGCACACCGCGGCGCAGGCAGTGGGCAGTCCTTGCGCCACGCGACCGGCGCAGAGGATGCACTTGCCGACGATCGGGATGGGACGATCCCACTGATACTTGGGTACCCCGAACGGGCACGCCATGATGCAGTAGCGACAGCCGATGCAGCGTTCGGCGTCGTACACGACCGGCCCCTGCGGCGTCTTGGTGAGCGCCGCCACCGGACAGACCGACGCACACGTGGGCTCGGCACAGTGGAAGCACAAGCGGCGCACGTTCACGCCGCCGACGTTCTCGACGACGGTCCAGGTATAGGCGGTGGTGTGATCCTCGATCGGCAGCGGCAAGCCGTTGGCCTCCTTGCAGGCGGCGCTGCACGCCCCGCAGCCGATGCAGCGCGTCGAGTCGAAGAGCAGGCCCACACTCATGAGCCGTCTCCCGGGCGGTGGCAGTGCTCGCAGCTCTCCTGGACGCTGCTCGCCTTGGTGCCGTCGTGGCAGCTGCCGCACAGCTTGCCGGCATTCATCTGTTCATGCGTGATGCCGCGGGTGGGCTGCAGGATCGAGAAGGGCGTCGGGTGGCAGACGACGCAACGCTGCTCGGCAAACGGGACGTGGCTGCCATGACTGAAGACGACGGGGCCGGGTGACGTTTCGGCGGCGTGGTAGGTCACATCAGGCGGCAGTCGCAACACCGGTGGATCGGCTGCGGCGGCTAGCGGGATCACGCCAAGACTGGCCGCAAGCAACCAAGCGCCGAGTCGGCGCGGCCTAGATCGGCCTGAGGGTTCCATTGCGCGAACACCATCTTCGCGAAGAGCAACCGACGTGCCGCATGGCGGGCCCCGATGGCGGTCACCGGCAAGCGTATAGGATGCGGGTGCGTTCTCGCTTCTTGCGGTGCGGATTCGCGCCCGCGGGAAGCCGGGGCGAGTCCACGGGCCGCGGAGGTGACTACGGCATCGGTTGTACGCCGACCCGCAGCGGTGCGTTTCGCGCCGCCAGGAACCCCGGCACATCGATGTCGCGCGGCACGGCGTAGCTGATGGACTGCAGCTGGTGCGCGCCGGCGGGGACCTTCTCCCAGCGATCCAGCTGGTAGCCGATCCCGGGGAGCTCTCCGGCGGTATCCTCCGGGGCGTCACCCTTGGTCGGGCTCTCATGATAGAGCAGGCGACGTCGGACGTTGCTGAGCGAGGCACCGACGTTGAACACCTGCACGAGGGTGATGTCCGGACCCAGCAACGCGAACCAGGTCGCCGGGAGCTGGTTGAGCGCCGCCTTGTCGGGGGTCAGCACACCGTCGACGGCGAACGCCGGCCGTCCAGGGACGAGCACCGACCAGCCGCGCAGGTCGCGGAAGTCCAGCACCGCGCGGATCTCGATGTCGCCGAAGAAGTAGGTGGGCGGGAAGTTCAGGTAGAGGCTCACCGGCAGCTCGGCACCGTCGCTATAGAAATAGGTATAGGAGCCGAAGGTGGGGGAGTGGATGCCCCAGCCGAGACGGACCCACTGGCGTTGCCGGCGGATGACGCGGATCGGTCCCTGGCGATAGGCGACGAACTGGGTCGTAATGTCGTCCTCGCTACGCGAGAAACGGATCAGGCCCCAGAGAAACTTGGCGGTGGCGCGCACCTTGAAACGGTCCAGCAGATTGGTCTCGGTGCCGTCGGTCGCCAGCGCCAGGTAGCCGGGGACCCCGTGCTGAAATCCGAGCGTGACACGCCGGCCGCGCACGCGGTCGCTGGCCGGATCGTATTGTACGTACGCCGCATCGGCGCGCGGCGCCGTCGTCGGAAAGGCCACGAGGTAGGCCCAACGTGTGGCGCCGTCGAGCGGGTCGGTGAGCACCAGCTCCAGCGCCGGCAGACCCACGGGGAGTGCGGCGCGTGCCGCCCGGTCGGCGGCGTCGGCAGCCATGAACAGCAGCACGTCGTTGTCGTCGAGGACACCGGGCGGATCGTCCGCGTTCGGTTCGGGCCCTTGGTCGAGCACCCACGAGCCGGCGGCGTCGCGCTCGTCGATCTGTGACGGAATGACGCGGCAGGCGGTGGCGGCGCAGGCGAACAACGCCAGCTGGTCGATGCGATAGCCGCTGAAGCGCGCCAACGCATTACCCGGCACGGTCACGACGTCACCGAAACGCGCCGTCGCCGCGGCGGCAGCGCGGCCTCCGGAGAGCGCGACGAATGCGGCGATCAGCAGCGCCCAGCGCGGCGCCCACGCGAGCCGCGCCGGGCGCGCCTGCGCTGCAGTCGGTGTGCAGAAATTGCTTGACATGCAGAGCGCCGCTCTACTAAGGAACCCGTGCGCCGGTCACTACTTTGAGCACCATACGTAGACGCAGCCGAACGTTGAGAGGAGGTTCCCGATGGGAAGAGTTGGGCTTAGGGTCTGGGTCATCGTGTGCGTCACAGCGGTCTCGCTCTGCGTATGGCAGGCCCGAAGCGCGGCCATCTCCTTGGACAAAGACGGCGACATGAAACTCGGAGTCCGGACCTACGTCAATGCGCGCGTCGGCACGGAGAGCACGCACGAAGGCGTGCCCAACAAGGGCAATGCGGAAGCGTCCAACTCGGCCACCTTCCCCTTTTCTAGCGCTGGCCACTTGCGGCAGAACCGTGCCTTCATCGAAGTAGAGCTCAACCATGATCTCGGCCGCCTGATCAAGGAGGGCGTCGGCCCCTTGAGCCTGCTGAACGATCTCCCGTTCAAGATCAAGAGCATGGCCTATCACTTCACCTTCCGCGGTGAAGGCGATGGATTGTATGACTGGGGGCCGAACGAATACAGCACCGCCGACGCGTTCAACGCGTTTGCCGCGGCGCATGGACCCAATCCGCTGGTCAGCAATCAGCGGGAGGCGTTCGTCCAGGTGAACAGCAATCGCAGAAGATTGCGACGCCTCGGCACCGATCGAGAGCGCCTCTTCGAAGCGTATCTTGAGACCTCCGTCGGAAACTTGTTTCTGCGCACGGGCCGACAGGTTCTGTCCTGGGGTGAAACCGACGGCTTCCAGCTCTTGGACCATATCAATCCGATCGATAGCAGCTTCGGCGGCTTCTTGGTTGGCCTCGATGAACGACGCGTGCCGCTCGACATGATGCGGGCGCAGTATTACTTCGGCGATCTCGGTCCCGTCTCGGAAGTCTTCCTGGAAGGGTACGCCGCGATCGACAACAAGGTGGGGTACAATCCCGGAACCCCTGCCGGTTCGCCCTGGGCGCTGCCCAGCTTAGGGGCACCGAGCAACGACACCAAGACGTTCGAACTGGCGCCGGCACGAACGATCAACAACACCCGCGGCGGGGGGCGCTTGGTCTTCAATGTGTTCGACGCGACGTTCAGCCTGGCGCACTACTACACCTACTTTGACACTCCGGCGCTCCAGGTAATGACTTCCGGCTTCCCGACGAACAACAACAACAAGACGTTGCTGAATGCCTTCGATGACGGCCTGCCGTGCCCAAAGGGCAACCCGCTGACCCCTGATCCGACCAATCTGCATTGCGGGGCGCCGGCGCACGTCTTCCAGACGGCACCCAAGGTACAGGTGTCCGGTCTGACTACCACCTTCGCCCTGCCGCAGTTCTATTCGGTCGTCCGCAGCGAGCTGGCCTACTTCAAGGATGAACCGTCCTTCAGTCAGGGGCAGTTGGATCCCTTCCTGTTCAACTTGAGTCAGCCGGTCACGACGCGTCAGCAGACCGGGGGCCGCCGGTTGCGCGACTCGATCAACTACGTGATCGGCATCGATTCAAACCAGTGGATCCGCGCGTTGAACCCGAACCAGACGTTCCTGATTTCGACGCAGTTTTTCTACAAGCACATCCGGAACGCCGGGGATGGTCCGATCTACAACCAGGACGGCAGCCTCAATGCGAACCGGAGCGTGCTGCCCGTCGATCTGGATCTCAAGGATTTCTTCCTTCGCGGCAGCAACGTGGGTCGGCTCGAGCCGATCTTCATCACCCAGCCGAGTGACCAGTTTCTACAGACGCTCTTCATTGGCACATCCTACCGGAGCGGCACCGTCAACCCGGGGCTCACGGTCTTCTACGACTGGGGCGGCGCGTTCGTGTATCAACCGGCGATCACCCTGGTGCGCGACCCGTTCCGCTTTACGATGGACTACAGCATTCTCGACGCGCACACTTACAAAGGTGGCAGCGGGGTGAGCTTGTTGAAGGACCGGGACAACGTCCAATTCCGCGTCGAGTACGTAATTTGATCAGGGCGGTTTCTTGCGCCAGGGCCAGCTTATCTCGGCCGTAGCCGCCGCCCACCAGAAAGGGGAACACAGCGTGAAACACCTCTCATATGCCGCCGCCGGCACGCTCATTGGTGCGTGTCTGTGGACGGCGGCGCAGGCACAGACGTGGCCGGCGGCGGAGATGCGGCAGAACTTGTTCGCCAGTTGCTTCGTCAGTGCCCAGGAAGGGTGGGCGGTCGGCGACTTGGGGCGTATTTTCCACACCACCAACGCCGGCAAGAGCTGGGAACAGCAGGATGCCGGCACCAAGCGGCCCTTCGTGGCCATCAGCTGCCCCGACGGCAACAACCTGTGGGCCGCGGGGCAAGTCGGGCAGATCGCTCATTCGACCGACGGCGGCAAGCACTGGCAGATGCAGAGCAGCGGCACCGATCGACAGCTGCTGGGCATGGCGTTCGCCAACGCCCAGCGCGGCGTCGCCGTGGGCGACTTCGGCACGCTGCTGCGCACCGAAGACGGCGGCGCAACCTGGAGCAAGGTGGCGTTGCCGCAAAACATCAAGTTGCCGGCTGACGTTGCCGAGGTCGTCGAGCCCGGCGACATCGTGCTCTACGGCGCCGGCTTCGCCAATCCGGATCACGTGTGGGTGGCGGGCGAGTTCGGCGTGATCCTGGCCTCGGGGGACGGCGGGCAGACGTGGACGCCGCAGACCAGCTCGGTGGAGTCGACGCTCTTCGGTATCGCCTTTGCCGATCAGCAACGCGGCTGGGCCGTTGGGCTCGATGCAATCTTGCTGCATACCACCGACGGCGGTATAAGCTGGCAGAAGCAGGCGATCGAGACGCCGCAAGGCTTCGCCCCCGCCCTCTACGATGTCCGGGTGCGTGGCACCTACGGTTGGGCGGTCGGGAACAACGGCTACTTGCTGAGCAGCAAGGACGCCGGCGACACATGGCAGAAGGTGAAAGTCCCCGTACAGATGGGCAGCCACTGGTTCCGCAGCGTCGACCTGCTGCCGGATGGCCGTGGGTTCATCGTCGGCGCCATGGGGCTGGTGCTCGCCGCCGACCGCGACAGCTACACCGCTCTGAAGCAGCAGTTCTAGGCGAGCCCCAAGGAGGTCCTCCACTATGATCCCGCAGCGATGGATTGAAGCCTACTTGCGGTTCCTGCTGCGCTATCGCGGCCTGGTGGTCGTGCTGGTCTGCTTGATGACCGCCTTCTTCGGCTACGGCATGCGCAATCTGCGCCTGCACACCGACTTCTTCGACTTCTACCCCCGCAAGCACCCCTACATTCAGTTCTACAACGAGTTCCGCCGCATGTTCGGCAGCGCCAACATCATGAGCGTCATTCTCGAGGTCAAGCACGGCGACATCTACAACCCCGAGACGCTGCAGAAGCTGGATCGCATCACCAAGTACATCATCAACACCAAGGGCGTCGTCCCCTACCAGATCCTGTCGATCGCTCATCCCAAGGTGAAGAGCATCACCGCCAGCCAGGGAACCATCCAGGCACGGGAGATCTTCTACCCCGGCGTGCCGAAGACCCAGGCCGATGCCGACCGCGTACGCTTCGCGGTGTACGCCAACCGCGGCGTGCGCGGGGTCTTTGTCTCGCAGGATGACACCGCCGCGGTGGTGCACGCCGGCTTCTGGGAGGAAGCGCTCGACTTCCGCTACCTGTACGAGCGGATGATGGAGCTGAAGAAGACCGAGGACGACGCCAACCACACTGTCTACATCACCGGCTTCCCGTGGCTCTATACGTCGGTGCTGCAGTACTCCACGCAGGTGTTCTACATCTTCGGCCTCACGACGTTGACGCTCGCCTTCCTGCTCTACTCGTACTTCCGAACCTGGACCGGCATCTGGGTCCCGATATTCTCCGGCGTGCTATCGAGTGTCTGGGGGCTCGGGATCGCGGCGCTCCTCGGCTTCAACGTCGATCCGTTGGTGCTCGTCATTCCCATCTTCCTCACGGCGCGCGCCCTCAGCCATTCGGTGCAGTCCATGGACCGCTACCACGAGGAGTACTACCGGCTGAAGGATCGGCATCAGGCCATCGTCGTATCGTACTCACACCTCTTCGAGCCGGCGATGTCGGGGATCGTCACCGACGGCATCGGCTTGCTCGTCGTCGCGGTCGCACCGATCCCGCTCATCCAGAAGGTGGCGATCTTCGCCAGTTTCTGGATCGTGTCGATCTTCATCAGCGTGGTGACGTTGCACCCGATCATCCTCTCTTACATCAATCCGCCGCCGCAACACTCGACGCACGAGGTGAAGGACCCAGTCATGAGTATCTGGGCGGCGCGCGTCATCGTCTTCAGCGTGATCGGAGCCGCGATCGGGTTGCATATGAAGGGCGTGATCGCCTCGTCGATGATCACGTTCGTGGTCACGACCCCCGTCTTGGCGTGGTACTGGATGAAGTATTGCGAGCGCGCCTACACCTCGTGGACGCGATGGACCATCGAGGCCACCAAAGGTGGGCGCCGCTGGGCCGTGATCGCCTTCACCGCGTCGTTGTTCATCATCCTGCCGATGTGGGGCTGGACGTTGAAGGTGGGCGACATGACCCCCGGCGCGGCGCTCTTGTTTCCCAATCACCCCTACAACGTTGCCTTCAATAAGCTCAACGACAAGTTCCTCGGCGCCAGCCAACTGATCGTGGTGGCCGACACGTTGAAGCCGGACGGCGTGAAGGGAGTCAATGCCCTGACGGCAATGGACGAGTTCGCCGACCACATGCTGTCCGCCAAGGGCGCCGGCGGCGCGTTGACGATCGTTGATATCGCCAAACAGCTCGAACGGCTGCAGCACGATGGCGATCCGAAGTGGGGCCTCATTCCAGTCAATCCGAAGGAGATTGGTCAGATCTTCTATGCCTTCACGCAAAACGCGGCCGCCGGCGATCTCGACCGCTTCATCGACCCGAGCGGCCGCTACGGCTCGATCATCACCCTCTTTCGCGAACACTCACACGACATCATCATGGATTCGATCAAGTGGGCGAAGGACTTCGGCGACAAGTACGCCGGCGGCGACGTGCAGTTCCGCTACGCCGGCGGTCTGTTCGGTATCCTGGCGGCCGTCAACGAGAAGGTCGAGAGCTCGTACTGGATCAACTTGGGGCTGATCTTCTTCTTGGTCTACTTCTGCCTGTACATGACCTACAGCTCGTTCTACGCGGCCGCCATCTTGATGGTTCCCGTGATCCTGTCACAGCTGGCGGCCGAGGCCATGATGGTCATCATGCACATCGACATGAATGTGAACTCATTGCCGATCGCCGCGGCCGGAGCCGGCGTCGGGGTGGACTACGGGATGTACCACATGAGCCGCATGGTCGATGCGTTCGACGAGCTCGGCGATCTCGACGAGGCGGTTGACTACGCCACCGCGACCACCGGGCGGGCAATCGTCTTCACCGGCACCACGATGATGGCGGGCACCGGCTTCTTCTGGCTGTCCGACCTGAAGTTCCTGGCCGAGATGGGCTTGCTCCTGTCGTTGCTCATGGTCTTCAACAAATTTGGCGCACTGATCGTTGTGCCGGCGATGGTCAAGGTGTTGAAGCCGGGATTTCTGCTCAATCGCAAGCCCAAGGGCGCCGTGCCAGAACGCGTCGCCGCCGTCGCCGGTTGATCGGCACATCACATACGCACAAGGGAGGAATCATATGAGAGTAAGAGCGAAGCGGTCCGGAATGCTGCGAGGCTTCTGGATCGTCGCAGTGTCGGCGCTCATCCTGAGCGGACCGGCGCGAGCCGAGGACGAAGGGAAATCCTGGGTCCTCGACAGCAACAACTGGCAACAAGGAAAGGATCTCTTGCCCGAGGTCATCCTGAACCGGGTGAAGAGCGGCGAGTACTATTACAAGGTCGTGCCGGTCGACCCGGACAAGTTCAAGCAGAACTACTCGAAGAAGTTCTGGGAGGCGAGCGAGGCCAACGCCGGGAAGTACGATGTCGATGCCGCCACCTGCGGCCTCAAGGACGTCAAGACCGGCAAGGTGCCCGATTTCTACTTCGGGTATCCGTTCCCCAAGATCGATCCCAAAGAGCCGCAGGCGGCGTGCAAGATGGCCTGGAACTTCACTGCCGCGAACCAGATGGGCAACGGCCAGGGCGCGACCTTCACGCTGAACGGCATTGACGGGACCGGCGAGTTCAAGCGCATCAAGCTGTGGCTGCATACCAACACGTTCCTCGGTCGCTCGGCGGGCCCGGTCCCCAATCCCGAGAACCTCCGCGGCGTCGCCATGTCGAACGTGCTCGAGCCGCAGGACGTCGACGGTGTCGGTGGCTTGACCAAGGTGCTGAACGACTGGACGTCACAGGACCAGGCCTGGTTCTACGTGCCGTCGACGCGCCGCGTGCGCCGCGTCAACGCCGCCACCCGCTCCGATCCGGTGGCCGGCCTGGACATCTTCGGTGACGACGTGAACTGCTACGCCGGCAAGGTCGAGTACTACAAGTGGAAGCTCATCGGCGAAGGCAACGTGTTGGCGCCGGTGCTCAGCCCCTATCCGCTCACGCAGAAGCAAGTGAGCCCGACGCGCTGGGAAGTGCAGATCCCGTACTTCAAGGGCGCCTACGAAACCCCCGGCGCCAAAGGGGCGCCGTGGCTGATCGTCGAGAACCTGAGCATGGTGCCGCGCCCGGTGTGGATCCTCGAAGGCCAGTCGGAAGATCCCTACTACAACTTCGGCAAGGTCATCATGTACATGGACAAGGACATGTACCGCATCTACTGGAAGCTGGTGCACAACCGCGCCGGCGAGTACTTCTATAACGCGATGTGCGCCTACCACTGGTCGAAGAACGAGGATGGGACCTTGAGCGCCGTCACCCCGAACATGGTCGTCGGGGTGAACGACAAGACCAATCGCGCCGCCATCGGCGGGCGCTACAGCTCCCAGTTCATCGAAACCAAGTTCGACGACGACTACTTCACCCTGCACCACCTGACGCACCTGTCGGACTGAGCCAACCGTATCGCGTCTCACAAGCGCAGAGGGGGCGGGAGATGATCTCCCGCCCCCTCTG
>Ga0335082_10000177_pt1 | contig 64329 bp, 58 predicted proteins | sample Lox_Sample_41_FD_206718 | JGI IMG/M metagenome (GOLD analysis project Ga0335082, IMG submission 206718) | Soil microbial communities from Loxahatchee National Wildlife Refuge, Florida, United States - Lox_Sample_4.1 | ecosystem: Environmental > Terrestrial > Soil > Wetlands | place: USA... | reverse complement strand
ACCATCAGCGGCACGCGGCTGATCTCGACGGTGGCAACCGGCACCGCGCCGCTGCAAGTAGCCTCGACGACGCAAGTGCCGAACCTGAACGCCAGCCTGCTGGGCGGCAACGCCGCCAGTGGGTTCGCACTGGCCAGCGGCGTGGTGAGCTCGTTCAACGGACGCGCCGACGCCGTGCTGCCTGCGCCGGGAGACTACAACTTCTCGCAACTCACCGGAACGGTGGGCAGCGCCCAACTGGGCGGCTCCTACGCTAATCCGTTGACCTTTTCGAATACTTCGAATGTCTATTTCGGCAATGGTTCAGGCTTAACTGGCGTGAGCTCAGGTCTGTCCTGGCCCGTCGTTCTGAAATCGGCTGACTATGCCATTCAGGCCAGTGACTTCGCCACTGCCACGACGTACGGAAACTACCTCATGCTCACCGGATCGGCGGCGCACACGTTCACCTTGCCCAACCCGGCGCCACCCAGCGGCAATTGCGTCGCGATTGGCAACAACGCGGCCGCGCCCATTGGATCGAACCTCAACGTATTCCTCACCGTCAACGGGAATGGCCTTACCATTGACGGCAGTTCACCGAGCGCCAGCCAGCCGCGGCGCAACGCGTACTTGTACTGTTCCGATGGCACGAGCTACTGGAGACTCAACCGGCAGTTGCCCGGAGTCAGCGAGATCGGGCCGCCGCTCTACACGACCGATACTGGAACCGTAAACGCAATGAAGACGACTTTTGTTGCTGGCATTGATTTCGGGTTGATTGCGGGGACCACGATGTTCTTATTGCCCATCAATGCCAACACGTCCCCTACACCTACGCTCAATGTCAACGGACTGGGTGCGAAAACCATCGTCCGCTTCGGGAATCAACCCCTGTTGCCTGGCGACTTCAGTGCTTCCGCGTTGGCCTTAGTGATCTACGACGGAAACAACTGGCAGTTGATCAACCCGCAAACAATGGCAGGAACTGTCACATCAGTTACCGCAACCCCACCTTTGGTATCAAGCGGAGGCGCTACACCAAACATCTCCTGCCCGGCTTGCAATGCCGCGATCGTACTCAGCGGGACGACCACCAGTATCGGCGGTTTTGCGCTGGCCGCAGGAGACTGTACGAGTGGGACGGCGTCAGTTGTGGGTGCGGTTGTCGGGCATCCCGTCTCGGTTAGCGCTTCCGACGGGTCGCTGCCCAATGGCTTCATTATTCTCAGTGCGGCCGTCACCAGCGCGAATACCGTGACCGTTCAATTGTGCGCCACTGGCGACGTTACGCCGCCCACTAACACATACAATGTAATGACGCAGTGAGGATGGGACATCGGCGTAGGGAGCCATCCTCAGTCTGGAAGCGGAGAGCGGCTCCACTGAGATCACTGCAGATCGACGTTCTTGATGGGCAGGTCCCAGTGCGCATCGAGGATTTCGAACCGCCGTTGCTCTTCCTTCTGGTATGTCTCCTGGTCGGGAAACATCTGCTTGATGAGGGCCTTCTCATCGAATCCGTCGTTCGCAGTCGCTGCGTTCTTGAAGACGATGGTCACTCGATAGTCCCAGCGGCCATCTTCCGTCGTGTGGTAGCGCGGCGCAACCGCCGACACGGAAAGCATGCGCCCCATCTCCACCTGCTTTTTCAGCAGCGGGTAGTGGTTCTTCTTGAACAGGGCGATGAACTCGTCGGCATGTCCCCATTTCACTTTGTAGTAATACTCGACCACGAACGGCTTGTCCGCAGGCTTGGTCGCGCTGGCGCTGTCCTGCGGCGCTGCGTATAGCGGGCAGCCAAAACACAGGGCCAGAATGACTGCTGTCGCGATGCGAGGGAGAAACACTCTCGAGGCAAATGTGACCACGTCTTCCTCCGAGCCACTGAATGGCGTTCTGCGATAGCGCTGCGCAGGGCATCCACAGCTCGCGGTCAAGCTGTCGCTGGCCCGAATCCGGGTAAGTACTTAACCAGCAGGACTTCGTTGCCTTTTTCCCCGTAGATGAGCTCGTCCACCAGATGCTTGGCGAGCATCATCCCGTATCCCCCCGGCCGCATGCCTTCCTGGTTTCGTTTGATGACATGTGCCAGCGGATCATCGGGCGGGTTCGCGATCGCGGCGTGTTGCACTTCTTCCAGCGTAAATCCGTCACCTGGATCCTTGATTCGGGCCATCACTACGTGCCGAGCGCGGACGTAACAGACTTCAACATACTTCTCCGGATCGAACTTGCCCCCATACTCCATCGCGTTCAGCAGCATCTCGCGGAAAGCGGTCCCGGCATCGCGGCATTCGGATTCCGGCAGGTCAGTGATTTCCCGCAGAAACTGCAGCAATCGCTCCGCCGTGGCGATCTCGCAGCGCACCGCCAAGGTGATCAATTTTGGGGTGGCGGAAAGAATCTCGATTCCATCGTCCCACGCGGATGTATTGAGCACCTGCTGCACCGTTTCCGCGAGATTCTCAACATTGAATCCACGTGAGAGATAGCCGAAGGCATGCTCTCGCATGGAAGCAATGACGTCCTCAGGGGTGCTTTCGTCGGCGAGGATGATCACCTTCGTGTGGGGCTTCATGCGGCGAATCAGGCGCAGAAATTCGACATCTTCCTTGCCCGACGTGGCGCGACTGGTGACGATGAGGTCGAGTGGATGCGCCTTTGCCAGCTCCAAGGCTTCGTCATGGTTCCGGCATCCATAGAGATCCCAACCCTTCGGAGCAAGAATGAGCGACAGCGCGGATTTCACCTCCGGGTCGTCGCCAAGCAAAAGCGCAGATCCGGACCCGGAACCGGGTGCCGTCTCCTTGAGTGACGCACGGCTTTCGTCGTTCATTGGGGAGTCCAAGTTCCCTCTTGGAGGTTTATTGTATCGGCCTTGCCAGCCGTTTTGCTCGCGAATTCACCATAAATTGACGGCACCCGGTTCGGCGCGGCTTCGTGGTTCGGTTATGTATAATCCGCGTTTAATGCACGGATCACGGTTGCTCCTCGTCATACCCCTTCTTGCTGTCCGCCTGGCTACTGCGCAAGCGCAAGCCGCTTCCGCGACGACATCGCCAAAGGCTCCCATTGCTGGAACTCCCGCCCAAAGCGAACTCCTGTGGCAAAAGCTCGACGCCACAGTTCAGCAGGTCAACCGCAATCTCAACGGCACAATGGGCGTCGCCATCATGGACCTGACCGACGGCCGGACCTTTCTGCTCAATCCGGACGCGGTCTTCGCCCAGGCATCCTGCATCAAAGTGGCCGTGTTGGCCGAACTCTACCGACAACAGCAGGAGTCCGACGAGGGCAAGCCGGGTAAAGCCCGCCTCTCCGACTTGTACACCATGAATTCCGCCGACCTTGTCGCCGACAGCTTCATCATGGCTGGCTTGACGCCCGCCGTCACCCGCGTCACCAACCGTGATCTGGCGACCTTCATGGTTGCGGTGAGCGATAACAGCGCCACCAACGTCCTGATCGACCGCGTGAGCATGGACAACGTCAACGCCATGCTGACCTCACTGGGCCTAATGCACACCCGGCTACAGCGAAAAATGATGGACGTGAAAGCCGCTCAGGCAGGCCGCGAAAACCTTTCCACCCCACGGGAAATGATGACCCTGCTCGCCGATTTGTATCAGGACAAGGTCTTCAACCAGCCCCTCACCGGCGACTTCTTCAAAGTGCTCAGCACGCCGAAGCCCAGCGACATACCCCGCTACATCCCCGACGACATCGTCATCGCCAACAAGCCGGGTGAACTCGCCGGTGTGCGCAACGATATCGGCATCGTGTTCGTGCCCAACCGCCCGTTTGTCGTCGTGGTGATGGCCGCGTATCTCCAGCATGAGCGCGACGGAGACGACGCCATCGCCCGCATCGCCGCCGCGGCCTACGAGTACTTCGATCGCGTAAGCCGCTCCTCAGAGTACGGCCGCATCGTGAACGAGCGGAACTCGCACTGATGTTCTCTCGCCGCACAGCCTGGGACCTTTCTCCGAACCGCTATTCTGATGCGCTGGCTGCGCACCGCCATGCGGGCAGGGAAGTGCTCGACCTGACCGCCTCAAACCCAACTTCGGTCGGACTGACCTACCCTGAAAGCAAACTGCTGCAATCTCTCTCTCGCCGCGAAGCCTTGCGCTATGAACCGATCCCGAAGGGTATGCATTCAGCGCGCCAAGCTGTCGCGGCCTATTACGCCGAGAAGGGAAGCCGATTACTTGCGGACGATCTGATCCTCACCGCCGGCACCAGCGAAGCCTACTCCTTCCTGTTTCGCCTGCTGTGCGAGGTTGGCGATGCCGTTCTAGTTCCCCAGCCCAGCTATCCTCTATTCGACTTTCTGGCTGACCTGAACGACGTCAAACTCGTGCCCTACGAACTGGTGTACGACCACGGCTGGCAAATCGACTTTCACTCGCTGCGATCAGCTATCAGGCGCACGCAATCCGGAGGCGCCCGCTGCCGGGCGGTGCTGGTCGTGCATCCCAACAACCCAACCGGCTCCTACGTTAAGGCACATGAAGCGTGCGAACTGAGCGAAATATGCGCTGCGAATGACATGGCCATCATTGCCGACGAGGTATTTCTGGACTACGCCCTGCAAGGCCAGAGGCCGGCAACATTCGCGAGCAACGACGCTGCCTTGACGTTTACCTTGAGCGGCCTGTCCAAGATCTCGGCATTGCCGCCAATGAAATTAGCCTGGATCGCCTGCAGCGGTCCTGAATCGCTGAAGGCCGAGGCCCTCGCTCGCCTGGAAGTCATCGCAGACACTTATCTATCAGTAGGCACTCCCGTGCAATGGGCCGTTGCGGCGATGCTGGCCGAGCGCAGCAATATTCAGCCGCAGCTCATGAGCCGAATTCGCAGCAATCTCGACGTGCTGGATCAGGTACTAGCCGGGCAGCAACCGTGCACCCGCCTCGCCATCGAGGGCGGCTGGTATGCCGTTTTGCGTGTCCCGGTCCTCGGCACGGACGAAGAAATGGCCGTCGCGCTGCTCCGCGAAACCGGAGTGCTGCTCCAGCCGGGGCATTTCTATAACTTCGCACCTGACGGCCACTTGATCGCCAGCTTGATCACTCCCCGTGAAGAATTCGCCGAGGGGATTCGCCGGATGGTGCGTTATGTCCTCGATAGGTGAGATTTCCTGTATCAGATCCGGAAGCATTCGGGAAGATACGTCTGCTAGCCACAAATCCATCGCCCTGCAGCCCGGGCGTTGCTACAATCGTGTGCCAGACTAACCATCAGGCGCATCTCTCGGGCTTTGCGCCAATCGTCACTAAAGAGGAGCCGTTTGACCCGCACAGAAGCTTACGGCGCAGGCGAACGGTATAATTAACAAATCGTGCTCAAGTATTCCATTGTTGTCCCATTTCACAACGAAGAACAGAACGTAACCGAGCTCTATGACCGGCTCAAGGCGGTCATGGAAACCACACAGGAGTCCTTCGAACTGGTGTTCGTCGATGATGGTAGCGAGGACCACACCTTCTCGCTTCTGCAGCAAATTGCCGCCGTCGATCGCCGGGTGGTTGTGGTGAAGCTGCGGCGGAATTTTGGCCAGACCTCTGCCCTCGCGGCCGGTTTCGATCACTGTCAGGCCGAATATGTTCTCGCCATGGACGGTGACCTGCAACACGATCCCGACGACATTCCCTTGTTCCTTGAGCAGTTGCGCGCCGGCTATGACATCGTCAGCGGCTGGCGAAAAGAACGCATCGACAATTACGTCATGCGCCGCATTCCCTCGCGCATCGCCAACTGGACGATGGCCAAACTTAGCGGCGTCGAGATCCACGACTTCGGTACCACGTTCAAGGCGTACCGCCGCGAAGTGCTACAGGAAGTCCCCCTTTACGGCGAACTGCACCGCTTCATTCCAGCGCTGGCTTCCGCCTACGGCGCCAGCATCTGCGAGATACCGATCCGCAATGTAAACCGCGAGCGGGGCGAGTCGCATTACGGAATCGGCCGCACCTTCCGCGTGTTCTTTGACCTCATCACCATTCGCTTCCTGCTCAAGTACATGTCGCGCCCCTTGCACTTCTTCGGCGGCTTCGGCGCCATCAGCTCCATCACCGGTCTGCTGATCGCCTTCTGGATGGTCATCGAGAAGTTTATTAATCACGTGGACGTCATGGACCAGCACGGCCCCATGATGGTCTTCGGCGCGGTGCTGATCGTCGCTGGCGTGCAGTTGGTGGCCTTGGGATTGCTGGGCGAATTACAGGTCCGTCACTTCCACGAGCCGCAGAAGCGCGCCCCATACACCGTGGACCGCGTTCTGCGCACCAAGCACAGCGAATCGGCACTGGCGGAATAGCATGTCGAATCCCAAAGTGATCGTCTTTACCCAACAGGACTGTGCGCCTTGCGGCTGGGTCAAGAACTTCCTGGCACAGCGCGGCGTGGAGTTCGAAGAACGCAGCATCGATTCGAGCCTGGCTGTCGCTCGTGAATTGACCCAGCGCTACAACAGCCAATCGACGCCAACCGTCGTCATTCGAGATGAAGTCGTGATAGGGTACAACCCTGAACGCCTCGACCAACTCCTCGCTCAATAAACCCCATCCCGTACGCGGATACATTTACATCGCCGCGGCAACTTTCTTCTGGGGCCTGTCGGCGGCGATGGGACGGGCCGTTTTCACCGGGCATATAACGCTCGGCGACCAGTATCTCGGTAAGATCGACCCCCTCATCCTTACCCAGAGCCGTACCACGATCGCCCTGCTGGTTCTGGTACCGATTCTTTTCGTGCACCATCGAGCGGCACTTCGTCTGCGCAGCCGCCATCTGCTGCAGTTCTTCGTCCTGGGAATCTTCGGATTGGCGGCGTCAAACTATTTCTATTACCTCGCCATCGAGCGCAGCAGTGTCGCCACCGCCATCGTTCTGCAGTATGTGGCGCCGGTCTGGGTGCTTCTCTACATGTTGGTGCGGAAACTTCAGCGGCCTACCTTCCAGCGCATTCTCGGAGTGATGTTGGCAGTTGTAGGCTGCGCCTTCGCCGTGGGCGAAATCTCCGGCCAGCCTTCGTTCCCGTGGCTCGGCCTGTCCGGCGTGCGTTTCAGCACTGTCGGAGTTCTCGCGGCGGAACTGGCAGCCATCTCCTTCGCGTTTTACAACGTCTATGCCCAGCACCTGCTGCAGACCTACCAGCGCTGGACCGTCCTCGTGTACGCCCTCTCGGGAGCGGCGGCTTTCTGGTTGGTGGTGAATCCACCCTGGAGGATCGCCGCGCATCATTACTCTGCCGGCCAGTGGGCGTTCATGACGGTGTTCTCGATTACTTCCATGCTGGTGCCGTTTTCCTTCTACTTCGCGGGCTTGCAGCACCTTGACCCCACCCGCGCCATCGTTACCAGTTGCCTGGAGCCCGTATTCGCCATCCTGCTCACGGCACTGCTGCTCGGCGAGTTGGTCTCCTCCGTGCAGATTGCGGGTATGGTAATTGTGCTTTCCGCTACAGTTCTCGTGCAGCGGCCCGCTAAGGCCCATCGTGAGCCGATCATCGCCGTCGAACCCATCGAGTAATACGGAGCGGCCCTACCTTCGCGTCTGCTCCACCACTCGCTCGCCCTTGGATGGCGCATGCTCTTCGGCGTACAACGCCTCAATCTGCTTGTGGTAGCGCTGCTCCAGATGCCGCCGCCGCAGCTTCATGCTGGGTGTAAGCGTTCCATCCGCAACGCTCAGTTCTTCCGCCAGCAGGAGGAATTTTTTCAGCTTCTCGTATTGCGCCAGATTGTTGTTCAGCTCATCCACAATTCCCTGGTACAGCGCCCGCACCTGTGGCGCCCGCACCAGTTCCCTACGAGTGCTAAAGGCAATATCGTGCGTTCTTGCCCACTCTTCCAGCACCGCAAAATTGGGTACGATCAACACCGACGCGAACTTTCTTCTGTCGCCCATCACCGCAGCCTCGCCAACGAACACATTGGCCTTAAAGGAATTTTCAATCGGCTGCGGTGCGATAAATTTCCCGCCAGACGTCTTGATCAGGTCCTTCTTGCGGTCGGTAATCGACAGGTAGCCGTCGTCGTCCAGTTGGCCGATGTCCCCCGTCTTGAACCAGTCGCCTTCGAATGCCGTCTTGGTTTCCTCCGGCATGTTCCAGTAGCCTTTGAACACCGACGGCCCGCGCACCAGCACCTCGCCGTCCGTCGCAATCCGCACTTCGAGATTATCGAGCACCTTTCCGACCGTCCCCAGTCGATGTTGGCTTGGAACGTTCACGGCGATCACCGGAGAGGTTTCTGTCAGCCCATATCCTTCGTCGATACGAATACCGATGTCGGCGTACCATGCAGCCATCTCGCGTCCCAGTGGCGCGCCCCCGGAGATGAATAACCGTGCCCGTCCACCCACGCCCTCGCGTATCTTGGAAAACACCAGCTTATTCGCCAGCTTCCAGGAAAACGCGTCAGGGATCTCCTCATTCAGCATCTGCTGGCGATATTTCCTCCCGACCGATAGCGCCCAGTCGAAGATGCGGCGCTTGACGCCCTTCATCTTGAGCAGCACCTGGTTGTGAACTTTTTCGTAAACTCGGGGCACTCCGATGAACAACGTCGGCCGAACCTCTTGTAACGTACGCGGCAGGTCGTCGAAATTCGAACAGTAGGCAATCGTTACCCCACGGCAGAACATCAGGTAATCCACGTGGCGGGCAGTAATGTGCGACAGTGGCAGGAATGACACCCCCACGTCTTCCGGGCCAATATCCACAAGTTGCGCCGACTGGCTGAGGTTCGACGCGATATTCCCGTGGGTCAGGATCACGCCCTTGGGCGTGCCGGTGGTCCCCGACGTGTAGATCAGCGTCGCAACATCATCCGGCCTGATCGAGTGCGCAATCGCTTCAATGGCGGTGTCTTCCACCTGGTCCAGGCCGTCCAGTATGTGTCGGATCTGTGGAACGTCGGGCATGTCGCCCACATCGTCCATCACTACGATTCGTTCCAGTTTGGACTCAGCCTGTACGGATTGCACCTTCCCGAACTGGTTCCGCGATGACACCACCGCAATGCGTGCGTCAGAGTGTTGCAATACGTAAAGTACCTGCTCTGCCGTCTGTGTCGCGTAGATCGGCACCACGATCCCACCTAACAGGAGCGTCGCGAAATCAGTGACTGCCCACTCCGGCCGGTTCTCGCTCAGCAATACGACGCGATCGCCTTTCTCGATTCCCCACGCTTGCAGTTGCCGTGCCATCGATAGCACCCAACGGCGAAGCTGGGCTGACGAAACCGGCGTCCACACGCCATCTCGTCGCACCAGCATTACGCGATCGTGTGCGCGACCAACTACTGCGAAGAAAACATCATTTAATGTGTTGATTTCCATAAAGACCCCTCACGTCTGCCTCGTGGCAGCTCGCATCCCGCTAAGCAGGATGTCCATTAGGGAATCGCTGACGTGCGCCAGTGGGTAGTCTTTTTCGCTCAACACCCACGAGGTCACCATTTCGTCAATGGCACCGAAGAAACAATTGGCCGCAATCTTCTCCGGCATCTCGCTGCGAAATTCTCCGCTCGCCTTGCCCTCGTGAATCGCATCGCGTACCAGGTTGAAATACTCCACCAGGTGTTCGTGTGAGAACCGCGAGAGAAAGCGCGTGCTCTGACGCAACTCCATCTGGAAAACCACGGCCAGGTTGCGGTTTGCGCCCAACGCTTCCAAATGAAGGTGGGCGAGCCTCCGCAGACGCTGGGCGGGGCTCGGCAGTTTCTTCAGCTCCTCGCGTGCCGTTCGCATGAAACCGTCGAAGGCCGTGTTAATCGCCGTCGCGAGAATCTCGTCCTTGTTCTTAAAGTACAGATACACCGTGCCATCAGCCACGTTGGCGCGGTCGGCGATATCGGAGACGCGCGAGACAAAGAAACCTTTCTCGGCGAACACCGCCACCGCAGCATCGAGGATGCGCTGATACTTGTCAGCGTTCCGCGCAGTTCCACCGGCAGAGCCGTTGGTGGCTGTGTTGCTCGGATCAGGGTCGCGTCTCATCACGGATTTTCACCAGAAGCCCGATCCATTGTTTGTGATAGCAACAGCCGCGGCTCAGCGAGCAAGGTCCGTCCACGACTGCGGGCTGCGGCAGAGTGCACCGAATGAATACTCATTCACTTTATCTTCATAACACCGGAGTCCGCAATCGGCCAAAGCCTCTCCCGCTGCGGTTTCCCAATTTGGGAAGAATCACCCCCGCAGCTCCAACCCGTTCGCTACCACCCTGAATGTTCTTTCTCGCCACTTCGTGTCAGAATGTCATGACCAGACCGGATGCCTGCGAAATCATCCACACCGGTTCGAGAGGATAGAGCTTATGAATCGCGTTCTTACAGCCGTTCTGGTCGCTGGCATGTTCGTGCCAATCGCCAGGGCAGCGGAGAAGTCCGCCGAGACTCCGGCTCCAGCCGTCAAAGTCGGCGACATTGCGCCTGATTTCACCTTGACCGACCAGAACGGCAACAAAGTTTCGCTCCACGACTTCAAGGGCAAAAAGAACGTCGCCTTGGCGTTCTACATCTTCGCCTTCACCGGCGGTTGAACCAAGCAGATGCAGAACTTCCAGCAGAATCTAGCGAAGCTGGAAGCTGCCGATACCCAGGTGCTGGGTATAAGCATGGATTCTTCCTTCTCGAACAAGGCGTGGGCGCAACAAATCGGCGTGACATTCCCCCTGCTCAGCGACTGGGGAGGCGATGTGACCAAGGAATATGGCCTCTACAATCCCAAATACAAAGCCGCCCGGCGAGTGAATTACCTCATCGACAAGAATGGCAAGGTGGTGGAGATGCAGCTCGATTCTGACGCCATCGATCCAACCAAAGTGGTAGAAGCCTGTCAGGCTAGAAAGCTGAATCGCTGAACCGTTCTGAGTAGTATTGACGGCACCCAAGTGGCATCTGTGGACAGTCGGTCGCCTTCCGTGGCTGACGGCCCCCGGCTGTGCATCGGCCCAAACGGAATTGTATGTCTCCAGCGATTTTTCGAATATACTCCAGCGGTTTTTCAAACATAAAAAATCGTAAAGATGCTTTGTGTCATCTGCTTCGCTTGCTAGACTGAATGCTCCACCGATAACACTCCATCGGCACCATGCAAAATCTCGAAAAGCCAGCAGTAAAAGTCTTCGTCGCGACGACGGTCCTGCTGACCTTCATCTCTTTCTGGCGCGCTGCCGCCATTGTTTTATCTGATCTTGCCTCGTCCGCCTACTACGTGGGCGGTGATGCCGAAAAGGTAATCGGCAAGAGCGCACCCTGGTTCGTGCTGGCCGTGATGCTGTTCAGCTATGCGGTGCGCTCGATTTACATCGAGTCGAGCAGCATGTTCGTCCGCGGCGGTGTGTATCGCGTGGTCAAGCGGGCCATGGGCGGCAACCTGGCCAAACTTTCGGTCTCCGCCCTGCTCTTCGATTACGTGCTGACCGGCCCCATCAGCTCCGTCTCCGCGGGCCAATACCTTGTCAACTTCCTCACCGACATCGCCGCTCACCGCGGCCACCCGATTGGGCTGTCGGTTACCCAGGTCAACTACCTGTCCGCCGCCTTCGCCATCGCGGTCACCATCTACTTCTGGTGGAAGAACACCCAGGGCATTCACGAGTCCAGCGAGCAGGCGCTCCGCATCATGCAAATCACGACTGTCATGGTGGTTTTGCTGATCGGCTGGTGCGTCCTGACCCTCATCATCCATCCGTCGCACTTGCCGCCCTTGCCTTCCCACGCAAATATCACGATGGACCACGAGTCGCTGGGCTGGCTTTTTCACACTGGGTTTGCCAATCTCACCTGGGTCCTCTTGTTGGTCGGGTTCGGACACTCAGTGCTGGCGATGAGCGGGGAAGAATCGCTTGCCCAGGTGAATCGTGAGATCGAGCACCCCAAGCTAAAGAACCTCGAAAAAGCCGGCCTCGTCATCTTCATCTACAGCCTGCTCTTTACATCGCTGGTCTCCTTTTTTGCGGTGATGATTATCCCCGACAGCCAGCGGCCCGATTACTTCGCCAACCTCATCAGCGGATTGGCGATGAACGTGGTTGGTCCCTACACCCTGAAGCTGTTCTTCCAGGGCTTTGTGGTGCTGGTCGGCGTTTTGATCCTGTCAGGCGCCGTCAACACCGCCATCGTCGGCGCCAGCGGAGTCGTAAACCGGATCAGTGAGGATGGTGTCCTCACTCCGTGGTTCCGCCACCCCCACCGCAAGTTCGGCACCACGCATCGTGTGATCAACCTGATCACCATTCTGCAGATCTTCACCATCATCGCCTGCCGGGGCAACGTTTACTTGCTGGCCTCGTTGTACGCGTTCGGTGTGATCTGGAGCTTCAGCTTCATGTCGCTGGCGGTCCTGGTGCTCCGATTTATCGAGCCGGAAAACCGGCAGTTCAAAGTGCCGGGAAACCTACGCGTGGGAAAGATCGAACTGCCCATCGGCCTCGCTCTCATTTCGCTCCTTCTGTTCGCTACGGCCTTTGCCAACCTGTTCACCAAGCGACTCGCTACCATCTCCGGGGTCTCCTTCAGCGCCTTTCTGTTCGTCGTCTTCACCATTACCGAGCACTACACCCAGAAGGCCGCGGCCGGCAAGAGCAGTGAATTGGAGCAGTTCCGTGTTCAGTCCCAGGATGAACTCACCGCTGACGTGATGGAAGTGCGCCCGGGCAACATCCTGGTGGCGGTGCGTGACCCCAGAAACCTTGCCTACCTGCGCGACATCTTGCGCAAGACCGACACCACCAAGACGGACGTTGTAGTCATGACCGCCCGCGTCCTGCTGCGTGGGCCTTCGTTCAGTGGCTCCACGAACATGGAGTCGTCCGACGTCTTTGAGCACTACGAGCAGGAACTGTTCACCAGCGTGGTGAGTTTGGCAGAAAAGGAAGGCAAGCACGTCTCGCTCATGGTGGTTCCCACCAACGACGTCTTTGAGGCCATCGTGGCCACGGCCCAGAGGTTGGGATCGACCCTAATGGTATGCGGGCTGTCCAACAAACTCTCTCCCGAGGAGCAGGGTAAGCTTACCGGCGATGCCTGGGAGCGTCTGCCTGAACCGAAACCCCGCTTGCGCGTCGAGGTGGTCGCCCCTGATGGCCGCAAGTGGGACTACATCCTCGGCCCGCACGCCCCGCGCTTCCGTCCCCAGGACCTCAAATTGATGCATGACATCTGGCTGGAACTGACCCGCGACCGCGATTACAGCCATCTACACCATTACCACGTAGTGTCGGTTGCCTTGCGCGAGTTCAATTCACGCCTGCATGGCTCAGACCGTGCCCGGGCCCTGGCTGACTTGCAAGAAGAACTCGACAGCGACGACGACACATAGACCGTCACGTCGCTACTCCGGCAATGGCGTGAAGCCGATGGCCTCCAATTGGGTCCGCAAGTGCGCCGTCGTAGGTGCCTGAATCCCCCGAATGCCCTGTGCCTCGGCGGCCCGGACATTGTTCTCGCGGTCGTCGATAAACAACGCTTCCTGCGGAGTGACACGCAGGCAATCCAAACAATGCAGGAAGATTCCTGCCTCGGGCTTCGCCATGCGGATCACCGAGGAAAGCGTGATGCAGTCGAAGCTTTTGGTCCAACCGCGATTCGCTCGGAGGTGTTGCACCATGTCAGCGTGCATGTTGGACAGCACCGCCGTCTTCAGTCCGGACATGTGCAATTGCTCGGCCCACCGCAAGATCGCATGGTTCAGGCGGCTCCACATGGCGACATCCATCCGGCGCAGCTCTGCAATCTTCTCTGCACTCAGCACCACCCCCGCCGCTTGAGCAATGTTGGACCAGTATTCCTCCGCATGCAGACTCCCCCGGTCGTAGGCGTTTCGGAAGGAACCGTACAGTTCGCGGAAGCGCTCCTCAGGGAGCCGGAACATCTCAGCCATCTCCGCAATGATGGCTGGGTCAGCCGGATGCGAGATTACGTCACCGTAATCGAGAATGACCGCTCGAATCGATTGCAATGAACTGCTTTTATCAGCGAGGTCAGCCGGTAAGGTCATGATCTTGTGCGGCAGGTCTGTCGGCTTCGCACATCACCTGCACCCATGGTAACGGATCGCGCGTCCGCCGCGCATACAGCCTCGCGCTAGGGCAAAAGGCCCGTGAGATTTTTGCTATAATCGAAACGCCGCATCAGCGCGCGCCCTTAGCTCAGCTGGATAGAGCGTCTGGCTACGAACCAGAAGGTCGGGAGTTCGAATCTCTCAGGGCGCGCCATTTTTATAGCTGGAACCGCGGGTTGATCGGTCAATCTTTCAGCGGGTACAGCTTGATATCCCGAAAGAAAACCTCTGCCCCTTCCGACTGGATCAGGATCTTGCCACTCGCCGGATACGCTTTTGCGCCTTCGTTTACCAGCTTGCCGTTCAAGTATTGCTTTATGCTATCGCCCTGGACAACAATCTCGACGATGTTCCACTCGCCGTGCGGCTTTTCGATCTCGCCGTTCGGATCGCGATAGCCCGTCACATTCTTCCACGGCCCTTCGCCAATCCGAATAATTCTTGCTGCTGAACCAGGTGGGCCAGTCATGCGCTTCCCGTCAATACCCGTCAGCGCCGCTCCATCCGTCATATAGAAATCGCCCGTCTGTCCCTCACAGATCTGATATTCGATGGACGTGGGCCACACTTTCTGCTCGCCTTGCACGTGATACAGAATTCCGCTGTCCCGCGCCATGCCCTCGCGCGGGGGGTGCGTCGCCTCGCCCCATTTGAACTCGGCGCGCAGGTAGTAGTTGGCGAACTCGCGCTTGGTGATGAGGTATCCGAACTCCGCGCCGGAAACATGGATCACGCCATTTTCAACGCTGAACACATGTCCCGGATCGTTATTCAATCCCTCGGTCTTGAGGAAGCTGTCGAAGTTTCCGAGTCCCCCGCCATCGAACAGCGCGACCGCTTTTCCATGAAGCGGAATCTGCCTGTCGCCGTCCGCCGCCCAGGCCTCGGCCAGAAACGCGACGAGTACGGCTGCTGCGGTCACCGCTCTGCTGCTGTGTTTCATTCGCTCCCCCTGCTGCCGACCCTGAATGCAACCCAGCATAACAAGAGTCCACTGTCGCGTATCGGCGACTGTGCATCCTATCCTATCGGGCGTGCGCGTGCTTGGTGGCTATCCGGGTAATCGCGCACCACATTTTCTCGTAATTCACGGCAGGTTTTGGAGTTCCGTAGCGATCGGATCGTGGGTGATCTTCCGGCGCTTTGCCAGCTTTGCCATCGTCGCCCGGTTCAGTACCCGTACCAACGCCGTCCGCGCCTCGACCCATACCGGATGCACCGCGCACGCCAGGCTGCGCTCGCAGCCGCTGGCGCCTGGTACGCACAGATTCAGGTGAATAGGGCCGTCAATCGCCTCCACCACGTTCAGCACAGAAACCTGGTTGGCTGGCCTTGCCAACTCGAATCCGCCCCCGCCGCCCCGCCACGAGCGAATCAGTCCCTGCGCCACCATCCGCTGCAACACCTTGGAAAGGAAGCTCTTCGGGGCCTCACTCAGCTCCACTAGCGTACGTTTCTGCACCCGCGTTCCCGGCGGAAGGCTGGCCAGATGCACCATGACGCGTACGGCGTAGTCGGCTGCGCGGGTAATCTGCATGTCTGTTTAAGGCGACCGATGTAGTCCAATTCATCGGCTGCGAGCCTTTGTACATTTCCGCAAGAGACTTGTCTGTGCTAGAGCTACATTCCGTGCGTGATAAGTATCACCCCAAGTCGTGATAAGACCCGCCTGCGAACCCGCAGGGCTGGCAACCCCTGCTGATTGCGCCCTCTCAGGCTGGTTTAGACTCTTATTCCGGGAGGAGTTGAGATATGCCCCATTCCGACATCCGCCAGTACGCCGCCAAGGCAGCATCCACTGACACGTTTGGCCGGGTCTTGTGCAGTGTTCGAGACCACCACTACGTAATCGACGGACCTCAGCAAAATGGTTGCCCCGGCGAAGAAGTCACACCCGCGGAGCTCTTCCTTTCCGCCGTGGCATCTTGCGGCGTGGAACTCCTCCAGGTGCTGGCAAAATCTGCGGGTATTTCGCTGCAGGGAATTGCGGTCGACATCGAGGGACGGATGGATCGTTCCCAGCCGGTGCGTCCCGACCTATCGCTGTTTAACTCCGTGAACCTCCGGTTCCAGATGAAAGGCGTCACTGACGGGGACGCAAAACAGCTCGTCGAAAAATTCAAGGGCAGGTGACCCCTGTACGGCACGGTCGCGGTCGCGACCCCAGAGGTTCATGTCGAATACTCGCTCCAGAGCTGAAGATTCCTAGGCTTTGTACCCCATCCCCGCCAGCACTCCGCGCATGTACGCGAAGCTCTCGGTCATTCCTGGCATCGGATCGTCTTCGTGAATCTCATATTCCAGGTCCACGTATCCCGCATACTTGATCTCGATCAAGGCGGCGAAGATCTTCTCCACCGGCAGGCTCCCATCGCCCACCGCGACCTGCATCCACTTGCCGGCAGCATTCGTCAGGTCCTTCATGTGGACGTCATACAGGCGCGGTCCGGCCGACCGGATCGCGCTGGGCACGTCCAGCCCGGCGCGTGCCGTGTGCCCGACATCAATGCAGACCCCCATCCGCGGGTCCATGTCCTTGACCGCCTGCAGGGCCTCCAGCGGGGAAGGGTAGTACTTGTCCTCCGGACCATGATTGTGGATGGCGATCTTGATGTCGTATTGTTTGACGAACTTCTCCAGCCCCGGAAGCGTTTCGGGCGTCGGGCCTGCCACCATCACTGGAATGCCGGCGGCCTTACAGTACTCGAACTTGCGACGCATGTCGTCTTTGTCGTCTTTCGTGAAGTAAATCGCCCCCGCGGCCGTCAGCTTGATGCCCGCTGCCTTGTACTCAGCCGAGATCTGCTCGACCTCGGCGGTGCTATTCATAGGCAAGTGCCCTTCCTTGACATTCAGGTACGGAGTGTCCAACTCCTGCATGAATTTGATAACGTCCGGACGACCGAACTTGCGAAAGGAATAGCTGGCTACCCCGAGCCGAATCGGCGCTCCCGCCGATGTGGAGAAGCTGGTCTGGCCGCCGTCCCACGCCTTCAGCCTTGGAGTCATCGCGCTTGCGGCCAGCACCGCACTTCCGAACAAAAACTCCCGACGACCAACGATTGCCGCCATGTCACGTCCCGCTCCTGCGAGCAAGGATAATCCCCACACGCGCACAATCGCGCCCAAGATCCGGCCATCTCAGTTCTGCTGGTAGCTTGCCCTAAGTCGGTCGCGCAATCTCTGTTTGACCTTTTCCGCGACAAACGCCGCGTCCACCGCCATGAGGTTGGTCTGCAGAAGTTGCCCTGGTCCCCATCCGAATACTCGCTGCAGACCCTCATACTCCCCGGTCAGCGTGGCGGGAGTGAGCATACGGCTGTCGGTGTTCACGTTGAGTCGGACGCCCGCCCGGTACAACCGATCGATGGGATGGTCTTCCCAGCAATCGATGCCCTCAATGATCTGCACGTTCGCTGTCGGGCTGAGTTCCAGATGGATAGCTTCGCGACGCAAGTGTTCGACCAGCGCCGGGTCTTCGATGCTTCGGGTTCCATGACCGATCCGGCTTGGCTGCAGCAAGCGCAGCGTCTCCCATACGCTCTCTGGCCCGCGCGCTTCGCCGGCGTGCGCTGTCCGAAAATGCGAGTGCCGCCGCGCATGTTCGTACGCGGCGATATGGGCATCGAGCGGGAAGCCCGCCTCATCCGCCGCCAGATCCAGCGCGACCACCCGGCTTCCGCGAAAGCGGTCCAACAGCCGCACTGTCGGCATGCTCTGCTCTGCCGAGTAATGGCGCAAGGTACACAGAATCAGCCTGGCCTCGACGCCGGTCTCCCGCATCAGCTTCTCGGTGGCCCGATCCACCACCTCGACCGCCCTATCGGCAGTTAGTCCCTGTTCGGTGTGCAGCAGTGGAGCAAATCGCAGTTCGGCGTAAATCACGCCATCGTCCACCAACTGCCGAAACAGGTCCTCCGTCACCAACTCCAGCGATGCCTCGTTCTGCATGAGCTCGAACCCCTTGGGAGCCCGGCTAAGAAACTCGGCCAAGTTCGTGCAGCGCAAAGGAGCCACGTAGTCCTGCTCGTACTCGGCTCTACTGAGCGACGGTCGCAGCGCCGTCACCGCCTCGTAGCTCATCGAACAGTCCAGTTGGAGGTGCAGCTCCACCTTGCATCGCGTTTTCAAGCTGAAGTCTGGCACACCAAGCGCAAGTGATCACTCCATTAAGAGCATTTAAGAGCATTAATAGCCGAGTCCAATCTGAGCCCAGAACCGTCTGGTAGCGCTATCGTCGTAACGCAACCACCACTTAGTTGCTGTGTAAGATCAACGCGATGAGGTAAGTTTTACATGGCAGTCTGTAGGTTTTACATGTAAATTTTGCCGCTCAGCCTACAAACTGTTACAACTAAAGGGGTTAAATTTGGTCGCCAGCGTGCTACAGTAAGTGCAGACGAAGTGGCGCATAAGGGTCATCCGTGAGAGGTTTTCGGCCAGAGTCCTCTTAGACGATGACCCTTTTTAGTTTTCGGTCGTCCAGATTGTGGCCCTCCCCCTAATCACTAGGACGGCTTCTCGACGGTGCCCGCGCGGGCGGCCAACGCCCGAAAGGCGAAGTGCCTGCGACTTGCACTCCAGTTTTCCTATTCCAAAATGATTCCAGGAACTACACCAGCGCCAGTTTTGCCGTGATATCGAGGCCGGCAGCACGCAGCAGGCCCTCCACCTTGGCCTCGGTCAAACGGGTTGCATCGTACTCCACCCGAATCGTGCGGTCGGATTCCTGAAGCCGCAGGCGGCGAATGCCGTACACATCGCTCAGTTGCCCGAAGGCGACCATCGCGCTCTCCATTGGCGGAGCTCCGTAACGAAACAGCACATCGACTGCGGTCATCGAAAAATCCTTTCTGCCGTGCAATGATTAGAAGTTGGACAACCGGGTGCAGCAGCCGGCCCGAACCGATTCAGGAAATATCGTCGAACCGGGGCGCGGTTGGCCACTCACTACTATAAAGCATCAATATAGAGCATCGCCGCTGGGGCGAACAGAGCAGGAGTCTCGCCATCGCTGAAGAAACCGTCAACCCCATGAGTGAGTCCGGTGCGCATCCCCCAGGCGCTTCGGCGCCATCTGTGACCGCCACCGATCCCGTGTGCGGCATGTCCGTGGAACCCGCCAAGGCCCGGGGCAAGGCCGAGTATCAGGGCCAAAGCTACTACTTCTGCTCACCCGGTTGCATGCACCGCTTCGTCTCTGAGCCCGCCAGGTTTCTGTCCAAGGATCAGCGGCCCTCCGATCGGGCCGCAGGCACAGCTCCAGTCCAGATTGCGCCTGCAAAGACCGTCCATCGCGACCCGGTCTGCGGCATGACGGTCGATCCCTCAAAAGCCGCGTCCTCGATCGAGCATGAAGGCAAGCTGTTCCACTTCTGTTGCAAGGCATGCGCCGAGAAGTTCCAGTCCGACCCAGCCAAGTATCTCTCGCCCAGCTACAAACCGGCAGGCATGCAGTCAACGGTGCAGCTGGGCGCCGTGCCGCTGCATCTGGCTGCGAAGTTGGAGCGCGACCCGGTTTGCGGCATGAATGTTGACGCCGCCAAGCCAGCCGCCACCGTTGCCCACAAAGGTTCGACCTACTACTTCTGCTGCCGCGGCTGCGCCGACAAGTTCTCCGCCGATCCCGACAAATACCTGTCACTCCGGGCTCAGGCATCTGCCACCACGACAGCGCAGCCGCAGCCAGCGCCTAAAGGTGCGGACTACATCTGTCCCATGGATCCCGAGGTGCGCCAGCTGGGACCGGGGGCCTGCCCAAAGTGCGGTATGGCGCTCGAACCCGAGGTTCCTCTCGCCTCGACCAAAACCCTATGGACCTGCCCCATGCATCCCGAGATTGTGCGGGATGCGCCCGGCTTCTGTCCGATCTGCGGCATGGCGCTCGAAGCGCAATCGGTCAGCGTCCACGAGGAGGAAAATCCGGAGCTCCGCGACATGACGCACCGCTTCTGGTGGAGCGTGCTCCTCAGCGTGCCGCTGGTGGCGCTGGCGATGGCCCACATGGTAGGTCCATGGGCACACGCCATCTCGCCGAGAATGGCGGCCTGGATCGAGTTCGTCCTGGCCACCCCAATCGTCGTCTGGGCAGGGAAGCCCTTCTTCGAGCGCGGCTGGGCCTCGGTGAAATTCCGCAGCCCCAACATGTTCACTCTCATCGCGATGGGCGTGGGCGTCGCCTATGTCTACAGCGCCATCGCGACCCTCGTTCCCCAACTCTTTCCCGCCTCGCTGCGGGGTCCCCACGGACAGCCCGCCGTGTACTTCGAAGCGGCCGCCGCGATCATCGTGCTGGTCCTCCTCGGCCAGGTGCTGGAGTTGAAGGCGCGCAGCCGCACCAGTAGCGCCATTCGCGCCCTGCTCGACCTCTCGCCCAAGATGGCCCGCCTCATGCGCGACGATGGCAGCGAGTACGACGTCCCCCTCGACCAGGTGCGGATTGGCGACAAGCTGCGCGTGCGCCCCGGCGAAAAGATCCCTACCGACGGCGTGGTGCTCGACGGCCTCAGCTCGGTCGACGAGTCCATGATCACCGGCGAGCCCATACCGGTGGAGAAGCGTTCCGGCGACAAGGTCATCGGCGCCACAGTAAACGGCACTGGCTGGCTGCTGGTGCGCGCCGAACGCATCGGAAGCGAGACAGTGCTGGCGCAGATCGTGCGCATGGTCAGCAACGCGCAGCGCAGCCGCGCTCCCATCCAGCGCCTGGCCGACAAAGTCGCCGCCTACTTCGTACCAGCAGTGCTGGCCGTCGCCGTGATCACCTTCATTGCGTGGTTTGCTGTGGGCCCCGAGCCGCGCCTGGCGAACGCGGTGGTCAACGCAGTTGCGGTGCTCATCATCGCCTGCCCCTGCGCGCTGGGCCTGGCGACGCCGATGGCCATCATGGTCGGCACCGGACGAGGAGCGCGCGCCGGCATCCTCATCAAGAACGCCGAAGCGCTGGAAACCTTCCAGAAGGTTGACACCATCGTGCTCGACAAGACGGGCACGCTGACCCAGGGCAAACCGGAACTGCAGTCGGTTAGCGCGACCGGCGGTGAGACCGAAGAACGCATCGTTCGGCTCGCGGCCAGCCTCGAACGTGGAAGCGAGCATCCCTTGGCCGCGGCGATCGTGGAAGCCGCCGAGGCCAACGGGCTCCATCTGATTCAGCCCGACGGATTCCGTTCCATCACCGGCAAAGGCGTCGTGGGAATCGTCGGAGGCCACGAAATCGCGGTGGGCAACGAGCGCTTGTTCGAGGAGCTCAACATCGCCGCCGCAGACCTCGCTGCGCAAAGCGAATCCCTCCGCCGCGACGGACAGACCGCCGTCTTCGTGGCCGTGGATGGCCGGGCCGCCGGACTTCTCGGCATCGCCGATCCCATCAAGCCCGAGGCGGCTGAGGCGGTGCGCAGCCTGCAGAACCAGGGCTTGCGCGTGGTGATGCTCACCGGCGACAGTGAGATCACGGCCTCTGCCGTCGCCCACAAGTTGGGGATCTCCGACTTCGAGGCGACCGTCATGCCCAACCGCAAGGCCGACGTCGTTCAGAAACTGCAGCAGCAGGGAAGGACGGTCGCCATGGCGGGAGACGGCATCAACGACGCTCCGGCGCTGGCGCAGGCGCAAGTCGGTGTCGCCATGGGCACCGGCACCGACATTGCCATGGAAAGCGCCGGCATCACGCTGTTGAAGGGCGACCTGCTGGCCCTGGTGCGCGCCCGTCGCCTCAGCAAGGCCGTGATGCGCAACATCAAGCAGAACCTCTTCTTCGCCTTCGTGTACAACTCCATCGGCGTTCCGGTCGCGGCGGGAATCCTCTATCCCAAATTCGGATTGCTCCTCAGCCCGATCATTGCAGCGGCGGCAATGAGCTTCAGCTCGGTCTCGGTGATCAGCAACGCATTGCGGTTGCGGAACATGAAGCTGTAGGTATTTTTCCTTTTTGGGAATCCTGCGCTTTGGCACCCCCCCACCTAGCAACGTATTTGGAATCAATGAGTTAGACAAATTTCCGCGCAGAACCTTGAAAAGAAGGCACTTATCGTCAAAGTCTTCTATGCAAAGAACTTAGCGGCAGCGGCGAGACTGGCTCACCGGAAAAAGTGCCGCCCGGCCGATGACATCAGGGGGAGGAAACCGGGCGGCCCTCATGCTTCACGTCATGACCGTTACGTGACACATGCCAATGTCAGGATGGCAGGGGTGGCGATGCAGCGCCACAAAAATTCGACATGTCAATATGACGAAAGTAACCATCGATTCCCGAATTAGGAATCGACGATGTAGCGACGGGTCATGCAGCGCAGAGGCAGGTACAAACAAGCGCGGACTTCGCGGATGGTGCTTTCGGTTTTGGGGATCGCAAACGCCCGTCAAGCTTTCCTCGAACGGGTACATCGCAGAGAGTTCGCGGAAAAGTTGTTTGCCCGGGCCAGCCGTCAGCAGACCTGCCCTATGATGTCAACTCTTAAAGATTACATTTGGGAAGGGGAGAGTCTGTAATTCAGTGGGCGGCGAGGCTACGAAGATGATAGCCCCACAGTTGCCAACATGCCGCCTTTGGCAATTGTGGGCCGCCAACGCACCTCGCTCAGGATGATGGCACGCTACAGCTTATTCAGATAGTCCACAATTTCGGGGCTGGTCCAATCGGCGGGGCCGATGAATTTGCGGCGGATCACACCATTCTTGTCGATCACATAGGTCTCGGGAAACTTGAAGGTGCCGTAGAGGGCGTTGGCCGACTCCTTGGGATCGCGCACGGTGAGCAGATCGACATTGTGGTCGCGGATGAACTGCTTGTAGGCGTTGTCGTCGGCATCTTCACTGACGGCGAGGATGGTGACCTTGTCGCCCATGATCTTCTGCAATTGAACCAGCGACGGCATCTCCTCGACGCAGGGGCCGCACCAGGAGGCCCAGAAGTTGAGCAGAACGGGCTTGCCGCGAAATTGCTCGAGCGTCACGGTGCGTTGCGAATCCGTGATGGTGAAGTTGGGGGCGGTTTCGCCGATGCGGGCAGGGCGTCCACCGTTGCAGGTGGGGAAGAGAGCAAGCGCGCCGAGAATTGCGAGGAGCAGTGCCCGGCCGGCCAGCGAGATCGAGCGATTGTAGGGGCGTGGCATCGGGATGATGGATTCTGCGATCTGAGGATATTCTAGCCGGAGTGCGATTGTGTTTCATAACTGCAACCCCGCTTAACGTTATTCAGGGCAGCGGCACGTTCGTCGGGATTGACCTGCTGGCGCGGACGCTGCGCACGCTGGGCATCGAGGTGGATGTGCTGAGCCCGCGGCTACGCTTTCCCATTTATACGGCGCAAAGGCTGGCGTTTAACGCGACCGTGCGGCATCGCATTGCCGGACCGTACGATGCAATCGTGGGATTCGATATGGACGGTTACAGGATTGCTGGAAGAGGTAACGGGGTTCATGTGGCATGTATCAAAGGGGTGATCGCCGACGAAATGCGCTTTGAGCGAGGGTGGACGCGGGCCACAATGGGCATCCAGGCAGCCTGCGAGCGAGTACACGTGCGGCGGGCCACGCGGGTCATAACCACCAGCCAGTATTCGGCAGACAGGATCAACGAGTTCTATGCTCCGGCGCGGTTGCCGCTGATCGTGCCGGAGATGATCGATCTCGAGAGCTGGGAGCGATTGTCCTCGCAAGTGGATCGGCGGAACACGCAAGGGAAATTCGTGGTGTTGAGCGTGTGCCGCTTCTACCGGAGAAAGCGATTGGAGACGCTGCTGGCGGCAGCGGAGCGAATACGCGACAAGATTGCCAACCTGGAGGTGCGCATTGTCGGGGGCGGGCCGGAGCAAGGCCGCCTGAGGAGAATCTGGCGGGACAAGTGCCTGGAGGCAGTGGTGGTTTGGCGGGAAGACATCAGCCAGGCTGAGTTGGGGCAGGAGTATGCGAACTGCGACGTCTTTTGCCTGCCGACCGTGCAGGAAGGCTTCGGGATTGTGTTTCTGGAGGCGATGGCTTTTGGCAAGCCGATTGTGGCGTGCCGGGCGGGTGCGACGCCGGAGGTGGTGCAGCATGGGGTGTTGACGCGTCCAGACGATGTGGAAGAGCTGGCAGATGCAATTGAGCGACTCTGCAAGAACGCAGAGCTGCGTGGGAGCCTGGGCCGGGCGGGAAGAGAGGCCGTCAAGAGATTCGATGCGCCGGCGGTGGCCAAGGAGTTCCTGTTGCAGTTGCAGCGAATGCAGGCGAGCGGAGGGAACCCGGCTCCCGGACGCAGCAGCTAACAGGGCACATGCCGCATCGGCGCGGTGGGCCACAGAAAAGTTGAAAGCTATTCAAGGATGGCGGGCACGATGTTCCTCAGGTGCGCGCCGGCACCGGGGCGAGCCGAAGCAGGCGCCCACAGCGGTTAGAATTGAGAGGCAGGGGCAAGCGGCAAACTTTGAGCGGCCGTTTGCAACCGAGGGACCGAGGGACAAGAGAAACCAAGCCATGATTTATCTGACGCGGAAGTGTGAGTTTTCGGCATCGCACTATTACCACAATCCACAATGGAGCGACGAAGAGAACCGTCGGGTGTTTGGCAAGTGCGCCAACTTGAACGGGCACGGGCATAACTACACGCTGGAAGTGACGGTGAAGGGGGAGATCGATCCGGTCACGGGCTTCGTGGTCGATTTGAAGGAGCTCAAGGACATCCTGAACCGCGAGGTGGTGGATGCAATGGACCACCGGCACCTCAACAAAGAAGTGCCGGAGTTCGCCAGCAAGATTCCGACGACGGAAAACATTGCCATAGCGGTTTGGCAGAGACTGCAACAGAAGCTCAGCGTGGCGAAACTGCATCGGGTGCGGCTGTATGAGCTGCCCGACCTCTTCGTGGACTACTACGGAGAAGCATGAAGGCCCATCTCACGCGGCGGTATGTTTTTTCGGCGTCGCACCGGCTGCATACTCCTACATTGTCGGAGGAGCAGAACCAGGCGACGTATGGCAAGTGCAATAATCCGCACGGACATGGGCACAACTACGCGCTGGAAGTCACAGTGAGCGGGCCGGTGAGCGCAGAGACGGGAATGGTGTGCAACCTGATGGACCTGGACGAGTGCGTGCGCGAGAGGGTGCTGGAGCGCTTCGACCATCAGAATTTGAATACCGTGAAAGAATTCGCGCAAATCGTTCCGACAACGGAGAACCTGGCAGTGGCGGTGTACAACATTTTGAAGCAAAGCTTTGGCGCGGCTCATCTGGAGACAGTACGCATCGAAGAAACACGGATGAACAGCTTTGAGTATGCCGGCGGGACCGAGCCGCACCGCTGAGCCTCGATGGTCCAGTCTTACGGGAGACCCATGAAAGAGTTTGTGGAGAGCCAAATCACTCTGACCGGCGCCAGTATGGAGGAACTCACGCGCGAGTTGCTGGTCCGCCTGGGAGAAGACCCGAAACGCGAAGGCCTGGTACGCACTCCGGAGCGTTTCGCCAAGGCCTATGAATACCTCACCAAGGGCTATCGCGAAGACCCGACCGAGGTGCTGAGCGGGGCGCTGTTCAGCGTCAATTATGACGAGATGGTGATCGTGAAAGACATCGAGATGTTCAGCTTGTGCGAGCACCACATGCTCCCGTTCTTCGGCAAGGTGCACATCGCGTACATCCCCAAGGGAAAAGTGCTGGGGCTGAGCAAGCTGCCGCGGTTGGTGGAGGTCTTCGCGCGGCGACTGCAGGTGCAGGAGCGGCTGACGGTGGAGATCGCGGAGTCGATTCAGCAGGCAATTCAGCCGATGGGCGTGGGTGTGGTGATCGAAGCGCGCCACCTGTGCATGATGATGCGCGGAGTGGAGAAGCAACATTCAGCGACGGTCACGTCGTCGATGCTGGGAGCGTTTCGCGCGGCGCAGACTCGGCAGGAATTCCTCTCGCTGATTCGCGACAAGAACAGCAATGGGGTCTAGGCGATGGCTGCGAAGAAAAAGCAGTCCAATCGCAAAATCAACAGACAATTGGCAGAGACGAAGGACGCACTCACAGTAGGCGGAGGCAGTCGTCTTTCGGGCAAGATTGCGGTGGTCACTGGCGGAAACCGCGGGATCGGCATGGCCATTGCACGAGCCCTGGTGCGCGAGGGCTGCAGCGTGGTCATTACGGGCCGCGACCGCGTGGCGCTGATGGCTGCGAAGACGGAGCTTTCAGGTGTTGCGTCGGGATGTGATGCAGTGCCGGATGTGCTGGCGGAGAATTGCGACGTGCGCCATGAGGCATCGGTATCCGCATTGTTCGCGAAGGTGAAAGAGAAATGGGGAGGGCTCGACATCCTGGTCAATAACGCCGGCGTATCGCAGGCGACTGTCCCGGTGGAAAAGACTCCGCTGGCAGTGTGGAATGCGGCGATCGACACCAACCTGACGGGGACGTTCCTTTGCTCGCGCGCCGCGATTCCTCTGATGCGGCGCGGGGCGACGATCGTCAATACGCTCTCCATCGCGGCGAAAATGAATCTGGTTAATTTTGCCGCCTACAATGCATCGAAGCATGGCGCCCTGGGCTTCACCCTCACACTGCGCGAAGAGCTTATTCCCAAGGGAATTCGTGTAATGGCGTTGTTGCCGGGAGCAACCGCAACGGACATCTGGAAGCAGTTTTGGCCGGAGGCGCCGCGAGAGAAGATGGTCGAGCCGGAGAATGTAGCGCAGGCGGTGCTGTATGCGGTGTTGCTGCCGCCACAGGTGAATTTGTCGCAACTCGAGCTGGTACCGCTGGAGGGTGTGCTATAGAGCGGTTTCAGCGTGAGTGTCGACCGAGTTTCCTCAGGGGCTAAAGCCGTTTTTCGTCGATGCCGCAAAGGGCACGGCGGAAGCCGTGCCTTTTCAACGCGACAGACGGACCACACTAATTTTGAAATCCACGTAGCCGTGCCGTTGTCTAGAAGCTGCCGTAATGGTAGCGGCGAGCGCGGGAAGGGAAGAGCTTGACCAGGAACATGCCTGCGAGGAAGCCTCCGACGTGGGCCCAGACGGCGACTCCGCCGGCGCTGCCTCCGCGCACGGCGATGGAGGACGCTGCGCCCAGCAGGAACTGTCCTACGAAGAAGTAACCGAGTACGATCCACGCCGGCAGCCACATGAACCACATAAAGAAGAAGGGCACGATGGTGAGCACCTTGGCGCGCGGATAGAGCAGGAAATAGGCGCCCATCACACCGGCGATGGCGCCGCTGGCTCCGACGGTGGGCACCGTCGAGTTGAGGTTGAACAAGGTGTGCACCGCCATGGCGGCGACGCCGCTGACTAGGTAGAGCACGATGTAGCGGAAGTGGCCCAGGTAGTCTTCGACATTGTCCCCGAAGATCCAGAGCGTGAGCATGTTGAAGATCAGGTGCATCCATGAGCCGTGCAGGAACATGGAGGTGAATACCGGCACGAATGCGGCGGCGGGCGGAACGTAGCGGGTACCCATGCGGTAAACCAGGTCCCAGGGCACGTATCCCTGATTGAAAAGCACCACGGAAAAGCGTGCCGGCACGTAGCCAAATTGCTGCAAAAAGAGGTCGAATTGGCGGGGGTTGCCGGCTCCCACCCACAATTCGATGAGAAACATGAAGGTGTTCACCGCGATCAGGAACCAGGTGACGTACGGAGTGCCAACTCGAGGGGCGTCGTCCTTCAGGGGAATCATAGCTGCGGCTTACGTGGGCTGATGCAAGAGGGAAGCGACTGCCCTTTTCAAATTCAGTGTTACCGCGTCAATTTGACCAATCGACACCTTACCGTACACGATACCAGAAGGATGCCACTCAAGGGTGTGATCGTCATCGACAAGCCTTCCGGTTGGACCTCGCACGACGTGGTGGCGCGGGCGCGAAAGATCCTTGGAGAAAAGTCGATTGGCCATCTGGGCACGCTGGATCCCATGGCCACCGGCGTGCTGCCGCTGGTGGCCGGAAAGATGACGCGCCTGTCGCAGTTCTACGAACACAGCGAAAAGGCGTACGAGGGCAGCATCCGCTTGGGATGGGCCACGGATACCTGCGATGCGGATGGCGAGCCGTTGGGCGCTCCGCAGGGAGTTAAAGTAACGCTTGAGGATGTGAGGAAGGCGGCCGCCGGATTTGTGGGCGTCATCGAGCAAATGCCGCCATCGTTTTCCGCGAAGAAGATCCAGGGGGTTCCGGCGTACAAGCTGGCACGGAAGAAGCAAGAGGTTACGCTACCGCCGGTAAAGGTGGAGGTCAAGGAGTTCGCCATCACGAACATGGAAGGAGATTCGTGCGAGTTTCGCTGCCGGGTGTCGTCGGGGACCTACGTGCGCAGCATCGCCCATGAGCTGGGCCAGAAGCTAGGGTGTGGCGGGCACTTGGCCAGTCTGCGGCGGACGCAGGTGGCGGAGTTTGGGCTGGCGGACGCGCATACGCTGGCGGAAGTCGCGGGCGCGGTAGAGCGCAACGCGCTCGAGGGCATGATGATCCATCCACGCAAATTGTTGCCGGAGGTCCCCAGTGTGACGGCTGATGAGGAGACAGTCGGGAAGATCCGGCACGGGCGGACGGTGAACCTGGCGGAGTTCTCGCGGTCGAAGTGGGTGAAGGTGTTTGCCGGACAGACAGAGCTGATTTGCTTGGCGAGCCGGGTGGCGGGAAGTCTGTTTCATCCGAAGGTGGTGCTGCTTGGGTGATGGACAACCAAAGTGACAAGCGCGGCGGAGCGATACGCACTCGCTCCGTCGCAAACAGTCACAAAGCCTCAATAGCTACTGATATCGTCAAACCACACCCGTTAGCCGATGAAGCATCCAGTTCGCTACTTCGCGGCTTTCTCAGCGGGCTTACCTGCTGTCTTATCGCCGTTCCCTCCCATCATCTTCTTCAAGGAGGCTTGGCCGGCCTCGCTACTGATGACCTCTTTGAAGGTTTCCAGGAGCTTCAATTGAATCTTCGTTGCTTGTTCGGCTGCGTCCTTTGCTCCTGCCGCGCTCAGCTTGCCTAGCTCGGTGGCAAGACTCACAGCTTCCTTCAAACCGCCCATATCGCGGAAGCTGTCTCCTTTCACGGCAGCGGCAATCGCCTTGTCGATATGCGAAACATCGGCGAGCGCTGCTGCGCGCAGCGTCGCGAGGTTGGCTGCAAAGTCCTTTGCCTCGAGGTCGATGTCATGATGGCGGTCACGGGATGTGAGATCGGCGATCTTCGGAGGCAGGATAGGGATCATGTTGTCCTTGTCGCTCCACTTCCCGAATCGCTTCTCATCCAGGTCTTCTGCCGCCAGGCCTTTTCCGAGTACAGCTTCGGCGAAGACGCCGGAGGTGGGCAGGCCGACGATTTTCTCGAAAGCGGACGAGTTTTCGGTCAGGTATTTCTGGCGGAACTGCTCGCGTTCATGGGCATTTTCGAAACGCCAGCGGAAGGCGACATAACATCCGAAAACGCCCACCGGTTGGGGGTCCACAAAGTTCGCGAGCGGCTGCCCATCGATTTGGTACTGTTGCAGGATGCGGTATACGCGATACGGACTCATGCGCAGCCAGAGCTGCTGACTTAGGAATAGCCGGTTTTGGTTCAGGAGTTCAGCAACCGGAATCACTACTTCCATCCTCTTCGCCATCAGCGTATCCATGGCTTGCTTGAAAGGCTCTAGGGAATAGCCCCTGGGGAAAAGTACAGGCTCAGGCAGCCATGGACGTGCAGCATGCATCTCAGACCATTTTGTTGTCGCCTCCTCCGATTCTTTCTTTTTCACAGGAAGTGCAGTTTGTAGATGAGTTAGCATTCTCTGTCTAGCTGCTGTCGCATCGCGTCCATGGGGCGCAGGTGTTTTGTCCCTAATCTGTACCTGCAGTTCTTCGATTTGTGCACTGTCCGAATCGAAACAGGTTTTTGCCCACGCAAATTTGGTTGCACAATCTTGGCCTTCTTTGAGTTGCGTCAACTGGAGGTCGATTGCGGACACTTCTTTCCTGGCATTCTCTTCTTGGTTCTCAAGTGCTCGAGTGCCTAAAAATTCGACCATTCCTCTTGGGCCCAGCTCGGAAAATATGCTCAGTAGATTAGGCAAGTGCCTTCGAATCGCACTCTTGTCTTTGACGAAGTCCACTGGCGACATTGGCACAAAGAGGCAGCGCTCCCAGTCTTTCAATTGGGTCTGGATTCGGTAGAGCTGGAGAACTTCAAAGAAAAGTATGTTGAGCGTGTGCCGGCGGTTGTAGTTGGCCAGAACCCGGGTGCTGAGTTCTTCCGATTCCTTTTCGGAAACTTCGCGCACGACGGACTGGCGCCGCGAGCGCAGTGCCTGGGAATGTTCGGCGGTACGCTGGGAAATGTTATTGGTTGATTCTGCCGCAATACTGCGGTTTCCTGCGCTGAACTGCGCCGTGAGTACCGAACTCGACGTGGTGGCGTGGGACGCCGAGGCGCCGAGCCCAAACAACCCATACGACGCGCCGGCTTGCGAGCTGGTGGAAGAGGCCGAGGTGGAGGAACTACCGTATTGTTGTTCCTGGGCAACGCTACGCTGCACTTCGTTCACCGCGCGGTCTTGCTCCGCCTGAGAGCTGACGGATTCGCTCTGCTCGGTCAACTCGGTGCTGGTTGCCGTGGTCTTTCGCTCCCACCGGGTAACGGCGACCTGCGTCACCTCGCCCGGGGCCAGGCACACAGATTGCAGCAGATTGCCGAGGGCCAATCCTTTTTGCTCCCAACTTTGCTCATGTACGGTTAGCACGCCGACCGCCGGTTTGAGATCTGCGTCTGGAAGATCCTTAAACGCATCGACCATCTTGTCGAGCTTGTCCAACGTCTTGGGTTGCTCGTCGGATGTGGGAAGCGCTTCGAGGATGAACAGGGAACGGTAGATGGCCGGCTCCACAATGATCGGCTGACCATCCTTACCTTCCATTTGCGGCTGAAGAAAGCTGGGCGTTTCAGGGTCTGGCTTAGTGATGGGCTTTGTGTCAGGCGTGGAAGCTGGTGGCGTAGTTGCTCCTGCGTCGGCCTTGGGCGTCGCGGCAGGATCGGGTTTCGTGGCAGGCCTGCCTTCTTCAGCGGTTTGCGCCGGAGGATCGAGAACTGCTGTTTCACCTGGCATGGGATGAATCCTCTCTGGCAGAGCCCTAACGCAGAGCCCCGCCGGTTAGACAAGGAGCTTTTGTTGAGAGGCCCCCTGTATTCGAAACGGACTCACCTCAGTAACGCGTTTCAGGCGGGAAGGAAGACGAACACCTCTGGAGCCTGTAGCGCGGTAGAGACGAGAAGGAGAGAGAGAGCGGGAGATCACCGGCCACGACCAGACCTCCTGCAACGGAGTGTCGCCCTGAGGGGGCTGTGGGTCAACAGCCGAAGTGCACAAATCGTTGTGTGGTTCCGTTGTGGGAATAAAATCGGCTTAGAGAAGTTATGTCCGATAACAGATATTATGTTAACCACCGGCTAGGTTTACCTAAAAACGGGGCTGCCGGGCGGGCCGAGCCGCCCGTTCTCCCCAAATTGCAGAACCTTCGATAGTTCCCTGCGCTCCCTTGCCGGCACCGGGAGACCGGGCTGCGCCATCAAGTAAGCGGATTGAGCAAGCGATCGAGATCGTCGCGAAACCGGCGCAGAGCGTCGAGGCGCTGGGGGGTGGCCTCTACGATTTCAGACTTGGCTTGGAACACCTGCTGGCCATTGCGCTCGACCAACACACCCATCACTTCACCCATGCGCCAGCCGGGTGCGCCGATCATCTCTAAGCCATTCGGAGTGGCGCGGAGGAGTGCGATACAGCCATCGCGAAGGATACCAACACTATTCGGGTAACGCTCGAAGGTTTGCAGCTCAAATCCAGCTAAATAAAAGCGTTGCAGCTGCTCGGCGGCATCGGGCATGACTACATCTTATAGCGGCCGAGGTCGTCATCGCCGAGGTTCTCGAGCCACTTGCGCAGTTCGTCGGACGACACCCGGTCGCTGACGTTGGCAGCCTGTTTGCTGACCTTCAGAACCTCATCCTCGACATAGATCGGGCAGTCCATGCGGAGGGCGAGCGCGAGGGCGTCGGACGGCCGGGAGTCGATACTGATGATTTCCCCACTTCGCTCCAGCCAGATTACGGCGTAAAAGGTGTCGTCGCGCAGTTCCGTGACGACTACCTTGCGGACTGTGGTTTCGAGGCCGATGAGCAAGTTCTTCAGCAGATCGTGGGTCATGGGGCGAGGCGTGCTGACCTTCTCGATCTCCAAGGCAATGGCATTGGCCTCATACATACCCACCCAGATGGGCAGCACAGTCTCGGTATCGGTTTCCTTGAGGATCACGATGGGCATGTTGGTGGCCGGATCCATCATCAAGCCGCGAATCTTCATTTCGACTTCCATCGTGTACCTCCCTGTTTGCCCTGTGATACGCCCCTCAACCCTAATGCGCAAGACATTTCTTGCGCCCTTGTCCCCGCTAGCCGGCGAGTTCGCCTAACAGACTGTTAGGGAAAGCTTGTGTCACTAACACTGGCACGTAGTCACCGTTGTCCGGCTCGGACCTGTTATTTAACACGAAGTTCAGCGTCTTGTTCTGCGAGGTGCGGCCGACGATCTGGCCACGGGCGGGGTTCTTCCCTTCGACCATCACCTCCAGCACTTGGCCGACGTGGCGGCGATAGCTTGCGCGCTGAATTTCGCGCTGGTGCGCCTGCAGGATTTGCAGGCGGCGCGATTTCTCGGCGTCGGGAATCGAGTCGGCATACTGCAGCGCCGGCGTGTTGGGACGCAGCGAATACTTGAACGAGAAGACGCCGTCGTAGCCGACTTCGGTGAGCAAGGTGAGCGTCTCGCGAAATTCATCTTCGGTCTCGCCCGGGAAGCCGACGATGATGTCGGTAGTGATACTGATCTCGCGCTTCGCGGCTTTCATCCAGGCGATGCGTTCGAGGTATTCCTCGCGGGTGTACTCGCGAAACATCGCGTCCAGGACACGCGACGAGCCGCTTTGCACCGGCAGGTGCACGTGGTCGCACAGCGTGAGAACGGCGTCGATGGCATCCACGATGTCCCTGGTGAAGTCGCGCGGATGCGAGGTGGTGAATCGTACGCGGCGAATACCTGGAATCAGGCCGACGGCGGCCAGCAGTTCGGCGAAGGACTTCTTGCGTGACGGATCCGCGTAGGAGTTTACGTTCTGGCCCAACAACTGCACGTCGGTATAGCCGGCATCGGCCATCCGCCGCGCTTCGGCCAGCACGGAGTCCGACGTCCGGCTGCGCTCTTTGCCGCGCGTGTAAGGTACGACGCAGTAGGCGCAGAATTTGTCGCAGCCTTCGATGATGGTGATGTAGCCGCGGTGCGGGTTGCTGCGAGCGGTGAATTCGGCATCGAAGGTCTGGTCGGTCTGGCGGTCGTCGAGGCCGGTAACCCGCGCAGCGCCTTCGCCCAGTTGCACCAGCATATTCGGCAGATTCCGGTACGAAGCCGAACCGGCAACCAGCGAAACGTAAGGGGCGCGCTCGAAGATTTTTTCCCCCTCCTGCTGCGCCACACAGCCCAGCACGGCGAAGCGCTTCCCTTCCTTGTGCAGCTTCTTAAAGTCGGCGAGGCGGTGGAAGACCTTCTGCTCGGCCTTATCTCGGATGGAGCAGGTGTTGTACACGATGAGGTCAGCGTCTTCTTCGCGCGAGACCTGGCGGTAGCCTTCGGAGATGAGCGTGCCCACGACTTTTTCCGAGTCGTGGAAGTTCATCTGACAACCGAAGGTCTCGATGTAGAAGGTCTTTTGCGCGGTACTCACGGACGGCCTCAATACGTTCAGTATAGCTTGGGGCGAGTGTTTGCTGTCCCATTGGGCTCGCCATTCGCCATTCGCCATTCGCGCTTCGCTAATTCTTGCCAGCGCAGTTTTGGCGAAAAGCGAACGGCGAAAGGCGAAGAGCGTCTTTTCGTTACTTCGCCAGCTCTCGCTCGATGTCGGCGGCGATCTTTTCCGGCGTGGTGGTTGGGGCGTAGCGATCCACGACGTTGCCTTGTTTGTCGATGAGGAACTTGGTGAAGTTCCACTTGATCTTTTCGCCGAGGAGGCCGGCTTTTTCGCTTTTGAGCCATTTGTAGAGCGGGTGAGCGCCATCGCCGTTGACCTCGATCTTGGAGAAGAGCGGGAAGGTGACGCCGTAGTTGAGGTCGCAGAAGGAGCGGATGTCGGCGTCGGAGCCGGGCTCCTGGTGTCCGAACTGGTCGCAGGGGAAGCCGAGGATTTCGAGACCGCGGTCGTGGTATTTGGCGTACAGCTCCTGTAGGCCCTTGTACTGCGGGGTAAAGCCACACTCGCTGGCGGTGTTGACGATGAGCAGGACGCGGCCGCGGTAGGCCGAGAGCGGCTGAGGTTGGCCGTTGTTCAGGTTTGCAGTGAAATCGTAAACAGACATGTTTCGTTGCCTCTAGAAAAAGCAGATCCCTCGCCCGCAAACGACGCGGGCTCGTGATGACAGTTGTACGGAAGTATGCCGTATTGGTGTGATCATTTCGATCCGTTCATCACCAGATTCAGGAACTCGGCGTGGACGCGGGTGTCCTCGGAGAGTTCAGGATGGAAGGTCGCGGCCATGACACTTCCCTTCCGCACCAGCACAGGGTCGTCGCCGCGTTTGGCGAGGACTTCGATGCCTTCTCCGACGCGCTGGATGCGTGGGGCGCGGATAAAGACCATCTCCAAAGGCGTACCGCCCAGGGCGGTTTCAGCCTCGATGATGGTGGAGTCGATCTGGCGGCCGTAGGCGTTGCGCTCGATCGTGATGTCGAGGGCATCGAGGCCGGGCTGGTCTGGGTTGATGACGTGCTTGGCCAGCATGATGGCTCCAGCACAAGTGCCGAAGGTGGGTTTGCTGTGTACGAAGTTCTTGAGTTTCTCGAAGACGTTTTGCGGCAGAAGTTTGAGAAACGTGGTGGACTCGCCTCCGGGAATGACGAGGCCGTCGATGTGGTCGAAGTCTTCGGCCTTGCGGACGAGCGTGACCGTCGCCCCGAGTTCTTCGAGGCGGCGTCGGTGGGCGTCGAAATCGCCCTGGAGGGCTAGGACGCCGATGATTGGGCCGCTCTTTGCCATTCGCTTTTCGCCATTCGCCGGAACCGGCTATCAGCTTTTAGCTATCAGCCTTCGGCAAGAACTCACGCATTTAGATTATCGTGGAAAGCGTTGGGATACGAATTCAGTCGGAATCCTCAAAGCAGTAAGAGAGATAAACGCGATGCGAAAGATAGTGGTCGGCGGATTGGTATTTCTGCTCATCCAGTTCGTGGTTTGTGCGTCAGCGTTGTCCGTGGCGGCTGCACAGGAACCTGACGGCAAGATTTTGAACTCGAAGGCCTGGCCGACTTTGGCGAGTTTTGAGTCGCTGGACGATTTCGCTCGCGGCTATTTTCCAAAGCCGGTGTACGAAGAGGCTCGTGCGCAAAAGGAATTCGACGTTCTCGAAATCACATACGCTAGCGACGGGCTCCCCGTTCGCGGAATGTTAATCAAGCCCAAAGCGCCGGGCACTCGAAAATGGCCGGCGATCATCTTCAATCGGGGAGGCAACGGCGACCTCGGGCGTATCACCGATAATGGGCAGCCGTGCGGTCTCGCTAACACATCCTGTCTGGACTTCGTTGATCTCTACCTGTTCGCTAAGGCCGGTTTTGTCGTAATCGCTTCCGACTACCGCTACCAAGGCGCCACCGTGAAGCGCGACGAGTGGGGCGGAGTGGAAGTCGACGATGTTCTCAATCTCGTGCCAGCGCTGAAGTCGTTCGACTTCGTAGACCCGGAGCGGATGTACATGCTTGGCCTGTCGCGGGGCGGCACCATGACCTATCTTGCGATCAAACGTGGAATTCCTGTCAAGGCCGCCGCCGTCATCGGCGGAGTCTCAGACGTGAAAGCGTGGGTGGACGCAACGCCACAGATGGGCTTGGTCAAAGGCAATCAGTATATCGACGGCTTTGCTAACATCTGGCCGGACTATGAGCACCGCGCTGCGGAATACTATCGGGCGCGGTCGGCCGTGTATTGGGCAGATCAGATTAATGTTCCTGTTCTCATTCTGCACAGCCGGACCGACAGGCTTGTCCCCGTGACCCAAGCTCTTCGAATGGCGGAGGCCCTTCAGGAAAATAGCAAGGTGTACGCTCTTCGCATTTACGAACACGATGGCCATGCCTTGCCGCAGAATCGCGACGACCGCGATCGCATGATCGTCGATTGGTTCAACCGAGTTGGCCAAGGCGGACATTAGTCACGATTTGATTCTCCAGCGAAAGAGCAGGTTTGCTCATGCATGTGGGAGATGTACAAGGATCCCAGGTCGCGCCCGTCGAAAGCTAATCGCCAATTGCTTATTGCTGCTTCACCATCCCCGCGTCTGTAGCAAATCCTTCTCCTCGATCGCTGAGACGGCGAGGCCCTTCATCGCACCCGGTACCTGTTCGCTGACTTCGGCGAGGACTTTGGCGTCGTTGTAATGCGTCGTTGCGATTACGATGGCCTTGGCGCGGGCTTCGGCTTCAGCGCGCTCATCAGGATTCTCGAGGTCGAGCGGAGTCACGCCGCCCTTCATGAAGATGCCTGAGCCGACGAAGACAGCTTCGGCTCCGAGCTGCATCATGAGCGACGCGTCGGCGGGCGTGGCGATGCCTCCGGCGGAGAAATTCGGGACCGGCAGCTTCCCTGCTTTGGCGACCATCTTGATGAGTTCGTAAGGCGCCTGATGGTTCTTGGCGGCGGCGAAGAGTTCCTGCTCGCTCATGACGGTGAGCTGGCGCATCTCTTTCACGATCTGACGCATGTGCTTGACGGCGTGGATGACGTCTCCGGTGCCGGCTTCGCCCTTGGTGCGGATCATGGCCGCGCCTTCGGCGATGCGGCGCAGAGCTTCTCCCAGGTTGCGCGCGCCGCAGACGAACGGCGTCTTGAACGCGTGCTTGTCAACGTGGTGCTCTTCGTCGGCGGGGGTGAGCACTTCGGATTCGTCGATGTAGTCGACACCGATTTCCTGGAGGATCTGCGCCTCGGCGAAGTGGCCGATGCGGCACTTGGCCATGACCGGGATCGACACGGTGCTCATGATTTGCTTGATGAGCTTGGGGTTGGCCATACGCGAGACTCCGCCTTCGGCGCGGATGATGGCGGGCACGCGCTCGAGCGCCATGACGGCGCAGGCGCCGGCTTTTTCGGCGACTTCCGCCTGGGCGACGGACATGACGTCCATGATGACGCCGCCCTTGAGCATCTCGGCGAGGCCGACCTTGAGGCGCAGACCGGTGTTGCTTCCGTTGTTTTCCGACATAAGTCCTTCTTCCCTGATCGCAGATGAGAGGCCCACTCCCCACAATTGCCAACGGAAGGCAATTGTGGGCCACCCGGAAATGTTTGCGGCGGGGCCTGAGGCGATCACCACATCGTGGTCAACACTTCATTTTACTCTGGGGACAAGCGGAGCGTAACCCCGCAGAAACGCTATTCGCTCCTCGCTTTTCGCTATTCGCCGCGCGCCCCCTCCAGGCTAATTCGCTGCGGAGACGAGAAGCGAAATGCGAATGGCGAAAAGCGGCTTTACGTCGCGTCAGCCTCGCGTTTCTTGAGGAACTTGGCGAACATGCGGGCGGGGTCCACTTCAATAAAGGTTCCAGTTGCAGTCGCCAGCACTTCGCCCTTGGTATTGCGGATTTCGGCGGCGCGGAAGTGCTCGCGGCCGTTGACGCCGACCTCCCAGCCCTCGGTGACGAGCGGGGTGAAGAGCGGCACCGGGCGAATGTAGTTGACCTGCATGGTTCCGGTGACGGCGATGATGCTGCGCAGCTTGCTCACCTTGCCCATGGCCTCGTCAAGAATGGTGGCAATGACGCCGCCGTGGCTATGCGACGGAGGGCCCTCGAAACGTGCGGGCAGCTCGAAATTGCAGACAAAACGGTGGTGGTCTTCATTGAGGTGGAACTCCAGATGGAGGCCGCTCTCGTTTTCAGGGCCGCAGCCGAAGCAGTTGTTGCCGTAAACGCGCTGTTTGACTTCGTGTCCGGGGACGGGCTTGTGACGGGTCATAGAACCACGATGAACCATGAGGGAGAGGCGGCGCAAGGGGATACTCGATTCGGCAAACCCGTGCGATGCAGATTCCGCGAGTCAGTACAGCTTGGGGTTGTTGGGGTTGCCCGAATCGATGTTGATCTGCAGGTCCTTCTGGCGCTTGGCATACCAGCAGGGCTTCTCCCAGTACTGCGGCAGCAGGCTGTTGGGGCACTCGAAGGACTGCTGGCCGCCGTAGCTGAACTCCGTCTTGCCGCTTTTCAGCTTGACCGAGTAATAGACGTTCAGGGTCACGCTGCCGAAGGGATTGCGGTTGATGGCCATGCGGTAACGCAGCCACAGGTAGTCGGCCCCGTACACCCCAAGGATGAAAAGCAAGAGGGCGATCAGGCTGCGCTTCACGTCTTCGCAGCTTATCGCCGCCGGCGCCAGCGCGCAACCGGCGAAGGCGGTGCTGGAGCGGATGAATTCGGGAAATCCAGCGGTTGAAAAGTCGCGCGCGCACGCGCATCATAGGTCACAGATCGTTGTGATGTGGGGAGGTTGGCCGCACCTGCCGGACCCTCCGGCTTCTGGTGTCGCACATCCCATCCGACAGCATCATCGCTGCGAAGGCTATGGCTTTTCTGCACCACAAGACCGGCATCGAGCGGCCGAAACCGGGCTACGGCGGGGGCGGGCGCCGGCCGACGGACGACTGGCCGAGCGGCGGCGGAGGCGGAGGCGGCCGTGGCGGTGGAGACGATGTCCCCAGCTATCGCGAGCGGCTGCGGCGGTATCGGCTGCTGATCGCCTTTGCGCTGAGTTCAGTGGTGATGATCTTCGTGTCGTTTACCACGGCCTATGTGGTGCGCAAGGCGGGCGTGGTTTGGGACTCGGCGCAGAATGAGTACGTCAGCAACTGGGTGCCGACCACGCTGCCGGTCGCCACTCTGCTGGTGAATACCTTCATATTGTTGGTGAGCAGCCTGACCCTCGAGATAGCACGGCGTCGCGCTGCTGAAGACGTAGTGCTGGCGCCGATTGCCGACATTCCCGGGATTCGTGTGAACGACAATCGTTCCCTGCCCTGGCTGTGGGCCACCATCGGTCTGGGATTGACCTTTTTGGCCGGTCAGTACGTGGCCTGGGAACAGCTTCGTCTGGGGCACGTCGATCTTGCAACCAACATCAGCACTTCGTTCTTCTTCATTCTCACGGGCGTGCACGCCGTCCACCTGATGGGCGGAATACTCGCGCTCCTGTACGCCGGCATGACATCACTGCTGCATCGCCCGCCGGAGACACGGCGGATCGTAGTTGATGTGACGGCCTGGTACTGGCACTTCATGGGCGTGTTGTGGGTGTACGTGTTCGGACTGCTGTATTTCGCGCGGTAAAGTCCGCTTCCCGCTATCGCACCGCCTTGCCTTGGGTCCGCGCTTCCCCGAAATAACAGCTATAATCAGAGGTTTCAGCAGGCCGTCCCGAAGCCGTCTGTGGCGCTGATGTTGGCAATCGAACGGCCTGCTGCAATCTGGGGCTCATGGCGAACGACAGCATCGTGGTGCGCGGCGCGCGCGTCCATAACTTGAAGAATATCGACCTGGAGATACCGCACAATGCCTTTACGGTGGTGACCGGGGTCTCGGGGTCGGGTAAGTCGTCGCTTGCGTTTGACACCATCTACGCCGAGGGCCAGCGCCGCTACGTGGAGTCGCTTTCGGCCTACGCCCGGCAGTTTCTGGAGCGGATCGAGAAGCCTGACGCGGATGTGATTGAAGGCATCGCGCCAGCGGTAGCGATCCGGCAGAAAAACACCACGCGCAATCCGCGCTCGACCGTCGCCACCGCGACTGAGATCTACGACTACCTTCGCCTGCTCTACGCCCGAATTGGCCGCACGCACTGCGCTGTCTGTGGCCAGGAGGTGCGGAAAGACACGGTGGATGAAGTCGCCGACCGAATGCTCACGCTGGCCGAGGGCACGCGGCTGCAGGTGTTGTTTCCGTTGCAACCTCCTCCGGCCCCGTCGCCGCCTGAGAAGACCACGGGTCGGCGGACAGCCAAGAAGAAGGCCGCCAAGCCGGGCGATGATTCCTTGCTGAAAGAGCGTCTCTTCGAGTTGCGCAAGCGGGGATTTCTGAGGCTGTATCAAAACGGCCAGATCGTTGACTTCTCCACGCCGGAGTCGCTGCTGGACGTGGACTTTACGCAGCCGGTCTTCGTGGTCATTGACCGGCTGCTGATTTCGCCGGATGTGCGCTCGCGGCTGGTGGATGCGGTTGAGCAGGGATACCGTGAGGCCGGCGAGGTGATCTTCGAGACCGTGCCGCGCGAGGAGGAGGCGGTGCAACGCTTCCGCTTCTCACAGCGCTTTGAGTGCAAGAACGACGGCACGAAGTACGAGGAGCCGGAACCGCGGCTGTTTTCCTTCAACAACCCTTATGGCGCTTGTCCCAAGTGCCAGGGTTTCGGCAACACTATCGATTTCGACCTCAACCTGGTGATTCCCAACAAAGCGCTGTCGCTGGCGGAAGGCGCGATCGAGCCCTGGACCAAGCCGAAGTACAGGCCGTTGGCGACGGAGATGAAGCGCTATGCGCGCGCGGCCGGAATCCCCCTCGACACGCCGTGGCAGGAGCTGACCGCCGAGCAGCAGGACTTCATCCTCAAGGGCAGCGAGAAATGGTGGGGCGTGCGCGGCTTCTTCGACTACCTGGAGCGCAAGAAGTACAAGCTGCACGTGCGGGTATTTCTCAGCCGCTATCGCGGTTACTCGGTGTGCCCGGAGTGCGGTGGACTGCGCCTGCGGCAGGAGGCGCGACAGGTCAAGGTTGGCGGCAAGGACATCTGCCAGGTATCGTCGATGACGGTGGAGGAAGCGACTGGGTTCTTCAGCGAGCTACGGCTCACGCGAGAGGAAGCCGAAATTGCCGAGCGGCTGATGATCGAGATTCGTGACCGGCTTCGCTTCCTGAACGACGTTGGTCTGGAGTACCTTTCGCTGGACCGCCTGGCTTCGACGCTCTCCGGAGGAGAAGCGCAGCGCATTCAACTAGCGACCTCGCTGGGATCGCGGCTGGTGGGCACGCTGTACGTCCTGGATGAGCCTTCGATCGGATTGCATAGCCGCGATACCGCGCGGCTGATCAAGATCCTGCATAGTCTTCGCAACCTCGGCAACACGGTGCTGGTGGTCGAGCACGACGCCGAAATCATGCGCAACGCTGACCGCATCATCGACCTGGGGCCGGGCGCTGGAGAAAACGGCGGTCGGGTCATTGCGACGGGCTCGTACGACGAGGTCGTTCACAATCCAAGCTCGCTGACGGGGCGTTATCTGAATGAGGAGCTGCGAATTCAGAGGCCGGCAACGCGACGACGCGGCAATGGGAAGGAAATCCGGCTCTACGGCGCGCGCGCCCACAACCTGAAGAAGGTGGATGTTGCGATTCCGCTCGGCATGCTGGTTGCCATCACGGGCGTATCCGGATCAGGCAAATCCACGCTCGTGCATGACGTGCTCTACAACGCTCTGGCCGCAGAGAAAGGACAGGTGTCGGGCGGGCCGCGGGCCGAGGTCGATCACGTCGATGGCGCCGAATGGATTGACGAAGTGGTGCTGGTGGACCAGTCGCCCATAGGCCGAACGCCTCGCTCCAACCCCGTGACATACATCAAGGCGTTCGATGCGATTCGCGAGCTGTTTGCCGCTCAAGCAGAGGGCCACAAGCGCGGCTACACCGCGGGACATTTCTCGTTCAACATTCCCGGCGGCCGCTGTGAAGTCTGCCAGGGCGACGGGACAGTCACCGTCGAGATGCAGTTCCTGGCCGATGTCGAGCTGATTTGCGAGGAATGCAAAGGCCAGCGCTACAAGCCGGAAGTGCTCGAGGTGCGCTACCACGGCAGGAACATTCACGATGTACTGGACCTGACGGTGAAGAGCGCGTTGCAGTTCTTCTCCGGCGTCCCCAAGATCGTGGAGAAGCTGCGCGTGCTGGAGGAGGTCGGGCTTGGGTATCTACGACTGGGGCAGTCGGCCACCACGCTCTCCGGCGGCGAGGCGCAGCGCATGAAGCTGGCCGCACACCTGCAACCGAAGCAGCGGGATTACGGCCGCACGCAGGCGGAGCGCAACCGGCGCCATCCTCGCGTGTTGTACATCTTCGATGAGCCGACTACCGGCCTGCACTTCGACGACGTCAGCAAGTTGCTGGCTGCGTTCCGCCGCCTCATCGAAGCGGGAGGTACGATCGTGGTGATCGAGCATAATCTCGACGTGATCAAGACGGCGGATTGGGTGATCGATCTGGGCCCGGAAGGCGGCTGGCGGGGCGGTCGCGTAGTGGCCACAGGAACTCCCGAGGACATTGTGAAGGCCCCCGATTCCTACACCGGACAGTGGCTTTCGCGCATCCTATCCAGTAACGGCAATTTCCACTCGCATGAAGAGTAGCGCTCGACTCGCACCCGCGTTGTTGCTTATGGCGGTGGCCATCGCCGCCTTCCCGCTGGATGTCGGGCAGCAGACCGGGTCAACCGTACGGCATCACCGGGTCGAGGAGCAGGAAGAAGATCCGGTGGCAGCGCAGCTTGATCAGGCCGAAGCTGCCATGCAAAAGCAGAACTACGATGCCGCCGAAATCATCCTCATGAAGGCGGTGGCGGACAATCCTCAGTCGTATCGGGCGTGGTTCGATCTAGGCTACGTGTACAACGCCACCAAACGGCCAGCCGACGCCGTTAGCGCCTATCGAAAGTCCGTCGCTGCCAAGCCGGACGTGTTTGAGTCGAACCTGAACCTGGGGATTGTTTTGGCTCGGCAAGGTAATACCGAGGAGGCGGTGAAGTATCTCATGGCCGCCACGAAACTGAAGCCCACGGCGAACGAAGAAGAAGGGCTGGCGCGAGCTTGGTTGTCGCTGGGACTGGTGGAAGAGGCTGGCGAACCGCAACAGGCGCTCGATGCCTACGCACAGGCCTCGAAGCTGACGCCGTTCGATCCGGAGCCGCATCTGTCGGCCGGGCGGCTGTTGGAGAAGCAAGAGAAGTTCGAGGACGCCGCCCACGAGTATGAAATTGCGGCAAGGCTTGCGCCCAAGGCGACGGAACCGCTGGCCGGGCTGGCGAATGTTTATTCGAAGCAGAAGAAGTTTGCCCAAGCAGAAGCACAGTTGCGCGCCCTGCTGGCCATCGAACCCGCCAACCAAAATGCGCGGGCGCAGTTAGGCACCGTGCTGGCGGCAGAGGGGAAGCCGGAAGAAGGCGCAATGGCTTTGCCTGCCGACAAGTCGAGCAACACCGATCCACGCGTGGCGCTGCAACTGGGATCGGGTTACGTGAAGGCGGGCAACTACGCTGCCGCAGAGGATCAGTTCCGCCTTGCCGTGCAAGCGTATCCGGACAGCGCGGAGGCGCACTTCGGACTGGGCTCGGTGCTGATGGAGGAGAAGCAGTACAGCGAAGCGCAGGTGGAGTTGCTGCTGGCGGCGAAGCTCAAGCCGGACATGTCGGAGATTTATGGCAATCTCGCCGTAGTCGCGGCTGCGAACGAGAATTACCCTTTGGCGTTAAGGGCGCTGGATGAGCGCGCAAAATATCTGCCAGAGACACCGGCTACGTACTTCCTGCGGGCGACCGCGTACGATAACTTGAAAACCACTGCAAAGGCGGTGGAGAATTACCGCCGGTTTCTGGCTGCGGATGGCGGCAAGATGCCAGACCGGGAATGGCAGGCCCGGCATCGGCTGATGGCAATCGATCCCGGAAACGCGAGCAAGTACCAAGAGAAGAAGAAATAGAGTGCGTGCCGTCTATCGAGTATTAGCGTGGCTGCTCCTGCTGTGCCTGATTGGGCAGGCGAGGGCTGAGACGCTGCCTGAATTGAAGGCGAAGGCTGACGCGGCCCATGGCGGCGAGCGCGCCGCCCTCTGCGTGGAGTACGCCCACCGGGAACTGGAAGAAGCCAACAATCTCTACACCCAGGGAAACGTCGAGAAAGCCGAGGCCGCCATTCAGGAAGTACTCACCTACGCCGGCCAAGCGGCCGAGGCAGCCAGCAGCTCCGGCAAGCGCCTGAAGCAAACGGAAATTGAGCTGCGTAAAATTGAACACCGGATGCATGACGTCAGCGAGTCCTTGAACATTGACGATCGTCCTCCGCTGGAGAAGGGTGTTCAGCAGTTAGAGCAGCTTCGCGCCGCTCTCCTCGCCAGGATGTTTGGCGAGAAGGCCGAACCAAAGGGCAAGTCGTAATGAAGCAGTTGTCGTGGGTCATCATGGCTCTCACTTTGCTATGCGGTACTGCTCCGCCGGCGCAAGCCCAGGTGCGCAGCCGCGACCCGCTCACCGATGCGGAAGTGGACCAGATGCGCGAGGCTGCGGATTACCCCAACAAGCGGCTGGAGTTGATGGTCAAGTTCGCCCGCGAACGCATCTCCATGATCGAGCTGTCGCGCAGCGATCCGCCCAGCGCCGACCGGCCCAAACAGATCCACGATTATCTGGAGGACTTCATTGCCCTGCTCGACGAGATTGAGGACAACATCGACATGTACGAATCGCACAATGCCGATATGCGCAAAGGGCTGAAGCTGTTGATCGAAGCCAATAGCGAGTGGCAACTGAAGCTACGCCAGCTCAAAGAGCAGTCGCCGCCGGACGAACTGCCACAGTATTCGTTCGTTCTGTCCAATGCGGTCGATACCGTCGGCGACAGCGCCAAAAACGCCCGCGAGACGCTGGAGGAACAAAACAAGCTGGCGGCCCAAAAGAAGCTCGTCAAGGACTACTCAGAGCGCAAAGACTAGCGCCAGCGGTATCGTCCCGTGATAGCTTAGAAAAGTCTTGCCGTGCGATGTTGAGCAAATCTTCCAGCGATCTTACCGGGAGCTCCGGCCGCGTGCGCCGATGCCGGAGTTTCACATCTCGTTCTATCCCTTCGCCAACGTGAACAACACGATTCGAATGCGCGAAGGGAGGCTGTATGTTCGTCTGTCCGACCTGCTGGAGGCTGCTCCGGAGAGCGTGATCGAAGCGATTGCCCACATTCTGCTGGCCAAGATCTACCGCAAGACCATAGAGGCCGCACATGCCACTCGCTATCGGCGCTATGTGTCGAGCCACGACATCACCGCCAAGGCGCACCTGGTGCGGCAGATTCGCGGGCGTAAACGCATCGCCTCGGCCCAGGGACGCGTGTATCACCTGGAGGAGATCTTCGAAGACCTCAATCGCCGGTTCTTTCACGGGTTGATGGCGCGGCCGCGCATGACGTGGAGCCAGGCGCACTCCCGACGGAGCTTGGCACATTATGACCCCGCGCACAACGCCATCGTCGTGAGCAAGGTCTTCGATCATCCGCAGGCGCCGCGCTGCGCTGTGGAGTACATCATCTATCACGAGATGTTGCACCTGAAGCATCCCGTGAAGCTGCGCGGCAGCCGTCGCTGCGTGCATGGCAAGGAGTTCCAGGAAGAGGAGAAGCTCTTCCCTCACCTGGAGCAGGCGAAGGCGTTTCTCAAGACCCTGTAGTGAGGCTTGGGCGATCCGCCGAATACCAAAAAAGATGGAGGCGAATCACGCCTCCATGATCTGAGCAAGCTATTGTAATTTCAATCTAGTACAGGCGAAAGTTAACCTCTACGTTGATCTGCACCGCGACTGGCCGCCCGTCTTTCATGGCTGGCTCAAAGCGCCACTTATTCACGGCTTCGATCGCCTTCTGGTCCAGTCCCATGCCAAGCGGACGGCTGACGCGAATGTCGCGGGGCTTGCCGTCGGGCCCCACAATCAGCCAGAGCACCACGGTTCCCTGATACTTTGCCTTGCGGGCTTCTTCCGAGTATTCGGGGTCGGGGGTTTCCAGGGCGCGTGGCGCCGACACGCCGTTGCCTACCCGAAAGGCCCCGCCGCCATATCCGCCACCATGCCCCGGACCGACGCCCGGTCCTGAACCTGAACCTACCCCGCCGCCGCTACCCGAGCCGATGCCGCCTCCGCTGCCAGTTCCGTTCGACTCAGGCCCCATCGGGATCTTTGACAAAGGATCGCCAAGATTGGGGAGATTGCTGGCCAGCTTGATGTCGGGCGGAACCACGACGGTGGGCACAACCGGGAGCCTGGGATTGTCATTGCGAATAACGACCGCAGGCGGCGCCAACTGCTCCATCGACAGCTTGGGAAGCTTGCCCTTGGTGGCAGCCAGTTTGTCGCGGTCTCCGCCGCCTCCACCACCACCCATTGCACTGCCCTTCTTGGCGGTCATGGGAAGGTCGGGCGGCACCTCGTCGTCGGCTAGCGAGATCACGTTCTGCGGCTGGTTATTCAGCTTCACGGCCCTGCTTGTCAGGATGGATATGCCAATCAGGCCGGCGATCATTAGCACATGAACCACAAGGGAGACGCCTGCACCTTCCTGCTTGTAGTCGTAGGCTCCCCAGATGCTGCGCACCTTGACGGGCTTGGAAGTGACTTGCAGGGGCGGCAGTTTCTCGGGAAAAAACGTGGACTTGAGATTGTCGCGCAGCGAACTGAGCAGCGATCGCTCGGCATCGGAAGGCGGCAGAAATTCATTGTTGGCGACCGGCTTGGAGGTGAGTTGCAGCGGCGGCAACTTCTCCGGCGAAACCACGTCACGGACGTTTTGCCGCAGCGACGCCCAGAGCCCCGTGTCCGGCAACATGAGGCTGTCGGCGGCCACCGGCTTCGAGGTCAACTGCAAGGGCGGCAGCTTTTCCGGGTGGAACAGTCCACGAAGGTTGTCCGCCAGCGAGCGCCACATCGATTCGTCCAGCTCAGCCGGAGGCAAGAAATTTAGCTCCATGCCCGCTTTGTCGTCCCTTACGTGGGCAGAAGGAAGCGTGGTCTGATCAGCCATAAACTTGGTCTAGTACCCCAAAAGATAAATCCGCGACAATGACGAAGCGCCTGTGCGCGTGTCAGATTGCACCCGGACGCACTCACCTGAAACCCACTCCCCGCAGCAAGGTTGCGACCGCAGCGATTTGGGGGAGTGAGAGGCAAACGTCACCGCGCTGGTTAGATGCGCCACCCGCCTCGCTGTCATCAATCTTTTCCACATTACTTGAGACGAAGCTCGGAAGTAAAGGCCCGCCACGCCGTGCAACCCACTGTTGGACGGAGGTTTGCACGCTCCCTATAATGAAAGAACAGCCTGTCCTGCCGGGTTTCGCTGAGACGGGCCAAGAAGGGGAGAAACCTGGAGTGCCGCTCGACCTGAAGTCCACGCTGAATTTGCCCAAGACCGACTTCCCTATGAAGGCGAACCTGCCCCAGCGCGAGCCCAAACGGCTCGAAAAATGGGAGGCCATGCGGCTCTACGAGCGCATCCGCGAGGCCCACAAGGGCGAACCAATCTACGTCTTGCATGACGGTCCGCCTTACGCCAACGGTCCGATTCACCTGGGAACTGCGCTCAACAAGACCCTCAAGGACTTCATCGTAAAAGTGCGGACGATGGCGGGCTTCGATTCGCCCTACGTCCCCGGTTGGGACTGCCATGGCCTGCCCATCGAGATCAAGGTGGACAACGACCTGGGGCGCAAGAAGCTCGAGATGGATCCCATGCAGGTTCGCGACGCCTGCCGCGCCTACGCTGAAAAGTATCTGGATCTGCAGCGCCAGCAGTTCAAGCGGCTGGGGGTGTTCGGCCAGTGGGAAGATCCGTACTCCACCATGTCGCCGCCATACGAGAGCGTTGTCATCGACACGTTCTACTCGTTTTACGAGCAGGGACTGGTCTATAAGAGTCTGAAGTCCGTTTACTGGTGCATTCACGACAAGACGGCGCTAGCGGAGGCCGAGGTCGAGTACGAGATGCACTCCAGCCCGAGCATTTGGGTTCGGTATCCGCTGACGAGTGAGCCGGGGAAGATCGACACCGCACTGGCCGGCAGAAAGAGCGTCGCCACCATCATCTGGACTACGACTCCCTGGACGCTTCCCGCGTCCATGGCGGTGACGTTTGCGCCGGAGGCGGAGTATGTAGCCCTCGATGCGGGCGAGTGGATCTACATCGTCGCCAGGGCGCTGGCGCAACAGACGATCGCGAATTGCAACCTCGGCGAGGCAAAGGAAGTTGCAAGCTTCCCCGGCGCCAAGTTGGAGTACGCCACTTTCGCGCATCCCTTCCTAGACCGCAAGATTTTGGGCGTGCTCGGCGACTACGTCACCATGGACACCGGCACCGGTGCAGTACATACCGCTCCCGCCCATGGCGCCGACGACTTTTACACCGGCGTGAAGTACGGCATCGACCTGACCTGCGACGTGGACGAAGGCGGCATTCTGCGCAATGGCCTGCCGGAGTATCAGGGCCAGCAGGTATTCCGGGCGAATCCGCAGATCGTGGAGTTGCTGAAGCGCCGCGGCGTGCTGCTGGGCTACGAGAAGATCGAGCACTCGTATCCGCACTGCTGGCGCTGCCACAACCCCATCATCTTCCGCGCCACCGAGCAGTGGTTCATCTCCATGGAAGGCGAGCTTCCGGGAGGAACGCTGCGCAGCCGCGCTCTGGAAGAAATCCGCAAGGTGAAGTGGGACCCGGCTTGGGGCGAAGAACGCATCTTCAACATGATTGCGACGCGGCCGGACTGGTGCATCTCGCGCCAGCGCATTTGGGGTGTTCCCATCGCATTGCTTCAGTGCGAGGGCTGCAAGGAGTTCTTGAGCGACAAAGCGGTGCACCGCGCAGTCGTGGAGTTATTTGCGCGCGAAGGCGCGGATGCGTGGTACAAGCGCAGCGCAGAGGAAATCGTGCCGGCGGGGACGAAATGCGCCAAGTGCGGCGGCACGAAGTTTCGCAAGGAAATGGACATCCTCGACGTGTGGTTTGAATCGGGTTGCAGTCAGGCTGCCGTGCTCGGGCACGAACCGGGATTGCCCTGGCCCGCCGACTACTACCTGGAAGGCGGCGACCAGCATCGCGGCTGGTTTCACTCTTCCCTGCTTTGCGCGGTTGGAGCCAAGGGCGGCACGCCGTATCGAGGGTGTGGGACGGTTGGCTGGACGCTCGATCCGCAGGGCCGGGCCATGTCGAAATCGCTGGGCAACGGCGTTGACCCGGTCGAAGTCGCGGAGAAGCTGGGGGCCGAGATTGTTCGCCTGTGGGTGAACTCGGTCGACTTCCGGGAAGATGTAATTGCGTCCGATGAATTGATGCAGCGCGTCGCTGAAAGCTACCGCAAGATTCGCAACACGTTTCGCTATATCCTGGGAAACCTGGACGGCTTCGATCCGCAGCGTGACCACGTAGCGTTCGCCGAAATGGAGGCGATTGACCAGTACATCCTGTTACGCGCAGCCGAGCTTACCAGCGATGTGTGTGCACACTACGTCACGTTCACCTTTCACAAGGCATATCAGCGGCTGAAGGATTTTTGTATCGTGGACCTCAGCGCGATTTATTTTGACGTGCTGAAAGACCGGCTTTACACGTCGGCTCCGAAGTCACGCGCGCGGCGCTCGGCGCAGACTGCGCTCTGGCGATTGGGCAATGCCCTCGCCCGCCTGATGGCTCCGACCATGAGCTTCACCTCCGATGAGGTGTGGGAATTTTTGCCCAAGTTGCAAGGCCGCCCGGAGAGCGTCCATTTGACGCTGTTCCCAACCGCCGGCGATTTGACCGGCGATTCTCCGGCAGGCTTCGACGCGACCGGTTTGGTGGCGGAATGGACTTCGTTGCTCAACGTGCGCGGAGAGGCACTCAAAGTGCTGGAAGTGGCCCGCACGGAGAAGCAAATCGGCGGAAGTCTGGAGGCGCAACTGCATGTGGCTGCGGCCGAACCGCTATATTCTGTTTTGCAGCGCTACCGCGACCAGTTGCGCTACCTGTTCATCGTGTCGGATGTGGTGCTGGAGAAGTCGGCGGCAACCAACGGTGATACGAGTGTGCAGATCAAGGTAAGCCGGGCGCGCGGAGCCAAGTGCGAGCGTTGCTGGAACTATTCCACCCGGGTGGGTGAAGACAAATCGTACCCTACGGTCTGCGAGCGCTGCAGCGCGGTGCTGGCGGAGATTGAGGCTACGGCGGGCGCGCACTAGAGCCGGCAGGGCCGGGTGATTCCTTCGGCAACACCGTAGCGTCTAAGATAGGTATGAGTCGGCAGAGAAAGTTCAAGGTATTTGATTTCAGCCCAAGAGAGTTGCCTAACGCGACCGTTTCCATGCGCAAGTACTATTTCCTCATCGCCGTGTCTGTCATCGTGCTGGATCGCCTCACCAAGTGGGCCGTGGCCAGCTATATTCCGCTACACGAGAGCCTGACGGTCATACCCGGGCTGTTTCACATCACGCACGTCGAAAACCGCGGAGCTGCCTTTGGCCTGTTTGCCGATTCCACCTTCCCCTGGAAGATTGCGACGCTGGTCGTCTTCTCTCTGATTGCCCTGATCATCGTCACCGTGCTTCTCTGGAAGAATGGACACACCATGAGCACCACGACCATCGGGCTGTCGCTGATCCTGGGCGGCGCCACCGGCAACCTGTGGGACCGCGTGGTGGACGGCCGGGTAGTGGACTTCCTGCACTTCTATATCGGCAGCTATAGTTGGCCGGACTTCAACGTGGCCGACAGCGCCATCGTTATTGGGGCGATTCTGCTGGTCTCCGAGATTCTGTTCGCCAAGTCGAGCCGCACGCCGGCCAAGAGTCCTTCATAAACCCGGATTCCTCTATCGTCCCGTCTTCGCGCACGGCCGCGTACCGCGTACACTGTTGCTGAATTCCTGCGATCCAGTCGAGGCGCATGAACCTCCATCGTGCTGTGCTGCTATGTGCCGTTCTGCTGCTCGATACCCTGTCGTTGTGTGGCCAGACGCCGGTGAAATCCGATTCCGTGGTCAGCTACTCACGCGGGGCGGATGGCGTGGAAATTCGCACGCAACGCGGCCTGCTCAGCTTGCGGTTGTGCACTGAATCGATGGCACATGTGGTGTTTCGCGCCCCGAACAGCAACAGTCATCCGCAGCCGTGGATCGTGAAGACGACCTGGCCTGGCGTGTCATTTACCGTCGCAGAGGATGCCAAACACGACATCGTCATAGCGACTCAGCGGCTTCACATCGTGGTCGAACGCGAGTCGTCGGCGGTGGTGTTTCTGGATGCGCACGGGCACGTCTTAGGTCGCGAGTCGGCCTCCCCTACTCCGCGCGAAGTGACACCCGTGATGGACGGAAACGAGCGCGCATTTCACGCCAGCGCGTATTTCGACTTGGCGCAAGACGAGGCCATCTACGGTCTCGGCCAGCACCAGAGCGGCCTGCTCAACCAGCGCGGTGCCGACCTGTTGCTGATGCAGGACAACACCAACATCGCCCTTCCCTTCCTGCTCTCCAATCGGGGCTACGGCCTGCTTTGGAACACAGCGTCATTGGGACGATACGAGAATCACTTCCAACCGAAGCTCGCGCTGCGCGCCGAAGTCGCGGACGGAGTGGATTATTACTTCCTCTATGGCCCCGAGTTCGACCGTATCATTGCCGGGTATCGCGATTTGACGGGCGCTGCGCCCTTACTTCCGCTCTGGGCCTATGGCTTCTGGCAATCGCGTTATCAGTACCGCACGCAGCAGGAGATGCTCGACGTCGCGGCGAAGTATCGCGAACTCAAGATTCCGCTCGACAACCTGGTGCTCGACTTCGACTGGATGCAGCGCATGGGTTCGCACCAGTTCACCAGTGACTTCCCTGATCCGACGGGGATGTTCAGTAAGCTGCGCGAGATGCACGTTCACACCATGATTTCGGTCTGGCCCCTGTACACCCCGCCCAGCGCGAATTTCGACGCCATGCAAACCCATGGCTACTTTGTCACCGGTGGGCGCACGCAGGTACCCAACTATTACCCCGGCAGCCGGTTGTTCGATGCGTTCAACACCGACGCACGCAAGCTTTTCTGGGAGCAAATAAAGACCGCGCTCTACGACAAGGGTGCCTCGGCGTGGTGGCTCGATTCCTCCGAGCCTCTCGACTTCTACGGCGAAGAGCAAGGACCGATGCTCGAAGGTGCGCACACCGCGCTGGGCAGCGGCACGCGCTACGCCAACAGCTATCCCTTCTTTGAAACCCAGGCCGTCTATGAAGGACAGCGCTCTACCACGGACCAGCAGCGCGCCTTCATCCTGACGCGCTCAGCGTTTCTCGGGCAGCAGCACCACGCCGCGGCCTCGTGGTCGGGTGACATCGCGCCCACGTTTGACTCGCTGCGGCGGCAGATTCCCGCGGGACTGAACTTCTCCATGTCTGGACTTCCCTACTGGACGACCGACATCGGCGGATTTCTGGGCGGGGACCCCGGCGATCCGGCGTATCAGGAAGTTTACGTTCGCTGGTTTCAGTACGGCACATTCTGCCCGATCTTTCGCACCCACGGAGCTCGCCCAGCCAACGAGCTCTGGTCGTACGGGCCGCGGGCGCAGCAAATCCTCACGCTATACGACAAGCTGCGCTATCGGCTGCTGCCGTACATCTATTCGCTGGCGTGGAAGACGACCTCACAGGGCTACACGCCGATGCGTGCACTGGTAATGGACTTCCCCTCTGACACCCGAGCGCTCGATGTTCGTGACCAGTTCATGTTCGGGCCGGCGATGCTGGTGAATCCGGTCACCCGCGCCGGAGCGACAACCCGCGAAGTTTATCTCCCAGCCGGAACGGTTTGGTTCGACTTCTGGACCGGAAACAACGTGAATGGCGGTCAGTACGTCAACGCGCTGGCACCCTTGGAAACCATGCCGCTCTACGTCCGTGCAGGCTCCATCATCCCGATGGGACCCGAAGTGCAATACGCCGGCGAGGACCGTTGGGCGCCGATCGAAGTACGCATTTATCCCGGCGCCAACGGCGAGTTCAGTCTGTACGAAGATGATGGCCTCAGCTATGCGTACGAGAAAGGCAGGCGGTCAACCATTACCTTCACCTGGAATGATGAGTCGCGTAGACTGACCATCGCCTATCAGGGCCCGAACCCTACCATGCAGCCGACGCGTATGTTCTACATAGTTGTCGTGGGCAAAGCGCGCGGTGTTGGTGAACCGCAAGGTGTCCCATTCAAATCGGTTTACTTCGTCGGACCTACCGAATCATTGAGAATCCCGCCATCCGAGAACTAGGCACTCCACTACGGCGTCTTGTACACCCGCTTGTAAACCTCGGCGTTGCGCACGATGGCCTGCACGTACTCGCGGGTCTCCGTAAACGGGATCGACTCGACGAACTCTTCGATGTCGCGATAGCTCCCCGACGAGCGCCAATCTTCCACCCGCGAAGAGCCCGCATTGTAGGCGGCGAGTGCGTACTCGATCTGTCCCCCGAAGTGGTCCACCATCTCGCGGAAGTACTTAGTACCGAGCTCGATGTTGATGGTGGGATCGAGCAGCGACTCGGTCTTGTAGTTGTGCAACCCGACCTGCTTCGCAGTACCCTTGCCGGTTTTTGGCAGAAGCTGCATGAGGCCGTAAGCGTTTGCCCGCGAAACCGCGCCGGGGTTGAACTCCGACTCCTGGCGAATCAGCGAAGCCACAAGATACGGGTCGAGTCCATTCTCATCCGAGTAGCGGCGCAGGGCGTCCCAGTACGGCCGCGGGAACAGACCCTCCCAATAGGGCTGCGGCAGCGCATTGACATCCATGGCAAAGTAGCCGTTGATAGTGCGTTTTAGGGCCTGCAACGCACGATAGTACTCGCCCGCGTCGGTGTACATGCGGGCAATCTGCACCATCTCCCACGACGGCCCGGAGGTCGTCCCCGCCTGAAGTTCGCGAACCGCCAGATCAATGGCGCCTGCGTTCTCCAGCAGTCGCGAGCGGTTGTAGTGCAGATCGTCAGCAGGCGGCGAGGTCTGCAGCGACTCGGGCTCCATCTTGTTCAGGCCGGGAATACGCTGCAGGCTGGCCACAGTCACCGGCGGCCCGTCGGGCAGGGTGGCTAGCCGTTTGCGCGCGGCCACGCCATAGTAGTAGTTGCGGTAACGGTCGCTGAGTTTCAGATAGTAGGTACGAGCGAGGCCGTAGTTCTTGTCATCCTCGGCCATCCGTCCGCGCCAGTACATGGCATTGGAGACCTCATTTGATCCGGGGTAGAACTCGATCTGCTGGTCGAAGTCTTTCCTGGCCTGCTCGGGACGGTTCTGCCGGTAGGTCAGCCACGCGCACTTCCAATGGGCGTATGCCGCTTTGCTGCTGTTGGGAAAGCGGTCATGGATTTCCTTGTAATAATCGATCGCCTTGTCGTAGTCCTGGCGCAGCAGATACATGTTGCCGGCGGTAAACAGCGCCGACTCCAGCCACGGTGAGGTTGGAGTGGTGGCGCGCATGTGCTGCAGGATGTCGGTCAGTCCGGCATCGTCGTTGGTGTTGCGGGCAATCTCCGCGCTCTGGTACCACTTCTCCGCGCTGGCCTCGCTGCCGTCGTCCGGAATCCGGGCAAGCGCTTCCTTCGCCTTGCCGTTCTCACCCAGCTTCATGTAAGCATTGGCCAGCTGAATATTCACCTGCGACTGCTGTCCCGCAGGCGCGACCGCCAGCATGGCTTTGTACTCTTCGGCTGCTGGGGCCCAGCGGCGGCCTTTATACAAACCGTCGGCGCGATGCTCGCGTTCGCCGTAGGTGACCGGAGGCAACAGGTCGGCTTCTGGAATCTTCTTCAATTCGGATTCCGCCAGGTCGGCTTGCTGACTGGTCGGGTAGTTGTAGTACACACGGCGAAGAACCTCTGCGCCTGAGCGGTTCTGACCATTCTGAACATAGGCCTTGCCCAGCAAGTATTCTGCCTCGGCGCTGCCGCCGGTTCGACGCAACAAGGCCTGTACCGCCTCAGCCGGCCGGTTCGTCGCCAGTAAAGCCCTTGCGTAAGCGAGGAGCGCGTCGTTGGCGTACACCGAATCCGGGAAGCGCGCACCGAAGTCGCGCAGGTACGTCAGGCCGGACTCGGCGTTGTTGCTCAACACGTATGAATTGCCAATGAAGTAGGAAGTGTAGTCCTTCAGCTCGCCGATGTAGGGCTGTGCCTTTTGCAGCGCGGCGATGGCCGCTGGATATTGCGTGTCCAGGTAATGCGCGTAGCCAATGGCAAACCACGCCAGCGCCCCCGGCTCGGTTCCGGCGTGCTTGGTGGCATAGCTCTCCACCCCGGCGTAGGCCGCGGGTGAACGGAATTCGATCAACTGCCGCGCCATGGGCCGCAGGTCGCTCGATGCCACAAACGTTTTGTGCAGCTTGATGGTCCGCGATGCCGTGGACTTCTTCCGCGGAGCGTGGCCCTTCTTCGCCGAAGACTTCTTCATCTTGGCTGACGCAGATGGCGTGGTCTTCTTTTTCTTATTCGAAGACGAGCTGCTGCTTTGCGGCTTGCTCTGGGCGGTCGACGTCTGCGCCGGCAATTCACTCGCTTGCAACAGCAACAGTACGGCCAGAATGGAAGCATTAACGCGGTGCACGAACATCGGTAGAAGTAGTTTAACCCGACTTGCTAGTTCCCTTTCTGCTGATTCGGTTGTTACTTTCGGCACCTTCGGCTGCCATCCGTGCGCCACTTCCCGGACGCAACCGCCGTATGCGACTGGTTCGTCCTTTCCGCTGCGGCGGGGCCTACGCAGCGGCCGTCGCCGTACCGCAGGGCCGTCTCCATCACTACTCGAGTCCATCTGTATAATATCGGGGAGCTGGCGACATCAGGATTGTTAAATTCCTGAATCTGCAAACACATGGCAACCATCCAACCAAAAGTGGAGGAACCAGCAAGCGATGAGCTAAAGCTGGTTCATGCGGCGAAAGCCGGCGACATCAGTGCCTTTGAAGAATTGGTGCGTCGGTACGACCGCAATGTGTTTCGCATCGCTCAGCACATCACGCAAAACCGCGAAGACGCGGAAGACGTGGTGCAGGACGCGTTTTTAAAGGCATACCAGAACCTGAGGAATTTCCAGGAACAGTCGAAGTTTTACACCTGGCTGGTACGCATCGCGGTCAACGAGGCGCTGATGCGCCTGCGGCGACGCCGTCCTGAGCGAATGGTTTCCCTGGACGAGGACATCAAGACGGAAGAGGATTCGATGCCGCGCGAAGTCGCGGATTGGTCGCCGAATCCCGAACAACTTTACAGCCAGGGCGAACTTAGGGAGATTCTGAGCAAAACGATCCAAGGGCTGCCGCCGAGTTTTCGCACGGTTTTTGTGTTGCGCGATGTCGAGGGTCTTTCGACGGAAGAGACTGCCGACGCCTTGGACTTAAGCATTCCGGCCGTGAAGTCACGCTTGCTTCGCGCCCGGCTGCAACTGCGCGAACGCTTGACCAAGTACTTCAAAAATCGTGTTGGTGGAGATGGCAAACCGTGACCTGCTCTGAATTCCTCAAAGAGCTAACCGACTACCTCGACGGGGCGATGGACGCCCAGACCAAGGCCGAATTGGAAGACCATCTGCAGTGGTGCCATAATTGCTACGTCGTCTGCAATACCACCAAGATGACCATCGAGATCTACCGGGAGTCCCATCTGTACGAGCTTCCTGATGACTTGCGCGGGCGCCTGCGTACCGCCATCGTCAACAGGTGCAAGGGGCACGGGCCAGGCGCAAGTACCCAGCCGTCGCCGGGCGATCCCAAATAAGTCAGAGATTGGCAGCCAAAGCTATACTTTAGGAACAGCTAGGTTGTCCCAATTTGATACTGATTTCCTTCCTGCTCAGCACCTTCCTGCACGCCTCCGAATCTAATTGAGTGCCGCTGGGTTGGCATTGATAGGTAACCAACCCTATGGTGGGCCGAGCTATGACGCTTGCCAAGTATCCATTTCTTCCGCTGGCGGCACCTCGGCATGGAGGAACATATGGGTTTCCTGAATATGCTGTTTGGGTGTCCTCATAAAAAGCTTAGTTTCCCAATCACGGTTCGCGGCGCCGCCCGTCGTCGCAGCGCAGCGACCTCGCTGACGGGCACCTACGTAGTTTGCCTGGAGTGCGGGCATGAGTTTCCCTATGACTGGAACCAGATGAAAGTCGTCCGCGAGACTTCGCCGGCCCCCACACCTGGAACCGTCACCGTCCAGCCACGCCGAGTCGCATAGACGTGCGCTGGTTCTGCCGGGTTGCGTGCAAACGCGGCGAAGTTCTGTCCGCCTGACGCACCGCTCCCTTTCAGACTCGGGAATATTGCTCTTCTTGCTTCACGCAGAACCGGCGGCCGTGGCCGCCGGTTCCTACTTGCGCCCTAACTTTTGAACTCAGTCGTCACGCCGCGACAGGGTTGGACGATCATCCTGTGGTTGCTGCGTCGTACCGTTGGGATTATTGTCGGCGGTCGTCCGCCGCAGCGTGGGCTTGTCAGGATCGCTCGTTGGAATCGCCTTCTTGCGGTTCTCGATGGACGCCAGCCGGGCCTTGACCGCGTCGAATTCCGAGGTATTGACCACATACTGCGGCTGACTCGGCAGAATCTGCTTGATTTCTGCTTGTGCCTTAGCAATGCGGTCCGCCGTCGGCGGATGCGAGGCAAAGGCCTTCGACAGCGTGCCCGGCTTCGCCTTCTCCTTGGCCTGGATCTTCTCAAAGAAGGAAATGAACGCCTGCGGGTCGTAGCCCGTCTTGTACATATATTGCAGGCCCAGGTAATCCGCCTCGGACTCGAAGCCCCGCGAGAACTTCATGAAGGTAATGGGCAGCGCCAGGTTGATCGCCAGACTGGCTGCCTCATACACTCCCCAGCTTCCCACGAAGATCAACGGAATCGTGGCCAGGTTGGCGTACTGCAGACGGGTCATCTGCTGCATCTGGTGGCGCGCCGCCACGTGCGCAATCTCGTGGGCCATCACCCCAGCGAGTTCGGCCTCTTCATCAGCCGCCAGGATCAGTCCGCTGTTGACGTAAAAGAAGCCTCCCGGCAGGGCGAAGGCATTGATCTCATCGGAGTCAATCACCTTGATGGTAAAGGGCACTTTGGCATCCGAGTTCCGCACCAGGTTCTGGCCGATGCGGTTTACATATTCATTCACCACCGGGTCCTGCACCATGCGAGCGGTCTGCTCCACCATCATGGCGTACTGCTTGCCCATCTTGATCTCGGTTTCGGTGGAGTACCAGTCGCCCAGGCCGCGCTTGCCGATGTTGCGGTTGCCGATAGCGTCCACATCATTTTTGCCGCCTTTGTGCACACCTTGAGTGGTGGGCGTCGTGTCGGATGTGGCGCTTGCCGGGGTGGCGGACGTAGAACTATCGCCAGCTTGAGTGCTGTCCTGCGTCGGGTCGGAGTTGGCAGTCGAAGGAGTGGTGGACGTTGTCTGCGGGTTGTTCTGAGCCACTGCCGGCAGAGCCAGGCAGAAACTGAGCAACCATGCAGCAAACACGGAAACCGCGCGTGTCTTCATGGGAAACTCCAGTCCCGAACGCTTCCTCACCTAGCGCGTCCCATTCTGCGAAGGGCGCCCCCTTGCCCGTTCCGCACAACTCTTGCGCCTCACAGGCATCACTTGCTCGCCGAAGGGACTCTTTCTGGGCTCATTATATGCTCAATCGGCTTGGTCAACCGCTTTCTTTGACATCTTGGCGACAACCAACGCCTTTTACTTCACCCCTTCAAACCCCGCCCTCGTTGGAAGTTCCTGGTTTTCGTTCAGAATGACTGAAAACCCGATGCCTGCTTCAGCACGCGGGCGTATGTTCGCACGCCCGCCAACACTTACTGACCACCCGCCACGAGCTTCAGGTAACGATAGTAAAAATCCGCGCCGTTGTAATACGACTCGACCAAAAGCCGCTCATCGCGCCCGTGCGAGCGGTCATCGCCGTTCTCAATGGCGAGGCCGCACACGCCATACGTCGGAATGCCGGCTGGGTTTGTGTACACGCCGTCGGTCGCACCGGTTCCCATGGTCGGCACCACAGGGGCCCCGGGCCACATTTCGGCCGAGATCTTCTCCAGCGGAGCCATAACTTCCGGCTTGAGCGGGACCGGCGGCAGGGCAGTCTTCTCCGTATCGCCCATCACAACCTTCATGCCATTCTGGACGTAGGCGACCGAAACCTTGGGATCAGCCACCACGCTCGTCAGCGCCTTCAAGATTTCTTCGCGCGAGTGCCCGGGTAGGATGCGGCAGTTGACATTCGCGCTTGCCCGCTGCGGTAGCGCGTTGTTGGCATGCCCGGCCAGCAGCCGCGTAGCCACGCAGGTGGTGTGCATGGTCGAGTTGTAGTACGGGTCCTCGGAAAGCCGCTGAATCGCCGCCTCGTCCGGCGGAGTCTTCGTGACCGCAAGCATGTCCGCCGCCACCTGGCCCTTCTCCTCCTTTGCCGTTTGCACAAAGAACGCCCGCGTCACATCGTTCAGCTCGAATGGAAACTGGTAGTGCTGCAATCGCACCAGGGCGTCAGAGAGCCGGTAAATGGCGTTCTCCGGCGTGGGCAGCGAGCTGTGTCCGCCGGGATTCGTCACCTCCAGCTCATAGTCGGCATACAGCTTCTCACTGGCGCCCATCTCGACGATGATCGCCTTTCCCTTCTCCGTGACCACTCCGCCGCCATCGGCATTGAGGGCGAACTCCGCATCGATCAGGTCGCGATGGTTCTTCAGCAGCCAATCGACGCCGTTCGACTTTCCTCCCTCCTCATCGGCGGTCAGGGCAAGAATAATGTCGCGGTCAGGTTTGTATCCCTCGCGCTTGAGGCGCATCATGGTAACCACAAAGATCGCGTCCGACGCCTTCATGTCTTCTGTGCCCCGGCCATAGAAATAGCCGTCTTTTTCGACCAGTTGAAAGGGGTCGGTGCTCCAGTCCCCGCGGCGGGCTTCGACCACGTCGAGATGACCCATCAGCAGAACCGGCTTCTTCGCTCCCGTGCCATGCAAGCGAACCACCAGGTTCTTTTTGCGATCGTTGGGACCGCCGATGTAGATGTCGTTCTCGGAGTATCCCGCGGCCCGCAGTCGCTTCGCCATGACTTCGGATGCGGTCGTTACATTGCCTACCGAGTCAGTGGTGTTGATCTCAATCAGTTCCTTGAGAATGTCGTGCGCCAACTGCCGGTTGGCTTGGTCGAGCTGTGCCAGTGATGGTGAGGCAAACAGCAGACACAACGCGCAGAGGCACAGGGCCTTGATTTTCAATCGATTCTCTCTCCAGATGAGGGGATCTTTGCGCTACCTCGAATTGCATTCGAGACTACCAGAGCACGCGGTGCTTGTCAGACCGGCAGTGGCATGGCGTAAACTTTGCGATGCCTGTGAAAACCAACCTGAATTTGTTCATCTCTGCTATTTTTGCGTTAGTACTATTCATGTCCAGCGCTGCCTCGGCACAGGAACCTATCAAGCCCACTCCAGCCAAACCGGCTGCCTTCGACGTGATCGGCATCTCGGTGCGCACCAACAATTCCGCCGAAGCCACCGGGAACGGCGAGATCCCCAAGCTGTGGCAGCGCCTGTTCATGCAAGGCATCCTGGGCGCCATCCCCGGCCGCGCGGATGACGGCATCGTGGCGGTGTATACCGACTACGCCAGCGATGCCGACGGCGACTACACCTACATTCTGGGAGCGAAGGTAAAGACCGGAACCAAGCCGCCTAACGAAATGATTGCGGTCACGATACCCGCCGGTAAGTATATGCAGTTCGTCACCGCCAAGGGCCCGGGGGCGGAGGTCGTGCCGCCAGCCTGGCAGCAGATTTACAGCTACTTCCAGGATCCGGCACATCCGCGACGCGCCTTTCAGTCGGACTACGAAGTCTATGCCGATATCTCCGACCCGAAGACTCTGCAGGCACACATCTTCGTCGGGGTGAAGTAGCTGGGTCGCTCAACCGGCGACAAAATCACGGAATATCTCTCTGCGATCACCGTGCAGTCACGGGGAGCCGTTCCCGACCGTTTGTCCCAGTTTGGGCGGCGCTGGTTACTTTCGTTTCCCGCACGTGACAATTTTTCTGGTGCTTCCGCTTCCCCTCCCGTACATCCAGCTTTGCGGGGTCAGGGGTGTGGGTCTGTACCTTCGGCATGCCCAGTACGTGACCCGCTGCGCTCAGGGAAAATTCCCAAATCAGAACCCAATGCGGACAATCTCAGTAAAGTTTGTGTCACTAAGTGCTTGCGGGTCTATTGGATACGAATGACTACCAATAGAATCAACCGCTTGCGAAGAAATTTCCCCTAACCCAGTGATTCTAAATGAACACGAACATTACTTTTTCGCATTATCGGACGTAGATTCGCTCCAGCCCAGCCCCAGCACCGGGCGGTTCCTACCGCTGGTTGATGAACTGGATGGTTTGCAGCACCACATCGCCGACGATTTCCAGCGACTTGGGGCTGAGCTTGTCGAGCGTGTCCTGGGTGGTGTGGTGATAGGCGTTGGCGTATCCGTAGTCGATGTCGATAATGTCCACCACCGGCACCCCGATCTTCGCGAACGGGATGTGATCGTCCTCGATGGCGATAGTCTGCTGAAAGAAATGGGACTGGTATCCCAGCGTGCTGGCTGCCTGGTAAACCAGATCGCTCAGCCAGGGAGTGGAGTTGGTGTCGCGCTGGATATCGAGGTCGGCGTCGCCGATCATGTCGAGCAGGAGGAAGGCCTTGATCTTTGCCGCTGTGCCATCCTGTTTCCATTTGGCCGCCAGGTGCTTCGTGCCGTAGAGGCTGTCCGTGTCGCTCCATTTGACGAAGGCCTCTTCCCCGTCGGTCCACAGCAGCCAGATGCTGTAGCCGTCGAGCGGCTTGCCGCGGAACTGGTTCGCCAACTCCAGCAAAAGACCCGTGGTTGAGCCGCCGTCGTTCGCACCAACGAACTCTTTGGGTAAGGGATAATTCGTCTCGTAATGCCCGGCGATGACGATGATGCCGTCTTTCTTGCCGGGAAACTTGGCGATGATGTTGTGGATGGGAAATTCGCCGACGGGAGTCTTGGCGGTGAAGGAATCGACCTCGACGTTGTCGCCCGCGAGATGCGACTTGATGAACTGCTCGGCCTTGGCGTGGCCGGGGCTGCCCGGCGGCCGCGAGCCGATAGAGACGTAATCCTTCACATACTGAAAGGCGCGGGTGGGGTTGATTTTCACCGCGGCTGCGGTGGGGGCCGAGCTTGTTGCGACCGGCCCAGACGCGGGCGCCTCGTCCGTTGCTGCGGGCTTGGATTCGTGTGCACTGGCGGTGGAGGCGCCTGAGTTCTGTTTGGTGCAGCCGACGCAGGTCAGCAGGCACAAAACGCTGGAGAGTAGGAATCGGCGGGCGGTCATGAAACCGTAATTGTAAATGCGTGGGGACGCGGCGACGAAGCCCATCGCGTAATCGTAGTGGCGCCCCTCCGGATTTGCGATCTCCGGCGCGATCGACGGCCGGAGACTGCGGCCCACAGGTGTGCCAGCATCCCGTCAGGTGTAAGCTCGGAGGATTAGGCAAGAACTTCCTTCAAATGGACAAGGGCCCGAAGCGAACCCGCAAGATACTGGAGATGCCAGCGAATAGGGTCCGCAACAAAGAGGCCCTCCTCTCTCGCTGGAATTATCGAGTTTCAAGGAGACGTCATGCTGAAGCGCAAACTGGGAAAAAGCAATCTGGAAGTCTCGGCCATCGGGCTCGGCTGTATGGGCATGAGCTTTTCCTATGGCCCTCCCAAAGACACGAAGGAGATGACCGATCTTCTCCACGCCGCAGTGGACCGCGGCATCACGTTCTTCGACACCGCCGAGGTGTACGGGCCGTTCACAAATGAAGTGCTCGTCGGCGAAGCGCTCTCGCCCCTGCGCAACAAGGTGGTCATTGCCACCAAGTTCGGGTTCGATCTGAGCGGTGATACTCGGCCGGGTGCGGCAGGCCTAAAAAGTCGGCCCGAGCACATCAAGCAGGCCGTCGAAGGCTCGCTCAAGCGCCTTCAGACCGACGTCATCGATCTGTACTATCAACACCGCGTTGACCCGAACGTGCCGATCGAAGACGTCGCCGGCGCGGTGAAGGACCTGATTCAAGCCGGCAAGGTAAAGCACTTCGGACTTTCGGAAGCCGGGGCACAGACCATTCGTCGCGCGCACGCCGTGCAACCGGTGACTGCGCTGCAGAGTGAATACTCGCTGTGGTTCCGCGACCATGAGGAAGAGATTCTGCCCACCATCGAAGAACTCGGAATCGGCCTGGTGGCGTACAGCCCGCTGGGCAAGGGCTTCCTTACGGGCAAGATCGACGAAACCACAACCCTCGACAGCACCGACTTCCGCAGCACCTTGCCGCGCTTCACGCCCGAGGCACGGAAAGCCAACCAGGCGCTGGTCGATCTGATTGGCGCGATTGCCGAGCGGAAGAAGGCGACACCTGCCCAGATCGCGCTCGCCTGGGTGCTGGCGCAGAAGCCCTGGATCGTTCCGATCCCAGGCACCACTAAACTGCATCGTCTGGACGAGAACATCGGAGCGCTCGCCGTCGAATTGACGCCCGGTGACCTCGCCGAGATCGAAACCGCCGCATCAAAGATCACGGTGCAAGGAGACCGCTATCCCGAAAAACTGATGAAAATGGTCGGTCTATGAGCAAAAGCGACGACGGGTCTGCCCGGATGACGCGGATCAGCAAAAGGTAGTTGCCGATGATGTTGGCGGTCATCCCACATTGCCGACGGCAGCCCTGTGGCGGGAGATACCGATAATGAAGGCCTTGTATTGTGGCGCGTTGGTCATGGTTCTGGCAATCGCGGGTCTTAGTCAGGCTCAATCTGCAACAAAGCAAGTGGCAGGCCACGACGCGGCGAGGGAAAAGCTGATTGGAGCGTGGCGCCTCGTGCATATAGACGCGCCCGGGCCGAATGGGAAGCCCATGGACATCCCTCAACCGACAGGCATGCTGATCTACACGCGTGACGGCCACATGTCGGTGCAGCTCATGTATCCCGAGTCGGCAAATGCCCTTTCCAATGAGTACGTCCTGAACGGGTACGAGGCTTCCTTCGGAAGCTACGACCTGGATGAGGCGAAGCACACGTTGACCCATCACGTGCAGGGATCGGTCACACGCGACCTTCTTGTCGGCAAGGACCTTCCTCGCATTTACGAGTTCGCCGCAGACGGGCGCATGATTATCAGGTCGGCTCGGCCCGATGAACATTGGTTTGTAACTTGGGAGCATTACTAGGCGTGCGCTTGACGCTCGGCGCAATGCATGCGCCGGCGTGGAGGCGTCGCGAGTAATAGAAAGATTTGGATTAGCACAGGAGGCGGCTGTGGCATGGGCGTCGATTTCGCCAAGGCTACACTGGCGGCTGGCGACGCGGTTGTGGCTTCGGGCCGCGACAGCGACCGCGTATCCAAGGCGCTGGGTCAGTCGAACGACCT